>Ga0335078_10019070_pt1 | contig 10200 bp, 4 predicted proteins | sample Lox_Sample_32_FD_206711 | JGI IMG/M metagenome (GOLD analysis project Ga0335078, IMG submission 206711) | Soil microbial communities from Loxahatchee National Wildlife Refuge, Florida, United States - Lox_Sample_3.2 | ecosystem: Environmental > Terrestrial > Soil > Wetlands | place: USA: Florida...
GGGCACGCTGCGTCCGTCCCTACAATTGTCATTTCCAGGCCCCGAGTAGGCGGCGGACGTCGATGAGTTGGCCTAAGTGGTGGGAGTTGTGATCGGCGACCAGCAGGGCTTCGCGGAGGATCGTCTGGCCATCGCCCCAGGGGATTTTTGCGAAGAGATCAGTTTTCGGATTCGCGACGAGATCCTCCATGGCTTTCAGATCCAACTTGAATTGTGTGACGCTCTTGTCCCATGCGTCGGGGGTTGGTGGGGCTTCAGTCTTTGGCCAATAGCCTTCGGGCCATTTTGGGGATTCGTGTTTCTTGTTGCGGCTGAATTCCAGGATGTCCCATTGGGCGATGCGGAGGTGCTCGAGGAGCATCCAGGCAGAATGGGGGAAGTTGGCGGGCTTTTGGCCACGAAGGCCCGGTGGGAGATCTTTGATCACGTCATCGAATTTGGCGTGAGCATGGCCTCCGGCGAGGAGCTCGAGGAGGTGTTGGCGGAGCGCGTGGTGCGGGTCTTTGGGCTTGGGCATGAGTATCCCTTCTTGACGGTTCGATTAGATGGCGGGAGCAGAGCTCAGGATGCGCTTTGGAAGGCGAGGAGACGGCGGCGCGAGGGAAGGCGCGTGGATAGAGCGATGAAACGCTTTGCGTCGTTCTTGTGCGAAACTTGAGCGGAATCAGTAGCGAGAAACTTGGCTCAGGCGGGAGGAACATCGCGCGCTTGCGCGCGACCCCGGATGAATGCGTCCGGGGCTACACAAGACTCAGGACTCGCGGGCTAGAAAGTAAGAGAGTTCCGAGGTGATGTTTGGTCCGTTCGTCTCGGCCAGTAGCTCGCTTTATAACCCTCGCTCGACCTGCTTTCAGAGCCTCCCTTGCGGGGCCGCTCCGCGCGATCGTCAGCTTGGGCTCCGGGCTCACCGCCAACCGGATAAACCTACCCTACGCCTCGGAACTCTATCCTGCCTTTAACGTTTCTTCTTCGTTCTCCTCAACCAGCGCTTTGCTATAGACCCTTGCTTGCCCTCTGTCCCAACCTCGCGATCAGAACAGTGACTTCGCTTGAGCCCCGGACGCCGCACCAACTGGAAAAACTTAAGAAGCTGTCAAAGAACGAGTATGTTTTTACTCCTTCTAAATTTACAGTCAACGAAAAATACACCTTTGTAAGTACACGTGTTTTCAAGCGAGTGCACGCCGTCCACAAGCACGTGACCGGATTTGGTGCAGACGCATCCATGCAGCTTCACCCAGACTCCGCACTGGGCGAGGGTTTTAGCCGAATTCATTGCGAGACATCGAGGTCAAGCACGCCCATGCAGCGATTATTACCCTGTGAATATCAAGCAAATGCCGCGACCAGCAAGGATTTGGCAAGCCTTCCTGAGCCTCTATCGCCGCTTTGGGGTGCCTTCCGCAAGCGCCCATCCCGGGACTACCCGCCTGGCCAGTAGGCTCGGGTGTACTTCCGGATCGTTGGCCTGAGTTCAAAGCCCGATTAGATTAGGAGCAGGACAGAATCAACATTCCCAATCTCTCGCGGAAACCTGCGATTCATTGGGTACGCACTCTTATTACGCACTCTTATATAGATGTGAGGATGTATCGATGCCTACCAATGTGACGCGACCGCCACAGACTCCCAGCAGTGCAGCTGCGCAGCCGGCTCTCGCCAAGGAAACTCCTGCGAAGCAGCAGCCGGCGGTGAGTTCAAAGCCAGCTGGGTATGGGCTTCCTTGCTCGAAGTGCCACCTTTATTATCCGGCGAATCTCAGCGCGTGTCCGACATGCAAGCACACGGAGCGTGTGTCAGCCGTCACTCCGAAGCTTCCAGCGCGGCCGGTGCAAAGTGCGACGGAGCCGGCTCCCGATACCACGGTACTCGAGAAGGAACGCGATGAATTCCTGCGGCAGTTCAAATCGCAGCTGCGCGAAGCCCACGCGGAAGCTACTAAGCCTGAATCCCGCTGCAAGTTTGGAGAGCATCATCCAGGATCAAGCGCCGCTGCCGAGGTATGCACGTCCTGCTATGAGCGCGTGCAGGAGCGGCTGGATGTATGCGAAGCTGCGCTACACATCGACCAGAAAGAAGCGGCGCAGATCGTTTACGACGCGGTCTGGGCCGATCCCTCAGACCCGAGTAAGACCTATCAGAATGCTGCCAGCGCCCTGCTGGCGGAGTTACGTAAGCGCGCCGGGATCACGGCGGTGCTGGGCCCGTTTCAGCCGCTGGCCCACTAGGGCCGGCGAGCAGCGGCAGAGCGGCGCAGCTCGGAAGATGGAAGCTGCGCCAACGTAAGAGAGCGCCACATTCGCAAAAAGAAGAGCTGGCCCTGGCCACGGCCTCCTGATAGCGGCCAAGGCGTACCTAGTTGACCTTCAGCGTCACAGTCGTAGTGTGAGTACGACTGCCCGAAGCTCCCTGCAGCGTGACGGTGTACGTGCCCGCAGGCGTGCCCGTCTTTCCATGGCGCGCGGTCGTCGAAATCTTCAACGTTGAACTCGCGGAGCCGCTGCCAGGAGAAACCGACGTTGGCGAAAACGAACAACTGGATGCCGCAGGCAGCCCAGATGAACACGTCAGCGAAATTGCCACGCTCAGGTTCCCGCCCAGAGCCGAAACCGTTGCTGTATAGCTGGCGGTACTTCCAGCCGTGATGGTCACGCTCGATGGTGAGCCGGAAACAGCGAAATCCACTCCAGCGCCCGTCAACGAAACGGTCTGCGGATTTCCGTTCGCCGCATTGTCGGCGATCGTCAGCGTACCCGTTCGAGTGCCGGCGGTTATCGGAGTAAAGGCGATGTTCAGTGCACAACTGCCACCCGCGGCCAGACTTGTGCCGCAAGTGTTGGTTTGCGAAAAATCTCCCGTGATCGAAATGCTGGAGATGCTCAGCGCGGCGGTTCCACTGTTGGTAAGTTTCACCGTCTGAGTGGCGCTCGTCGTACTTACCATCTGGTTGGCGAACGTTAACGACGCCGGGGAAACTGCTGCGATAGCGCTGACTCCGGTGCCGGACAGTGCGGCGCTTTGCGGACTGCCGTTTAGTGCGTCATCGTTGACGGTCAAGGTCCCGGTGCGGACGCCTGTGGTTGTTGGAGTGAAGGAAACGTTGACGGTGCAGGTCCCTCCCACCGCCACTACTCCACAGTTGTTGGTTTGTGAGAAATCTCCGGAGATCGAGACGGTCGAAATATTAAGAGAGGCCGTCCCGCTGTTGGTGACGGTGATGATTTGTGGAGCGCTGGTCGTCTTTAGGTACTGGCCCGCGAAAGTCAGTGATGATGGAGAGAGCGCAGCCATCGAGGCAATGCCCGTTCCGGCTAGCGCGACTGTCGGTGCAGCCCCTGGGTTGTTGCTGTTCAAGGTGAGCGTGCCAGTTCGCGTGCCTATGGCAGTTGGCTTGAAGGTGACGTTGACCTGGCAGGTTGATCCCACACTCAGCGACGTTCCGCAGTTATTGACTTGAGTAAAGTCGCCGGAGATGCTGAAACCGGAGACGGTAAGCGGTGCCGTTCCGGTGTTTGTGAGATTCGCGGTCTGGACCGTACTCGCTGTGTTGACCCTCTGGCCTGGGAAAGTGATGCTCGAAACGTTAAAGCTGGCCGCCGGAGCGGTGCCCGTCCCGGAGAGCGTCGCGGGAGGAATCGCAATCCTCGTATTGCTGTTCACCGTGATCGTGCCGCTGCGCGCCCCAGTAGCACTCGGAGTGAACGTAACGGTGATCGAGCAGTAGGACAAGGCTGCGACCGAGGTTCCGCAATTGTTGGTCTGAGTAAAATCACCCGCCGCCTGGATGGACGAAATCGTCACGGTGGTGTTCGCGGTGTTGACCAAAGTGATGGTTTGAGCAGTGCTCGAAGTGTTGATGAGTTGGTTCCCGAACGAAAGCGACGTCGGAGCCAGAATCGCCGCGGTGTCCTGGCCGGTTCCTGTAACTGTATACTGCGCGGGCGAACCCGGAAACGTTCCACTAATGTTGAAAGTCTCCTGGTAGGTTCCATAACCGGTGGGGGCGAATGTAACGCTGAAGTTGCAAGATGCTCCCGGGTTCACCGTGTAAGGACAATTGTTGGTGACGTTGTACGGCGATCCGCTCGACCATCCCGAGATATTGAAGGCAATGTCGCCGGTGTTGGTGACAGTCACATTTTGCGGGGCGCTCGTCGTATACACTGGCTGATTACCGAAGTTGAGACTTGTAGGAGAGACGGAGAGGCTAAACGCCTGTCCCGTCCCGCTGAGGGCGACCACAGACGGAGCGCCTGTAAAGTTCCCTGAGATCGTGAGGCTTCCAGTCTCGGGCCCGCGTACTGTGGGAGTGTAGGCGACACTCACCGTACAGGCGCCTCCCACCGCGAGTGTAGTGCCGCAGTTGTTCGTCTGCGCAAAATCGCCACTTGTAGAGACGGCGGAAATCGTAACGGAGACGGCGCCCGTGTTGGTGACGGTAACTGTTTGAGGCGTACTGGTGGTGTTCAGGATTTGGGTGCCAAACGCCACCGAAGTCGGGGAAACATTGACCGTGGGAACTTGAGCAACCGTAACCGTCACGGGAGCTGACACGGTGCTGTTGCCGGAATTGTCGGTCGCGATGGCCGTGAGAGTGTGCGTAGTCTGCGACGACTGAGTCGTGTCCCACACCACCGAGAATGGCGCAGTCGTGTCAACGGCACCGAGGTTCGCGCCGTCCAGCTGGAATTGCACGCCTGCAACCTGCACGTTGTCCCAGGCGTTGGCGGTTACGGTGACTTGCCCGCTCACTGACGCACCCGAAGTCGGCGAAGTAATGGAGACGTTCGGTGGGGTGTGATCGCGAATCAAAACCGCTGTATTGCGCGGATTTTGATAGATCATCGGCCAGTCATTCGCCGAGGCGCTAAAGGGAGTCCCAGTGGATAGGACCGTGGCGGCTCCTTCTTTCAACCACCCGCTCATCGTGCCGCCTTCGATCGTCCAGTAGGTGGCGGCGATGTCGGTAATGCCATCTTTATTGAAGTCACCCACGGTCAGCTTGGCCATATAGTATGGCTGGTTCCCGTTGGCTCCGAGCATGTTCCAGGATCTCGCCACAGATGCGTCATTGCGGAACGCCACGATTTGGGGCGCGGCATACTGATTCGTGGACGTCACCTGAGCCGACACATCGACTCTGGGCCGCATGATTCTGTTTCCATTGGCGTCGGTCTCAATCGTTGTCGAAATGCGAGGCTTGACAGCTTTTGCAGAAACGGTGGTCGTCGCCAACGAGGCTGGCAAGAGTGGATTGGACGCGGTGTTGACGGCATATTCTGAGGTCAGAATCTCCGGCAGGCCATCGCCGTTGATGTCGGCCAGCACTACTGGGCCGAAACTCGTATAACCTGTTCCCACGATCGGCCAGTGGCTGGAAAATGGTGTGCCGTTGTCTTCGAGGACAACGATCTCGTTGGAGTTGGAGATAACAATCTCTTCCCGTCCATCTTTATTGATATCCCCTACGGCGATGTAGGTCATGTAGTAGGGATAGGTTCCGAGGGTTACGGGCCATCCCGCCCGCTCTGTGCCATCCGGCTGGAGCACGTGCAGTATCTTCTGCGAATTGCAACTGCACGTGAAGATAGTTTCCAGCGTGCCGTTGTGATCCAGATCGGCCAGTACTAGTTGGTCGGGGTAGCCGTTATAGGAAGGGGCAGACCAAGTTTTCGGAGTGCCGTCGTGTGCGAAGAGGCGTGGCGTGAATGTAGACGCAGTGGTTCCCTCGAGCACGATAATCTCGCGATTCCCGTCGCCGTCGATGTCTGCGGCAAAAAGGCGATTGCCTTTCGTGTAAGTATCGATATTCGTGTTCTGGTTGGCGATCGTGATGGGGAAGTTCGTATTCAGTTGTTGTCCGTTTCGCAGGTAGGCATAAACGTAGGCGTTCGGAACGTTGTAATCCTCACCAAGTGCGAGGATTTCGTCCTGCGAGTCGTTGTTGAGATCTTCCAGCACAACCTGCGAATTGCTGAGCTCCATCGTCTGCGCTGGAGTAAGAGTGTAGGAGGTATTGTCGCCGCGAAATACTCGGAGCATCAGTACATCGGTCATTGCAGCTTCATCGCCGGGATTGCCGTCGAGATCGCCCGTTGCTGGCTGGAATAGGCTGCCATAGTACGTCAAGGGAGAGCTGGTTTGCGTTGAGCCATCGGGAGAGAACGTTTTGTACTCAGAAGTTGTGGTCGTGCCCTGACCGACCAAGGTGAGTTTCTGGTTGCCCGTGGAGTCGGTCGCAGGAACGATTCCTGAACTCCAATATGTTCCCTCGTCGAGCGCAACGGGCCAATTCTGCGAAATCAGGCTCGGCTCGAGGTAGATCAAAGTGAAGGCGGTGCTGGTAAATCCCGCGTCGTCTACCGATAACCGGATGGTGTAGTAATCCGCGTTCGTGATCGCGGTCGTATCCCAGGTTCCCAAGGTCCCGTTCACCACTGGAGAAGCTCCCCCGCCCGTCACGCTGACTCCGACATTGTTCCAGCCGGTAGAGGGATTAATACCCTCAGCCCAGTCGATGCGAAAATCCTGGAAGCTTGCCCCAGTTGCCGTACCGACGACGGAAACCTGCGTCCCGGGCTTGAACTCAGCTGCAACGACCGGAACAGCCGGCGCCGGTGGGCTGGTGATCGCCAAATAGTTAACCGTCAGTTCGATCCGATCCACGAAGGATCTTCCGGTGATGTCGTAGGCGGTCAGTCGAATGACATAGATTCCATCCGGCACGGTGCTGGGGTCAAAAACGCCAAGTGTTCCTCCGCCCACAGGAGAGCTTCCCGTCTGAATCAGAGTCCAGCTCGTTGGCGTGTGTCCAGATCCGAATTCCAGCTTGTATTGGGAGAATGCGCTGCCCCGCGCGACACCAGAGATCGTCGTGGGCGAACTTAGGTGCGTGCCGTCCGACGGTGACAGGATTTTCGCCTCGACGACATCCGGGACGGCCATTGCTGCGGAAGCATTAATGCGACCGTAGCCGTAGTTCTGATCGAATCCCGACGTACCCAGATTGTTGGCGGAAACGCGAATCGCCTGCCGGACGTCCTCGTTCGAATAGGTTGGGTGCTGCGCGAGGATCAAGGCAGCGAGTCCGGAGACATGCGGCGTCGCCATGCTGGTGCCGTCGGCCCGCGTGTAAAGCGAGTTGACGGGTGTGCCCATCGTTGTCCCGGCCGCGCGCAATGAGAGGATATCGACGCCCGGCGCGGCCACGTCGATCTTGCTTCCCCAGTTTGAAAAATACGCGATGTTGTCGTTGTGATCCGTGGCGGCGACTGTGATGACCTGAGGCAAGTTCGCCGGATAGTAGTTTCGCGCGTCATCACTGTTGTTTCCGGCGGCAGCGACAACGACTGCGCCGAGGTCATAGGCATAACTCACAGCATCAGCAATGGTCTGCGAAGTTCCGGTGCCCGCCCACGAATTGCTGATTACATCCGCGCCGTTGTTCGCCGCATAGAGGATTGCGGGACCGAGCGTCGAATCAATACCGTAGCCATTGTCATCGAGCGCCTTCACAGGCATGATCTGCGAGTTCCACGCAACTCCGATTACGCCAATTCCGTTGTTCCCCGTTGCCGCAATCGTCCCCGAGACGTGCGTTCCGTGGCCGAAATGATCGACTGGGTTATTGCTCTGGACCGGATTCGTATAGCTTGAGCCAATGAAATCCCAACCGTGGACGTCGTCAATGTATCCGTTTCCGTCGTCATCGATCCCGTTGTTCGGAATCTCGCCTGGATTCGTCCAAATATTTGCCACGATGTCGGGGTGGGTGAAATCGATGCCGGTGTCAACGACACCCACGATGATCCCGGTGCCTGTCGATGTGTCCCATGCGGAAGCAGAGCCGATTAGATTGATTCCCCAGAGATCGAGATATGCCTGTCCCCAGCTTCCATAACTCGAGAAGTACGGATCGTTGGGAATCAAGTTCGTGGTCGCGACCTTGTCTTCTTCAGCGAACTCGACGTTGGGATCGGCCTGCAAAGCTCGAAGTACAGCGCTTGCATTCTCGACCAGAGCCGGCTCTAGCTCGAACACATAAGTACGGGAAACCTCGGGAGGTTGAAAGCTCGCATGCAAACGTGAGGCGCGATGACTAAACCGCGTTCGAATCTTCGTAGCTACCTGTAGGTCCGTAAGTCCGCGCGTCTTTTTCAGCATCACGACGCCGGGATACAAGGGATGCGCCTTCTGCACCGAGAAGCGCAAAAGAAACTGGTCGACTTGAGCGCTGCCCGTCTCGCCGGCCACGAGTTCCATGGTTTGCAGCGATAATGCCGACTCGATCGCTTTCGCCAGCGGAGCTTTGACCTTGACGAGCAGCCGGCCAGTCTTCTTCGGCACTTCGGCAGCATTACTACGAAGCGGGGTCGCACAATACCAGATCAGAGCTAACGCGGTGAGAAAGAGAAATAGCGTTGGAACGCGATTCGCATTTCGATTCATGGTTCTTGCTCCGCAATTTGATTTCGTTGTTGTGCGCAGCCGGCTACGCGTGGACTACTGGCGAAGACTTATCGATGAAGGCATCAGTTATCCGAAGACATCCTCTGCCGAGGAGGCTCGTTCTTATCGGCATGTGTACTGCTACTCGGCATTCAAGAGAAACGTAATGAAAGTGGACACCCGGGAATAGTACCCAGGCAGGTAACATCCGGTGAGCCGGATAGTTTCCTGCAACTCATTCAAGTCGGGGCTCTTTTGAATGGGCAAGTTACTTTGGTAATGCAGTTCCAGGAATTCTGTTTGTTCCGAGTTTGATCTTGATCACCGCGCACTCGGGTGCTGGGAAGAATTCCTTCCTTGCCACCCATCTCGCAGGAGTACGAATTGACACGGAATTCAGGGGGAGACATAATCCTTTCCCCGCTTTTGCGGGCGAGGAGAAGTCATGCGGCTTGCGTTCGACCCGAAGACCGACGGCTATCATTTCAGCAACAACGACATCATGTGGTCTTGGGCGTTCTTTTCAGGCAAGAACTTGTGCGGCGGAATGATCTATTCCGCTCTCGATTATTGGTTGGCAGGAATGGAGATCCCGCAGACCGCTGCAACTCCTCCGCAAGGCGATCCCGTCCAAAAATACATCCTCGACCGCCAATGGACAGCGCACGCGAATACGGTGTTCAACGGACGGGTTCTCGATGCGTGGGAGGCGGACGTTTTCGAGAACCTGTTCGGAGCGGATGCAGGGAAATCCAACGAAGGCCAGTTTGATCTTTTGAAGCAATACCTAAAGTCTGGGCAGCCCATGCCGGTGTTCCTCCACAAGCCGGGGCACGCCCACCATACGCTCGGATTTGCCGCGTCCGACAGTGATTTTTCCTTCGAAATCTACAATCCCAACTATCCCGACTCGGTTTCTCAATTGCGCCCGGAAAAGAACGGAATCCGCGAGAAGGCATTGTTCACCCGAGGCGGGCAGAGCTACACGGTGGACAATCTGTGGCGCGGATTTCTCATTGACGATCGCTACTCCTACAAGCGACCACCGCAACTCGATGGCGAGAGCGGCTGGAGGATGTGCGCCAGCTGTCGACTCATTTACTACGGCGGAGACACCGGCGGGACGTGCCCGCAAGGCGGTTCGCACAATGCGATCTCCAAGACTGTCTATGTATTGAACAAGAACGCCGGCCATGGACAAAGCGGCTGGAAGAAATGCTGGAAGTGTTCGGGTCTTTACTATGCCGGCGATCCGAGCAGCGCCGGCCTCTGCCCCGATGGCGGAATCCATAACCCAAAGCAGAAAACCGACTACACGTTGGCGGTCGGCGGCTTTGCCGGTCAGTCGAATTGGCGCCGCTGCATTTACTGTGAAGGTCTTTTCTGGCTGAGCGGAGGCGGAATCGGCGGCTTGTGCCCGGGTGGAGACCGCCACGAGTCGGACTTGTCGAAGATCTATGACATCGTATTCGTTTAGTTCTGCTGGCTCATTCGTAGCGTAGCGCCACGATCGGATCGACGAGTGTTGGCCCGCGAGCCGGGATGTAACACGCCAACTGCGCAACCGGAGACCTGCATAAGTCAGAGGCGACGTTGCAGTCGTGAGATGAACAGAATGATAATTTTCGGGCGACTTCCTTTCTCTTGCGCCCTCGCAGTGATATGATCCTCGGCTGTTCCCCCGGGCCGGAGACTTCTGCCCTGTGCCAACTCCCGTGCGAAAGCAAGGGAAGAGCGCCGAAAATTCAAATC
>Ga0335078_10019071_pt1 | contig 10200 bp, 10 predicted proteins | sample Lox_Sample_32_FD_206711 | JGI IMG/M metagenome (GOLD analysis project Ga0335078, IMG submission 206711) | Soil microbial communities from Loxahatchee National Wildlife Refuge, Florida, United States - Lox_Sample_3.2 | ecosystem: Environmental > Terrestrial > Soil > Wetlands | place: USA...
AAGCTGGCGGTACCGTACGGCCAGTGACCAACGACCATCAGGGAGGCCTGGAGGTCACGTGCGTATCAGCCTTGGCGATGTGTCCCTGTGGTTCGATGTCTCCGGCCCGTCGGTCATCCCGCAGGGGGACACGACGGTGGAGCGCCCGGTCCTGGTAGCCGTCCATGGCGGTCCCGGCCTGGACCACATGACCGTGAAGTCCGCGCTGGAGCCGCTGGCCGCCGATTTCCAGGTCCTGTACTTCGACCTGCGCGGCCACGGCCGCAGCGACCGCAGCAGCGCCGGGTCCTGGAACATGCGGACCTGGGCCGATGACCTGCGGCGGCTGTGCGACGCGCTCGGACTGCGCCAGCCGGTCATCCTCGGCAGCAGCTTCGGCGGGGACGTCGCCCTTACCTACGCGGCGCTGTTCCCCGATCACCCTGGCGGCATCATCCTGGCCAACACGACTGGTGGCCACTGGGACGACCCGCGGGTCATCGAGGCGTTCGGCCGCGTTGGCGGCCCCGGGGCGGCCGCCATCATCGAGCGCATCCGCACCTACCGCCGGGGCGGTCACGCCGCGGACGCCGAGGATCTCCAGGCTGAGTTCACCCGCGTCTGCTATCCGCTTTACAGCGCCACGCCCGGCTGGGCCGGGGAGTCCCGCCAGTTCCTGGCCCGGATGATCAGGAATCCGGACGTCGCCGCGCACTACAACACCCACGAGATCTCAAGCTTCGATCCCTGGAGCCTGCTCGGCGCCGTCCGGTGCCCAATCCTGGTCCTGGCCGGCGAGGACGACCCGGTCTGCCCGCTGCCCGTGGTCGAGGAACTAACCAGCCAGCTGCCGGCCGGTACCACCCGCCTCGTGCGACTTCCCGGGGCGCGTCACACCATCTTCCGCGACCGGCCGGACCTGGCCTTCCCCGCCGTCAAGACCTTTGTCGCCCAGATCGGGGACAGCCACCCCGCCAGCTGATCGCGCTGCCCGGCTAGGAAGACTGGACCACAGCCCGCCGGGGCTGCCGCGCGAAAGCACGCAGGGACTAGCTGACGGCGCACGAGAGGTCCTAGTCCTGGGCCGCGACCAGCAGCGTGGCGAGCGGCTCGAGGGTGGCGATGAGCTCGTCGAGTTCGTCCGGCTGGAGGCTCTCGTAGGGCCTGGCCGCGAGGTCGTCGGTGAGCGCCTCGACCCGCTGTCTGACCGCGCGGCCCGCTTCGCTCAGCCAGCCGTCATCCCCGATCAGGCCGCGCTCGCGCAGCCCGCCGATCACGGCGGCGAGCTGCCTTGCCGGGAGGTGGTGGATGCGGCCGAACTTCTCCGCGGGCAGGCCCATGCCGAGGGCGAACAGGACGTGAGCCTCAAGGCCGCCGACACCCTCGATCATCAGGGCCGCGATGTGCCCGTCGCCACGGTGCTCGCGCAGCAGGGAGCCAGCATGAAAAAAGCGGGCCACCACGTCATCGGGGACCGGGATCGCGCGCAGCGCGGCGTACATGGGCCGGCCCTCGAACGGGGCGCTGGCCGCCGCCTTCATCAGCAGGCCGGTGGCGCGGGCGAAGGCGGGGGTGCCGACGCGATCGCCGAGGATTCGCCGCAGCGCGTTCACGCAGCCCGTCTGGCGGGCGGCGATGGCCGCCTCAGGCGTGGTGGTGCGCCACACCTTCGGAATGTGGCGGGCCACCTCGCCGGGAGCGAAGTTGTAGAACAGCGCGTCCACGACCTCGGCCGGGGTGACCCCCAGGGGCGCCGCCCGTCCGGCGAAGTAGGTGTCCCAGTAGTTGGTGAACCCCAGGGCGAACATCGCCTCGTTGGGTTCGCCGGCGGAGTAGGGGATGAGGCCGATCGGCTCGACGAGCTCGAACATCCGGCGAGCCATCGGATTCATCGTCTGCCCCTCCTGCTTCAGGCGCGGCGCCCCTGGCGGGCACTCACGATCCTTGGACGACAGCGCGCCGCCAAACTCATCTCACAACAACGCCTGGCCGTTGGCTATCTACTGAGAGTATACTCTGCGTGTATGCTCTCGATATGACTACCCGAGTCCTTGCGGACGGGACAGAGGTCCGCACCAGCCCGGTATCGGCCGGGTCACTGCTGTTCGGGGCCGTGGCCGCACTATCCACGGGAGCAGCCGCAATCCACTTCGCGGTCATGTTCGAGCACTTCAGCGAGTACTCGTTGTACGGGGTGTTCTTCCTGGTCCTCGCGTGGGCCCAGCTCGTGTGGCCCGCTGCGCTCATCGCACTGCCGTTCCTCACCTGGGCCCGGGGCAAAGCACGGCCCGTACGATTCCCGGCGGGCTGGTCCAGATCCGGGCTGACGCCGCTGGCGGCCCGCCGGGTGGCCGCCTGGCTGTGGCTGGGCATCGCCGGGAACGCCTGCGTCCTGGTGATCTACTTCTCGTCGCGTTCCCTCGGGCTGCCGGTCGGCCCCGACACCAAGACGGTGGAGGCGTGGGGCGGCCTTGACCTGGTCTGCGCGATTGAGGAAATCCTGCTGGTCGTCATCGCCGCCGTGGTCCTGGCCCGTCCCGGCCTGCTGGCCCGCCCGCTCAGGTTCCGCAGCCAGGCGCGGTCGCTGGCCAGCCTGCTGGCGGCGCCGATCGTCGTCATCGCCGCGACCGCCGCGGTCATGACGCCCGCGTGGGCCGGCTCGGAGGGCCCGGCCGGCATGGCCTCCGGCTCGCCGGGCTCGATGACGAGTCCGGCGGATTCCCTGCAGACCGGCATGGGTGACATGGGCTCCACCAATGGCCTGCCGGACATGCGGATGTATGGCAGCACGAACCCGCCGACCGCCGCGCAGGTGGAGGCGGCCGCGAAACTCATCAAGGAGACCGATGCCAGCCTGGTCCGTTTCGAGAACGTGAAGAACGCGATAGCGGCGGGCTACACCTACCGGCTGGCCACCAATGGAGAGGAGCACTTGCTCTGCGCCGACCGCAGCAACGCCTACGCCGGGCTCAACCCCAAGGACCCGTCGTCTCTGGTGTACGCGATCAACGTGAAGGGCCACGCGCCGATTCTGCTCGGCGCGATGTACCTGATGGGGCAGGGCAACGGGCCGCAGGTCGGCGGCGGTCTGACCCGCTGGCACGCACACCTGAAGGTCTGCCAGGACGGCCGGATCGTCATCGCGGGTTTCGGTGTCGCGCTTCGCGGCCACTGCGACCCGTCTACCTGGAAGGACCAGTACACCACCCAGATGCTGCACGTCTGGGTGGTCCCTTACCCGGGTGGCGTCTTCTCTGACGACCTGAGCACCGCGGCGACGACCGCCGCCGCCCATGCCGCGCTCGCGGAGACCAAGCCAGGGCAGCTGGCGCCATGACTTGTCAGCGGACTGGGTTAGAGTGCGATGCGTACCGCACTGGTAGCGGGCCTTTGATCGCGAGCCGTCATGCGTCGAGGAGGCCCTGCTCATGTCTTCCATCCAGGTGCGGCCGTTCCGCCGCCGCGACCGGGAACAGCTCACCGACCTGGTCAACGCGCACGCCGCCGCCGTTGTCCCGGGCCAGGGCGTGTCGGTCAGCGCCCTGCTCAGTGCCCTGGAGCGGCAGCCCGGTGAGTCCATCGTCGATCCGTGGGTCAGCGAACGGCTGACCCTGGTCGCCGAGCAGCTCGACCGGGTCGTGGCCGCCGCCCACCTGCTCCGGTACTACGCCGATGAGCGCGCTGGGACTGCCTACCGGGGCCGCGGTGAGATCCACTGGCTGCTGTTCTGGCCGGTGGCGCCGGCCGGCAACCCGTGCTGGCCGGACGCCACCGAAGCCGCCCGGCAGCTCATCGCGGCGTGTATCCGCCAGCTCGACGACTGGGGGGTGACCAGCCAGGACGCGGGCGGTGAGCTGCCGGTGCGCGGGGTATACGGGGTGCCGGGGCAATGGCCGCATATCAGCCATCTGTATGAGCAGGCCGGCTTCGCGCACACCGGCGACACCGAGGTGCTGTACCTGGCCGTGGTCGAGGACCTGCCGCAGGCCGCGCAGCCGCCGATGGCTGGGCTCACGTGCTGGCGTTCGGTAGGAATCAACGGAACCAGGCTGTCGGCGATGCTGGGCGCGGAGGTGATCGGCTACGTCGAGGTCGAGGTGTTCGAGGAGGGTGAGCGGCGGTCCCGGTCCGCGGGCTGGGCCGACGTGGGCAACCTGCACGTGGCCGAGCCATACCGGCGGCGCGGGGTGGCCACCTGGCTGCTCGGCCAGACGGCGGCCTGGCTGCGGCTGGCCCAGGTCAGCCGGCTGCTCAACTACGCGTCGCTGCACGACCCTGAGCCGGGTGCGCGGGACGAGTCCGGCTACCGGGCGCTGCTGGCCGCCACCGGCTTTCACGAGCTGACCCGGACCAGGCGTGGCTGGACCCGGGCGCCGGCGCACCGCCGGTAAGAACTTTTTTCTGAACGCCAGCTGGGCCGGCTGAGCGTACGGCGATCCCGGCCGCCGCCGGGTGGGCGGCAACCCGCCGGGTAACCCACCCAGCCCGCGCGACTCTCGCCAGACGAAACCGCGAGAGGGGCGCTCAGCTACGGTCTGTGTGCACGGTAACCGGCCGCCGACGCCGCGTGGTGCCCGCGGTGAACCGCTGGCGGCGGGCCGGCCGGACTCTGGTAGACATGGGTCAGAACAAACAAGTTGACCAAAATGGGACCTTAGACCCTGTCCTTAACCAGGGAAATCTGGTCAACTAGTACCCGATGGCCACGGGCCGGGCGGGGGTTTCCGGCCACTGGTGGCCCATTCGGGGGGGCGGAGAGCCCTGTGTGCCCGGCTGGGGAGGCGCACAGGGCTCTCATCCGTCTTAGTCACTTACGGTGACCACAGTAGCCGTCACTGCCTGTGATCGGGGCTCAGGCGCGGGCGGCTTCCTGGGCGTCCGGGACTGGCTCGGGGGCCTCGGCCCAGACGCGCACGATGTCCCGCATCGACAGCAGCCCGGTCACCTCGTGCCCTTCGACCACGACAAGATGCCGGAATCCGGACCGGACCATGGTCTCGGCGGCCTGCTGCAGGGTCCAGTCGGGAGCGGCGAACACCACGTCCGTCGTGCGGTGCTGGGCGACCAGTTCGGTGTCCGGGTCCTCGCCGGTGCCCAGCGAGTCCAGGATGTCGCGTTCGGTGAGGATCCCGATCCCAGCGTGCTGATCGTCGATGACCACAGCCGCGCCGACCCGGCGGGCGGACATCAACCGGGCCGCCTCGCGCAACGTGTGGGCCGGCCCGATCGTGAGCACCAGCCTGGTCATGCCGTCTCGCACCTTCACGATCGATCACTCCCTGGGCCGTTTCGGAAGCGCCACCACCGTCCCGTGGGCTACCCGGGCGGCGGTGGCGCCTCGTGCGGACATATCGCGCTTGTGCCCTTGTGACAGGCACTGAGTTCCAGCATCCGCGCAAGCCGCCCCGAGGGCAAGGCCCTTTCCGTGATGTTCTCTGGCCGAGTTGGCAGGTGCTTGGACGTCCTATAAGCCCAGGTTGGGGGCCTACTGTGGGGGCTGGCCGGTGAGCGTGGCGAGCACATCGGCGTGCAGCCGCCCGTTGCTGCACACCACGCTCCCGCCCGCCGGGGTGGCCTGGCCGGCCAGATCGGTAAACGTGCCACCAGCCTCCTCCACGATGACCTGCAGGGCAGCCACATCCCACAGCTTCACCTCGGGCTCGGCGGAAAAATCCACCGCGCCCTCGGCCACCAGGACGTGCGACCAGAAGTCGCCGTAGGCCCGGGTCCGCCAGGCCGACTGGGCCAGGCCGAGGAAGCCGTCCAGCATGCCGTGCTCGGCCCAGCCACCCACTCCGGAGTAGGAGAACGACGCGTCCTCGAGCCGGGCCACATCGGAGACCCGGCACCGAGTCGCCTTGGTCAGGCTGCGCCCGGTCCAGGCCCCGGTGCCGGCCGTGGCCCACCAGCGCCGGCCGAGCACCGGCGCGGACACTACCCCGGTGACCACCCTGTCCCCGTCCATCAGGCCGATCAGGGTGGCCCACACCGGTACCCCGCGGACGAAGTTCTTGGTCCCGTCGATCGGGTCGATGACCCAGCAGCGCGGTCCGCCGCCGTCGCGGCCGAACTCCTCGCCCAGCACCGCGTCACGGGGGCGGGACCGGCGTAGCACGTTGCGCAGGATTTCCTCGGCTGCCTTGTCCGCGTCGGTGACCGGGGTCAGGTCGGGTTTGGCCTCGACGTGCAGGTCCAGGGCCCGGAAGCGGCGCGTGGTGATGTCATCGGCCGCGTCGGCGAGGACGTGGGCGAAACGAAGGTCATCGTCGTATCCCGCCATGCCGCGAAACGCTAGCGGATCAGGCCCCCGCCCGGCCATTGCCACAGGCAGTCGGCTCGCCCGGTCCGGTCCGCGGCATGCTCAGCCGCTATCGTCGCCTTCCCGGCTGCGCAGCAGCCGGCGCAGTGAGTCCAGCCGCATCACCAGCCGGCTGTCCCCGCCCTGGTCGCGGACCCAGTCGTCGAGCGCGCAGTCCGGCTCCAGGTGCGTGCAGCCGCGTGGGCAGGCCAGGGTGCCCGGGGCCAGGTCGGGAAACGCCCGCACTACCCGCTCCGGGGCGATGTGGGCCAGGCCGAACCCGCGCAACCCGGGCGTGTCGATGAGCCAGCCCTCGCCGGACGGTGGCAGCGGCAGCGCGACCGCGGACGAGGACGTGTGGCGGCCACGCCCGGTCACCGGGCTGACCGTGCCGACGGCCCGGTCGGCCCCCGGGATCAGCGCGTTGACCAGGGTCGACTTGCCCACCCCAGAGTGCCCGACGAGCACGCTGACCCGCCCGGCCAGGGCCTCACGCAGCGGGTCGAGCCGGGCCTCGGTCAGCGGCTGGCCGAGCACCAGGTGCGGGATGCCGAGCGGGCCGTACACGTCGAGGATGGGCGTGGCCGGGGCCAGATCGGACTTGGTCAGCACGAGCAGCGGGCTCAGCCCGGCATCGAACGCCGCCACCAGGAACCGGTCGATCAGCCGGGGCCGCGGCGGCGGGTCGGCCAGTGCGGTCACGATGACCAGCTGATCTGCGTTGGCCACGATGACCCGTTCCACCGGGTCGGTGTCGTCGGCCGAGCGGCGCAGCACGGACTTGCGTGGCTCGACCCGGACGATCCGGGCCAGCGTGCCGGGCGCACCGGAGACGTCCCCGGCCAGGGCGACCTGGTCACCCACCACCACGCTGCGCCGGCCCAGCTCCCTGGCGCGCATCGCGGTGACCATCCGGTGGTCGAGCAGGGTGCCGTACCGCCCGCGGTCCACCGAGGCCACGAACGCCTCGGCCGCGTCCTCGTGGGCGGGACGCCGCCGGGTGCGCGGCCGGGTGCCGCGTGTCGGGCGGACCCGGACGTCATCCTCGTCCAGGTTGGCGTGGCCCGGCCGCCGGTTCAGGGAGCCTGCTCCAGCATCGCCGCCCATGCGCCGGGGAACTCAGGGAACGTCTTGCCGACCGTCCCCGGGTCGGCCACGGCCAGGCCCGGCACGGCCAGGCCGAGCACGGCGGCGGCCATCACCAGCCGGTGGTCGTCGTAGGTGGCGAATGGCCGGTCCGCGTGCAGCGGCCGCGGCCGGATCTCCAGCCCGTCTTCCAGTTCGGTCACCGCGCCGCCCAGCGCGTTGATCTCGGTGGCCAGCGCGGCCAGCCGGTCAGTCTCGTGGGTGCGCTGGTGGCCGATGCCGGTCAGCACCGACGGCCCGTCGGCCAGCGCGGCCAGCGCCCCGGTGACCATGGAGATCTCGTTGCAGTCGGCCAGGTCGGCGGTGATTCCGTGGATCCGGCCGGTGCCGGTGACGGTCAGCCCGTCCGGCCCGGTCTCGGCGCGCGCGCCGAGCCGGGTGAACACGTCCAGGATCTGCCGGGCCGGCTGGACGGTCACGGCCGGCCAGTCCGGGATGGTGACGGACCCGCCGGTGACCAGCGCCGCGGCCAGGAACGGGGCGGAATTCACCACATCTGGCTGAACGCTCACCGCCTGGTTGCTCAGCTGCCCCGGGTGCACGAACCAGGTGTCCGGGTGCCCGGCTTCGCCGGGCGGGCCGGTCCCGGCTGAACTCGTCTCCACCATGGCCCCGGCCTCGCGGAGCATCTGCACGGTCATCGCGATGTGCGGGGCGGATGGGACGCGCAGCCCCCGGTGCCGGACTTCGAGGCCTTTCTCGTACCGCGGGGCGGCCAGCAGCAGGCCGGACACCAGCTGGGACGAGGCGGACGCGTCTACGGTGACGGTGCCGCCGGGGACCGTGCCGGTGCCGCGCACGGTGAACGGGATCGCGCCGCGGCCCTCGTCCTCGATGACCGCCCCGATCTCACGGAGCGCGGCGATGATGCCGCCCACCGGCCGCCGCGCGGCGGCCGGGTCGCCGCGGAACTCCACCGCCACGCTGGCCAGCGCGGCGACCGGGGGCACGAACCGGATCACCGTGCCGGCGTTGCCCACCTCGACCCGGGTGTCCTGGCTGGCCCAGCCGGGGGTGACCGGCCAGGCGCCGGGATCGGCCGTGTCCACCTGGCTGCCGAGCGCCTGCAGCGCGCCGGCCATCAGCAGGGTGTCCCGGGCCCGCAGCGGGTGCCGGACCTCGGCGGCCCCGGCGGCCAGCGCGGCCAGCACCAGCGCCCGGTTGGTCATCGACTTGGAACCGGGCAGCCGCACCTGGGCCCGGACCGGGCCGGTGGCCCGCGGGGCCAGCCAGACCGCTGGCGGGGTTTCCATGCTGTGAGCGTAATGCGTGGGCCGGCCGGCCGCGCGGAGTGAACCGGCCGAATCAGGGAAAGATCCAGCGGACACCGCGCAGGTGGGAGCCCTGCCTGTAGCAGCGTGGCCGGGGTGGACTCGCGGTGAAGGTTTGGTTAACCGGATTTGTGGTTAGGAAAGGCCACATTCCGTGCTTCGCCGGTTCCGGCTTGCCCGGGAACTGACGCCTGGCTAGCAGGAGACGGAGAAGCCGATGTGCGGTCGTTTCGCCTCGGCGCGCAAGCGCCAGGAACTCCTTGAGGAGTTCAGCGTGCAGCGCGACCGCGTCGAGGACGACCTGCGGCCGGACTACAACGTGGCCCCGACCAAGCCGATCTATGCCGTGCTGACCAGGCGGCCCAAGGACGCGGCTGGGGCCGGCGGCGAGCCGGCTGAGGGGGCCGGCGACAGCGCCGAGACGGCCCAGCGGGAGCTGCGCGTGCTGCGCTGGGGCCTGGTGCCGTCCTGGGCCAAGGACATCTCGATCGGCAGCCGGCTGATCAACGCGCGGTCTGAGACGGTGGCGGTCAAGCCGGCTTTCCGCCGGGCGTTCGCCCGGCACCGGTGCCTCCTGCCGGCGGACGGCTACTACGAGTGGGAGAAGACCGGCGACCCGGCCAAGCCGCAGAAGCAGCCGTACTTCATCCACCGCAAGGACGGCGGCGTGCTGGCCTTCGCCGGCCTGTACGAGCTGTGGCGGGACAAGAGCGTGTCCGACGACGATCCGCGGGCCTGGCTGTGGTCGGCGACGATCATCACCACCCGGGCCGAAGACGAGATCGGGCGGATCCACGACCGGATGCCGATGGTGATCGAGCCGGCCCGCTGGGCCGAGTGGCTCGATCCCGCGGCCAGCGGCGGCGAGGCGCTGCACGGGCTGCTGGCACCGGCCGCGGCGGCTCACCTGACGTCGTATCCGGTGTCAACGGAGGTCAATTCGGTACGGCACAACGGGCCGGGGCTTATCGAGCCGCTGGCCGGTTCGGCGCCCGGCACGTTGTTCTGAGGCTCGCGGCGCGGCTGGCCCCCAGGACCTTTCCGCTGCGCTACCGGTGCCCCTGACCAGCAGGGAGGACTAATGGAGACGGTCATGGTACGCAGGCGCCTGGAAGATGCGTGCGCGCAGCTGGACAAGTCGATCGCGGTGCTGCGCAGCGAGCAGCCGGCCGCCCGCGCGGAATTCCCCCAGGACGAGATCGACGCCGGGACCAGCCTGGCCGAAGGCGACCGGGCCGAGGCCATCCTGGCTTCGGCCATGTCGCAGCGCTCCGAGATCGTGGCCGCGCTGGGCCGGATCCAGGATGGCAGCTACGGGACCTGCGCGGACTGCGGCCGGCCGATCCCGGAAGGGCGGCTTGAGGCCCGCCCGGAGGCGTCCCGCTGCGTGAACTGCCAGTCCAAGCGGGACCGGAGGCGCCGCTGAGGCTGGTCCCGCCGCTAGATCAGGCGGGTTTGCGCGCCGCGGCCAGCAAGTACATGCCGAACGACCCACCGCCGACGGAC
>Ga0335078_10019072_pt1 | contig 10200 bp, 9 predicted proteins | sample Lox_Sample_32_FD_206711 | JGI IMG/M metagenome (GOLD analysis project Ga0335078, IMG submission 206711) | Soil microbial communities from Loxahatchee National Wildlife Refuge, Florida, United States - Lox_Sample_3.2 | ecosystem: Environmental > Terrestrial > Soil > Wetlands | place: USA: Florida...
TGAAGCGGTCTTTCTGGGCTTCGGGCAGCGGATACGTGCCTTCCGACTCGATGGGATTCTGCGTCGCGAACACCGTGAAGTTAGGCGAGAGGCGATGGGTTTCCCGATCGATGGTCACGGTGCGCTCCTGCATGGCCTGGAGCAGCGCGGATTGCGTCTTCGCCGGCGCGCGATTGATCTCGTCGGCGAGCAGAAATGCGGTGAAGACCGGGCCTTTAATTAGCGAAAACTCGTGCCGCTCGAAGTTGAAGACGTTGGTTCCCGTGATGTCGGCCGGCATCAGGTCGGGAGTGAACTGGATGCGGTTGAACTCGCAACCCATGACCCGGGCGAGCGTGCGCGTGAGCAGCGTCTTGGCGAGTCCCGGCACGCCTTCCACCAGCGCATGCTGGTTCGAGAGAATCACCACCAGCGATTGGCGGATCACATCCTGCTGGCCGATGATCACCTTGCGGATTTCGGCGGCGACGCCTTCGATGGCGGCCTGAAATTGTTCGAGGTTCAAATTGCTCCTTTCCTGGCGCGGGCTCGCAACCCGCCGCGGAACCAGCTATCATCCGCCCTCTTTCGCGCGTAGAATCCCCTGGATCTCGCGCAGAGCATCGGCCGGCCGATCCGCCAGTTTGCGAACCGCTTGCTCTGCCGCGATGAGGCGTCCTGGCGGAACCTCGCGCGCGTGGCTCTTCCGCCATTCCTGCCAGCATGCCGAAGCCAGTTGGTCCGGCGCGATGTGCCGGCGCAGTAGGGTGACCAGCCCCGAGATCGATGTCCGGCCCAGGACTTTTTCCGTGGGGGCCGCGTTCGTCACCGGCGGAAAGCTCGACGCGTTTCTCCAAATGAACAGCACCGCGCACAGTGCGAGGCCAAAGCCCAGGCCGTGCAGCCGGAATCTGCGCGCCAGCGCCATCACGCTGCCGCTCTCGACGATTCCGAAGTGCGCTTCATCGAACACAATCCGCGTGTGCGGACCCATTTTCTGCGGGCGAAGGATGCGCGCGAGCAGCGCCGTGTCGCGGGCTTCGGCGACTGCCTTGTTGCCAAACAGGCGGCCGGACGCCACCAGCACGATGCTTCCGTTCCCGAACGTCTTCGCGGCCACCAGCGGACCTTGCGCGATTTGGTCCAGCACCTGCCAGTTCCTCGCCTGGGCGAAATACAGGATGTCGTTGCCGGCTTTGTCGAAGTCCAGGCCGAAACGAACGCCCCAGGAACTCTCCAGCGCGCTCTGCCCCGGCGGCGCCCTGCCGGAGCCCTCCCCCATGCCCAGCACTAAGCGGTTGCCGCGCCCGGCGAATGCTTCGTAGGCGCGCAGATCCGCGGGCGGCTGCATCGCGAAGGCGCGCGGATCCAGCCCCAGAAAAACGATCGTGCTGTCGCGATCGCCAAGGCGGTCGAGCAATTGGTAACTGCGCGTGGCCGTCACGCCCGGAAGCCGGCCCAGGCTCTCGAAAATCAACTTCGCGCCGGAGGGATCGCTGCGCAGCGTGGAGTATGCGGGATAAACATCTCCGGCGGCGAACTGCAACTCCCAGAGAGACCAGACGGCGCCGCCGAATATCGCGGCCAGCAAGACGAGCGCCAGGATGGAACCGGACTTCTTCATGCGGCGATCTCCGCGGGCGCCATCTCTGTTTTCATCTGCTGGAGACGCTGCCGGAACGAGTCCAACTCGTTCGCCGTAACGTCATGCATGCCATACCAGGCGCGCTCGAAGCTGGCAGAGTTGCCGGCGAACAGCGCGATGGCTCCCGGAAATGCGCGCGCTTTGCGCCGCACTTCCATCTCGTACTCGCGGTTCGTTTTGCCGGCGTGAATCGCGATCCAATCGCCGCGGCCCAGCCACGCCAGGTTGGCCATATACAGAGCCCGCAGCGCGGAGCGGAAATCGCCGGCGAGTTCGCAGTTCCCGGCCAGCGCCATCCAGCGGTCTTCCGGAAGTTGATCGGCGAGCAGGTGTTCGTCCTGCAAGCTGATGGACGCGGCGGCCGGGCCGACGACCGCCGGCGGTCTCCCCACACGGGCCCGCCGCAAGCGCCAGGCGATCAAAGCCGCCAAGCCCAGCAGCGCGGCCATCAGCACGTAAAGGCTCCAGTGCAACGCGGCGCCGGGTGGCGCGGCGGTATCCGTGCCGGATGGGCGGCCGAACTTCTCCCGCAGCCAATCCACCAGCCAGTCTACGGCCTTCCCAACGCTGCGGAGCGCTTTTTTGGCATCGTCCACCACGCGATCGGTTACCGCCACCAGCCAGGGGACTCCGGCAGCGTGCGGGTTCGCGGCGGGCGCGGCTTGCCAGCCGTATTCCGGCGACCGCAAGGTCTCTTTGATGGATCGATCCAGATTTGCCGGCGTGAGTTGCGCCGCGCCGGGAACGCCCAACATCAACAGCAGGACAGCGGCTCTCAGCGGCTTGCGGAACGTGTTGGCGCCCTGAATGCCTGCGCCACCCACCTGCAGGAGCCGCAAAGCCGCGCGCAAGTCTTCGCCGGTTTCGCGCGATTCCAATTGAAAGCAGCGCACGCAATACACCGCTTGAAACAGGGGATCGAACGCCATCCAAGCCAGCGCCAGCGCCGCGAGCCAGAACAAAGGATTGCTCACGAAATACACCCCACTGCGGCTGAAGACCGATTCGTACCCGGTGAGGATGCGTACGAGTTGCGGCAGAAGCGCGAGCAAAATCGCGACGTTGAACCAGAGGATTACAAAAAGGACACCCAAAATGAGCAGAAGGGTCCAGCTCTGCCGTTGCTCGAGTCCCGCGAGCTTGCGCGCCCGGCGCATGAGCTGAAGTAAGTCGAGATCTTCGCGGCCGGCCATGACCCCGGCATAACGGTAGAAATCCACGACCCAGGCAAGCGGCAACGTGATGCATGCGGCAAGCGGCAGAGCCAGCAGCTTGGTTCCGCCGCAGACTGCCTGGCTCGAAATCAGCCGCCAGAGACGCCGCCGCGTCCACGGCAATGCAGGCCGGCGCCCCAGTTGGCGTTCGATGCGCCCCGCAAATACGGCGCGCCAGCAATTCATCCAAAGAAGCAGCCCCGCCAGCGCCAGGGAATCCACTGCACAGGCCGCATCCGAGGCGCGCGCGCCGGTCATGTCGCTCCAGAAAACGAGCATGCCCACGGCAAAGGGCACGCTGCCGATCCAGTGATAGACCAGCGTCGAAAGCGGAGCCCCGCGAAGCGTATGCACGGCCTGTTCGAGCAGGTCGATTGCGCTCGCCCGCGCTAATGCAGAAGCCATGTCTGCTCCACGCGGGCCGTAATCTCGATCAGAATCTCGCCGCCAAAACAGAAAATCAGCCACGCAAGAACCATGCCGGCCAGAGCCGCCACGGGCGTCAGCAGAGCACGGGCGTGACGGCGGCGCTCCGGAGCCGGTTTGGGCAGCGCCTCCAGGCACCCCACGCAGAGCAGCCGCGATTCATGCTCCGTGACGCATTCGCGGCAGAAATGGCGGCCGCAGGAAGGGCAGCGGCACACCGCTTCCCGCAGCTCGTGATTCCAGCAGCGCTGATGAATCAGTGGGCCCGTCATCCCGTCTGCCCGGTAATCGCCGGGGGTCGATCAGGCTCGATCGATTTGAAGGATAGCACGACTCCCACGATCGCCAGCAGCGCGAGCCCGGAGCTGTAGACGGGACGAATGCGCGCCGGCAACGGATGAGACGACGCCACGGCCGGCTGCTGAAACTGTTTCCGTGCGGCTTCGAAAGAGTCGGCAAACACCAGCGCGTAGCTGATGCCGCCAATGAAAAGCAGCGCCGCCAGGGCCAGCCGCTGCATGCCGGTTCGCAGGATGCCGCGGTGGTGCTGCACGAGAATCCAGATCGCGCTGACGATCTGCAGCGCGGTGAAACCTGCCGATAAATCCGTCAGCAGCGGCTTCGCCGGAATGTTCCACATTACCGCTACCGCGTCCGCAACCAGGCTGGCCAGGAAAATATCGGAAGCCAGGGTGCGGCTGCGCGCCGCCGCGCGCCGGCCGCTCGGCCGTGTCCGGCCCGCCGCCTCCTCCGGACCCAGCCGGCGAAAATCAGCCGCCTCCGCCCAGCTCTCCGTGAAGGCGCCTTGCACCTGCGCGATCCTCTGCTCCAGCTCCGCCAGCGCCTTGCGCGCGTTCCAGGTGCGATATAGCGAAGCCAGATCTTCGCGGCTGACGGCGGTATAGAGCCGGCACGTGCAACCGTGAGCGGCGGAAATGTAGATCCATACGAGGGTCAGCCCCGCGAATAAGAGCCAGAGCCATTTCGTCAGGCCTGGCGCCCACGATCGCAGGAACAGGATCGCGACGAGCAACACGGCGCCCGCCGCCAGTGCACGAGTGGAAATTGCAAAGCGTGGAACTCTGGTGATGACGATGGCTTGAATGTCGCGAAAGTAGAATCGCTTGTAGCGCTCCTGGAACCGGTCGGACCTTACCGTTAGCAAGTGGTCCCCGCCGGTCCACAAGCTTGCCGAGGAGATCAATCCGCGGCGCCGCCCGGGAACTTTGCGATAACGCTCGCGGGCATCGGCCAAGGTCAAGCCCTCGCCTTCAGCAGGAAATACGCCGTGCCCCACACCCATCCCGCGATCTCGCCCAGTGCGATCAAGATGCCCAACACCGACCGCCATCGCATGCGCCGCACCAGGCTCAGCGGGCGGTTCCAATAGCGCAACGCCAGGTACAGCGCGATGGGCGCGGAGATGGCTGTGAACGGCCACAACACCAGAGGCGCCAGCGCCACGGTCAGCGCGATGGAATCGTACAAGGTGCGCGAGTTGTCCAGTTCCGCCGTTGGAGCCTTGTAATCGCCCGCCGCGAAGCACGACGGACACCACACGCCGCCTTTGAAATCCACGGCGCAGAGCTGGCAGACGAACCGGCCGCACTGCCCACAAGCGGCGGCCGCCCGCTTGCCGGGATGATCGAAGCAGGTAGCCTCTCCCTCCGCCGCCGGCTCTGTCGCCACCGGACCGGTCTCGGAAAACAACGCCGGAAATACCCGGACGATGCTGTAGGCGCCGCATTCCGGGCACTGCGCCCGATCCTGCCCCGCGAGTTCCCACTTGGGCAGCGGACGGTCACAGCGGTTGCACGGGATGGACATCGCCGGCTGCTAGTTCCCTACCTTAATTACGCGCGTATCGCAAAGCATGTCGTGCAAGGCCCGCTTCTGCGCATCGAATCCCACCATGATGTAACCGATGAGCAGGATCATCGCACTGAGCAGTTTCGCGAAGTAGCGGCCCACCGCGCGTCCCAGCGCTAGCCGGCCGCCATCGGGGCGAACCACTTTCAGATCGAGCGCCATCTTGCCGGGAGTCGCTCCCATGCGGCTGACGAACACGCCCTCGTAAGTGGCCCCAATTGCCATACCGATTAGATACTGGACCCCCAGGGCCATCAAGATCAGATCCGGGCGCCGGCTCGTCAGCAGCCTCGCGAACGGCAACTGCACGATCAGACCCACCACGAACAGGATAATGCTGTCGATTAGCATCGCTAAGAAACGAACCCAGAAACCCGCATAGGTGAAGGTGGTGGCGGCAGGGACGCCCTCGCGGAGTTTCTGGGCGTACGTGTTCTTGCAATTCGCGCAGATGAGCCGGTCGCCGAAACGCGCCAGTTCGTCCGTATGCCAGGGCTGTCCGCACTCCGAGCAGTACTGGATGGGGACCGTCTCGTCCATTGGAAAAGATTGTAGCAGTGCGTGGCGCTCCGCCGCAGCGTGGCGCCTGCTTCAGCGCGCCGCCGCGAACTTCCATTCGCCGTCCTCCGCGTAGAGCCGCCATCCACCGGCCGCCAATCGCCGGGCACGGCCGGCTATGCGCCCCCCGCTTGCCAAAATCGCGCCGCCGCGCGATAGTTAGAGTCCGGAAGGTCCTCATTATGGAACTGGAGATTCTCCGCTCCCCTGTACGCTTTCTGCGCCATATGCTCGGCGCGCTGCCCCACGAGCGCGCCCTTCTCGAATTCGAATCCTGGTGGGAGACCGAAGGCCGCAGCATTTCGGACGCCACCGATCGCGCCGGTACGCCCTGGCTTCGGATGTTCGACCGCGGCGGACGCCGCGTGGACGAAGTCTTGTTCGCCCCCGATTACTGGCGTGCGTTGCGCCAGGGATACCGCGCCGGCGTCGTCTGGCGGGCGTTCGAGGAAGAGTCGCTGCTGACGTGCGCCCTGCTGGATTACATCACCTGTTTTTACGATCCGGGGCTCACCTGCCCTTACGTAATCTCGCTTGCGACGGCCGTGGCTCTCGATCAGCACGGCAGTGAAGAGTTGAAAGCGCGCTTTCTGCCCCACCTGTTATGCAAGGACGACCGCGTCTGGCAAGGCGCCACCTGGATGACCGAGATCAAAGGCGGCTCGGACCTGGGCGCCAATGTCGAGACCGTGGCGCGGCCCGCCGGAGACCGCTGGCTGCTCACCGGCGACAAGTATTTCGCCAGCAACGCCGGCGCCGATCTGGCGGTGGTGGCCGCACGTCCCGAAGGCGCGCCCCATGGCGTGCGCGGCCTGGCCCTGTTCCTGCTGCCGAAACGGCGCGAAGATGGGCAGTTGAATTACACCGTGCGCCGCCTGAAAGACAAGGTTGCCACGCGCTCCGTGCCGACCGGCGAGATCGAATTACGCGCCAGCGAAGCCTGGCTGCTCGGCTCGCATGCGCACGGCGTGCATCTGATTCTCGAGGTGCTGAACCTCTCGCGCGCAACGAACTCGGTCGGCAGCGCGGCCATCGCCCAACGCGCGTTGGCCGAGGCGGCAGGCTTCGCCCAACAGCGCATCGCCTTTGGCAAGCCGGTCTCCGAGCATCCCCTCATGCGCAAACAGTTCGACGCGCACGTCGAGACGCTGCAGAATGCGTTTGCGCTCGGCTGGGAAAGCGTCGTGAGGCTCAACGAGGTCTGGCGCGAAAAGCTTCCTTACTCGGATCGCTATCACCTCTTTCGTTTGGTCGCGCACCTGGCGAAGTACTGGACTTCGGACGTGGCGCCGGACATCGCCCGTTGGGCCATGGAGGTCCACGGCGCACTCGGCGTGCTGGCGGAATTTCCCGTGGAGCGCTGGTTCCGCGAGGCCATGGTCCTGACCATCTGGGAAGGCACCTGTCACCGCCAGATTCTCGACGGCATGGAAGTGATGGAACGTAAAGGCGCCCATCGCATCCTGTTCGACCATCTGCGCGCGACCGCCGGTCCGGAAGGCCTTGACGACATTCGCCGACGCGTGGAAGCCCATTTGGCATTGCCGCAGGAGCAGCGCGAGGAGGCCGCCGAAGAGATGTTCCGCGATCTGGCGATGTTTGTGGCGCGCGCGCTGCGGCACGCGGCGGTACCGGTGGAGGTGTAGCCGCCCGACGTCACCAAACCCCGTGCATCATCCGTGGACCAGTTCGGCAGTCAAGCCTCGACCGACGAGTTTGGCCGCCGGGACCGGGTACCGACGCGGGATCGCGTAAGGGTGCTGGTTGAGCCTCGGCCGGTCCGCCCTTATCCAAACGGCTGCTCCAACGATGCGCTTTGCGGCGTCAGCAGTTCCGCCCCGGACCCGGTGATGTGCATGTCGTCTTCCAGGCGAACGCCGAACTCGCCGCGGATGTAGATGCCGGGCTCGTCGCTGAAGGTCATGTTCGCCGCCAGCGGCAGGCGGTTGCCGCGCACCAGGTAAGGCCACTCGTGGCCGTCCATCCCCAATCCGTGGCCGACGCGATGCGTGAAGTATTTGTAGCCGGGACCATAGCCGGCATCTACGATGACTTTGCGGGCGGCGGCGTCCACGGCCTCGCACGGCGCTCCCGGACGCGCAGCCGCCAACGCCGCGCTTTGCGCCTTGTGCACGATTTCGAAAACCTGTTTCATCTTATCGCTGGCTTTGCCCACTACGAAAGTGCGGCTGATATCGGACTGGTAACCCTCCACCGTGCAGCCGTCATCGATCAGCACGATCGAACCTTCGCGAATGGTTTGCGGCTGGCGGGAGCCGTGCGGCAGCGCCGAATTCTCGCCGGTTTGCACGCTGGCGAAGCCGGGGAAGCCGAGTGCCTGGTACGCGGTTCCGATCAGCCCGCCGAACTCGCGATTGGTCATCCCTTCCCGTATCGATTTCCAGGCGGCTTCGTAGGCTTCGATGGTCACGCTGGAGGCCAGGCGGAGCAGGGCCATTTCTGCCACGCTTTTAATCATCCGGCACCCGGCGGTGACCGGCGTGGCGCTGGCGGCGGTCACCGTGGGGGCTGCCTTGGCGATGCCGTCGGCGAAGACGAACGGGGCGGTCTCCTCGATTCCGAGCTTGCCGGTCAGGAGGCCGCGTTCCTTAAGGCAGGACGCCAGCAAGCCGTAGGGGCTGTCGTCCTCCTGCCAGGTGAAGACCTGGGCGTGAGGGGCGGGGCCATCGGCGATCTGCTCGCGGGCGCGATCCTCTTCGAAGCCAGGACAGACATACAACGGCTCTCCCCGCGCCGGAATCACCAGCATGAAGAGGCGCTCGCTGTTGCCCCAATGGACACCGCTGAAATAGTTCAGCGACGTGCCGGCGGCCAGGCAGATCGCATTGATCTTGTTCTCGATCATCAACTGCTGGGCGCGCTCGATGCGAGCGCGGCGCTCGTCCGCGGTGATGGGCCTGGCTTCCGCGCGACGGTTCTTGAGTTGCGCGATCGGAGAATCGGGCGGCAAGGCGGACAAAGCGGCGGGCGCCAAACCGGCGGCGAGCAGGAAACGGCGGCGTGTGGCCATCTTTGTAGTCTACGCGCGCCGACCTCATTGGCGTAGCGCGCCTCAATTATTCCACAATGGCGCTATGCGCAAGCCGATCCTGAGTGTGATTCCAATTGTGGCGGCGATGCAGGTCTCTGCCGCGGAACCGGCCCTCCACCACCTGAAAGCCACCCCCAAAACAGTAGCCTGGGGTTTCTACGCGGCCAACACGCCCGCAGTGCTGCGCATACGCTCCGGCGATTCGGTCGAGGTCGAAACGCTCATCACCAATAGTCCTGCGCACCTCGAAGCGGCTGGCGTGCCGCCCGCGGAAATCCAGCCGGCCTTGCGCGAGATTTACCGCGAAGTCACCGACAAGGGGCCGGGCGGACACATCCTCACCGGACCGATTTATGTCGAAGGCGCGGAGCCCGGCGACACACTGGAGGTGCGGATTCGATCCATTCAGCTTGCGATCCCGTACGCCTATAACGCCTTCCGTCCCGGCGCCGGATTCCTGCCCGACGAGTTTCCGAGCGCCCGCACGAAGATCATCCCCCTCGACCGCGAGAAGATGATCGCACAATTTTCCGCCAGTATCGAGATTCCGCTCAGGCCGTTCTTCGGCAGCATGGGGGTCGCGCCGCCCGAAGCTCTGGGCCGCATCAGCAGCGTGCCGCCCTGGTTCCATGCCGGCAACATCGACAACAAGGAATTCGTGGCGGGCACTACGCTATTCATCCCCGTGCACGCACGCGGCGCGCTGTTTCAGGTCGGCGATGGCCATGCCGGTCAAGGCAACGGCGAAGTCGATATCACGGCGCTCGAAACATCCCTGACCGGCGTCTTCCAGTTCATCGTGCGCAAGGACGTCCACCTGCGCTGGCCGCGCGGGGAAACGCCCACGCACTTCATCACCATGGGGATGCAGGAAGACTTGCGCGAGGCCGCCAGGATCGCCGTAGACCAGATGATCGATCTGCTGGTGACCGAAAAGCGCCTCACTCGGGAAGACGCTTACATGCTCACCAGCGTCGCCGCCGATCTCAGCATCACGCAGCTCGTCGACGGAAACAAGGGCGTGCATGCGATGATCGCCAAGTCCATCTTTCATTGACGCCGGCTCGCATCACGCGCCCACGATGCCTTGCCGGATCGCGTAACGCACCAGGCTGGCCGTCTCATGTATGCCGAGCTTCTCCATGATCCGGCTGCGATGCGAATCGGCGGTCTTGTAACTGATATTCAACAGGCCTGCGATTTCTTTCGTGGACTTGCCCTCTGCGACCAGCGCCAGCACTTGCACCTCGCGAGAGGTCAGCGGATTGGGCGGCAACGCGCGCTGCGGTTGCGGAATCTCGACACACGAACCGATGTAGCCCAGGAATTGGCCCTCTCGCGTGTATTGCGTAACTCCGGAGCCTCGAATCCAGCAATATTGTCCGTCGGCGCGCTGCAGGCGAAATTCCACCGAGAACACCTCGCGCGCCTCGAATGCCTGCTGGTAGGCTTCCAGG
>Ga0335078_10019074_pt1 | contig 10199 bp, 9 predicted proteins | sample Lox_Sample_32_FD_206711 | JGI IMG/M metagenome (GOLD analysis project Ga0335078, IMG submission 206711) | Soil microbial communities from Loxahatchee National Wildlife Refuge, Florida, United States - Lox_Sample_3.2 | ecosystem: Environmental > Terrestrial > Soil > Wetlands | place: USA: Florida...
CGCGCATTGCCCAGCTTTAGGCCCAGCCCGGCCGGCAGACCGGCAAGATAACTCCTCTCCGACGCATCGAGCCGTCCCATGGTGAGACGCTGCATCGCCTCGGCGAGATGCCGGTAAGGGGCCGAACAGCGCGGGTCCTCGTCACAACCGACGGCGCGATCATGGTTTCCCTGGACCATTGACCCCGGAAGGACGTTGGCCTGCGCCCAGCGCACGCACTCCGCGGGATGCGGGCCGTAATTGACGAGGTCGCCAAGGCAGATGACGCTGTCCACCTGCGGCTCTGCGGCCAGCACGGTCTGCAGCGCGGGCCAGTTCGCGTGGATGTCCGAAAGGATCAGGATCTTCATGACTCGCTACCGGCTCAGTGGGTTACTGACTGGTAGGAGTCATCAGTCCCGCGATGACGGAACATTTTGTCGCCCTGCCGGCTGGCGGAGCGGCTAGGCAAACTCCATTGCCTGAAGGTAAACTACCGCATGCAGCTGTTCTGTAAAGCGCGGGATTAAGGGTGCCCGTTGCGCGCCTTGACGGCCTCCGTAGCGGGTGGCGCCTGCCGCGACCCTCATTACTATGAACGCCGGCGGATTCTCCGTGTCGACGCGCGGCTGGCCCCGGGCCGCGAGTTTTTGTCAGCTCAATCAGGCGGCAATCTCCCGAGGTAGCGGATCGCGCGCACCTTTTCGAGCGTGACCAGCCCGCCGCTGACCATGTGGTCGAGCACCGGCAGGAACGCGTTGATCTTCTCCTCGCTGTCGGTGATCTCGATCACCACCGGGAGGTCGTAGGAGAGGCGGAGGATCTTGCTCGTGTGGAGCCGGCTGGACTTGCCGTAGCCCATGGCGCCGCGGAGCACGGTGGCGCCGGCGAGGTGCTGCTCCCGCGCCTTGAGCACGATGGCCTCGTAGAGCGGATGGCCACCGTGGCGGTCGGACTCGCCGATGAAGATGCGGAGGAGGAGGGATTCGTGGGGGAGTTCCATGGTCAGGTGCCTTTCCAGTGATTGATCCACAGCGCGGCGACGTAGCCCAACCAGACGGCCAGCAGGCACGCCGCCACCGAGCCGAGCACATTGCCGCTTGCCGCCCGCCACTCGCCGTCGCGCGCGAGGGAGAGCGTCTGCAGGCTGAACGACGAAAACGTGGTGTAGCCGCCGCAGACGCCGTAGGTGAAGAACTGGCGTGCGATGGGCCCGGCCATGACGCGGCCCTCGGACGGATCGGTGAGGGCCGCGAAGAATCCGATGACGAAGCAGCCGGTGACGTTCACCAGCACCGTGCCCCAGGGAAAGCTGCCGCCAAAGCGGTTGGCGGCCCAGCCGGAGACGAAGAAACGGGCGGCGGTCCCGAGCGCACCGCCGGCCATGACCCAGAGATAGAGGCGAATCATGATTTCCTGGTGACGTGGGCAAGAGTCATCAGCGTCGCCGGGGCGCGCGGTTCACCCATCCGGGTCGGCGGATTCCATCGCCGTTCGGGCGTAGGAAGTGGAATTCCGCGGAAAATGCAAGCCGCGCGAAACCGGACTCGAAAACGCGGGGCGCCGCGGTACAGTCCGCGGGATGCATGGTGGTGGCAGATGGCTGGCGGCGCTGAGTCTGCTGGCCGGTCCCTTCGCGGTCCCGGTGCGTCCGGCGCCCGGCGATACGGCCGATCTGGCGCGCCGGATCGTGCTGCTGGCCAACGCCGCCAGTCCCGACTCGCTGGCGGTCGCGCGCCATTATGCCGCCCGGCGCGGCGTGCCGGCGGCCAACATCATCGCGCTGCCGATGTCGCTCGACGAGACGATCGGCTGGCCGGAGTTCATCGCCACGATCTACCAGCCGCTGCAGGACCAGCTGGTGGCGCGGGGCTGGATCGACGCCTTTCCCACCTCCCTGACCGACGGGCTGGGCCGCAAACGCTACGGCGTGTTCACGCATCACCTCAGCTACCTGGTGGTCTGCCGCGGCGTCCCGCTGCGGGTCAGCCACGACCCGGCCTTCTATCTCGACGAGCCGCGCCTGATGCTGCGGCCCGAGTTTCGCACCAACCAGGGGGCGGTCGACTCCGAGCTGACCCTGCTCGCGCACAGCACCTACAACATCAACGGCTGGGTACCCAATCCACTGTACCGCGTCGAGCACCCGTTCCCATTCGAGCCGGAGCCGGTGGTGAAGGTCACGCGCCTGGACGGGCCAACCGAGGCGGAAGCGCTCGGGCTGGTCGACCGCGCGCTGGAGGCGGAGCACACCGGTCTGCTCGGCCGCTACTATGTCGATGAGCGCGGCACCCATACTGACGGCGACGAGTGGCTCGAGCTCACGCAGACCCAGCTGCAGGCCCTGGGCTTTGACGGCGACGTGAACCGGGTCGACGACACTTTTCCGGCCGGGGCCCGGTTCGACGCCCCGGTGCTTTACTTCGGGTGGCACGATGCCGACTTGGACGGCCCGATGGCGCTGGCGGGTTTCCGTTTTCCGCCCGGAGCCATCGCCCTGCACATCCACAGCTTCTCCGCGCAGACGCTGCGCTCGGCGACCAGCGGCTGGTGCGGTCCGCTCGTGGCGCACGGGGTCACGGCCACCTTCGGCAACGTCTTCGAGCCCTACCTCCAGCTGACGCTCGAGCCGCAACTGCTGGTGCGGGCGCTGGTCATGGGCATGGATCTCGGCGACGCCGCCTATTTCGCCGAACCGGCCCTGAGCTGGCAGACGATCATCATCGGCGATCCCCTCTACCGCCCCTTTGCCGTGAGCCTCGACGAACAGCTGGCGCGGCTCGCCTCGCTCCCGCCCACGCTGGCGCCCTACGCGGTCCTGCGTCAGGCGCGGCTGCTGGATCAGGCGGGCAAAGCCGCGGCCGCCCGCGACCTGCTGCGCACCAACCTGTCCCGATGGCCCGGCTGGGTGCTGGCGCTGGAGCTGGCGAAGCAGCTGGAGGCCGCCGATGACAAGCCGGGCGCGATGCAGACACTGGCATCCGTGGCGGTGCCGGAAACCTGCACGCTGGGCGACGTGCCGCTCATCCAGCACGCGGCCCGGCTGCTGGCGGACGGCGGCGCCGCGCCGCGGGCCGTGGCGCTCTATCAGGCGATCCTGCGCAACGACGCGCTGACCCGCGACCGGCGCGCCGCGATCCTGCGCGATGCGATTGGCGCGGCGATCGCGGCGGCGGATCGGGTCCAGGCCCGGGCGTGGGAGCGGGAGTTCGGCGACACCCTCGCGCCCTCCGCCGCGGGCGGAAGATTGTAGCGGCGCGGGTCCGGGCGATCCGTCGCCGCGGACCGCGAATGATCCACGCCCGCCGGCCGGGGTTTACAGCTTGTCGACAATCCGATCGGCCAGGCCGTATTCGATCGCCTCGTTGGCGTTGAGGTAGAAGTCGCGGTCGGAGTCGCGCGCGATCTTCTCGCTCGGCTGGCCCGAGGCGGCGGCGAGGATCTGGTTCAGCTCCTGGCGGATCTTCTCCATTTCCTTCGCCTGGATGTTGATGTCGGTGGCGGGCCCGATGAACCGGCCGGCGATCAGGGGCTGGTGGATCAGTACCCGGGCATGCGGAAAGATGAGGCGCCGGCCCTGGGCGGCGGCGCACAGCAGCACCGACGCCATCGAGGCGGCAATGCCGGTGACCACGACCGTGACCGGCGAGGAGATCAGCTTGATCGTGTCGTAGATCGCCATGCCGGCGGTGATCGAGCCGCCGGGGGAGTTGATGTAGAACGTGATCTCCTTGCCCGGCGCGGCCGCCTCGAAGTAGAGGAGCCGCTCGCAGACGTCCTTCGCCGTGTCGTCGGTGACCGGGCCCCACAGGAACAGCTTCCGCGCCTCGAGGAATTTTTTCTGGATCAGCGCGCCGACGGCCGGCGGCAGCGTCGCCGTCTTGGCCTCCTCCTCGCGCTCGTCGTCATTATCGTCGTCGAGCCGGGGCGGCGGCAGCGGGGAGCGGTGATCGGGGAAGGAGTCGGGCGCGGACATAACCGGTCAAACTGTGCGGGCCGGGTGCGGGTTGTCCAATGAAAAGGCGCAGCGGCTGCCGCGCCGCGTGGCGCCGCGGCGGGGGCTCAGCGGAAGGGGTCGTTCCGAGCTAGCCGCGGAAGTAGGTGTAAGCCCCAAGAATGCAGACCAGGACGAAAACCGAGGCCGCGATTTCCCGCCAATCCCAGCTGGCGTAGGTCCTCGCCTTGTCCTCCTCCGTGGCGGTGCCGAAGGTCAGGCTTTTGATGCGCGCGTATTCGGGTTCCGCGGTCGCCAGGCTCACGAACACCATCACCGCGGCGGAAACCAGCAGGATGATGATGCTGAAGTACTGGAAGTTGATGTTGTTGATGATCCAGAGGAACGAACCTGGCGTGTAGCCGTGGGCGAATCTCCCCAGCTTCATCGTGACCGGCGTGTCCACCAGCATGCGGAAGATACCGAGGACAAATCCCACCACCATGGCCCACAGGCACCCGCGGGCGTTGAGGCGCTTCCAGAAGACGCCGAAGAAGAACACCACGAAGATCGGCGGCGCCAGGTAGCCCTGCACGGTCTGCAGGTAGTCGTAGAGGCTGTGGGCGCCCTCAACCACGGGGATCCACATCAGGGCGATGATCACCATGATCGTGGTGGCGATGCGGCCGGTGCGCACAATCTGGGTCTGGGAGGCGGCCGGCTTCAACTTCTGGTAGAGGTCGACGGTGAAGAGCGTGGAGCAGGCGTTGAACACGCCCGCGAGCGAGCCCATCAGCGCCGACAGCAGGCCGGCCACGACAATGCCGCGCAGTCCCGGCGGCAGCAGGTACTTGACCATGAGCGGGAACGCGTTCTGCGCATCGAAATGGGCGGCCATGTCCGGCACCTTGCCGCTCTTGACCAGGGCGAAGCAGATCATGCCGGGAATGATGAACAGGTAAGGCGGGAACAGCTTCAGGCAGGCGGCGAAGATGCTGCCGCGGCGCGCGGTCTGCTCGTTGGGCGCGCCCAGCGCCCGCTGCACGATGTACTGGTCGGTGCACCAGTACCACAGTCCGATGATCGGCGCGCAGATCAGCATGCCGAGCCAGGGATAGTGGGAGTTGAAGTACCACGCCTGCTTGACGATGTGACCGTCGGCCGCGCGATCGAGCACGGGCGACCAGGTGGACTCCACGCCCGGCGGCGTCATCGGCTTCCACAGGTTGAACATGTCGGAGCCGCACAGCACGCGCAGCTCATGCCACCCGCCGAGCTTGTAAAGGCCGTAGAACGTCAGGGTCGCCGAGCCGCAGATCAGGACGACGACCTGCACGGCGTCGTTGTAGGCCACGGCCCGCATGCCGCCGAGGGCCGTGTACAGGCCGGTCAGCAGGATCACCGCGACCGAGCCGATCCAGAAACTGTTGATCGCGACGCCGCCAATCTGCAGGTGGATCTCGGGCAGCAGGGTGGAGAACACCACGCCGCCGGCAAAAATGCCGACCGCGATCTTCGAGACGACAAAGGTGACCATCGAGACGATCGAGAGCACGTAACGCGACCCGGGGGAGAAACGCCGCTCGAGGAACTCGGGCATGGTGAACACGAGCGAACGGGCGTAGAAGGGCACGAACACCCACGCGAGGATGAGCAGGCACCAGGCATGCAGCTCGTAGTGCGCCATCGCGACGCCGTCCGTGGCGCCCGAACCAGCCAGCCCGACGATGTGCTCGGAGCCGATGTTGGAGGCAAAGATCGAGGCCCCGATGATCCACCAGCCCAGATTGCGCCCGGCGAGGAAGTAGTCGGCCGCGGTGTCCTTGCCCTTCTTCACCACCCACCAGGCGACGCCCAGCAGGATGCTAAAGTAGAGGAAGACGGCCAGCCAGTCCCAGCCGCCCAAGGTGGCAGATTCGGCCGCCAATATCGGAGTCAGGGTATTCATGTGATCGGATGCAATCAACAGTCAGTCTCGGGGAGAAATGGGGCCGGCGGCCGGGTGTTGGCGGAGAGCGTGATCTCAGGCTGACGCCAGCGGACCGCGCGGGGGGCGGTGGGGGGTCCGCGCGTCTTCATCCGGCGGGCTCGCACGGTAATCACGGCGGCATGCTTTCATGCGCAAGACGCGGGCAGTCTGTTAATGGCCGGAACCGTGGCGAGCACAAATATCCCGCGGCCGGCGCGGCCTCATTTGACCGTCATGTGACCGCGGCCCGCCGGCTCACGGCAGGGGCGTGAGGCGGACGTTCCGGAGTTCGAAGGGAGTGCCCTCGAATTGGAACCCGATCTGGCCCGCCGCCGGCGCGCACCGGGTCACGCGGTTTTGCTCCACCCCATTGACGCGGCATTCGATCGTGCCGTCACGGCAGACAATGTCGCACGTGTTCCATTCGCCGGGCGGCTTTTCGCTGTCGACGCCGTACTTGTCGACCTGCGTGGCCTTGGGCGAGGCCTGTTCTGCGCAGGTGGCCCCGGCCATGGGCAGGACGTCGCCGGCGCGGTGCGCCTTCAGCTGGATCTGGAAGCAGAGCGGCCACTGCCGGTCCTTGGGACCCGAACTGATGTGCAGCAGCACGCCGCCGTTCCCCGGCTGGCCGGGCCAGCGCCATTCGACGTGGAGGCGGAAATTCGTGTAGGTTTCGGGACTGGCGAGCAGATAGCCGATGGGCCGGCCGGCCGCGGCGAGCGCGCCTTCGGGCGTGGCGTGGCAGACAGTGGCGATGTCCACCGCGGGGTCGGTCACAAACGACCAGCCGGCGAGGTCGTGGCCGTTCCACAAGTCAACCCCAGGCGCGGCGGCCAGGGAGGCGGCGGAGACCAGCAGGACGAGGAGGGAGGGGAGCAGGCGGCGCATGACGAAGATTCTGACACGAGCACCGGAGGAGTGGAGCCCGATTTTTTCGCGGCCCGGGCGGTCACTGCGGAGTGCCGGCCGACCCGCGCGCCGCGTCCACCGCGGCCCGCAGGGCGTGTGCGGCGGCGCGCGGATCGGGCGCGGCGCAGATCGCGGACACGACCGCCACGCCGTCGGCGCCGGCGGCGATGGCGCGCGCGGCGTTGGTCGCGTCGATGCCGCCGATCGCGACCACCGGGCACGGCAGCCGGCGGCGCAGGGCGGCGAAGGCGGCCTCGCCCAGTGCGGGCGCAGCGTCCGCTTTGGTGCCGGTGGGAAAGATCGGTCCGAGCCCAACATAATCGACGGCCGCGGCGTCGAAGTCCGCCAGGCGACCGGCCGCATTGATGGAGAATCCAACGAGGGCGCGCGGCCCCAGCGCGGCGCGGGCGGCGGCCGGCGCCAGGTCGCTTGGCCCGACGTGAATGCCGTCCGCCCCGATGGCCTGCGCCACCTCGATCCGGTCGTTGACGATCAGCGGGATGCCGAGCGGCGCCAGCCGCGCGCGCAGGGCGCGGCCGGCCTCGATCACGGCGGCCGGCGGGGAGGTCTTGTCGCGCAATTGCACCATCGTGACGCCGCCGGCCACCGCGGCTGCCACGGTCTCGGCCAGCCCACGGCGGGCGGTCATGGCCGGGTCGGTGACAAGATAAAGCGAAAGGTCAAACGGCGGCGGCATAGGACTGAAATCCGAAACTCGAAATCCGAAGCACGAAACAGACTCGAGCGCCAAAGGTTTAAAACCTCAAACACCGGCCGGCGCAATCGCGCATGGAGAACCCCTCCGCGTTGGATCTTCGAATTTGTTTCGGACTTCGAGCTTCGGATTTGTGACGCCAGGCGGGACACCAGCCCCTCGCTCACCCCACGATTTTCAGCCGCTTCGCGATCGTGGCGGCGTCGAGCTGATGCAGCGCGTCGAGCAAATGCACCTGAAGCGAGCCGGGCCCCGGGCTTTTTTCGGCGGCGATTTCTCCGGCGAGGGCGAGGAAGGTCAGGCCGGCGGCGGCGGCGGCGAAACGATCCGTCTCCACCGCGAGCGCGGCGCCGATGAGCGCCGTGGCGGTGCAGCCCAAGCCGGTGACCCGGGACATGAGCGGATGGCCGTTGGCGAGGCCGAGCAGCGCCGTGCCGTCGGTCACATAATCGGTGGCGCCGGTGACGGCCACGACGGCGCCGGTGGTTCGGGCGAGCTGCCGGGCGGCGTCGAGCGCCTCGACGGAGCCGTGGCTCGAGTCGACGCCCTTGGTGGTGGCGGCGGTGGCGCCGGCCAGGACGAGGATCTCGCTCGCGTTGCCGCGGATGCAGGTGGGCCGGAGGTGGGCGAGCGCGGTGGCGGTCTCGGTGCGATACTGGGTCGCGCCGGCGCCGACCGGATCAAGAATCCAGGGAATGCCGCGGGCGTTCGCCGCGCAGGCGGCGGCATCCATCGCCCGCACCCAGGCGGGCGACAGGGTGCCGATGTTGACGACGAGGGCGGCGGAGAGGCGGACGAACTCCTCGACCTCTTCGCCGGCGTGCACCATGGCGGGCGAGGCGCCGATGGCGAGCAGGGCATTGGCGGTGTTGTTCATCACGACATAGTTCGTGATGTTGTGCACCAGCGGCTGGCGGGCGCGGATGCGGTCGAGGACCGCGGAGCATTGGGTGGCGGTGAACATGGAGGTTAGTGAGGCTGGCGTCGGTCCCGCGGCGGCCGGCCCGGCGCACCCCGCGCCGCGGTCGACCGTGACGATTCCTTCGCCGGCATGATCCGGATCAGGTTCGACGGGTATGGTCTCAGGTCCCGCGTGGGGAACACCCCGTGTCACAAGACGGCGGACACCATCGCGCGAAATGCCGCCGTGTCAAATGCCGGGTCGGCGGCGGGCCGGGCCCGGCGCCTCAGACCAGCCCGAGACGCATCTTGCCCTCTTCGGAAATCATCGACTGGTTCCACGGCGGCTCCCAGACGAGCCGGACGTCGGCGGAACTCACTCCGGGCACGACGAGCACCTTGCTGCGGGCATCCTCGGCGATCGCCGGGCCCATGCCACAGCCGGGCGCCGTGAGCGTCATCGACACGTTTACATGGTGGCCGCCGTCAGGCAGTTTCTCGACCTCCATCGAGTAGACGAGGCCGAGGTCGACGATGTTCACGGGGATCTCCGGATCATAGACCTTCTTGAGCTGGTCCCAGACGGCCTCGGGTTCGGGCGCCCCCGCGTCGGCCGCGGCCGGCGCGGCCGCCGGGGCGGGGGCGGTCAACTTCTCCCCGAGGGCGTCGGCGTCGCGGCCGTCGATGCGGGCGAGGCCGAAGTCGATCAGGACCGTGTAACTGCCGCCGAGGGTCTGGGTGATGTGCACCTTGGTGCCGGCGGCGATGGTGATCGGCGCGCCGCTGGGAATCTGCGTGGCGACGACGTCGCGGGAAAGGATGCGTTCCTTGGACATGGGAGTGGCAGGCATCGAGTGACAGGTGGCGGGCGGAGGCAAGCCCCGGCTGGGCTCGGTTTACCGGCGGGCAAACGTGGCCTCGATCCGGTCGCGCAGCGCGGCGTGCAGCGCCTCATCCTCCAGCTTGTCGAGCACCTCCTCGAAAAAGCCGAAGACCAGCAGCTCGCGGGCGACGGCCGGCGGAATGCCGCGCGACTCGAGGTAGAACATCTGCTCGTCGTCGACATGCCCGCTGGTGGCGCCGTGGGTGCAGCGGACGTCGTTGGCCTGGATCTCGAGGCCGGGGAGGGAGTTGGCCTCGGCCTCGTCGCTGAGCAGCAGGTTGCGGTTGCTCTGGTAGGCGTCGGTCTTCTGCGCCTCGGGATCGACGATGATGAGGCCGGAGAAGATGGTGCGCGCCTGGTCGAGCAGGGCGTTTTTGTAGAGGAGGTTGGAGCCGGTGTGGGGCGCCTGGTGGCTCTGGAGCGTGCGCTGGTCGAACTCCTGCGTCCCCTGCGCCACGGTCAGGGCGAGCATCTCACTGAAGGCGCCGGGCCCCTGCAGGCGGCTGTGCGATTCGTGGCGCGCCTGGCGTCCGCCGAGATGGAGGTTGAGCGACAGCACGCGGGCGTCCCGCTCGACGACGGTGGAATTGAGCTGGAAGGCGAGCGTGTCCCGGGACCAGTTTTGCGCGCCCACGTAGGTGAGGTGCGCGCCGGGGCCGGCGAACAGGTCGTTGACCCCGGAGGCGAGGGCGGGCCCGGCCGGGGAAGCGGTCAGGAAGTCCTCCACCAGCGTGGCCTTGGCGTTGTCGCCCAGGATCACGAGGGTGTGGGGGAAGACGGTCGCATCGGCGCCGGCGGCCGTGTGGCGCACCACGAACGGCGCGGCAATTTCGACCCCGGCCGGCACGAACAGCAGCGCGCCGCTGGTGGTCAGCGCCGCGTTGAGCGCCGCGAATTTCTCGGAGCCGAG
>Ga0335078_10019075_pt1 | contig 10199 bp, 10 predicted proteins | sample Lox_Sample_32_FD_206711 | JGI IMG/M metagenome (GOLD analysis project Ga0335078, IMG submission 206711) | Soil microbial communities from Loxahatchee National Wildlife Refuge, Florida, United States - Lox_Sample_3.2 | ecosystem: Environmental > Terrestrial > Soil > Wetlands | place: USA...
GAAAGGTTCCCATGGCATTATCAGGCACGAAATCTTTGCGACAAGCAATACTCTCAATGGTCAGAACTCTGCTACGGCTGCCGGCTTTTCGCCGCTTGCCCATCACGGCCAGCGAGGGACCGCGAACTCGCATTTTCGACGGCCGCGCCGATTCCGGCGTCCGCTTGGCCGCCAGCCGCGCCAAAACATCGGCCGCCGATTTAGGTTTCATCGCCATCGCGCTGACGCGAGCCTCCGGGAACCGATTTTGCCCTCTTCGAACGCCGGGAGGATGTCCAGAGCCTCCCAGGCTTCGGAGCGATTTCAGAGCCAATGGGGACCAATCACGCCGCCGGCACGTCGGACGCGGTGCCATTGCCTTGTTTCCGCCGCCCGGTGTGGCAACTGCGACAGGACCCAGCACGGCGCGCGGAGCCGCCGCGGGTATCGCCAGCCGCGGCACGGCTTGATGGTAATTGCACGTCGACGCCGCCGCGATCTGGCCGTTAGCGTCCCAGACGAGTGACAGCCTTAGCGCGCGGGCTGGCACAGCCTCTGGCGGTTGAAATTGCCGATGAACAGGCTCCCATCGAAAGTTCGCGGGTAACTCGCATCGAACCGACAGTTCGCCCACGAGCTCGTTGCGTTTCGCGGCGGAGGCGGTCCACCTCGAGCGCTACGCCGATAGCGGGCAGCTCGAGGCGGTATCGGTCATCGCCGATTCGGCCGGCGTGAGTGGCTTATCATCGAGTGGCACTCCGGCCATTTCGGCGGGAAAATGCAGCGCGTCTCTCTTCGAGGAGTTGCGGGTCCTCGCCACCAGGTCGACGATGCCGCCGCCTTCGCCGGCTACATGGTCGAACCATGCGCCCTTCGATTCATTCAGCGAAACGTTACGGTCGCGGGTCTTGCGCTATGGCGCCGGGATGCGCGGCGCGGTTCGAAGCCGACAGCGCGCGCAGCGTCGGAGATTCTCACGCGAGCAACAATATAGGCTGCCGCGGTCACAGGGAAACCTCACTGGCTCGGCGAGCGATGACTTGCACGGCCAGAAGCACGACTTCTGGATTGACGGAGTCGGCGCCCTCGGCCGCCGCATAGGCGATGGTGCGCAGCTGATCGCGCGCCGCGTCCAGGTCGCGGAGTTGATCGCGGGGCGGTTGTGGTAAGGTGATGGTGTTCGAGCGCATTTGAAGTAAGCCTTTCGAGCCCCGCCCGGCCTCCCCCGAGAAAAAGAGAAGGCCGCGGCGGGCTTCGCCGTCTCAGGCAGACGCTCCATTGCGGGTCGCGCGCACAATCGCTTCGATTTCAGCCAGACCGTAGAGAATTTTGGCGCCGACTTTGCACCACGGGAAGCGCCTTCCGTTGAACAGGCGGTCTTTTTGCAGGGTGCGAACTGAGAATCCGGTAAGTTCCGACACCTCGCGCTCGGACGCAAAGCGCCGCCGCGGTATCGAGTTAGTTGGGTTGCGATTAGTTACGCTTGCCATGCCCGGAGAATAGGTCAGGGCATGCACTCGGAGCAATCCGAGTTACTCCGAGTTGATCAGCTTCATCTCGACCGCGGTTTTGTGGATTGCGTCCTCAATCGCCGCGCGCCTCTCTGGGCCGATGTGCCCCTTGATCCTGCCGCCTCGATAGTCCGTGAGCGCTGTGCGAGAGATGCCCTTGTGTTTCTTGCGAAAATCACCAATGGCGTCTTCGACCCTTCCGCCGCGGCGCTTATGTGCCTTGAGGATTTCTTCTAACAGCGCCGCGTGTTCGGCGTGGCGGTCATCGATGAAGACGCGCGGGGGGTCGGCGCCAGCGAAAGGTTGGGGCTTCCGCCGCGCCTCCGCGTCTGCCCTCTCTTGTGCGTCCGGAGAAAGGTCGGTCCAGTACCGCTTCATCCAATCAAACTTTGCGGGGGTCGGATGTGCCTTGAACTGGTTCCAGGGCCAGGATTCGCCCTCAAGAGCAAAGTGCGCATCGAGGCGCGCCCGCAACCATTGCTCATCCTCGAAGCGTTCCCGCAGCCCAAGTGAGATTCGGGCGGAATCGGCACGTTCGCGATCGGAGCGCCCACGTCCGGCACGGACAGAATCGGCACGGCCGAAATCGCAAGCGGGGGCGCCCCGAAGGTATTCGCGCGAACCATCTCCACCGCATCTCCGATTGCTTGCACCTCGACATCAAGAGTGGCTGCTCCGACTGACTGGCAGATTTCGGCAATTTCCTGTAACGAGTACTCGCCCGTTTTTTCCGATCGGACCGCCGCGAGGCGGGTTTTTTGATCTGGCATCGCTTCCTCTCTGCGATTCTCTGTTCTCCCGAGAGGGAGGCCGCCAAGCGGGAGGGAAACCCCGCTTTGTCGCCCTGTAGGAGCTAGGCGGCTGAGGCCATTGTACCGCCGTCAAAAACAGAATCGGCGCCCTACGTTCTGACCTTGGGGGACTTTGGGGACTCACCCAAAGCGGAAAAGGGTGGCCGGCGTTCCGATCTGCCGGAAATGCAGGCGATCGATCAGTGAAATTTGACTTTGGAAGGAACTTTGGGGAGGCCATCAGAAAAAGGGGCGCAAAACGTAGTAAGTGAGAGTGTGGCGTGAATTTTGTAACCCACACTTCCAGAGATAGTTACGCCGTTCTTTCACGCACTCAGAGAAGCCTCTATTCCTTCCTTATAAGCAGGAGGTCCGCGGTTCGAGCCCGCGACCGCCCACCATTTGCGCCCGCTCTGGATGTCGCCGCCCAGGCTCGCGGGAACTCAGCGCGCAAACCACGACGCTCGTTGCCCTCGACAACCCGAACCATCTGCACCGGCGTCTACCACTCTTGTTCGCCAAATCCCCGTCTGGCCGCGGCGGCCGCGGAGTTGATTTCGGCATTTCGGCTTGGTCATCCTGTCCAAGCCAGTTCAGCGACGACCTGGCCAGATTCCCGCAACACGGCCCAGGAAATGCCGACCTTCCACCACCATTCGCCCTTCACTTCACCACGAAGTTCACCAGCTTATCCGCCACCACAATCGTCCTCAGCACCTGCTTGCCGTCCAGCACCGCTTTGACTTTTTCGTCGGCCCGCGCGCGCGCCTCGAGCTCCTCTTTTGGCGCTCCGAACGCAGCGTAAATACGTCCCCGCAGCTTGCCGTTCACCTGCACCACGATTTCCGCCTCGTCTTCCTTCGCGAGTTCGGGGTCGAACGCCGGCCACGCGTGCCGGAACACCGGCCCCTCCCTGCCGAGTTCATCCCAAATCTCCTGCGAGACGTAAGGCGCGAACGGCGCCAGGATCAGCGCCAGTTTTGCGAGGATTTCGGGCATCGCCGCCGCCGAAATTCCCGCCTCCTCCGCATAGAGTACGTTCACCAGTTCCATGATCGACGCGATGCAGGTGTTGAAATGCCAGCGCGTCTCAAAATCCTCGGTGATCTTCTTCACCGTCTGGTGCAGCTTGCGGAGAACCTTGCGGTCGGAATCGCCCGAGCCGCCGGGGCTCCCCCAATTGCGCGTGGCGAAGCGATACAGGCGGCCGAGGAAGCGATAAATTCCTTCCGCGCCCTCGCGGCGCCAGTCCACCTCCTTTTCAGGCGGCGCCGCGAACAGCACGAACATGCGCGCCGTGTCGGTACCCAATTCGTCGGCCAGCGCATCGGCAGCCACCACGTTGCCCACCGATTTCGACATCTTCTGGCCCTCGGCGATCACCATGCCCTGCGTGAACATGCGCCGCACGGGTTCATCGTTCTTGACCAGGCCGATGTCGCGCATCATCTTGGTGAAGAAGCGCGAATAGATGAGGTGCAGAATGGCGTGCTCCACGCCGCCGATATATTGGTCGATCTCGAACCAGTAGGCGATCTTCGCCGGGTCGAACGGCATCTTGTCGTTGTGCGGATCGCAATAGCGGTAGAAATACCAGGAGCTGTCGATGAACGTGTCCATGGTATCGGTTTCCCGCCGCGCCGCGCCGCCGCATTGGGGGCAAGGCACGTTCACGAATTCCGGCACGTGCTCCAGCGGCGAGCGGCCTTCGCCGGTGATCTCGATGCGCTGCGGCAGAATCACCGGCAGTTGAGCTTCCGGCACCGGCACCACACCGCATTTCGGGCAGTGAATCACCGGGATCGGCGTGCCCCAATAGCGCTGCCGCGAGATGCCCCAATCCTTGATGCGAAACGTGATGGCCGCCTCGCCGAATCCGTGCTCCTTGGCATGTGCGGCCATCCGCCGCCGCGCTTCTTCGCTCGTCAGGCCGGACCATTGCCCGGTGTTCTCGACGATGCCGTACTCGGTGAACGCCTCGGTCATTCCGGGCTCGACAGCCAGCGCGCCATCCACCGGCCGGATCACCGGGCGGACCGCGATGCCGTACTTGCGGCAGAATTCGAAATCGCGCTCGTCGTGCGCCGGCACCGCCATGATCGCGCCCGTGCCGTATCCCATCAGCACGAAGTTGGCGATCCAGATGGGAACCCGCTCGCCGCTGAAGGGATTGACGGCGTAATGGCCGCTGAAAAAGCCTTCTTTTTCGATATCGCCGGGATCGCGATTCGCCCGCGCGTCCACCATCGCCTTGGCGCGCGCTTTGCCGGCGTCATCGAGCAGCCGCTCGTTCAGCGGGTGTTCCGGCGCCATAATGACGCACGTGGCGCCGTAGATGGTGTCGATGCGCGTGGTGAACACGCGGATCGGCTCTCCGCTACCGGCAAGCTGGAAATCGACCTCCGCGCCTTCCGAACGGCCGATCCAGTTGCGCTGCATGGTGAGCACGCGCTCCGGCCATCCCTCTTCCAGTTCCGCCATGGCGCTCAGCAGTTCATCGGCGTAGGCGGTGATTTTGAGAAACCATTGCTCCAGCGCGCGCTGCTCCACTGGCGTACCTTCGTGCCGCCAGCAGCAGCCGTCCACCACCTGCTCGTTGGCCAGCACGGTGCAGCATTTCGGGCACCAGTTCACCAGCGCGCGCTTGCGATAAGCCAGCCCGCGCTTCAACATTTCCAGGAAGAACCACTGGTTCCAGCGATAGTATTCCGGTTCGCAGGTGGAGACTTCGCGGTCCCAATCGTAGCTGAAACCGAATCGGCGGTGGGTTTTCTTCATCGCCGCGATGTTGCGCAGCGTCCATTCCCGCGGCGGCACTTTGTTGGCGATGGCGGCATTCTCCGCCGGCAGCCCGAAGGCGTCCCAGCCCATGGGATGAAGCACGTTGTACCCGCGCATCCACTTGTAACGCGCCAGCGCGTCGCCGATCGAGTAGTTGCGGATGTGGCCGATATGCAGCGTGCCGCTGGGGTACGGGAGCATCTCCAGCACATAGAACTTCGGCCGCGAGGAATTCTCTTCGGCTTTATAGAAATCGGCATTCTCCCAACGGGCGTGCCACTTCAATTCGATGTGATTATGGTCGTAGGGCTTTTCCGGCATAAGACAAATTGGAAGGGGGCTGAGATTCCATGGTAGCAGGGCTCTTTCGCTACCGCCCGCCGTACTTCTTCGCGTACTTATTGCGCGGATTGTAAATCTCGAAGGCGCCGTCCTTTTCCACCGTCACCTTGAGCCATTGCCCCTGGCAGATCTCGTCGATGTTGGCGAGGAACGGGTCGGCCGGGTTGCGGTCCTTTCCGGCCGGCACGGAGTAGTGCAGTTGCCAGATGTCCTCCATACCGGGGCTGTCGTGGAGGATTTGCCAGACGTCCGGCGACCCGCCTTTGTGCGCGCCGTTATTCTCGATGGCCACGCGTGCGTGGACCGCATGCACCAGCGCCGCGGAATTGGATTGATCGAGGCCGTGGTGAGAAACCATGAACAGGTCGACGGTTCCCAGCTTGTTGGCGGGGCATACCAGGCCGTACTCTTTGTCCTTGGTGAGATCGCCCAGATCGACGGCGCGAAAGCTGCCGTAGGTCACCACCATTCCAATGGAGCGCGCGTTTTCGGTCTGGTCCGGAGCCGGCGCCGCCAGGCCGTTGCAATCGGGATTCGGCTGTCCGGCGCCGGCCAGCGGCGATGCGATCAGCGCGCCGTCGGACGAGACGATTTCCACGTCGAGCCCCTTGATGGGCAGCTTGTCGCCGGCTTTCGCCACCAGGTGTTCGCCCTTGTCGCGGAAGCGCGCGTATTCGCCGAACAGCACTTCGGCCGGTTGCCCGGTTTCGCTGTTCGGCCCGTGATCGACGAACGTGCGGATCTTCATCTTCTCGGCCAGTTGCGGCACGCCGCCGACATGGTCGGAGTGGTAATGCGTAATCACCAGGTAATCGATCTTCTTGACGCCGGCAGCCTTGGCGGCCGCGGCGATGCGCTCCGCGTCGCGATGATTATGTCCCGGCCATCCGGCATCCACCAGCATCGATTCTCCCGAAGGCGATACCCAAAGGGTGGCCTTGCCGCCTTCGACGTCGATGCAGTAGATTTCCAGCTTGCTGCTCGCCGGCAGCGCGACCGCGAGGCCCGCCAGCAGAGCAGCGAGCCGTAGCATCCTCATGGCCAGAATGGTAGCATGGGCGGCGAAGGCAATGTGCTTGCCGGAACAGATCGCCGTCGCATAACGTAAAGACAGATAGATGCCATTTTGCAGCCAGTGCGGAAACCAGGTCGGGCCCACCCAGCCGTTTTGCCGTCAATGCGGGGCCAGGCAGCCGGTCGAGCCACCGCCGGCGGCGGCGCCTCCTCCTCCTCCACCCCCTCCGCCGCCGGCGTTCGGCCCGGGAAACCCCCACGATCCGCTCTCCGGCATCTCGCCACGCACCGCGTCGATCCTTTGCTACGTGCCCGGAATGGGTTGGATCGCCGCCATCATCGTGCTGGCCTCGCACCGTTTCCGCAACGTTCCGGCGGTCCGCTTCCACGCTTTCCAGGGCTTGTACCTGTTTGTGGCCTATTTGATGAACGACCAGGTGCTGAAGTGGGCGTTGGACCCCTTGGCGCACTTCCACCATCTGCACGAATTGGTGAGCGTGGTATTGCTGATCATGTCGATCTTCATGATGGTGAAAGCCTCGCGCGACGAGATGTTCTCACTGCCGCTATTCGGCGATCTGGCCCACCGCTCGATGTCGGAAAACTGACTTCTGTCCGTTCACTTCCGGCTCATGGTATATTTATTCATAGCAAGGAATATTCATCCAGTTGAAGCAGAGTGTTGGCATCGTCGGACATCGCGGCTATAGCGGAGCGGAACTCCTTCGCATTCTGCAACATCACCCGCATGTCGAGCCCCTCCTCATGGAGCATCGCGACGATTCCGGCGAAAAGTCTCCCCTGCGGAACCATAAATCTCCCGCATCCATCCCCTGCACTGCGGAAGCGGTCCGCAATGCCGGACTCGCGCTCGTCTTCCTGGCCACGCCGCCGGAAGTTTCCATGGAGCTCGCCGGGCCGATGCTCGATGCCGGCGTCCGTGTGATCGATCTCAGCGGCGCGTTTCGCCTGCGGACGCCGGAGAATTACACGGCCTGGTACAAGGAAACGCACACCCGCCCCGATCTTCTCGCGGAAGCGGTCTACGGCCTGCCGGAATTCTGCCGCGCGCGGATTCCATCCGCCCGCCTGGTCGCCAACCCGGGCTGTTATCCCACGGCGGCCAATCTGGCTATCCGCCCGCTGCTCGAAGCGGGGGTGATCGACCGCGCGGCGGGAATTGTCTGCGACGCCAAGTCCGGCGTCAGCGGCGCGGGACGCAAGCCGCGGCTTTCGTCGAGCTTCTGCGAGGTCACCGGGAACTTTTCAGCCTACTCCGTACTCCGCCACCGGCACGTGCCGGAAGTGCTGCAACTCGCGGGGCTGGAGGAGCGCGAATTCAGCTTCACGGCGCAGCTTTTGCCGCTCGACCGCGGCATTCTGGAGACGATTTACTTCCGCGCCACGAGTATCGCGAGCGCCGACGACCTGGTTCGCATCTACGAAGAACGGTACGCGGGCGAGCCCTTCGTGCGCATCTATCAGGCGCGCCATTTTCCCGACCTGCACGCCGTGGCGCGCACGAATTTTTGCGATATCGGCGTGACTTTCGACCCTCCCACCGGGCGCGCCGTAGTGGTGAGCGCCATTGATAATCTGGTGAAGGGCGCGGCCGGGCAAGCCATTCAGAACATGAACCTGCTGCTGGGATTTTCGGAGACTGAGGGACTGCTGTGAGAGTGCTGGTAAAGCTGGGCGGGACGCTCGTCGATGCCGCGGAATCGCGGCATTCGCTCGCCGGGCAATTGGCCCGGGCGCGCTCCCAGGGCGCCGAGTTGGTGGTGGTGCACGGCGGCGGCAAGCAGATGACCCGCTATCTCGCCGAGCGCGGCATCGAGAGCCGTTTCGCGGGTGGATTGCGCGTCACCACGCCGGACACGCTCGACGCCGTGCTCAAGGTTTTCGCGGGAAGCGTGAACCACGAACTGGTCGCCAGCCTGAATCGCGCCGGCGCGCTGGCGGTGGGGCTTTCCGGCATCGACGCCCTGCTGGCGGAGGCCGAAGAGATGGACCCCGCGCTTGGCGCGGTGGGGCGCGTGATCCGCTCTAACCCCAAGCTGCTACAGGTTTTAGTAGAAAATGGGTTCGTTCCTGTGGTGGCCTGTGTGGCCGGCGACCGCGCGGGGCAGATCTACAACGTGAATGCCGATCAGATGGCCGTGGCGTGCGCCACGGCGTTCGCCGCCGAGCGGCTGATCTTCCTCACGGACGTGGAAGGCGTATTGGATGCCGGCCGGCGCATCCGGCGCGTGCTGACGGCGGGCGAAAGCCGCGACCTGATCGGCGGCGGCGTCGCGACGGGAGGAATGCAGGCCAAACTGCATGCCGCGCTCGATGCGCTGGCGGGAGGCGTGGCGCGAGTGCGGATCGCGCCGGGCGCCACGCCGGGGGTAGTGGAGCGCGTGCTGGCCGGCGAGGAGATCGGCACGGAAATCACACTGGGGGAGACAATTACAGCATGATCAGCAGTTTGCAGGCAGAGGATTTCGTCGAGTCGAAGGCGGGGGGGCAATTGCGGCTGACCGTCCGCAAGGCCGTGATGCACGACATCCCGCCGATTCTCGACCTGATCAACGGCTACGCCGCCAAAGGCGTGATGCTGCCGCGCACGGAATTCGAAATGTCGGAGGCGATCCGCGATTTCACGGTCATCTTGTCCGGCGAAAAGCTGTTGGGGTGCGGCGCGCTGCATTTCTACAGCCCGGCGCTGGCGGAAATCCGCTCGCTGGCGGTTTCCGAACAGGCGAAGACGCTCGGTGTAGGCCGCCGGCTGGTAGGCGCGCTGGTTCAGGAAGCCCAGGAATATGAATTGGATGCGGCGTTCGCGTTCACTTACGTGACGGAGTTCTTCCGCAAGGTCGGGTTTCACGTGGTGGAGCGCGGCGCGCTGCCGCTGAAGGCCTGGAAGGACTGTGTCCGGTGTCCCAAGTTTCAGGCATGCGACGAAGTGGCCGTGCTGCGCATTCTGCGGCCGGAGAGATGGGACGCCAACGTCTGGCAGATGACCGCGCCCGACGATTATCTGATCCAGATCCCGACCCCGCAGCAGGTGGGATGACGCGCCGGGACTTTCTCGCGGCGGCTGTTCTGGCAGCCTCGCGTCCCGCGGCGCCCGGGCGGCTGGTGGTGCCGCTCCACCGGATTCTGGATGGGCGGGCGAAGAATCCGCCCGATCGCGTGCAGCATTTCTGGCCGAATCTCTGGAACGAAGCCGCACGCGACTACGCCCAGGGTGGCATCCACTTCGATCTCAGCGACGGGCCGGGCGAGATCCGCCATTCCCCGGCGGACAATCCCATCTTCGTCGGCCTGGAGCGCGGGAAGATCAACCTCGTGGTGACCGATACCATCCCGATGTATTGGGACGCCGGGCGAGCTCTGGCGGGCGTCAGCACGATTCACGGCGGCTACCACCTCTCGCTCATCGCGCTGCGTTACGCGCATCGGAACCAGGTTGCGTTCCTGTCCGTAAACACATGCCTGCATGAGATTTTGCATGTGTTGCTCGGGGATATCTTCCTCCGCCCCCCGAAGTGGTACCAGACGGCAGGGCGCGAAGCGCGCGTGGATTACTACGCCACTCGCTTATGGCTGTTCCACGAGGGCGATGAGGTGCGTAAAGCGGGTGAGGCGTATCTGCGGCGTCTCCGCGCCCAGGCCTGATTGTGGAGATGTTGATTTTTCCAACATCGAACCTTAGACGAATACCCGCAAAGTAGTATTTTCGGACTCCCCGCAAAATACCGCTCAAAATACACATGCAGGCAGGGAGCTTTCGGAA
>Ga0335078_10019076_pt1 | contig 10198 bp, 8 predicted proteins | sample Lox_Sample_32_FD_206711 | JGI IMG/M metagenome (GOLD analysis project Ga0335078, IMG submission 206711) | Soil microbial communities from Loxahatchee National Wildlife Refuge, Florida, United States - Lox_Sample_3.2 | ecosystem: Environmental > Terrestrial > Soil > Wetlands | place: USA: Florida...
GGGCACCCATGTCGGCTGTAACCCACGGCAGCTGTATAATCGGGAATCTACGCGCTGGAAAGTCGGTTCTGATTCTGAGCGCCCTGCTTCTGGCTGCTTCGCGGCTTTATTCACAGGGGCCGCCGGCAGTATTGCGGGCACCATCACGGACAAGACTGGCGCCTCGGTGCCTGGAGCTAAGGTGACTGTCACCGATACGCAGAGAGGTGTCTCGCGTACCTTGACCACCCAATACTCCGGGAAGCATCGAATATGGGTGGGCACGCAATAGTTCGGCTGCGCCGCTGTACTCCCTCAGTTCGGCATGCGGCGATGGTACCGTCACTCTACCTACCGGGTTTACTCCCCAGCCGTGTTCCATTCTCGGCGTCGATCCGAATCTCAAAACTCCTTACGTCGTCACTTACAACTTAGGCGTTCAACGGGCTCTCACCAACGGCCTTACGCTCGACGCCACTTTTGTCGGCAATCACGCTGCGAGACTCTTCGGAATAACCGACTTGAACCAGCCTCAGAAAGCCGGAGGGTTTAGTGCAGGTTGGGGCAATCCATCGGATCCCAACAGCGCGGCCGGACAATGTCTCGCCAGTGCCTCCTCCGGCTATAACAACTGCGCTCCAAACGGGGCGGCCGAAGTTGCCGCTCAGCCTTACAATGCGAAGTTCCCGTATCTGAACTATATCGATTTCTTGCAGAATAGCAATGTATCCAATTACGATGCTCTGCAGGTTTCCCTGACTCAGCGGACGCAGCACGGACTGTCCTACGTGCTGGGTTACACCTGGGCTCACGCCTTCTCCGAAAATCCGGATAACTGGAGCTTTTTCGTGCCGATCGACAGCACCAATCAGAGATCCATTTACGGAAACAGTATGTTTGATATCCGGCACCATTTCACTGTTTCGCTGACTTACCAGATTCCAGGGAAAAAGACTAGCAGCCAACTCCTGGAAGGTTGGTCCATCAATTCGATCGTCTTGCTACAAACCGGCGCGCCGTGGGACATCAATGATCTCACCACTGATTTCAGCGGGACTAATGAAATCAATAACCCAGTGGGCTCCCACGGCGAAGCATGGGATTTCTATGGGAGCCCCAGTGACTTCGAGACCCGGAAGTCATTCAACGACGCCAATGGCGGAAACACTGGAATTCCATATGGCCCTACCGGTGACCCGAACGCCCCTACGTCCAATGCCGCCTGCAATGCTCAAGCGGTCAAGAACGGCCCCTTAGCGGTGGCCGCGCTGGCGAACCTCGGATGCTATGCGAATGGCCGTTCCATTCTGATACCGCCGGCGTTTGGAAGCTATGGCACAACCTCGGCCGGTGAGTTTCGCGGCATGCCGTACTACAACGTGGATATGTCGATCACGAAGGTTTTCCGGTTTCGGGAGCGCCTCACCGCTCAGTTCCGTGCCGAATTCTTCAACCTGTTCAACCACGTCAACATTGCCAACCCGTACGGCGGACCGGGGGGCGGCAACGGCTTCACCGATCCCAGCGGTACCGGCGGTGCAGGTTTTGGCTTCCAGAATTCCACACCGGACGTCATCAGCTCGAATGCGGTGCTCGGCTCGGGCGGCCCGCGCGCCATCCAGTTAGGGCTGAAGATCATCTTCTAAAGCAAATCTGCGCTGCCTGACGATCGCGGCGCAGAAACGCGCCACCTACCGAGCCGCGATCAAAGGGAGCGGTCACGTCAAGATCCTGTTCAGCCAAGCCGCATTTCTGCAAGCCGCGCAACTCCTCGCTCCGGTAGCGTAAGATGAGCAGAATCGAGGATTGCCATGCACCACGTGTCCAAGATCGACTCCGCTTCCGCGCAAGCTCCAGCGCCTTACGAATCGCACAGCACCGGTTTCCGCCGCGCCACTTACGTGGACCGCGCCACGGGCTCCGTGCACATGGGCGTGGGAATTTGCTTCCTGGATCCGAAAGGCGTCATCGAACCTCACCTCCACTCTTTTGAAGAAAGCTTCTACATCCTTGAAGGCAGCGTGCTGGTCCGCATCGGCGAGAAGAGTTACACGCTGGGTCCTGGCCATTTCGGATTGATCGGCACCGGCGTCCCGCATGCCTGGCGCAATGTTGGCGACCGGCCGGTCCGCTGGCTCGAGATGCAGGCGCCGCAACCGCGACCGCTCGATTATGGCCGCGATACCTTCTTCGTGGACGGCGACGCTCCGCGCCAGGCCGAGCCGCCCGGTCAGGACCCGCTCATCGGCCACTTCGATGAATCGCAACTGCCCGTTCCGGGCGGGCCTTCCCAGATGGAAGGCTTCAACCCCACTACGGGCGTCGCCATTAAGATGTTCGTCGATCGCTCGTTCGGCGCGATCCACCAGTCGCTATTCCTGATTCAGTACATGTCCGGTGCGAAGATTGACACGCATGATCACACTTTCGAAGAGTCCTACTTCATAGTGAGCGGGCGCGTGCGCGCTACGGCGGATGGACAGACCTACAACTTGGGCCCTGGCGACGTCATCTGGACCAGCGTCGGCTGCATCCACAGTTTCGCCAATCTGGGCGCCGAACCCGTGCGCTGGATCGAGACGCAGGCGCCTTTGCCGCCGGCCAAAGAAGTGTTCCGCTTCGAGCGCGATTGGGCGAAGTACGATACCGTTTCCGTGTGAAGTCTCCAGGAGGATAGTCCCTTGGCCAACGAGAAAACGCAAAACGCAGAATCCGCGGTGCGCACGCGTCCCTTTACGGGCAAGGAGTACATGGAGAGTCTGCGCGACGGGCGCGAGATCTGGATCTACGGCGAACGCGTTAAGGATGTGACGACGCACCCCGCGTTTCGCAATACGGTCCGCATGTTGGCCCGGCTCTATGACGCCCTCCATGATCAGCGCAAGAGCATTCTGTGCACCGAAACCGACACCGGAAACGGCGGCTACACGCATAAGTTCTATCGAGCCACGCGCAACGCCGAAGAGTTAGTGGGTGCGCGCGACGCCATCGCCGAATGGGCCCGCGTTACCTACGGCTGGATGGGACGCAGCCCCGATTACAAGGCGGCATTCCTGGCCACGCTCGGCGCCAACTCCGATTTCTACCACCCGTACGACGAGAACGCGCGGCGCTGGTATAAGAAGGTGCAGGAAGAAGTCACCTTCGTCAACCACGCCATCGTCAATCCTCCGGTAGACCGCAACAAGGAACTTTCCGAGGTGCGCGATGTGTACATGCACGTGGAGAAGGAAACCGACGCCGGCTTGATCGTGAGCGGCGCCAAGGTAGTGGCTACCACGTCGACGCTGACGCATTACAACTTCATCGCCAACAACGGAGCGCTGCCCATCAAGACCAAAGATTTCGCTTTCGTCTGCATCGTGCCCACCGACGCTCCCGGTCTCAAGCTCTTCTGCCGGCCGTCGTACGAGATGGGCGCCGCGGCGGCGGGCAGCCCGTTCGATTACCCGCTCTCCAGCCGCGTCGACGAGAACGATTCCATCATCGTCTTCGACAAAGTGCTGGTGCCTTGGGAGAATGTGTTTGCCTACGGCGATATCGACAAGGTCAACAACTTTTTTCCGCGCTCCGGTTTTCTGCCGCGTTTCATGTTTCAAGGCTGCACGCGCCTGGCCGTCAAGCTCGATTTCATCGCCGGCCTGCTGCTCAAAGGCGTGGATGCCACCGGCGCCAAGGATTTCCGCGGCGTGCAGGCGCAGGTGGGTGAAGTGCTGGCCTGGCGCAATATGTTCTGGGGCCTGACCGATGCCATGGCCCGCACCACCATCCCATGGACTCCCGGCTACGTGCTGCCGAATCTCGATTACGGCCTGGCCTATCGCGTGGCCTCCAATTTCGTCTATCCGCGATTGAAGGAAATCGTCGAAAACGTGCTGGCCAGTGCTCTGATTTACCTGCCCTCGCATTCCAGCGACTTCAAAGTGCCGGAGATTCGGAAATACCTCGAGCAGTTCGTGCGCGGTTCCAACGGCTATTCGGCCGTCGATCGCGTCAAATTGATGAAGCTGATGTGGGACGCCATGGGCACCGAGTTCGGCGGGCGCCACGAACTCTACGAGCGCAACTACTTCGGTAATCACGAGAGCATCCGTTTCGAGACGTTGATGGTGGCCGACCTGACGGGACAATCCGCCAAGTACAAGGGCTTCGCCGAGCAATGCATGGCAGAATATGATTTGGATGGCTGGACCGTGCCCGACCTGATCAACCCGGATGATGTGAACCTGGTCACCAAGAATCTCAGCCGCAAATCGGCCGCCGACGCCTAGCGGGGCAGCGCCATGCGCTGCCAGTGGCAGGCCATCCCACCGGCGATGACCGCCGCTATACTAGGAGCTTGCTGCAAACACTTTTGCAGGGTATGGCCCTGCGCCACACCCGGCGGGGATAGACCGCCAGGAGATCTCCGATCGATAACGGTTCCACGCCTTTCGACACGCGCCAATTCCGCAACGCGCTAGGCCGCTTCGCCAGTGGTGTCACTGTCATCACCGCGCAGCACGAAGACCACCCGCACGGCATGACGGCCAATGCATTCGTCTCGGTTTCGCTCGATCCCCCGCTGGTGCTGGTATCTCTCGACAATCGCTCCGTGATGCACCGCATCCTTCCCGGCATCGGACGGTACGGGATTAGCGTCCTGTCGGAGCAGCAGGAGAAATTAAGCAACCACTTCGCCGGGCGCACGGTGGAGGGGTTGCACATCCGCTTTGTCGAGCGGCGGGGCATTCCCTTGCTGGAAGGCGCCGTCGCATATTTCGTCGTCCAATTGATTGACGCGCATCCCGCCGGCGACCATACTCTCTACATCGGACGCGTGGAGCACTTCGAATCGCGCGACGACCGCCCGCTACTCTTCTACGCGGGAAAGTACGGACAGCTGCACCTCGAAAAGCCGCAGGCCACCCAATGGCCGGAGGACGAATTCTCTCTGTTTTCGATCGGCGGTTTCGATCCGCCGATTAAGTAGATCGGCCCTGCATGTCTTCCGGCACAATGCCTTCGCTGACAAAATTCGTGAACCGACTGAGCGCCGAGCGGTAGGCTTTATCCGCGGCCATCTGAACGTTTTTCGCCTGCTGGAGCGCGAAGGCGCCATCCCTGGTTCCGGCGACATCCTGCGCGATCCCGGTAAGACGCCGGTACTCGACTAACGCCCCGTCGAGCCTGCGGCGAGCCTCCAACAGGTCCGTGTGGAGGCGGGCGCGAATTTCTTTCTGCCGGCTGGCATCCGAGAGGCCGCTGCGGCACCCATGCATCTGCACGTGTTTCCAATACATGCCCCGGACACGGGTGAGCGCCACCAAAGCTTCTTCGCGATCGATGCGCGCGCGATTATACGCAGGGTCCCCGGGCCCGGCGCCTGCCAGGAGCGGTTCCTGGACCGCATGGAACGCGCGCAACGCCTTCATGTACTCGTCGAGAAGCCGTCCTGCCTCGGAGCACTCCATCACAGACCGCCACCAGACTACCACATTCGTCGCAACCCGTAACTTTACAGGGTGCGACGTATCCACCAAACGCGGGGCCATGAGCTGGATAGCGGAGGTTCTGAGTGCGTCTTCAATGGAGTGGTCCGGCTCTGGATTTCCCTGCACGAATCTTAGCGCTTCGAACACCTGGACGGCCCGGATCACAGCCGCCTTTGCTGAGCTTGTGGTGTCTTCTTGGTCGCCTGCTATCATGAAGTTTTCCCCATGCAAATTGAGAAAGTGTACGAGCCGCAGCGCTTCGAACCACGCTGGGCGCAGTGGTGGATCGATACGGGGATCTTCGGCGCTTCCACCCGCGGGGCTGGCCGCGTATTCTCTCTCGTCATTCCGCCGCCCAATGTGACCGGTTCGCTGCACATCGGCCACATGCTCGAGCACACCGAGATCGACGTTACCATCCGCTGGCACCGCATGCTCGGCGACAACACGCTGTGGCTGCCGGGAACCGACCACGCCGGTATTGCCACGCAGATGGTGGTGGCGCGCAAGCTCGCCGAAGAGGGCATCAACTATCGCGATCTGGGGCGCGAGAAATTCGAAGCGCGCGTTTGGGAATGGAAGGCGCAGTACGGCGACACCATCAAGAGCCAGATGGTTCGCCTGGGCGCAAGCTGCGACTGGAGCCGCTATCGCTTCACGCTCGATCCGAGTCTCTCCGCGGCGGTGCGCGAAGTGTTCGTGCGCCTGTATGAGAAAGGCCTGATTTACCGCGGTGAGTACATGGTCAATTGGTGCCCGCGGTGCCTCACGGCCATCTCCGATCTGGAAACCACGCACGCCGATGTGGCCGGCCATCTCTGGCACATCCGCTACCCGGTGAACGGGATAGAGGATCGCTTCCTGGTGGTGGCCACCACGCGGCCCGAGACCATGCTGGGCGATACCGCGGTGGCGATCAACGCCAAGGACGAGCGCTATCTGGACCTGCACGGCCGCACCGTGCAGTTGCCGCTGGCCGATCGCGAGATCCCGATCATTCTCGACGACCTGGCCGATCCGGAGTTCGGCAGCGGCGCGGTGAAAGTGACGCCGGCGCACGATCCCAACGATTTCGAAGCCGGCCGCCGTCACAACCTGCCAAAGATTCAAGTAATCGACGAGCACGCCCGCATGACGCCCAACGCGGGGCGCTATACCGGGCTCGACCGCTTCGACGCCCGCAACCATGTGGTGGCCGATCTGGAGTCCGCCGGGCTGCTGGTGAAAGTGGAAGACTACGCGCTCAATGTAGGTAAGTGCGCACGCTGCGGCACGATTATCGAGCCGCTCATCTCCACCCAGTGGTTCGTGCGCACCAAGCCCTTGGCCGAGAAGGCCATCGCAGTGGTGGAATCGGGCCGCATCCAGTTTGTGCCGCCCAACTGGACCAAAACTTACTACGAGTGGATGTACAACATCCGTGACTGGTGCATCTCGCGGCAGCTCTGGTGGGGCCATCGCATCCCTGCGTGGCATTGCCAGGAGTGCCACGAAATCGTCGTGGCCCGCGAGACGCCCGCTTCTTGTCCGCGTTGCGGCGCGACGCACCTGGTGCAGGATCCCGACGTGCTGGATACGTGGTTCAGTTCGGGGTTGTGGCCGTTTTCAACCATGGGATGGCCCGAAGCCACCGAAGACCTGGCCACCTTTTATCCCACCTCGCTGCTCATCACCGGCTTCGACATCCTGTTTTTCTGGGTCGCGCGCATGGTCATGATGGGCATGGAATTCATGGGAGACGTGCCGTTCCGCCAAGTGTACATCCATGGCTTGGTGCGCGACGCCGAGCGGCAGAAGATGTCGAAGACCCGCGGCAACGTGGTGGACCCGCTGGTGGTGACAGAAAAGTATGGCACCGACGCCGTGCGCATGGCGCTGCTGCAAGGCGCTGCGCCCGGCACCGACATTGTGCTCACCGAAGAACGCATGGAAAGCTCGCGGGCGTTCGCCAACAAGATCTGGAATGCCGCCCGATTTCTGTTCTTAAAGATGGAGTTTTCGGGCGTGGAGCCGTGGCTGCCTGAATCGCTGGAAGAATTTCGGCCGGAGCCGTGCGACGACACGCTCGAAGTGCCGGTGGAAGATCGCTGGATCTTCAGCCGCTTGAATAGCGCCGCCGAGCAGGCCAATCGCGCCATCGAGCAGTATCGCTATCACGAAGCCGCGCAAGTGCTGTGGCATTTCTTCTGGCACGAGTTCTGCGACTGGTATCTGGAGCTGAAGAAGCTGCGTTTCCGCGAGAACACCGGCCTCAACGCCGATTGGCGGAACACGTTGGCTGCGTTCGAAACCGCGCTGCGCCTCTTGCACCCGGCCATGCCGTTTCTAACGGAAGAGCTGTGGCAGCGGCTGGCGAGCGGACGCAAGGACCGGCCGGTTTCGATCGCATTGGCCCCTTATCCGCAATATCGCGCGGAGGAGACGGACTACAAGGCCGAACGCGAAATCGAGGTGATGCAGGAAGTGGTCACGCTGGCCCGCACTCTTCGCGCCGAAAGCAAGATCGATCCGAAACTGCAGATCGACGGAGCGCTGTATTCGCGCGATGGCGTGCTCGATGTAGCGCGGAAACATGCGGCCGCGATTCAGGAACTGGCCAAGGTGAAGCTCGACTTCCGCTCTGACGCAGTGCCTAAGGCGGCCTCGGTGCGCTCCACGCCGCAGTTCGATTTGGTGCTCCAACTGCCCAAAGCGCAGGAAGAAGCGCAGCGCAAGAGGATCGAGAAGGAGTGCGAGCAACTGAAGAAGAACATCGAGAATTCGCGGAGCAAGCTGGGCGATGAGACGTTCCTGAGCAAGGCTCCGCCGCAAGTGATCGAGAGTATGCGCAAGAAGCTGGTGGACTACGAGGAGCAGTTTCGCAAGAACGGCTGTGAGAACTGATCGCTGGGCTGAGTGGACAGGAATCGCGCTTTTGAGCGGAGGTTGCGGAGTTGCCAGGAATCCCCTCGTCCGCCTTGCCCTGGAAGAAGACATCGGCTCGGGCGATGTCGCCACCCAAGCCTGCGTGCCGGCTTCTCAGAAGGCCTTCGGCCTTTTTCCGGCGCGGGAGCCGCTGATCGTATACCGCGGCGCCGGCGAAGAGATCGCCACTGTCAGCGGCAATGCGCGCACCCTCCTCGAATGCAGGCAGGTGGCGCTGACTTTCTTGCAGCGTCTCAGCGGCGTTGCGACGCTGGCGCGGCAGTTCGCCGATGCCGCCTCGGCTACCCGCTGCCACCAGCTCCACACGCGCAAGACGACGCCGGGAATGCGCGCCGGAAAAGCAGGCGGCGGTAGCGGGGGCGTCGCCAGCCACCGCATGGGCCTGTACGACGCCGTGCTGATCAAGAACAGCCACATCGCGCCGGCGGGCGGCGTGCGCCAAGCCCTGGAGCGAGTGCGCGGGAGCGGGCTCCCGGGGGCCATCACACATTCGGAACTCGCCGTGGATATACGCCTTCAATTGGAGTTGGAATGACGCCGCTCAATCCCGCCCATCTCCGCGCGCGCTCGCCCGGCCGTGACATCGATTACTACACCATCATCGGCTCGACGATGGATGTCGCCGCTGGCCGGGCGCTGGGTACCGTTGTCGTCGCCGAAGAACAGACAGCTGGCCAGGGCCGCCACGGCCACTCCTGGCATTCGGAGGCGGGCAGCGGGATCTACCTTTCGATCACACTGAAGCCTGTGCCGCTGCTGACGCTTGCGTTGGGCCTGGCCACCGCCGAAACCATTACGAGGGTAACCGGTGTGGCCTGCGATCTGCGCTGGCCGAACGATGTTCTGGTGCGTGATCGTAAAGTCGCGGGCGTTTTGACGAAACTGGTGGATGGCGCGGCCGTCGCGGGCGTCGGCATCAACGTGAATCACACCGCGTTTCCAGCCGACATCGCGGCGCTCGCCACATCGTTGCGCCTCGAAGCCGGCCGCGAGTTCGACCGCATGGACATTCTGGAGGCGCTGATACCGGCCGTGGAGCGCTGGGCGGCTTGCGATAGCGATACGATCCTGCGTCGGTTCGAGCGGGCGTCCAGCTATGTGGCCGGCAAGCGCGTCACGGTCGACCAGCCAGATGGTTCCGCGATCGAAGGAACCACCTCGGGCCTCGACGCCTCCGGCTATCTCGTCGTGCGTCAGGACAACGGAATCGATACTCTGGTTGTTGCAGGAGGCGTACGTGCTGCTGGTGCTTGATGCGGGGAACAGCAACATCACCATCGGCGCGTTCGAGAGCCGAAACCTGGTAGCGCACTGGCGGCTGCGCACGGTTCACGAGCAGACCGCCGACGAGTGGGGTATCCTGCTCAGCAACCTGTTCGTCCCGGCCGGCCTGGATATCGACAGTGTGCACGGCATCATCATCGCCAGCGTGGTGCCGCCCATCGACAGCACGCTCGCGGCCATGACCCAGCGCTACTTCCGCACGGAAGCCATGTTCGTCACGCCGCGCACCAATTTGGGAATCCGCATCTGTTACGACAATCCCAACGAAGTCGGGGCGGATCGGCTGGTCAATGGCGTAGCGGCGTTTCAAAAGTACGGCGGGCCGGCTGTGGTGGTGGACTTCGGCACTACCATCAACTTCGACGTGATTTCCGCAGACGGCGAATATCTGGGCGGCGCCATCGCCGTGGGGATCAAGATCGCCATCGATGCGTTGTTCACCAAGACCGCGCGCCTGCCGCTGGTGGATTTCCGGCCGCCCAAAGACGTGGTGGGCACCAACACCGTGGCCAGCATGCAGTCCGGTCTGTACTTCG
>Ga0335078_10019077_pt1 | contig 10198 bp, 9 predicted proteins | sample Lox_Sample_32_FD_206711 | JGI IMG/M metagenome (GOLD analysis project Ga0335078, IMG submission 206711) | Soil microbial communities from Loxahatchee National Wildlife Refuge, Florida, United States - Lox_Sample_3.2 | ecosystem: Environmental > Terrestrial > Soil > Wetlands | place: USA: Florida...
CCTGTCTTCCCTCTAATTGCAACTGGTTCGCAATTGCCGTTGAGGGAAACTACATAATAAGGAAACACTCTGGGTAAGTCAACGAAAAAATCGCAATTCAGTTGCAACTGAGAGCGGAGCAGCGGGAGCGCGCCCCATTTCGTTTCGATGGTATTGACCGCTCCATTGAAAACGGACCCGGAACCTCCGCTCGCTTACGGTCGCGGCTCGGTAAGACGCGATCGGTTGTTGCTACCGAGCCGCGACCGTGAGGGAGTGTCCTCATGGCCCTGCGGGCCACCAATAGCGACGAAGGCGTTCGTGGGGCAGGCCTTCCGGCCTGCCGCCGGCTTTCCAGCCGGCGCGCCGAGCGGAAGCTCGGCGGCGGACCGGAAGGGCCGACCCCACGAACGCGTTTTCAATGGAGCAGAGGTTCCGCTACACGGCTCATGACCCGGCGTGAGGTTGATACCAGCCTCCCGCCTCGTCTTCATCAGTTTTGGTGGCCCGCAGGGCCAGGGAGCGGTCTTTGCGCGCTTTCGACAAGTATTACGAAAGGATCTTCTGAAAGCGGGATCCAGGCCGGACGATGGTTTGATCCCTCTCCGGGCCGGTCGAAATGCAGCCAATCTCCACGCCCGTGCGGCCCTCCAGAAACGTCAGGTATTCGCGCGCCGGCGCGGGAAGTTGCTCGTAGGACGTCATGCCGAAGGTGGAGCTTTTCCATCCCGGCACACATTCGTACACTGGCTCGAGCGTCTCGATCTCGCCGCAGGTGGGAGGGATCTCGGCAATCTCCTCTTTGCCACGGCGATATCCTACGCAGACCTGCACGTGATCGAACTCGTCGAGCACATCCAACTTGGTCACCACAAGGCTGTCGATGCCGTTAATGGCGGCGCTGTAGCGAAGCATCGGAACATCGAACCACCCGCAACGGCGCGGACGGCCTGTGACGGCCCCGAATTCATTGCCGCGCTGGCGAATGCGATCGCCCGCTCCATCCAAGGCTTCGGTCGGAAATGGCCCCCCACCCACGCGCGTGAGATAGGCCTTGGCGACGCCGATCACCGCGTGGATTCGCGTGGGCGCGACTCCCGTCCCCGTGCAAGCTCCGCCCGCGCTGGCGTTGGACGAGGTCACAAACGGATAGGTCCCATGATCGATGTCCAGCATGGTTCCTTGCGCCCCCTCGAACATCACCGACTTGCCTTCCTGAATCGCGCGGTTCAGCAGCAGCGCAGTGTCGCAGACCATCGGACGAATCCGCTCCGCGAACCGTTCGTACTCGCCGCGGATGCCCGCAATGTCCATCTCGTCGTAAATGTCCAACGCCTTGGCGATGGCGATTTTTTCCTCCATAAGTGCGTCGTAGCGGGCGCGGAAGAGATCGCGATCCAGCAGATCGGCTACGCGGATGCCGCGGCGCGCCGTCTTGTCTTCGTAGCAGGGCCCAATGCCGCGCGAGGTGGTTCCGATGGAAACGCGCCCCGGTTTAGCTTCCGAAAGCTTCTCCATCATGCGGTGGGCGGGCAGCAATACGTGCGCCCGGTTGCTGATGAACAGCGCCTCGGCGACCGGGATGCCGGCCGCTTCGAGGGAGGCCATCTCCGCCAGCAGTGCGGCCGGGTCGATCACCAGCCCGTTTCCAATCACGGCTTGTTTGCCGGGCCGCAAAATGCCGCTGGGGATCAGCTTGAGGACGAACTTCTTGTCGCCAATGAAGACGGTGTGGCCGGCGTTATGGCCGCCCTGGTAGCGTGCCACGATATCGAACCGTTGGGAGAAGACATCGACAATCTTTCCCTTACCCTCGTCTCCCCATTGGGAACCCAGAATGATGACATTTCCCATTTTGGACAAACCCATTTATTTTACCGTAGCCGGAGACCCCGACGAATCGCGAAAGCACTCGGCACGCGCTGCCCGCCCGTGCTACCCTGACCTTCATGCGGCTTTCGGAAGTCTATGTAAATCTCGGTGTGGATTCCTTCGGCCAATTGATCCGCGGTATTTCCATCGGCAAATTGAAGACGTACCAGATTTACGAAGGGTTCAAAGTGCGAGCCCATCTCCACAAGGTCAACACGGAGATTCTACGCAAAGCCGTGCCGCGCTTTTGGGCGCGCATCGGCGAAGGGGACGAGGATTTCGCGAAAGACTTGGCCCAGGCCGTCCTGGTTTCGCACCTCGACATGATCACGGCGGTTCTGGACTCGGTGGGGGTTCCCCACGAAAGCGGGTTCTTCGCCAAGGACATGGACGCCAAGCCGTATTTCACCGAGGGATGGGAAGCGCGCGTCCTCGAGAAATTCCGCGGAACCTATCCCGAACCGTTATTGCTCTTTTATATTAATCACTTACGCTGGGAATTGTTGGGCGCGGACCAACCGTATCGTCCCGCCTCCCCCAATGCTGCCTGAAGTTGGCGGGCGGCGTGCAAACACAAAAAGTTAAGAAGATGACATTGGTCTTTCCACAGTCTGGTGTAAGTTCCTATTTTCAAAGAAGATGTGCACGGCGGTCGAGAACGCCGCGCGTGCAGTCCAGTCGTTGGAGTTTTAAGCACTGGCAGTCCAGTGCTTGCGGCATTACACCCAATTCGGGGCTTTTCCTCTGGATTGCCCCACGGATCTTGTCTTCACGAGGCTTCTGACATGACTCATTGCGATTTTCACTATTCTCACCTGCTCCCGAAAAAGCCGGGCATCCTGCCCTTAGAGGAGACCATGACAAAGCAGTGCCGCCGCTGCGGTGCGGCGTTTGTCACGCGCTCGCGCATTCGGAAGCGTTGCGATACCTGTCAGACCATCGTGTCCGCGGAAAAGCAAAAGAAGGCCAATGAACGCCTGAAAGCCCGCCGCGCCGCGCGACGGATGTGTTTGTTGAAAGCCAGCTAGCTCGCCGACTCCCACGCCAGCGTCACCACCGCCTGCGATTCTGCCGAGCGCCGTTCGCCTACGGGCCCAATCTGCTCCGCGGTTTTGAACTTTACGGAAACGCGGTCGGCGTCGAGTTCCAACGTTTCCGCCAGCCGGTTGCGGATGGTTTGGCGGTACTCCTTTAGCTTCGGCCGTTCCAAAATGATCGTCGCATCCACATTGACGATGCGATAACCCTTTTGCGCGGCCAGTTCTTTGGCATGCCGCAGGAATACCAAACTGTCGGCGCCCTTCCAGCGCGGGTCCGAATCCGGAAAATGCATCCCAATGTCACCCAGCGCGGCGGCTCCCAGGATGGCGTCGGTGATGGCGTGGGACAACACGTCGGCATCGGAGTGGCCTTCCAGTCCCAGATCGGAGGGCACCGTGACCCCGCCCAGGATGAGCGGCCGGCCCGGCGCCAGACGATGCACGTCCCAGCCCAGGCCCGTACGGATCTCGCTCAAGAACGTAATTCCCCGGCGGCCTGTTCCTGAAGGAACAGGCGCGCCAGGTCCATATCGCTGGGCTTGGTGATCTTGATGTTGCGGTCGGTCCCCAGAATCACGTTAACCTCGACATCCAGGCGTTCCACCAGGCTGGCCTCGTCGGTTCCCACGAAACCATCGGCGCGCGCCGACTCAAAGGCCCGTACCAATAGCTCGTAACGAAACACCTGCGGAGTTTGCGCCAGCACCAGGCGGTCGCGCGGAAGCGTGCTGCGGATGCGCGCCTTTCCGGTCGAGCGGTTCACTTGTTTCACCGTGTCCACCGGAACCACGCCCACGATCGCGGCGCCGCTCTCCGCGGCTTCATCCAGAACTTTGTGAATGGTCTCCAGATCGATGAACGGACGGACCGCGTCATGCACCGCCACCAGGTCGGTGTCGGGCCGCAGCGCGAACAGGGCGTTCTCGACCGATTGTTGCCGGCTATTGCCGCCCTCGACCACGCGCACGCGCTCGCCCGGAACCTCCCGCGCCAGCATGCCGCCGACCCACTCCAGATCCTCGGCGCGCACCGCCACCACGATTTCCTGCACCCGGTCCGACGCCGCGAACTTGCGCACCGTGTGCACCAGGATGGGCGAGCCTTCCAGCAACATGAACTGCTTGCGGCTGGTCCCCGTCTTTTCCGCGGAACTCCGGCCCATGCGGGTACCCAGGCCCGCGGCGGGCACGATGACGGCGACTCTCATGCGCTTTACGATTCTATCGTGGTTTTCTCGGAACCGAGGTTGCCCACGGGCTGCGTGTCCACCTTGCGCGTGTGCCGTTCGGCGCCGGCCGCCGCGACGGCGTGCAGGCGGTCGTCAAACTTGCCGAAAATCATTTTTCCGGCAGTGGTCTGCAGCACGCTCGTGACCGAGATATCGACGGTCTTCGAGATCAGTTTCTTGGCGTTGTCCACCACCACCATGGTGCCGTCGTCCAGATAGGCCACGCCCTGATTGTATTCCTTGCCTTCCTTCAGGATGAACACGCGCATGGTCTCGCCGGGCAGCACGATCGGTTTCAGTGAATTGGCCAGCTCGTTGATATTGAGCACCTCGACGCCATGAAGCTGGGCGACTTTGTTGAGGTTGAAATCGTTGGTGACGATCTTGCAGTCGTAAACTTTCGCCAGTTCGATCAGCTTCATGTCCACATCGCGGACCTGCGGAAAATCCTGCTCCACAATCTGCACGTTGAGGTGGGCCATCTTTTGGATGCGCTGCAGGATGTCCAGCCCGCGCCGGCCGCGGTTGCGTTTCATGGAATCGGCCGAATCGGCCACCAGTTGCAGCTCGCGCAAAACAAATTGCGGGATCACCAGGACGCCATCCAGAAATCCGGTGGCCGCGATATCGGCGATCCGGCCGTCGATGATGACGCTCGTGTCCAAAACCTTGAACGTCTTCTTGGACGAACTTTCGCCGCCGAAGACGCCGCCCAGCGCTGAGAGGTTGAGCAGGTCGCCCTTCTTGCCGCCCACGATCAGGCCCACGTATGTCATCAGCAGCAGCACGGCGATCTGGAGGAACGGCTCTGCTCCCGCTTTTCCCAGGACCAGGGACATCAGGAACGCGCCCACAATCCCCAACACGGAGCCGAACGCCGCGCCGATCAACCGCTTCAGACTGATTTTTTCCAGGCGAATCTCAAACAGGACGATGCCCAGGCCGAGAATCAGCCCACCCAGGCCACACTCCCAGGCAGGCAGTTGAAACGGGTGAAGGGCAAAGGCCGTAGCGGCCAGGACGAGGATGAAAACCGAGCGGACGATAAATAGTTCCAGCAAAATAGCACCCCCTTAGGGTGAGTACAAAATTGCACAATCGTCTAAACACCGGTACCTGAACGTACTGAACAGCAGTAACTAGCGCCAAGAGTATACCATCAGCCAGCGCCCATTGCGAGATGCGAACGGACCCGATGAGCAGCAATTGGTACCGTGAAAAGCACTTCCTTGGGCCGGAGGGCAGCCGATGCGGTACTTGGAACACCGGACTGCTAGGCCGTGGCTGGATTTTGGTTGACGCGCAACTGGCTCCATGATATTTTTCCGAGTGGCCTGAGGTGCTCGCTATTAAGGGCGAGTGAAAAGGGAAGCGGGTGAGAATCCCGCACGGTCCCGCCACTGTAAGCAGGGAGCTCCCGGCGCACCAGCCACTGTCCGAAGGGATGGGAAGGCAGCCGGTCGGCGTCGATCTGCGAGTCAGGATACCTGCCCTGGGCCGGTAGCGCCCCGCTTCGCGCGAGAGCGGATGGCGACCGGCAGCGGTTCCGTCATCCCCACAAACCGAGGCGTCCGGCGCTCAAATCGAACGACGAGAGGCGAGGACTCCTCATGTGGACGCACATCAAATCCAATTATCAGTTTGCTCTGGCAGAACCTGTGGGGCAGCCTTTCAGGCTGCGGACCCGCTTTCCAGCGGGTCCAGCCGGCCGGAAGGCCGGCCGCGGCCACGAATGGCCGCCCCACAACGGCTATCGACCGGCGCTGAAGATGTTTTCCGTCTTGCTGCTGTTCGCCTGTGCCTCCGCTGCCTTCGCCCAGAGCCTGTCGGGTCTGGTGAAGGACACCCAAGGAGCGGTGATCCCCGCCGCGGTGGTCACTCTCACGGCTCGCGACAATACCGTGGCCGCCCGCGGCGTCACCGATGCTACCGGTCGATACCGCTTCGAGCGCGTGTTTCCCGGCGACTATCTCGTGGAGGCCAGCGCCCCGGGTTTGGAGAGTTCCGGCGTGCAGCCCCTGACGATTCACGAGTCCGATCAGGCGAGCCTCGATTTCGAGCTACATGTGGCCGCCATCGCAACCAGCGTTTCCGTGACCGCTTCCGGAACCGCGCAAACCACCGACGAAATCTCCAAGGCGGTGTCGCTGGTGGATGCTGCGGCCATCGATCTCAACGATGAACCCGCCGTTACCGACGCCCTGCGCTACGTCCCTGGACTCCGCGTCACGCAACTCGGCGGCCCGGGAGCCTTCACGTCGATCAAGACGTGGGGACTGCGCGACGAAGATACCGCCGTGTTGGTGGATGGCTTTCGCGTGCGCGATGCCGCCGCCGAGCGAGGCGACGCGACCGGCTTGATCGAGGACCTAGTCACCACCGACCTGGACCGCGTCGAAGTCATGCACGGCGCCGGCTCCTCGCTCTACGGAACCAATGCCATTGGCGGCGTGGTGAACCTCATTACCGGTTCGGGCGGAGGGCAAACGCGCGGCAGTTTGCTGGCCGAGGGCGGCTCGCTCGGCATGTTTCGAGGCCGCGCTGAATTGGCAGGCGGGCTTCTCCACAGCCGTTTGGATTACAGCCTGGGCCTGGCCCACTACGACGTGCTTTCCGGCGTCAACGGTGACGAACCGGCTCGCATCAGCAGCGCGCAGGGGCGGCTCGATTACAATATCTCGCCCACAACCCACCTGTTCGGCCGTATCTACACGGCGGATTCTTTCGCCAAGCTGACCTCGAGCCCGGAAGCCGCGGGCAGCGATCAGGCAACCGGCATCATCAGTGCGATTCCGCTTTCTCCATCGCAGTTGTTGAGCTACGAAGCCGGCACTCCCCTCACCAGCCTGAACTTCGGCCAGGCGAACTTCATCCCCGATGCCGATAACCCCGACTACACGCTGGACAATCGAATGTTCGCCGGCGCGTTGCGGCTTACCACCCACCTATCCGAATCGCTGGACCTCTCCGCCAGCTACCAGGGTTTGCTGACCCGTCGCACATATGGGGACGGACCGGCCGGCGCCGGCTACCAGCCCGCCGGCAGCACGCAATCCTACTACGATGGCGACATCCACACCGCGACGGTGCGCGCCGACTGGCGGATTGCAAGGCACCAGTTGATTGATGCCGGGTATGAGTTCGAATATGAGAAGTATGGGAATCGCGCGCTGATGCCGGACCCCGCCGACAACTTTGACGTCGATGTCAGCCAGCAGACCCACGCGCTGTTTGTGCAGGACCAAATCTCGCTGCTGGGGGACCGGTTGCAAATAGCCGGCTCGTTCCGGGCGCAGTTCTTCAGGTTGCAGCAGCCTTTTCTGGCACCCGCCAATAGCCCGCCCTACGCCGGGATGACCTTCGCGGCTCCGCCTTCGGCGCAGACCGGCGATGGATCGGCCGCTTACTTCTTCCGCCGGTCCGGCACCAAGATCCGCGCGCACGTGGGAAGAGGCTATCGTGCGCCGTCGCTCTACGAACGGTTCGGCACGTATTACAGCAGCCTCTTCGGCTACTCTGCGTATGGCGACCCCACGCTGCGGCCGGAGCATTCCGTCGGAGTCGATGCCGGCATCGACCAGACCCTGTGGAACGGCCGCGCGCGCTTGTCGGCCACCTACTTCTACGCCGATTTGCAACAGGTGATCGGGTTCAATTACGTTCCGCCCACCGACCCGTTCGGACGCTTCGAAGGCTACCTCAACACCAACGGCGGCATCTCGCGCGGAGTCCAAGCCAATGCGTCCGTGACGCTGACGCGCTCCACCAACCTGCTGGCGTCGTACACCTTCACCCACGCGCGCGAACGAACGCCGCTGGTGGAAGACGTTTTGCAGACGTTAGACATTCCGCGGCATCAGTTCACGCTCGGCGCCACCGAGCGCTTCGGTTCGCGCCTGACGGTGGTGTTCGATCTGTTGGAGACCAGCAACTATCTGGCCCCGCTCACCGACGCCGTCACCTTCGACACGCTCCCCTATCGGTTTCCCGGAAGGAACTTCGCCGAACTCGGGGCGGGCTACCGCATCCCCATGGGCGAATCGCACGCGCTCCGCATCTTCGGCAAGGTGAGCAACCTCTTCAACCAGACCTATTACGAAAGCGGCTACCAGACGCCGCGCGCTACGGGAACGGGCGGCCTTGAGTTCCAGTTCTAATATGCGGCGCCGCGCATTCCTTTTCGCCCTGTTCGCGCCGTTCATTCTGTCCGGCGCATCTCCCCCGCCGCGGCGAATCATTTCGGTCTCTCCAGCCATCACCGAGCTGTTGTACGGCATCGGCGCCTTCGACCGCGTGGTGGCTGTGACCGAATTCTGCCTGTATCCGCCGGCCGCTAAGTCTCTGCCGAAGGTCGGCGGTTGGAGCACGCCGAGTGTGGAGCGGATCGCCGGTTTTCGGCCCGACCTGGTGGCGCTCTCCGATGCGCAAGCGCCGTTCCTCAGGGCTCCGCTCGAGAAATTGGGAACCCACGTGGAGGTGGTAAAGAGCCAGACGATCAATGACGCGTACCAGGCCATGGCTGCGCTCGGCAAAGCCACCGGAAACGAACGCCAGGCGTCCGATCTGGCTGCGCTCACACGGGCGGCGCTCGAACGTGTCCGGCAACGGGCCGCGCCGCTCGCCCATCCGCGCGTGCTGTGCATCGTGGATCGCACTCCCGGCACGCTGCGCGATCTGTACGCCGTAACCGAGGGAAGTTTTCTGGCCGAGTTGATTGAGATCGCCGGAGGAAAGCTGGTCGCCGGGTCGGCGCGTGCGGGATATGGCCGCATTAATAAGGAGACGGTGATCGCCGAAAACCCCGACATCATTCTCGATATCCTGCCGACGTCGCAAGGCAATGCCGGGTCCCACCCCGAGTCAGCCTGGGACGAATTGCCCGAGATCAACGCCGTGCGCCGCGGTCAGGTGCATCTGGTGCGTGAGGAATTTGTGCCGCACGATTCGCAGATGATCGCCCGCACGGCCGAGTTATTCGCGCGCCTGTTGCATCCCGAGGTGGCAGCGAGCGAGTGGGAGGGCCGGTGAACCCGATCGCCGCGGCGCGCCAGGTGGAATTCGGTTATCTTCCGGGCGCGCCGGTGATTCGCGGCGTTTCGCTGGAAGTGCCGCCGGGCAAGCTGTGCGCGCTGATCGGCGCCAACGGGTGCGGCAAATCCACCATGGTGCGCCTCTTTGCCGGATTGCTCGCGCCGAGCCGCGGCGAGATCATCTTTCAGAGCGCGCCGCTGGGGTCCCTGCCACGCCGCGAAGCTGCCCGCCACATCGCCTACGTTCCGCAGAATACGGCGATGGCCTTTCCGTTCACAGCGCTCGAGGTAGTGCTCACCGGACGCAGCCCCTACACGCCGCGCTTCCGCTTCGAAGACGAGCGCGACCGCAGCTTGGCCATGGACGCGTTGAACACCGTGGGCGCCGCGCACCTGGCCGCGCGGCCCGTCACCGAGGTTTCCGGCGGGGAACGGCAAATGGTGGCCGTGGCGCGAGCGCTGGCGCAAGAACCCCGATTGCTGTTGCTCGATGAACCGTCCGCCGGCCTCGACTTGAAGCACCGCGCCAGCCTGGCTCGCACGCTCGCTGCGTTGCGCGATACGCGAAGCCTCACCAGCCTGGTGGTGACCCACGACTTGCACCTGATCGATCCCCTGTTCGACCACGTGTTTGCCTTGCGGCAGGGCCAACTGCTGGCGCAGGGACGGCCCGCAGAACTGCTTACCGATTCCGTGCTGGCGGACATTTATGACGACCAGCATGTGCGCACCAGCCGCGTGGACGGCCGAACGCTGATCTGGTCGAACTGATGAAGCCCTTGGGTCCGCCCCACTTGCTCCGGCCTATGCTCCTGTTGGCGATTCTGCTTGCCCTCATCTCTCTACTCGCGCTTTGGGCCGGCAGCCAAACCATAACGCTCACCGAACTCCGCACCGACGAGCTCTCGCGCACGCTCTTCTTCCGGCTGCGCCTGCCGCGTGTGCTCATGGCCGGCCTCATCGGCGCATCCCTGGCGTTGGTCGGCGCCGCGCTCCAAGCGCTTTTCCGCAACCCCCTCGCCGATCCCTCTACGCTGGGAGTTTCGGGC
>Ga0335078_10019078_pt1 | contig 10198 bp, 9 predicted proteins | sample Lox_Sample_32_FD_206711 | JGI IMG/M metagenome (GOLD analysis project Ga0335078, IMG submission 206711) | Soil microbial communities from Loxahatchee National Wildlife Refuge, Florida, United States - Lox_Sample_3.2 | ecosystem: Environmental > Terrestrial > Soil > Wetlands | place: USA: Florida...
GCCGGGTGGCTTCTCGCCGGATACGGACAGGTCCGGGCCGGCCACCACGAACCCGTGGTCATCCCGGACCACCACCCCATCCAGCCAGTCGGTCAGCGGGGCGGCGCCGATAAATACGAACAACATCCCGGCATCGACTGTTTCCGTGCTGCCGTCGGCGGTGTTGCGCAGCGTGAGCCGCTCCAGGTGCCCGTCCCCGTCGGCCCGGATGACCTCGGTGCAGGTGCGGACGGACAGGTTGCCGATCGCGTCGCACTGCTGGATCAGGTAGTAGGACATGGACCGCTCCAGCGACGGGCCGCGGACCAGCAGCGTCACCGACTTGGCGTGCCGGGACAGGTACACGGCGGCCTGGCCCGCCGAGTTGGCCCCGCCCACGATGTAGACGTCCTGGTCGATGCAGGCCGAGGCCTCGGTCAGCGCGGAACCGTAGTACACGCCTTTTCCGGTCAGCTCCTCCAGGCCAGGCGCGTTGAGCTGCCGGTAGGTCACCCCGGTAGCCAGGATGATGCTGTGCGCGCCGAGCGTGCCGCCGTCGGCGAACCGGATGCCGCGGGCCGACCCCTTGACGTCCAGGCCGACCACCTCGCGGGTGGTGAGCAGTTCGGCGCCGAACTTCTGGGCCTGCATCCGGGCCCGCAGCGTGAGCTGGGCCCCGGACACCCCGTCCGGGAAGCCGAGGTAGTTCTCGATCCGAGAGCTCTGGCCCGCCTGGCCGCCGGTCGCGGTCCGCTCGATCATCACGGTCTTGAGGCCCTCGGACGCGCCGTACACGGCCGCACCGAGGCCGGCCGGGCCGCCGCCGATGACCACCAGGTCGTAGAACTCCTTGGCCGGGGTGGTGCTCAGCCCGACCTTGCTGGCCAGGTCGGTGTCGCTGGGCGCGATCATCGTCTCGCCGTCCGGCGTGATGATCAGCGGCAGCGTCCGCCCGTCGGCCCCGGCCGCGGCCAGCAGCCGCTCCCCGTCCGGCTCGTCCGAGTTGAACCAGCGGTAGGCCACTTCGTTCCGGGCCAGGAACTCGCGCACCTCGCTGCACCGGGCCGACCAGCGGTGCCCGACCACCTTGGTCACGCGCACGGCCTGGTGGTTGCGGGCCCGCCAGGCGTCCAGCTGCTCGTCGATCACCGGGGAGAGCTTCTCCTCCGGCGGGTCCCACGGCTTGAGCAGGTAGTAGTCGAGATCGACCACGTTGATCGCCTCGATGGCGGCGTTGGTGTCGGCGTACGCGGTGAGCAGCACCCGGCGGGCCGCCGGGTAGAACCTCATCGCTTCTTCGAGGAACTCGACGCCGTTCATCTGCGGCATCCGGTAGTCGGCCAGCAGGACCGCCACCTCGTCGCCGCGCAGGCGCAGTTCCTTCAGCGCGTCCAGGGCAGCGGTGCCCGATTCGGCGCGCACGATACGGTACTGGCCCCCGTATCGCGCTCGGAGATCACGGGCTACTGCCCGGGACACTCCGGGGTCGTCGTCAACGGTAAGGATCGCGGTCAGAGCGGGGGCGTCCGGTGCTGGCGTGGTCATCCGCGCACCCTGGACAGCTCAGTATTGCGTGTTGGCCACCTCATCTTCCCATCGTAAGAACCCGCGCAAGCCGGAGGTCAGCGGCCTTGCTCCCGGCCGTCCTGGTCGTCGGTGTCGTCCCGGCTCAGCCGGGCCAGCGGCAGCGCGAACCACAGCCCGGCGAACACGCAGGCCAGCCCGGCGGTGATCACGACGGCGCGCAGCCCCGGGGCGACGAAGCTGGTCACCAGCAGCACCGCCGAGCACACCGCCAGGCCCACCGTGACCAGCCCGGCGATAGCCATCCGGTTGGTCAGCCGGACCAGGCTCTCCTTCTCGTGCCGCCGGAACAGCAGCCGGTGGTAGGCGACCGGTGCGACCAGCAGCGCGGTGGACAGCGCGGCCAGCACCACGGTGATCAGGTAGATCGCCCGCTCGGAGTGGTCCAGCTTGACGAACCGGTTAGCGAACGGGATCGACAGCAGGAAGCCGAACATGACCTGGATGCCGATGCCGACCACGCGCAGCTCGTTGAGCAGCTCCATGACGTTGCGGTCGGCCCGCTCGGCCAGGGTCTCCCCGGGCCGTTCCGGCTCGGCCTGGGCCGCGTCGGCGGCCTCACGCGAGCCGTCCGTGCTCATACCGCCCATGCCCGGGAGCTACCCGGCGGGGCCCGCCGCACACCCGGGCGGCCCGCACCGTGGCCCGGCGGCCCAGGGCGGCGCGGCGGCTGCTTGACGGGGGTTGCGGGGTGTGATCTTCTGTCTTGCGTTCCGCCGACGGCAGGGCAGGAAGCCGGTGTGAGACCGGCGCGGTCCCGCCACTGTGACCGGGGAGCGAATCCCGCGATGGCCACGACCGCGGCAGCGGTGGGAAGGCCGGGAGGAGCTTCGATCCGGGAGCCAGGAGACTGCGGCCGTCGGCCCAGCACCTGCGGGGCGTGGTTACCCCGGGGAGGGCTCAGCTGATGACCATGCTGTCGCGCCCAGGGTCCGCGCGGGCGGCCGGGCTGCTGGCGGGCGCGCTGCTGGACGCGGTGCTCGGTGACCCGCGGCGCGGGCACCCGGTGGCGGCGTTCGGCGCCGCGGCCACCCGGGCCGAAACGGTGCTCTGGTCGGACAGCCGCGGCCGGGGCGTGGCCATGGTGGCGGTGTGCCTGGCCCCGGTCGCGCTGGCCGGGCTGGCCGGTCAGCGGATCGCACGGGGCCGCCCCGGGCTCACCGTCGCGGCGACCGCGCTGGCCGGCTGGACCGTGCTGGGCGGGACCAGCCTGGAGGACGCGGCGCTGGCCCTCGGCCGGGCCCTGGACGCCGGCGACCTGGCCGCCGCGCGGCGGATGCTGCCCGCCCTGTGCGGCCGCGACCCGGAGCAGCTGGACAGCGCCGGGCTGGCCCGGGCGGCGGTGGAGTCGGTGGCCGAGAACACGTCGGACGCGGTGGTCGCCCCGTTGCTGTGGGGGGCCGTGTTCGGCCTGCCCGGCCTGCTCGGGTACCGCGCGGTGAACACCCTGGACGCGATGATCGGCCAGCGCAGCCCGCGCTACCAGCGGTTCGGCTGGGCCGCGGCCCGCCTCGACGACGTGGCCAACCTGATCCCGGCCCGGGTCACCGGACTGCTCACGGTGGCGCTGGCGCCCACCGTAGGCGGCCGGTCCCGGCGAGCCCTGGGCGTGCTCCTCCGGGACGGGCGAAGTCATCCCAGTCCTAACGCCGGCCAGTGCGAGGCGGCCTTCGCCGGCGCGCTGGGGATCCAGCTGGGCGGCCGGAACAGCTATCAGGGCCGGGCCGAGCAGCGTGGCCTGCTGGGCGGCGGCCGTCCGGCCGCAGCCCTGGACATCAGCCGGGCTGTCCGGCTGTCCCGGCTGGTCAGCGCGGCCGCGCTGGGCCTGGCCGCCGTCGTGGCCTGGAGGAGGTCCTAGATGAGCGACGACCCTAACGCGCTGCCGCAGGGCGATATCGACGCGCTGTACCGGGTGGTGGCCGAGCGGCGCGACGTGCGCAACGGCTTCCGGCCCGACCCGGTGGACGACGCCCTGCTCACCCGGGTGCTGGCCGCCGCGCACCAGGCCCCCAGCGTGGGGCTGAGCCAGCCCTGGGACTTCGTCGTGCTGCGCGACCGGGAGGTCCGGGCCCAGGTGCATAAGCTGGCCCGCCGCCAGCAGGACGTGTACGCGGCCCAGCTGCCCGGAGCCCGGGCCCGGGCCTTCGGCCAGCTGAAGGTCGAGGCGATCCTGGATACCCCGGTCAACATCGTGGTCACTTGCGACGCCACCCGGGGCGGCCGCCACGTGCTGGGCCGGCACGCGCAGCCACAGGTGGCCGCGTACTCCACCGCCTGCGCGGTGCAGAACCTGTGGCTGGCCGCCCGGGCCGAGGGCCTCGGCGTCGGCTGGGTCAGCTTCTTCGCCGGGCGTGAGCTGGCGGAGACCCTCGGGCTGCCGGAGCACCTGGACGTGGTCGCGTACCTGTGCGTGGGCCATGTCACCGAGTTCCCGCCCGCGCCGGAACTGGTGCTCAGCGGCTGGGCTCAGCGGCGCCCGCTGGCCTGGGCGGTGCACGACGGGCAGTGGGGGCGCCGGGGGCTGCCCGGCCAGCCGCCGGCCCGGCTGCTGGCCGACACGCTGGCCGCCATCCGGCCGCTGGACGCCGCGGCGGCCGCCCAGGCCCGGGAGCGGCAGGAGGCGCTGACCAAGCCGAGCGGCTCGCTGGGCCAGCTGGAAGCGGTGTCGGTGCAGCTGGCCGGCGTGGCCGGGGAGTGCCCGCCGCCGCTGCCCGAGCCCGCCGTGGTGGCCGTGTTCGCCGCCGACCACGGGGTGCACGCCCAGGGCGTCACCCCCTGGCCGCAGGAGGTCACCGCGCAGATGGTGGCCAACTTCCTGGCCTCCGGTGCGGTGGTCAACGCGATCGCGGCCCAGGCCGGGGCCGAGGTGTGCGTGGTCGACGTGGGGGTCGCCGCCACCCTGCCCGCCGGCCCTGGGCTGCTGCCACGGAAGATCCGGCCCGGCACCGCCGACATGACCGCCGGGCCCGCGATGAGCCGGCCCGAGGCCGAGCGAGCCATCGAGGTGGGCGTCGAGACCGCCCGCGACCTGGTCGCGGCGGGCAACCGCTGCCTGCTCACCGGGGACATGGGCATCGCCAACACGACCGCGTCAGCCGCGCTGATCGCCGTGTTCACCGGGGCCGATCCGGACCAGGTGACCGGCCGTGGCACCGGGATCGACGACGAGACCTGGCAGCGCAAGGTCGGCGTGGTGCGCCGGGCCCTGGCCCGGCACACCCCTGACCCGGCCGACCCGCTGGGCGTGCTGGCCGCCGTCGGCGGCCTGGAGCACGCGGCGCTGGCCGGCTTCATGCTCGGCGGCGCCGCGCTGCGGGTGCCGGTGCTGCTGGACGGGGTCATCGCGTGCGCCGCCGCGCTGGCCGCCCGGGCGCTGGCCCCGGACGTGACCGCGGCCCTGATCGCCGGTCACCTGTCCAGCGAGCCGGGGGCCCGCCGGGCGCTGGAGGCGCTCCAGCTGCGTCCGCTGCTCGATCTGGACATGCGGCTCGGCGAGGGGTCTGGGGCCGCGCTGGCGCTGCCCGTGGTCGGCGCGGCCGCCCGGGTGCTGCGCGACGTGGCCACGTTCGACAGCGCCGGGGTGTCTGGTGAGAAGGAATGATCCGCTGGGCCTGGGCTAGCCGGCCCCTGGTTGGTCGGCCCCTGGTTGGCCGGCGCGTGGCTGGCTGGCCGGGGCTGGGCCGGGCTCACCGGGTGCTGGTGCTCGGCGGCGCCCGGTCGGGTAAGTCGGTGACCGCGGAGCGGATGCTGGCCGCCCGGGACCGGGTGGACTACGTGGCCACCGGCGCCCGTCCGGACCCGGCCGACCAGGAGTGGGCCGAACGGCTCCGCACGCATCAGCAGCGCCGCCCGGCGCACTGGGTCACGCTGGAAACGCTGGATCTGGCCCAGGTGCTGGCCGGGCCGCAGCTGACCGCGCGGGACCGGGCCACCCCGGTGCTGGTGGACTGCCTGTCCACCTGGCTGGCCGGGGTCATGGAGGAGTGCGGGCTGTGGGCGGAGCGCCCGGGCGCGGGCCAGGATCTGGCCGCCCGGGTGGACGGGCTGCTGGCGGCGTGGCGGGCCACCACCCGCCCGGTGGTGGCGGTCAGCAATGAGGTCGGCTCCGGCGTGGTGCCGGCCACCGTCTCCGGCCGGCGCTACCGTGACGAGCTGGGCGTGCTCAACACCCGGGTGGCGGCCGAGTGCGAACAGGTCTGGCTGTGCACCGCGGGGATCGCCCGGCGGCTGCGGTGACCCAGGGCCCGCCCGGACGGCCGCCACTTCCCCCTTCACGGTCCTGGCGGGCCGCGCTCAGCCTGTTCACGGTCATCCCGGCCGGGGCGCCGGCCGAGCTCGACGCGGACACGCTGGTCCGGGCGCTGTTCTGGCTGCCCGCGGTGGGCCTGCTCGTTGGCCTGGCCGCGGCGGGCGGGCTGGCCATCGTGGCGGCGGGCGAGCCGTCGGCGCCGCGCCAGCTGCTCGGCGCGGCCGTCGCGGTGGCGCTGCTGGCCGCGCTCACCGGCGGCCTGCATCTGGACGGGCTGGCCGACACCGCGGACGGGCTGGGCAGCCGTCGCCCAGCGGCCGACGCACTGGCCATCATGCGCCGCCCCGACATCGGGCCGCTCGGGGTGGCCGCGCTGGTGCTGGTGCTGCTGATCCAGGTGACCGCGCTGGCGGCGGTGCCGCGCGGCTGGCCCGCGGCGGCGGCCCTGGTGCTGGCCGCGGTGACCGGCCGGGTCGCCGCCGTGCTGGCCACCGGCGGGCCCTCGGCCCGGCCCGGCGGCCTGGGCGCCCTGGTGGCCGGCCGGACCGGCCGGGCCGGGCGGGTGGCCACCGGGCTGCTCCTGCTGGCCGCGGTCCTGCCGGCGGGCCTGGCTCTGGGCGGCGCGGCCGCCGCGCTGCGCGGGCTGGCCGCGGCGCTGGCCGGGCTGCTGGCCGGCGTCGTGCTCAGCCGGACCGCCCGGCGGCGGCTGGGCGGGCTGACCGGCGACGTGTTCGGCGCGATCATCGAGCTGAGCACCGGCACCGTCCTGCTGGTCCTGGTGCTGACCCTGGGCTGGCACTAATCCGGGGGGTAGCCCAGCCTGGCCGGGCGGGGCATAATGCGAGTCAATGCTCTTTCTGGCCGCCTGCTACTCATCAGCCGCGATGCGCAGCCTTAGTCCGCAGTTCGCAGCTCTAGCCTGTAGTAGCACCTCGGGGTCTTGCCGCAGTAGCACGCTCGCCGGATTTTTCCTTTATGCCTGCCGCATTCATGCATACGTGGAAAGGAAGACATCTTATGTTCATGCGCCCGATGGCCATGACTGGCAGCCTGCTCCTGGCCCTAGCGGGCCTCGCCGGGACCGTCAGCTTAGCCCACGCGGGCACCGCTTCCGGGATCTGCCGCCATGTCACTGGACCGTTTCACGAGCACCATAACGAGATAACTGATTCGGTCGGCGGCCGCTATATTCCCTACGGGATTGTTGTCACCGGCCTGGGCAATCCCCACTGGGTGCAGCGCCAGCCCGGTGATGCCGCCGAAATAAGCGCCTCGGCCGCCTCGTGGTGCGCCAACACGGTCGAACTCCAGATCTACCAGCTGGCCATGTTCAACGCGGATGGCAGCGTCAACTCCACGTTTCTCGGCCTGGTCGAGTCGGAGGTGAGCCAGGCGCTCGCGCTGGGCCTGGTGGTGGCCATCGACGACCAGACCGAAGGCAGCCCGGCCAACAGTGGCCTGCCAGAAGCGCAGACAAAGGCGTTCTGGAAGGTACTCGAAGGCATATACGGGAACAATACGGACGTAATCTTCGATCTGTTCAACGAGCCCAGGCGGGTGGGCGGCACCAGCGACGCGGCGATCTGGAAATACTGGCGGGACGGCGGTAAGTACCAGGGCACGAAGTACATCGGCATGCAGGCTCTGGCCCGGTATGTGCGGGGTCTCGGGTCACGCAACCTGTTCTGGATCGAGGGGCCGCGCACCGGCGGGACGCTGCAGTTCATCAAGAAATACCAGGTGACCAAGGCCGGTCCGCTGGAATACGGGGTCAACCACCCGGGCGGGGTGACCTCACCGCACAACGCGGCGTACTGGAATACCCGGTTCGGCAACAACGCCTCGGCCGTGCCGATGACCGATACGGAATGGACTAACTACGCGTCTACCCGGTCCTGCTGGGCTAATGCGCCGAAGTCCGTGCCGGCGCTCCTGCACTATCTGGCGCAGCATCGTATGGGCCTGATGGCCTGGACCCTGGCGCCGGGCGTTCTGGTGGAGTCGGCGAATCTGGGCGACCCGACCAGGATCAAGAGCAATTGGGCCTGTAAGAATGGCCTGGACCAGGGGGCGGGCCATCAGATCATGCAATTCTTCCACAAGTACAATAGCTGAGGTAGCGGCGGAGGAGGAAAGCATGAACGAGGCGCACCTGCGCATCTGCGCCAGCCCGGAATGGGCGGCCTACGTCGAGTCCGAGCTGCTGCCATGGGCGCTGCAGGAAGCTGACCTCGGGGATGAGGTGCTGGAAGTGGGGCCCGGGCCCGGGCTGACCACCGACGTGCTGCGCCGCCGGGTGCCGCGGCTCACCGCGGTGGAGATCGACGCGCGGCTGGCCAGCGCGCTGGCCGAGCGGATGTCCGGCAGCAACGTCGACGTGGTGCATGGCGACGGCACCCGGCTGCCGTTCGACGAGGGCCAGTTCAGTGCGGCCACCCTGTTCACCATGCTGCATCACGTGCCTTCGGTGGAGCTGCAGGACCGGCTGCTGGCCGAGGTGCGCCGGGTGCTACGCCCGGGCGGGCTGGTGGTGGGCAGCGATGCGATGGCCACCCCGGCCCGCCGTGAACTGCATGAGGGCGACGATTACCTGCCCATCGACCCGGGCGGGCTGGCCGGCCGGCTGGCCGCCGCCGGGTTCACCGGGCCGGTGGTCGAGATCAACGACGACCGGTTCCGGTTCATGGCGGCAGTCCCCGCCTGATCAGGCTGGTCCGGGTGGTCGCAGGCCAAGGGGGAAGGCCGCGACGGTGCGCCACTGGCCCGGCGGTATGCCCGGGGTTCCCGGGCGTGGCCCGGCCATCAGGATGACCTCCGTGGCGGCCGCCTCGATGGGGAGCCAGGGACGGACCGACTCGGCCGCGGCGCGCAGGGCTTGCGGCCCGCCGGTATGGCCGATGGTTAGGTGCGGTATCACCACGGGGTGCCGCCCGCCATAGGGCGGACAGGACGGGAACGCGGTGTACACCCGGCCGGTCAGGGCGGAGAACGGCGCGGCGTCGCGCGGCCCGAGCCAGACGACCTCTTCGCCAAACCAGCCGACCTTGTCCAGCGTGAACCCGAACGCCGCGTGCCCGGCGAACATCGCGCGCAACAACGCCAGCCGCGCCTCATCGACCCCGGCTGGCGGCAGGAACGGGTACAGCACCGTGATGTGCGCGGGCACCCCGTCCCTGGCCGCGTCGTCGAGCCGGGCACGGTGCTGGCCGACGGCCGGCTCGGCCGCGGGCACGGGCAGTAGGAGCGCGGTCTCCCAGTCGGCGCCGCTGCCCGGGATCAGGTCAGGCACGCTGGCGAGGCTACCGCGCCGGCTGGGCCGTCCATGCCTCGCTGCGCTGCCACAGCTCGGCGGCCAGTCCCGGGGTGGCCACCCGGCTGGGCTCACGCTCCCGGCAGTCCTGGTAGTACCGGCCGCTGGCCGCGCCGGCCCGCTCGTCGGTGGCGCAGAAAAGCGAGGTCCGTGCGCCGTCCTCGGTGGACAGCATCCGGCGGGTGAGCAGGGGCCGCACCGGCCAGGGCACCCGCCGCCAGATGTCCGACGCCACCACGCCGGGGTGCAGCACGTAACTGGTCACGCCGGTGCCCGCCAGCCGCCGGGCCAGTTCCTGGCCGAACAGGACGTTGCACAGCTTGGCCACGGCGTACTCGGGCAGCCCCGTGATACTCCGGCCGGGCCGCCGCACCGCGTCGAAGTCGATGCCGGGCGCCTGGTAGTGCGCGTCGCTGGACACCGTGACCACCCGGGCCGGCGCGCTGGCGCTCAGGCAGTCCAGCAGCGCCGCGGTCAGCGCGAAGTGGCCCAGATGGTCGACCCCGAAGGCCAACTCGAAGCCGTCCGCGGTCGACCGGCCCCGCCGGCCGGTCAGGCCGGCGTTGTTGATCAGCCCGTGCAGCGGCTGGCCCAGCGCGCGGAACGCCGCGGCACATGCGCGGACCGAGTCCAGCCGGGCCAGGTCCAGCGGGAGCACGCCGACCGCCTGGTTCCCGGTGGCCGCGGTGATGGCGGCCGCCGCGGCCTGGCCCTTCCCGGCTGACCGGCAGGCCAGGTAGACGCGGGCACCCCGGCTGGCCAGTCCGGCCGCGGTGGCCCGGCCGATCCCGGTGTTGCCCCCGGTCACCACGTAGGTACGGCCGTCCAGGTCACCCATGCCAGCTCCCGGGAGTCGTCCCCCCGGACTCGCCCAGTCAGGCGATGTACAACGCTATCGCGGCGTACTGGCAGGCGGCGGCGGCGCAGACGAAGACGTGGAAGACCTCGTGGTAGCCGAACACCGAGGGGTACGGGTCGGGCCAGCGGAAGTGGTACGAGACCGCCCCGGTGAGGTACAGCAGGCCGCCCGCCAGCATCAGCACACCGGGCACCGCGCCGGAGTGGATCCATACCTC
>Ga0335078_10019083_pt1 | contig 10197 bp, 10 predicted proteins | sample Lox_Sample_32_FD_206711 | JGI IMG/M metagenome (GOLD analysis project Ga0335078, IMG submission 206711) | Soil microbial communities from Loxahatchee National Wildlife Refuge, Florida, United States - Lox_Sample_3.2 | ecosystem: Environmental > Terrestrial > Soil > Wetlands | place: USA...
GCATGGATAGTTCATGACACCCCCTCGCACAAGCTCGCGGCCCCTCCCGCGCTGCCGTCTCGGCAGGGCACCGTACCCCTCTGCCCAACGCCCCAAACACGCAACCCCGGCACCACCGACACGCCCGGTTTCCCTTGCGCCCGCGTGCCTCGCTACGCCACGCGGCCATCACCGCCTCCCACAGCGCCTGCAGCACCACACCCTCACCACACGAAACCTCACCTCCGTCCCCACGATTTCACGTTCAGCTCCGAAGCAAAACCCATTAAAGAACCGGCTTCCGTCCGCGGTTTAGTTCACTGCCCGGTTTCATCACTTTCACGGCGTTCGGCTCTGCCATGGTTTTTCGGCTGTTGCCCGCCGCGAAACTGATGAAACCTTTTTCAGTCACCAAAGTTCGAAGAATGTTTTCGCCTTGTTTTCAATGCATTGGGGGAAATAGGCCGGACGTTCTCAGGGCGTCCGGCTTATCGTAAAGGCGAAAGAGGGAGTTCGGTCCCCTGTTTTCCTGCCAGGACGACCAAGCATCCAACCTGCAAAATCCTCCCGCTCCCTTGGGGAGCGTCACTGCTTCATTCGCCGGATTCCCTCTTCCTGCTTTCCCTCCAGCTTCCAAAGCTCCCTCGTCACTCGAGGCCATGCGACCTTCGCGGTCCAGGCTCAACATTCGCTTGCCAGACGCAGAGAGCCACCACCTGTAAGTTGGGCTGCCGTCTGGCTACTCCACGCTGCTCCCGGCGACGGATTTTACCACCATGCAAAGCCTGCAAACTGTGGAGCTTTTCAACAAAACTGCCACACAAGAATATTTCCGAAGATTCTTTGCAAAACACTGGACAAAAGGACCTGAAAGAGCTACATTAAACCCATACAGACAGCATCCTGGCGGCGAGTCCCCTCCCGCCGCCAACCCTCTGAGTGCATAGGCCCCGGATACCCAGCCGGGGCCTTTAAATTTTAGGCCTCCAAAAAAACTCTCAAAAATAATTCTCGAAGTACTGGACAAGCGGATCTGAAACTGATATATTAAGGTTAATACAGACAGCATCCCTGGCGGCGAGTCCCCTCCCGCCGCCAACCCTCTGAGTGCATAGGCCCCGGTTACCCAGCCGGGGCCTTTAATTTTTGGCCGCCCTTATCTTGTAGATCCCCGACCCGTGCGGCCCTACGCGGAATGTGTATCCGCCGGATGTCGCTTCGATGTCCTTCCGCTCCCACAAATCTCGCGGCACGCACCGCGCCGGCAGCTTGAGGGCGGCCCACTCGACGCGTATGTCAATCGGGCCCGCCTCGCCCACATTGAACACGGCCACGTACTTCTCCTCCGCGCTGGAGCCATCGGCGGTCCACACCACGCTGTCACCGCCTTCCGCAAACGCGCCGCCGTGTGCGCCGTGCTGATCGACCGCCAGCACCTCATCGTTGCTGATCAAGGACAGCGTGAAGTCGTCGTTGCTGGGCAGATCGCCGCCGAACATCAGGGGCGCCTGGGCGATCGACCACAGGCTCATCAGGGTGCGCTGTTCGTCGCGCGTGAATCGCGTCATGCGGTCGTCGCCGCGTTCGGCGTGAATGCCGATGCGCCCCAGCGGCAGCATATCCGCGTCGGGCCAGGCGCCCGGCCGCCCCACCCCGCTCCAAATCGACATCAGAATGAAATTCAGCCGCAGCGCCTTCCAGTCGTCCCAGAAATCGTCGGAGATGCGCCACATGTTGGCGTGATCCTGAAGGAATGCCAAGTCCTTGATCATGGCCGGCCCTGGGGACAGGCTCAACACGATAGGCCGCCCCGTCTTCCCGATCGCCCGATGCAGTGCCGCGATCTCCTCGCGGTGCGCGGGCCGCGCGATGTCGTCGGCCTTAATGTAGTCCACGCCCCAATCGGCGTACAGCTTCAGAATCGAATCGTAGTAATCCTGCGCGCCGGGGCGGCTAAGATCGACACCGTACATGTCGGTGTTCCACGGGCAGATCGATGCGGTGTCCGCGATATCGGCCGCACGCACCTGACTCCCCAAGACCGGCAGGTTCGCCTTCACCGCCTGTCTGGGAATGCCGCGCATGATATGGATGCCGAAGCGCAGTCCCAGCCCGTGGATGTAGTCCGCCAGGGGCCGGAAACCGCGGCCGTTCGCTGAGGACGGGAACCGGTTCACCGCCGGAATGAGCCTGCCATAGCCGTCCATGGCGAGCTGCGCGCCGGGGCGGTAACCGTGCGCCTGGGCGTTCGGCTCGGACCACTGAATGTCGATGACCACATACCGCCAGCCATGCGGTTTCAGGTGCCTGGCCATGTAATCGGCGTTGGTCCTGACTTCCGCTTCAGTGACCGTGGTGCCATAGCAATCCCAACTGTTCCAGCCCATCGGCGGAGTGGCGGCCAGGCCCTCTGCGCCCCGGGCGGACGGCATCCAAGCGGCCAGCAAAGCGACGAACACGGTGGAGGACTTCATCGAGGCTCCTGGCGTCAACGTTAACACCGTGTGTAGCGTGCGTGTTCAGCTCATAGAATGGAGCTGTCAGGCTATGGACCGGACGGCGCGCCGCACCTACTCGTGCCGCAATGCGACGGTCGGATCGAGGCGCGCCGCCCTGCGCGCCGGGATATAGCTGGCCATCAGCGCCACGGCCGCCATGGCCGCCAGCACGCCGCCGAAGGTGGCCCAGTCGGTCGCGCTGACGCCAAAGATCAGGCTGCTCAATAGCCGCGCTAGAAAGATCGAACCGGTCAAGCCGATGCCCAGCCCGACGCCCGCCAGCAGCATGCCGCGGCCCACCAGCATGCGCAGCACGGAATCCCGCTGCGCCCCGAGGGCCAGCCGCACGCCGATCTCGTGCGTGCGCTCGGTCACCGCGTAGGCCATCAGGCCGGAGACTCCGATGGCGGAGAGCGCCAGCGCGATCACGCCCAGCACCGTCATCATCACCGCTACATACGACAGGCCCAGTACGGAATCCGTCATTACCCGGTCGAGTGTTTTGATCGCCGCCAGGGGCTGGTCGGGATCTGCCTTCGCTACCTGGCTGCGCACGGCCGGCACAACCCGCATGGGATCGCCATGCGCGCGAATCGCCAGGGTCGTCCAACCCTCCGGCGCCTGCCGGTAACTCTGGTAAAGCACCGGGGGCGGTTGCTTGTCCAGCCAGTCATACGGGAGCTCGCCCACCACTCCCACGATCGTCAGCCACGGCTTGTCCGAGTCCGCCGCACCGGCCTTGATGCGTCTTCCCAGCGCGCTCCGGCCCGGCCAGTAGTGCCGCGCCATCCGCTCGCTCACCACGGCCACGGGCAGCGACTCCGCGCCATCCCGCGCACCGATGGCGCGCCCTTCGCGCAGAAGAATGCGCATCAGCGAAAAGTAGTCCGGGCTCACGGTCTCCAACTGCGCGGAGCGATACTCCCCCTTTTCGACCGGCACATCCTCGACGCCGAGCTGCACGATGCGCCGGCCGTTGCCATAGGGAAGGCTGCGCACGATGGCGGCCGACTCAATCTCCGGCACGGACCGCAACCGGTCCAATATCTGCGAGTAGAAGGCCGCGCGCCGCGGCGGGTCTGGATACTTGCTCTCCGGCAGATTGAGCTCGATGCTCAGCACGTGCTGGGGATCGTAAGGTTGCCGCACACCCAGCAGTGAGTTCACGCCTGTGACCATGAGCGCGGCGCCCGTGAGCAGCACCAGGGCCAGCGCCAGCTCCGCTACCACCAACACGCTGCGCACGCGCTGACGCGAGCGCCCGGCGGAAGTCCCGCGGCCGGATTCCTTCAGGGTTTCGTTCATGTCCGGCTTCGAGCTTTGGACCGCGGGCGCCAGACCCGAAACAACGCCGGCGAGCACCGCCAGGCTCATGGCAAACGCGAATGCCCGCGCGTCGAGTTGGATTTCATACCAGCCCGCGATGTAGCGCGCGATATCCGCGGGCATGTAGTGCAGGATCAATTCTACGCCCCATTCGGCGAGCGCCAGGCCAAAGGCCGCGCCCACCAGTGCGATCACGATGCTTTCAGTCAGCAATTGCCGCACCACGCGCCAGCGGCGGGCCCCTAGCGCCGTGCGCACGGCGAACTCCCGCTGCCGCGCCGCGCCGCGGGCGAATTGCAGGTTGGCCACGTTGGCGCACGCGATCAGCAACACGAACCCAACCGCGGCCATCAACATCAAAGTGTAACGATAAGTCAGGTCTCCGGTCACGAAGTACTTGATGGGAACGACTGCCGCGGTCCAACCGCGATTGGTGTCGGGATACTGCTCGCTCATGCGCCGCGAGATGGCGGTCATCTCGGCCGACGCTTGTTGGATCGAGACGCCGGGCTTCAAACGCGCGAGGACTTCAAGATAGTGGCGCCCGCGCACCTGGCTCTCCTGCGGATCCAGCGTCCAGGGGATCCACAACTGGACACTCACTGGAAAGTTGAACTTCTTATCCATCACGCCGATCACCGTCCGGCTTAGACCGTCCAGCTTGACGGTCTGGCCGACGATGGTGCGATCGCCGCCAAAGCGCCGTTGCCACAGTCCGTAGCTGAGCACCACGGCCTGGCTTTGACCGGCCTGCTCATCCTCCGGCAGGAATACGCGGCCCAGCATGGGCTTCGCGCCGAGCACCCCGAAGAAGTTGGCGGCGGCGCGCGTGATTATGATCCGTTCCGGCTCGCCGGCGCCGGTCAGATTAGCGTCATCCCAGGTGTACGGCGATAACACGGCGAACGCCTGGCTCTGGCGCTTCCAATCGAGATAATTGGCCGGCGACACAGCCGTCCAGTTGGCGGTCTGGTGCGGCGCACGCTCCATCAGGACGACCAGATTCTTCAAGTCCGGAAGGGCCACCGGCTTCAACAGGAAGGCATCCGCCACACTGAAAATGGCGGTGTTGGCGCCGATACCCAGGGCCAAGGCGAGCACGGCCGCCGCCGTGTACCCCTTGCTCTTGACGAGCATACGGAATGCGTAGCGCAGATCCTGCAGCATAGCTACTCACCTTGGAAGGCGGCTTCAGCCCGCTATGTGAATCGGACGCGCCGGCCGTGCGACATCGGCATGATGCAAATCGTACCGTTGACGTTCTTCAGATCGATGTAGGTCCCGCCGCCCTTCAACACGCCGTGCAACTGGCTGCCCGCGGAGTGGTCCTGCCGCACCGGAATGCCGAAGTCGTTATCGATGCCGCCGGTGACGTTGCGCGCATTGAATTCGACGCCCGCATCGTAGGGGATGGAGAGTGAAATCGGCCCGTTCACGGAATTCATGGAGATCGTCTTGGCGTCGCTGAGGCGCTCGAAGGTGGCTTCCAGCTTTCCGTTCACGGTCGAGAGGCGGACGTCTCCGGCAATCTTCTGCGCGCGCACCGGTCCGTTCACCGACGACGCATTGATTCCGCCGCTGACGCCTTCGATATCCACCGCGCCATTGATCGCCTTGATTTCGCTCAGCCGGGCGCGCCGCGGCACCATGACCGTGAACTCCACGCTGCCGGGATTGGTGGTGGAACCGTCGCCATAAAGGGTACGGATGCTGATCGCATCGGCGGTTGAGTCGATGGTAACGCGGGCTTCGTTCAGCAAGCCTCGGCTGGCGGCGGTCTTGACGGCCGCGATGCGCACTTCGTTGCGGTCCCACGCGCGGATGTGCACATCGCCGTTGATGTTTTGGAGCGTCACTCGCCCCCGCGCCGAAAGAGGATAAATCCGGCTGGACTGTTGATGGAAGTTTCCGGTTGCCGGCAGGCCGACCACGCTTGCCAGCGCCAACAGGGCGCTTGCGAGTAGCATTCTCCCCTCCAATGTGCCGCTTCAAGCCACCGCTGGCTGACGGTGGCGCGCCTAATTCCGCGGCGCCTCGACGCTTTCCTCAACAATGCGGCCGTCGAACAGGCGGATGGTGCGGTCCGCAAACTGCGCGTACCGCGGATCGTGCGTCACCATGCAGATGGTGGCGCCATTGCGGTGCAGGTCCTTCAGCAAATTCATGACCGCTTCGCCGTTGGCCGAATCCAGGTTTCCAGTCGGCTCATCGGCCAGCAGGATGGCCGGGTCGCCGCCCAGTGCGCGCGCCACCGCCACGCGCTGCTGCTGACCGCCCGAGAGCTGCGAAGGATAGTGCTTCACACGATGCGACATGCCCACGCGCTCCAGCGCCTCCTGCACGCGCTTCTTGCGCTCGGCCGATCCCATCCCGCGATACGTCAGCGGCAACTCCACGTTTTCATACACCGTCAGGTCGCCGATCAGGTTGAACGCCTGAAAGATGAAGCCGATCTCCCGGTTGCGAATCCGCGCCCGCTCCGAAAGCTTCAACCCGCTGACCGGCCGGCTGTTCAGGGTATAGGTGCCCTCGCTCGGCGTGTCCAGCAAGCCCAGAATAGCCAGCAAAGTCGACTTGCCGCAGCCCGACGGTCCGGCAATCGAAAGGTACTCGCCTTTCTTCAGATCGAGTTGTATCCCGGATAAGGCGTGGGTCTCGACCTCGTCGGTCACGAACACCTTCGTCACACCATCCAGGACAATCAGCGATTCTTTTCCGTTAGTGCCCATTTCGTCTCCATTACATTACGTTTCGTCCGCGGGATTAGTTCAACTTTATTCGGTCGTATTGGTCCCAGGCCGACATATCCGACAGGATCACCCGGTCGCCCACATTCAGCCCGCTTTTCACCTCAATGGTATTCACCGAGGCGCGGCCCAGGGCCACCTGCACCCGATTGGCGTACTTGCCCTCCGGCTCGATCTTGAACAGGCTGACCTTGCTATCCGCCTGCCCGAAGACCGGCCGGCCCATGTAAACCACATCGTCGAGCCGCATCAGCTCGATGGTTCCATCCACACTCAAATCCGGACGGGCGCCCGCCGGCAACGGCCCTTCCAGCCTGCAGTCCACAGTCACCGTACCGTTCAATACCGCCGGGTCGATGCGCGAAACTTTGCCCTTAACGTGGCCGTTGCGCGTGTCGATGTCGGCCGGCTGCCCGATGGTGACGTCCTTGGCCTGGGTCTCGGCGATCTTGAGTTCGGCCTTCAGGTGCGAGGGTTGCGCCACCTTGCCCAGCGCGGTGCCGGCCAGGACTTTTTGCCCTTCCTCAACCGGAACCGGCAGCGCCTGCAGCATGCCTTCCGCGCCGGCCCGGACTTTGAGCTCCTCCACTTCCCGCTGTTTTAGCTTATACTCCGCCTCAAGCTGATCCACCTTAACTTTCTGCGCGGCCAACTGGGCCTCCACCGACTCCTGGTTGATGCTGAGGCGCTTTTCTTCAATGTCGTTACGGGTGGCCAACTCCTGCGCGGTAACGTCGGAAATCTTGGCATCCACGGGGGCTACCAGGCCCTCTTTTACCAGCGCGTCGTCGCGCTCGGCCTTAAGCTGCGCGGAATGGTAATCGGCGGACACTTGCGCGGCGTTGGCTTTCAGGTCCAGCCCCTGCTTTTCCAGGGTCACGCGCAGGTCGGTGTAGGATGCTTGCGCGGCTTTGAGGGTGTATTCGGCATCCAGGAGGGCGGTCTGCAGTTCCGCATTGCTCATGACCAGGATGACGCTGTCCGGCTTCACCGGCGTGCCCGGCTTGATGAGGATCTTGTCGATGCGGCCGTCCGTCTGGGCCGGGATCAGCAGGGTGTCTTCAGGAACAAGCGTGCCCAAGCCGTGGACTTCCAACACCATGGGACCGCGGCGCACCGAATCGGGCCACAGGGTGGAGAGCTCCACGCCCGGAGCTGCGGGCTTCAGTCGCCCTTTGAAGACAAACGGGATTCCCACGTAGTATCCCACGGGTATCAGCAGGACGACTATGACTAGTCCGATGATAATGCGCTTGATGAGGCGCTTCTTGGCGGCGTCTTTTCTCGGTACATCCATGTTCGATTCCGCGAACAGAAGGGCACGGCGCCTGCCAATCGTTCCGGGGCTGGTAACATTATGACTCCTATGGAGGAAAAAGGTTAGGAACGGGTTGCTTAGGAACGCGGAAGTGTCCGGTTTTGGGAATGGACGTTCCGGGAGTGGACTGGGGTCAGTCGGCGGCGGCTTTGGCGATTTCGGCGATTAGGTCGAGCGTCTTCTGGATGTCGTCCGCGGCGCCGGCACCGTAGGTTTGGAAACCGCGCAGGGCGGCTTCGGCGTATTGCCATGCATCGGCGAGGTGGGCGGCGTCCCACGCACGCCGCGATGACGGGCGCCGGGGCCCATGGGATATTGCAGGAAACATCAGACCTATAATACACGTATGGCATAATCCAAAGCGGACAGCTTTACGGCTTATCTGGAGGCGAAGCAACGTTCCGAGAAGGCCAAAAAGTCGGCGCCCGCAGCCGGCGGCACTGCGTTTTCCATTCTGGCCGTGTTGGCCGGGAACGCCGGGCAGCCTATGGCACTAGCGGCGGACTTGCAGGCTGCCACCGGCATGACCTTCACCGGTTTCGCCGACGTGATCAAGCATCTGCAGGCGTCGGGTTACATCGCCCTGGTTGGGGACCCTGGCAGCGAGTTGGCGCAGTTGACCGAGATCGGATCCCAAGTGGCAGCGCTCGCCGAACCGGCATAGCTGCCATGCCGCCTGAAGCTCTCGATTTCGTGGCTGTGGCGCTACTCGGAGCGCTGGTGGGCGGCGGCGAATTGGTTTCGCGCTATCGCGACGCTCCCAAGGCAGCTCTTTACACCCGGCCGGCGCTGGTCTATCTCGCCTTGAACCTAGCTGCGTCGATCCTGGCGCTGGCGATGATCCGGGGCTACGGCTGGACATTCAACGCCGTGGGGGCCAGCCAACGCTGGACCCAGGTGCTGGTGGCGGGCGTAGGCGCCATGGCCCTGTTCCGTACTTCGCTGTTCACTCAGTTGCCAACCTCATGCAGGGCATCGACTATCGGAAGGCCGTCGACGGATTAGTGCCCTATTGTCTCGCCCTGATGCAGAACGTGCCGGACGACGAGCAAACGAAGTTGCTGCAAGCGATCAACCTGTTAACCGCCGAGAGCGTCGACGATCCCATCAAGGTGCGCATCCTCGGTCTGCAGCTTTTCAACGTGGTCGGCCCTGCCGTGCTCACCGCCGCTGTCGAAGCCCTACGCGACGAATTGAAGCCAATCCCGCCCACCGGCCGCTAGCTCGCGGGTATCCCGACGGTAGCCGCTCGTCCGCCCGCTTCAAGCGCCGTTGTTTCGTTCGCATATTGCGCGCGCACGTAGGCCAGCGCGACCACCCTGCCCCGTGCCGGCGAAAACGCCGACGAGGTGACCTCTCCCGCCTCGGCGGCGCCGGCGGTCACCTTAGTCCCACGGGGCAAGGGAGCTTCGCCTTCCACTTCCAACGTCACGAGCAACCGGTTGACGTGCCCGCGCGAACGGATACGCTCCACGATTTCCTGGCCGAGATAGCAGCCCTTGGCGAAGTGGACGGCGTGCATCTGGCGGGTCTCCTGCGGCAGCGTCGTCTCGAAGATATCCTCGCCGTAGCGCGGCTTGCCGTGCTCCAGGCGTACCGCGCGCGCTTCGCCCGGCGTTGCATGGAGCGCGCCCGCCGATTCCAGCCGCGCGATCCAGCCGGCCCTGGCTCCCGCCGGCAGGAAGATGCGGAAGCCCGGCGCGCCGGTCTCGCTCACCCGCGCGACGATCGCTCCGTCCCACGGGGCGTGCGCGTATTCGGCGTCCGGCACGGGCGCGCCGACGGCCGTCAGTACGGCGGCGGCATGGGGGCCTTCGACTGCCACGCAAGCCGTCAACTCCGTGACGTCTTCAAGCGCAACATCGTCGGCGATGATGTATTTGTCCAGGTGGCGCAAGACGCGCTCGCGCGTTTCCGGCTCGGTATCCAGCAGGAACCGGTCTTCGAAGCAGAGCAGGTTTACGTCGGCCTGGATCTGGCCCTGCGCGTTCAGGAAAAAGGCGTAGCACCCGGTGCCGGGCGTGAGCTGCTGCACATGGTTGGTCGTCATGCTGTGCAGCAGGCGGGCGCGGTCGTCGCCGGTGGCATAGATGCGCCCGCGCGCGGAGAGGTCCAGCCAAGCCGCGGTGGTGCGCAAGGTGTCATATCCGGAAGGCATGTTTCTAATTATCGCCGCCCTTCAAGCTACTTCGTGAGGGTAAACGGAAGATCGACTTCAGTGATTACTTGGAGGGCATCGCGGTTCAGGAGGCAACGGGAATAGCGCCACCGTTTGACCGCTCGTAACGCTGGCGCCACCAAGATGGGACGGCCCTCCCGCACTTCGATA
>Ga0335078_10019084_pt1 | contig 10197 bp, 8 predicted proteins | sample Lox_Sample_32_FD_206711 | JGI IMG/M metagenome (GOLD analysis project Ga0335078, IMG submission 206711) | Soil microbial communities from Loxahatchee National Wildlife Refuge, Florida, United States - Lox_Sample_3.2 | ecosystem: Environmental > Terrestrial > Soil > Wetlands | place: USA: Florida...
CGGCCTTGACCCATTGATCCGCGCCGAGACCATCGCGCTCTTCCGCAGCCTGGCACAGGAAGGGATGTACGTGATCATCTCGAGCCACGTACTGCACGAAGTGGATGCGCTCTCAGACCAGGTTGTGCTGCTGAGCAACGGCTACGTGGTGGCCGAGGGACAGATTCACGGCGTGCGCGAAGAGATTCACGAGCACCCCATGCAGATTCTGATCCGCTGCAACAAGCCCGGCGACTTTGCTTCGCGGGTATTTCAGCAAGACTATGTCGTGGAAGCCAGGATTCTCCCCGACGGACAGGGCTTGCTCGTAAAGACGCGGGACGCTGACCGCTTTTATCTTTCGCTGAATCGTATTGCCCAAGAGGGCATCAGCATCGAGTCGGTAGCACCTGCCGATGACGATGTCCTATCCGTCTATGAATACCTGATTGGCGCGGAGGGGTCCCCCAGATGAGCTTCGAGCCTCTTCCCTGGGCGCTCTGGCGAGCGCAGATCCTGGCCATCCTCCGCCTTGAGGTGCGCAAGACCTTTTTCACCCGGCGCGGAGCCTGGATATACCTGCTCGCCTTCGCACCCGTCGTGCTCTTCGCGGCCCATTCCTTCGTCGAGTTAAAGAACGGCGGGCACGGCGACCTGGGCGAGGACAGCCATATATTTGCCGCCATATTCCAGTTCTTCTTTCTCCGCTTGGCTATCTTCTTCGGCTGCGTCGGGATCTTCGGCAACCTTTTTCGCGGAGAGGTGCTCGAGAAGAGTTTGCATTACTACTTCCTGGCGCCGCTGCGGCGGGAAGTCCTGGTCGTGGGTAAATTCCTCTCCGGCCTGCTCGCCGCCATCGTCATCTTTTGTACCAGCACCCTTCTTCAGTTTGTCGCTCTCTACTGCTACGTCAGCTCGAACACCCTCCAGGAGTACCTTTTCCACGAGCATGGCCTCGGGCAACTCGCGGCTTACCTCGGCGTTACTCTGCTCGCCTGCATTGGATACGGCAGTGTCTTTCTTGCAGCCGGCCTGCTCTTCCGGAACCCCCTGATTCCTACCGTGGTTGTGCTTGTGTGGGAAGCTGTAAACGGCTTCCTGCCCGCAATCCTGCAACGAATCAGCGTGATCTTCTATCTGAAGTCCCTGTGCCCGGTCGCTATACCGGAAGCGACCAATGTGGACCAGAACAGTCTGCTCTCCTTCCTTGCCGTCAATCCTTCCCCGGCCGCACCGGCAACGGCTATCCTGGGCCTGCTGATCCTGTGCCTCCTCATCCTGGCCTTATCGAGCCTGCAAGTCCGCCGCATGCAGATTGATTACGGAGCGGAGTGAATAAGCCCCAGACTCGCGGCTGGCGCAGAGCGAAGCTCTGCGGTTGTGATGCGCCAAAGCTCAGCGACACGCACAGCTTCCTGTGCGCCAGCCACGGTTCGCGAACCGCCCCTGCGGGACTGCGGCCCTCTGACCATCAAGAGGCGCATACATCCCAACAGGATACGTCGGGACGTATGCGCCACCCGACGGAACCGGACGCCAGCCCTCCCGGCGATGACTCGGACGACCGGGACGTAGCGCCAAACTTTAGTTCGGCACGTACTGACCTGAAGGTGTGCGCTACGGCTGCACGGGCAGAGGCTGGCCGAGACACGCCGTCCAGTGCCTGCGATTCAGGGCAGGGGAGTGAAGCGCCGCCTTCCCTTCGGGACACGCAGACCCCAAAGGACAGGGGTCTGCGCCAGCCAGCCTGCGACTCGGGGCGGGATGGTCAAACTCGGCCTTCCCTTCGGGAAACGCAGACCCCAAAGGACAGGGGTCTGCGCCAGCTAGCCTGCGACTCGGGGCGGGATGGTCAAACTCGGCCTTCCCTTCGGGAAACGCAGACCCCAAACGGCAGGGGTCTGCGCCAGCTAGCGAGCGCTACTCAAACAGAAAGCCCCGCAGAGGAAAGCGCCCCCGAAACAACAAAATCGCCGGAACAAACCCAGAATGTTGTAGAAAACAATGAGACGGCGGCGCAGAAATCGGCGCACGCTAGCGAAAAGCCGGTCCCCACTACTTCGCCGGAGCAACGCTTGTAACATGAGTGGGCGCAGTTCTTATCTCGTCGAGTTCCTGCGGAATGTTCCGGCAGATCTTCCAGTGGCATGGGAGACGCGCGGAGTCGTAATGATCGTAGAAAGCCAGGATATCGGCACGCAATTCCGGCGTCACGTTCTTGTAATGCTCCTTCCGCAGTTGTGCCAGAAGATCTGCGTACGTGCGATCGGCAAGCGAGTACTCGCCGGCGCGTGTGGGCTTACCCGTGTCGAAGTCCAAGTCCGGCAGGTGGAGAGTGCCCGACTCTACTTGCTGCAGGCGGCGACGGTAATCGGAGCGAACCGCGTTCAGGCTGGCCAGAAACATACGCTCTGTCTGCGGCGTAGCAGGTTTGAAATCGAGCGTGCGAAGCGGTCCGAACCTGGGAATGACGGTGAAGACGATGGCCAGGATTTTGGATCCGATCCCAGGCGTGTGGGCCGCCTCGACGACGCGGTGCTCGTAGCCTTCGATTTCTCCGGTCACTCGCCCGCCCCGGTACTGCTTGCCGTACTCTTTCTCGTACGCGCGGCGCGAAAAGCGGTAGACGTATCTCCTTCGCGTGATGCCTGGAACGAGTTTTTCGATCTGGTCCTTTTTGAGTTGCCACGCCGCCGCAGTGAGGTGGGGAATCATCTTGCCTGCGGCGTAGCGATAAGTACCCAAGGCGAGGTCCTCAAGGAGCAGCACGTTGTGAAGTTCGAGCCCGTAGGTTTCGTTGAAAGCGCGCTCCAGCAGTGGCTTCGAGACCTTGAACCCGATGAAGTCGTGGTAATCGTTGGGGGCGTAGACGCCGGCGGCTACCTGAACCACGTCGAACCCGAACTCTACCATGATGTGTTTCTTCGGATCGTCCTCATAGGTCACGACCTTGCCGTACTTCGCCCCCAGTTTGGGATACAAGATGGGCACCGAAAGGTTCACCGCCAGGGGATGGCCGAGATTATCAGCCGAATAGTGAGCCAGCGCGCCGAGCGCGAAAGCGTATTCATTGATGTCCTGCGACTGGCGCAGCAGAGACTCAATGAAATCGCCGCTGCGCACGTAGTGGGTAAGGTCGCTGAAAAAACCGTTGCCGAATGGATAGTAGCCCATGTCCTGAATGATGCAGCCGCCATAGACGTAGGCATGAGCTTCGCGCAGTTGATCTGGCGTCGCGCCCGGGAATCGTTTGATCAGGAGGTTCTGGATGGAGGTCCGCCACAAAGCGTCGACTACGGCTTCGTGACTAAGCACGGAGTAGGCGCAGACGGAGCGCGGCGTCCCAAGCATCAGAAGCAGCACCACCGAGAAACCGCCCGCGATCCTAACGCAACTCGTGTTCATCGCGCCCTACCGGGGGAAGCGCACGCCGCACAGCGCCGTCGCCGAGCACCCATCATGGCACACCTACAGTCTAACCCGGCGGCGCATCGACAGGCCATAACGAACACGCCGAGGCGCCATTCGAGCGGCACGGCCGGTGGCGGGGAACCTGGCCGCCGGCCTGACCCTCCGATGGAGTTATGCCAGGCGGGTGCACGGTGCGTCAGAGGATGAGCCCATTGCGCAGGGTTGGTTCTGCGCACAGGTTGCGCGCAAAAGGGGCTGCCCCGGGTGAGCGCTGCGGGTCAAGGGGAAGGCACCGTGGTCGAGACTTCCGTAGATTTCCCGCTCTGGACGTTTCCATTCTGGGCTACAGATGTGATCTTGTAATAGTAAGTCTGTCCCGGCTGGACGTTCGTGTCCGTAAAGGTGGTCCCGCTGATCGGCGCGGAGTTAAGGGGCGTCGAACTTTCCCCGCCCGAACTGGTGCCGCGGTAAACGTCATATCCGGCTGCGCCAGAGCTGGCGCTCCAGGAGAGCATGACGTCGTGCGTTCCCGTGCCGGAGAGCGCCACGGTCTGAGGGCTGCCGCTCGCATTGTCAGTGACACTCAGCGTGGCCGAACGGCTGCCGCTCGCCGAAGGTTTGAACATCGTCACGAGCGTGCAACTTCCTTCTGCCGCCACCGACGAGCCGCAAGTGTTATTCTCCGTGAAGTCGGCAGGGTTCGCGCCGGTGAGTGCGATACTGGAGATGCTCAAGGCGGTGCTGGAGTTATTGGATAAGGTGAGAGTCTCGGACGAACTGGCTATGTCGACGGGTTGGTTTCCAAAACTCAGGCTGCCGGCTGAAAGACTGACACCCGGACTCCCACTCGGACTCGAACTATTGCCGCCGCTCGAGCTCGACCCTGTGCCCGAGATAGGCACCAACTGCGGGCTGGCGGGGGCATTGTCAGCAAGCGTGACGGCCGCTGCGAAAGACCCGTTGGCATTAGGCGCGAACTGAACGCTGATGGTGCAACTGGCCCCCTGCGCCAAGCCTGTGCCGCAATTGTTGCTTTGTCTAAAAAGGTTGGGGTAAGAACCCGTGAGCCAGATCTCCGAAATGCTTAAGGTCCCAGTGCCGGTGTTTGTCACCGTCAGGCTCTGCGGAGAGCTGACTGTCCCGGCGGCTTGGTTGCCGAAAACCAAGGCGCTCGCCGAAAGACGGATCGCGGGAGCACTGGCGCCCCCGCCGGAGACGGACACCATCTGCGGACTGTTGCTGGCGTTGTCGCTAAACGTGACGGCCGCAGTGAATACCCCATTGGCGTTTGGGACGAACTGGACGCTGACGGTGCAACTGGCGCCGGCTGCCAAGCTTGTCCCGCAATTGTTGCTTTGTCTGAAAAGGTTTGGGTACGCGCCCGTGAGCCAGATCTCCGATATGCTTAAGGTCGCACTGCCAGTGTTTTTCACCGTCAGGGTCTGGGCAGGGCTGGTCGTGTTAGCAGGTTGGCTCCCGAAGGACAGACTGGTGGGCGAAAAACTCAGGGAGGGCTGGGCCGAGGCGCCGGCAAATCTGGAGATGCAAAATACTACTAACAACGTCAAAAGTGCGCGGCGTACATGCCAACCGGATCGGCATGCTTTTCGGCCGCTTAGGAGAGCGTATCGGAAAAGGTCTATCCAAACAGGCATAATTCTCCTCCGCTGGTCTGCAAAAGGTGATTAACGTCAAAGGATCGGCGAGGCAGCTTTCCGAACGATCGCCGTGACTATCAGCTCACTTTTAGGGGACAAGACTCTTCGGGTCCGAACACACTTGCCCGTGGGAATGGCCGGTACAATCGAACGGGGCGGCAGCCGTGGCGAAGCGGCGGCCCGCCTGCACATTTTGGTGCTGCAGCAGCTTTGTCTGGTATTGCTGGCTACACCCTACGCGCCGCATTTAATGAAGATGAGTGCGACTCGTCTTGTACGGCGCAACGAGCTGGCTATGAGTTAAGATGAAAATGCCTTATCCAGTAATCCTTGACTTGCTGTTGCTGAGTACCCGGCCCCTTGCCTCCCGGCTCATCACCTGTCGAGGAACCCCGACATACACCACTGCGCATGACCGCCGTGTTGCTGGGTCGGAATTCAAATGGGTTTCTTGCCACAAACTGGGCGAGAATGTGGCCTGCGGAAATGCTTGCCCCGCACGTTCCGCACCCGAGCGAGGGACGCAAATCACGCTCGGGCTTCGCTTCCTGGCCGCCTTACATATTAAAGAACTTTGACGGCGATCATGAATTGCCTAACGGCGTCGCACACTACTTGCCAAACCGCGGACGCGCTTCTAACATTTTGATTCGACGGGGGCCGGTCCCGGCGTGGCACCCGAACAAGGTGTAACTCTTACCGGATTAGAGAAGAATTTACATGTTATATTGGGTGACGATGCTTAACGAAGAGAGGCGCCGGAGTATTCTGGAGATCATCAACCGCGAGGGGCGAGGAATTGTCAAAGACCTCTCGCGTCACTTCAAGACCTCGAATGTCACCATTCGCAAGGACCTGGAGATTCTTCATAACCGGGGCGTCGTCCACCGCACGCACGGCGGCGCGCTTCCTTTACAAAGCGGAGCGCTTCTGGATTTCAGCCTTCAGGAAAAGGAAAAACTGCATCGCAAGGAAAAAGAGCGCATCGGACATGCGGCCGCCGGGTTAGTCAAGGAAGGCGAATCGGTGGTTCTCGATTCCGGGACGACCACCAGCGCTGTGGCTCGGGCGCTGCGGGAGCGAAATGAGCTTACCGTTATTACCAATGCAGTTAATATCGCGGCGGAGCTGGCCGGGACCTCGATCGAAGTCATCCTGACGGGCGGTATCCTGAGAGAAAAGTCATTTTCGCTCGTGGGACCTCTGGCAGAGGAGTCACTCCGCAGTCTGAGCGCGGATATCCTGTTTCTGGCCGTTGATGGGATTGACGTTCACTTCGGACTCACGACTCCGAACCTGTTGGAGGCAAGAGTGAACCGGGTGATGGTGGAGATCTCTCGCCGCACCGTGCTGGTGTGCGATTCCAGCAAGTTTGGGCGGCGCAGCCTTTCCCTGATTGCGCCCATGTCGAGCATTCAACACGTTATCACCGACAACCGCATTCCAAAATCCGACGCGAAGGCGCTCGAAGAAGCCGGGATCGCGGTCACGATCGTCTAGGATCACGTTGCCACCCGAAGGCGCCTCGTGCGAAGGTACGGTCGCGCAGGCCTCGTTACCGCGCACGTAGCGCCCTTGCCAGCAGCCTGATCAGACGTTTCATTCGCCGACGACGGTTACAACAACGGTTCGCTGGCGGCCTCGAACATCGCACTCGAGATGGAAGATCTGTTGCCAGGTACCCAGCACGAGTTTGCCGCCCGCGACAGGCGCGTTGAACGATGGTCCAAGGAGAGTAGCCTGTAGATGCGAGTGGCCGTTCCCGTCATGCCACGCTTGTTCGTGCCCGTAGTTTCGGCTGGGCGGAATAAGCTCATCCAGAATGGCGGGCAGGTCGCGCTGAAGCCCCGGCTCATACTCAATTGTGCCCAAGGCAGCTGTACTCCCGACATTGAAGACGTTGACCGTGCCGCATTGGACTGCCGAGGAACTCACAATCTCAGCAACTTGCTCCGTAAGATCGTGCATTTCACCGTGACCCCTCGTGTTGATCAGGATCTGTTGTTGATAGGTCATACCCAGGCTCCGAATTCTTCGAGAGTTTGGTAGCTGCCACTCCAAGCCGTCAGAATAACCCAAATTCGGCCCCCTGTGGTGATGCGCCGAACTGCCGATCCTTGTGGGCGGACTCAGGCGCCGTGAACAACGACCGAGGGGCAGTATCCTAATTTGACTGGTAGCGCCGACCTTGAGGTCGGCAGGTGCTGGCCTGAAGCCAGCGCTGCGCCGAAACTAGGACACTACCGGACCGAGGTTACCGTTACGCATGCGAGTGACCTCCGTGTTAAGCTTCTCTAACTACGTGGCGCGCGCGACCTGGCGTGCCGGGAGGTGCCCCTGCTCATGGAGACCAAACTAATTTATGTTGCTCCGTTGATCCTGGCGTTGGCCGCACCTGTCGTGGCCCAACAGGACTTACTGATTCACAACAAACAACTGACGATCGCAGTGAGGGCCCGGGATGGCGCGTACGAAGTCCGCTCGCGCGGGCTCGAGCAGCCGGTGATGATTTCGAACGTGGGTGTCGAGGTGAACGGCGAGTGGTTAAGTTCGTCGAGCTACCCTCATCACGAAGCGGCAGACTCGTCGTTCGAAGACGCGTTGGGCTCTGGCCGCGCGATTCGCGTCACATTCAGCGGACTGGCCAACAAGCCGGACCTGGTTTGCACGCTGCGTCTTTACCAGGACCAGCCTTACGGCGACGTCATGGTGGTGGTGCGCAACGGAACAAGCAACAGCCTCTCCGTACAGGCCATCAGGGTTGTTGACGCCGTGGGCAACCCGCTCGTCGATCTCGGCGGGAGTGACCAGAATGATCGTGTGCTTCTCGAGGGTTTCACCGAGGACCCCACCATCCAGATTGGCAGCCTGGCCGAGGCTCCTCACGGCGTCTATTCCGGAGCCTGCAACGGTCTCATTTATAATCTGGCCAGTAAGCAGAGCTTGATGCTGTCGGCCGTTACCTCGGATCGATTCCTGACGGTCGAGCATTTGAAAGTCAGCCCGCCATCTTCACACGATGCTCACATCGCCTCGTTCACGGTGGACTCAACCGGGACGACGGAATTCGTTCTCGACCGGGATCAAATCGCGCCGAACCAGCAGGTCCAGTTGAGCCTGCCGGTTTCACCCGGAGAGACGCTCTCCTCCGAACGGGTCATGATTTCGGCGGGCGCAGATTACTTGCAGGAACTCGAAACCTATGGAGCGGCGATCCGGCGCCTCTATAAGCTGCATTTTCCCCAGGCCGCCCCCATCGGTTGGTGGAGTTGGACTGCCTACTACGCAGGCGTTAATGAGGGCGAACTTGCCACGAATGCGAGGTGGCTTGCCCGCAACCTCCTGCCTTTGGGCTACGATTACTTCCACCTCGACGAAGGCTACGCTTATGCCCGGGGCGAATACACGACTGCGAACGCCGTCCAGTTTCCGCACGGAATGTGGAACATCGAGCACGAAATCGCGCACCTGGGACTTGTGCCCGGAATCTGGACTGCGCCCTTCTACGTTTCGAACCGCGCCTGGGTTTTCGAGCACCACCCGGAATGGCTGGTTCATGACGCTCAGGGAAAGCCGATCAAAATCGGATATGTGGCGCGCCATCAGGATGAACTTTACGTGCTGGACCCTACGCACCCGGGAGCGCAAGACTATCTGCGGAAGACTTACGAAATCCTCACCCGCGAGTGGGGCATCCGCTATATCAAGCTGGACTTCATGGATAGCACCGCCATCGAAGGGTTCTTCCATCGGCCCAATACAACCGCGCTCGAGGCACAGCGCATAGGTCTGAAAATCATTCGGGAGACGGTCGGCGACGACGTATTGCTCGACAAGGACGGCAGCGCCATGCTGAATCCGCTAGGTTTGGTGGATGAAGGCCGCATCGCGCCCGACACAGGCCACTCATTCCGAGCCAGTAAAGATGCGGTGCCCAACATCGCGGCGCGCTTCTACATGCAAGGCAACTTCTATCTCAGCGACCCGGACGCATTTTCCGTAACCAAGGTCGTTAACCTCGACCCCGATCAGGGATGGCACAGGTCGAGAACCGGGTTGACGCTCGGCGAAGCGCAAGTGCAGATTGTGCTGGCGGCGTTGTGCGGCGGAATGTACTCGATCGGCGACGACTTGCCGACTCTGGGCTCGCAACCTGACCGCTTGGACTTGGTCAAGAATCAGGAGATTCTTGCCATGAACCGCTTGGGCCGCGCGGCCCGCCCGCTGGATCTCATGACGTTTCGCCCCGAGGACGAAGCGCCCAGTGTCTTCTTCCTTTCCGAAGATCCCCACCAGGCCATGCTCGCGGTCTTCAATTGGGCCGAACATCCGCTCTCGCACACCTGCAGCGTCGCCCGCCTCGGCCTTCCAGCGGATCACTCCTTCCATGCTTTCGACGTATTGAACAAAGACGAGTCAGTCCCCCTTCTCGGCGGGACGTTGGAGATTGCAAATCAACCGCCGCACTCCGTACGCCTTATCAAGTTGACTGACGATTCCGCTCCAGCCGCCGCGCCCCAGGTAGCAGTCCAGGCGCCAACCTCGGCAACCGTGGGCCAGTCGTTCTCGCTTTCCGCGGTTCTGGCCGGCAATTCTGTACCGGCCATTTCCTATCATTGGGATTTTGGCGACGGAACGGAAGCCAGCGGAGAGAACCTTACCCATACTTACACTCTGGCCGGAAACTACACAGGCAAGCTGACGGTGAAAGGCGTCGAGGGCCTTTCGGCGACCAAGAACTTCTCGATCGCTGTCACCGGCACAGTGAGAGCGCAATACGATCTTTCACGCAACCGTCGCTTCACCGGCGAGAAACGTGCCGAATCAAGCATGGAGGCGCCGAAACAATGAGGAAGGGCCTTGTACCCCTTCTTCTCCGCCACGCGAGGGGTGGCGCCGACATGCCGTTCTTTGGCATGTCGGCCCCTCTCTGCGGCAGAAGAGGCGCATACATCCCGAGAACCAGCGTCGGGGCGTATGCGCCACCCAGCCCGTCTTCGATTGGGGTTCGCGAACTTGATCGCGCAGACTTGGCCAAGGACCCGCGACCTCAGATCGGCCCAGCCCTTTGTTAGCAGCTTTTCGTAATGGCTATGACGCCGATAATGATGGTGATCACAAGGCCAATAACGCGACCGGAAGTCTCAGC
>Ga0335078_10019085_pt1 | contig 10196 bp, 7 predicted proteins | sample Lox_Sample_32_FD_206711 | JGI IMG/M metagenome (GOLD analysis project Ga0335078, IMG submission 206711) | Soil microbial communities from Loxahatchee National Wildlife Refuge, Florida, United States - Lox_Sample_3.2 | ecosystem: Environmental > Terrestrial > Soil > Wetlands | place: USA: Florida...
CGAGACATGATGTGCGATCTCGCCTGAAGTGATCCCTGTCTTAGCTGAGACTAGTGGGAAAATCTGAAGGAGACGGGATTTCCTTTTGATGTAGAAGGTTCTTGAGATGCGGCAAAGAGTGGAGCTTGCATATCAGGGTAGTCGCAGAATCGTTCGGGTTTAGATCTCAAATTTACCGTAAAGTTTTCTTAATTGTTCAGTTGGCTTACTGGCTGGACAAACAGAACGAAAGAGAACGTTACAAAACCGCGAAACGCGTGACAACGGTCACTGTGCTTTTGCTTCGGGTGATCGACGTTTAGAATCCCCAACTTTTCACATCAACGTCACTGTTAATTTGCCAGTTCATGTCCATTTCCTTCTCTCTCCCACATCCCCCACTGTCTCCAATCTCATCAAATATATTTACACGCCGAGTCGCTCATGGTCAGGTAAGGAGCCTGAGGCAATTATGGTACACGTCGAACAGGTACCAGCTCACTTGAATTAGCTACTAATCACCATTGTTCCAGACGGGAAAAATAGAAAGAAAGCGAAAGTCGGACGCGGCACAAGAATACGGCGGCGAAGAGACTGAAACTGGTGATGATAGTGGATTATTGGTTCACTAGCAACCGTATCAGATCGCAAGCTATACTGTATATGAACGTCATTGAGGAAGGCACTGGAGCCCGGGGATTTGCTGGACTTTTAACACTTGCTTTTCTTGATAAATCTATTTGCATTCTAAACAAATGAGTTCTGCCTATTACTATGCCATTAGAAATTCTCTCGTTTTTCCATATATCGATTCTTGGTGGCTGTCTCCACCTTACCCCGATTGCGTCACCCCGTCATGGTGTAAACACTTTCAGACTAATCATAAATCTCGCATTGGGCTGCAAAGAAATTTTGATGATCACTTCTCCGTTTTGCGTGTTAAAGAGAATTCTTGGTTGTCGAAAGTTACGCCGAGATCTCCGAGTATCATCAGCTTTTGTAAAATTCAACCAAATTTCTTTCGAGTCGATCAATCATTACCAGATAAACGACACCTGGGGTTCCTGAGGCGAGATAAGCTTAAAGTGTGAGAGGGTCGTAAGTCCGTTTTGCAAGGAATGGCTTATTTTACTAATCTGCGGCATATATGAAGGGACTTGGGACGAGAGCAAGGCTCTATTGATTTGCCAAGAAAATTAATATAGAAATCCAACTCCGTCATTTTAGCATGACTCTATTTATCGTCGCGACTTCCACCATCAAAATTTGTCCAGTCATGGCATTCCAACTCATAAATATCTTTCCCATCGCTGAAGACCTCGTCCAGGGTGAAAACCTCGCTAGAGTCATCGTCGTCATCTTCCGTCACGGCGTCAGGACCCGGCTGAGGATTCTCCGTCATTAATCGTCGCTCATTTGTGTCAGTTGCAGCCTCGTGGCCGTGCGCACCGCGAGACAACTAATACTGTTAGTAGAACACATGAAAAGAAAAAAACTGCATCACCAGTGATAATCTTTGTACCAATGCCGAGCTTTCGCCGAAGGAACAGATAGCCTTCAATAAACAGCACGAACTCTTCTTCAATGGCGTTCTACGGTTAAGGTTAAACTTCTCAAAAGCATGCCTTCACGAGGTTGGAGGGTCTCATTACCCATCCAATTGTCTCACAAGCCTTCAGATACTTCGCATGCACATCGCCATTTCCGGACACCGGGGCGGACAACTCAAATTTCAGGGATCCCCTTCTTTCTGAATTTGACCAGCACTTTAATGCGCACGCGGTCGTACGCTGGGTCGCAGTCACAATAAAGAAGCCGTACTCCTTCGTTAATGGCCAGTTGCGTTGGATTGCTCTTGCGTTTCGGAGACCCCATTGCCTAATGTTGGTGGCTCCTAGAGGTATGGAATGTCGGACCAATGGAGCAGCGCAAATGATTGCCGCACTTTTCTTGAATTCCATCCCTGTTATGGATGCTTCTAATGTAGCAGGAAATCCAATCAAAGAACCACTGTCGCAATTAATCAACACACTTGCTTCGGACATACTCAAGTTTAGCGTCCAAGCCAACGCTGATACTTTCCAATTCGGATGAAGCAATGATTGGACGCAGATCAGGATAATCAGTTTTGGTGGTTAGATCGCCGTCAAAAGGCTCAAGAGGCGGACATGCGGTATTGGGATCGATTCTGTGCCAGTATCCGTTTTCGTCGAAAAATCCAAGACTTGGGAGCGGTATCTGCTTAAATTCGATAGGGTGATATAGAGCGTAACCTAGGGAACAATCTTTAAGATTGTGCGCAAATGTTTTGTGTATCTTTCTTCCCATATTTGGCAAGGAGTTGGGGAGTGATCACTGATCTGGGGGAAGAATGTCCTAGATATTCATATTTTGGGCATTGTGCAGTTCTAATGTACTTAAAGTTAGTCTGAGGCGCACACGCCACCGCCAAACGTGGGGCGTAGTCGAGGGCCATGGTCATAGGCTAGGCTTCAGTTCCTTTGTCTATTTCTTATCCAATAGAGTAGCGTGTGTCTCTCACACGTGAACGTTCTTGATCGCCCGATTAGGTAAATATACCAATTTTTAAATGTTACGCAATTGATAATAACGTGAATGGTAACCCAAATGGAATGGGAGAGAAAGTCCTAAACGACAATAACGATTGATCAGAGGAATCAACATTAGAAAAATAATTCTCTATTGCGTCTGCCATCGTCACCAGAGATGAGTGTCTGTATGAGGTGCTGACAGCTGTCGGTATTAATTATTGAATTACAATATCGCAAACCCTTTGATTTAAATATCCTACCCCACGCCCTGGGCCCTGGCTCCCACGCCTCCCTTTATATGCACATTTCCTTAGATGTAAATTTGAAAACTTGAGCGAAATCTGTGATACCTGTTGAAGACAATCCAAAAACAGTCATACACAGGGCTAAAGACTCGTTTGAATGGCTTTGGCTGAGGGACTGCTAGGTATTGTTGTCCTAGCTTGCATGGTTATATATTTCAATCCGACTCTACCCAAACTTGCCATTCAAGCCGTATGATCCTTGTTTAAGGCGCGACTAATTTAAGACAAGGTTGACCGCGCAAGGGGGCTTCTTACGTTTCCATGGTCGACAACCGGACTCCAGGCAAGGCAAGAACGACAGCTCGCCCTCTTTGGATGAGTTTGCGGATGCGGATGAGGAGCATTATCTCGTTACCGCAATGTCGAAGCTGTTGGGCTCTCGCAAAGATATATTTATCTCGGAATCAAATTACCTTCGGGGAGCAGCGCTCGATACGGCAGCCGCAAAATCTTACCTTACTTCGGCCCTAAAAGTATCCAAGAGTCTCAAAACTTACGGCAAAAAAGCCTTGCTTACTATGTACTGGGAGCATAACGACGTGAATGCACAGGATGATTCAAAGATAATAAGAGACCTTTTGGAGGACCACTTCGGATTCGAGGCAGTCGAATACCGTATTCCTAGAGATGCCGACACAACTGAGATCACATTCGAGCTTAATAAGTTTGTTCGCGATTACAGGGAGAAAGACAAAACTAAATTTCCATCCCTCCTTTTCTTTCATTTCGCTGGTCATGCTGTGGTTGTCGAACACCACCGTCTTTGCCTGTACCCAAGGAAAGATAGAGATTCGTTGATACCTTTCGATAAACTTCGAGATGCGATGGTTATGAGTAATTCTGATGTCGTTGTCATCTTGGACTGTTGCCAGGCCGGCGCCATGGGGAGAGGTTCCGGTAATCTAGAGCGGACAGTGGAATTTTTGGGTGCATGTGGGGAACAAGAAGAGGTGTATTCTCAATCTCTTTCATTTACGTCATTCTTTGTGCGGAAAGCAAAGGATCTGGCTCACTCCAGCCGGTCTTTTACGCTGCAGGAACTCGTTGGGATGATGGAGAGGATAGATGCGAAAGCAAAGCCCAAACGAAGGGGGACAACTACTTCCAGCGCCGCCGATGATTATTACACCACGCCATATCACCGTCGCTGGTCCGGAGTGAGACCAATAGAGTTGGTTCCGGTCACAAAGAAATCGACGCCAACTAGACCAATAACAACAATTATGCGAGAAACGGAGCTTTATATCGGATATGTGGTCCATTTGGCGGAGGATATATCATCACCAGAGATTCAGGACTTCGAACGATTCGTCAATAACCTAGCTGTACGACCCGGATACACGGGCAAAGTCGTGTGGCGTTCACAATCGAGATCTACATTAATGCTTTTATCGATTCCGTCACAGATTGCGTATTGTATGGCGCCTCACTCGGCCTTCCAGTATATCGGAATCCTAGAAAGTGAGAAGCTTTCCGATCAGGAATTGATTGCAAGTGTTGATGAATTGCCCGTTTATTCATATTTATCCCCCATAGCTTCAATATCTATATCAGGTTGGGATCACCCCCTTTGGCTCGGAATGTCGCTAATCTTTATAGTAAGTTTCAATCTACCGTCTATATCTCCGCTAGACGAAAGTACAAGCGATGAATCAAGTATGGACAAGACCTGGTCGTTAGAAAATATGCCTGAGTACATGCAAATCTTGCTTCGAAAAGATGGACCCGTTCCGCTACCAACACAACTAATATCTACCATTGGAACACTTATTCAATTGCGAGGAAAATGTGATAATGACGGCGATATGGAAAAGGGCGCACGGTTTCTCGAAGTTATTACCGATATATGCGGGGCTCTGGAACAGGAGCCCACGATAGCTTCCGCAACGATGCTAATAGTGATTGGCGATCTGCTACGACACCAGCGGGCTTGGGAAGAGGCCATTCTGCAGTACGAGCGTGCCTTCACTATCTATTTTCAGCTTAATGGGAATAACGACGTGGCCGCAAATTTGCTAAGTGTCATTGGGAAAACCTGCGGCTTAGCAGGCAAATTCAGAGAAGCTATCCAAAAACATCAACAAGCCTTGCAGATATACGAGAGTCGGGGGGAAGATGGGCTTCCGAATGTTGCCAAAATATATACCGATATTGCTACCTGCTATCAAATGCTCGGTCAATATGACGAAGCCCTTGTGAATTATAATCGAGCTAGAATTATCTTCGAACGACCGGAATTAGTCAACGGGCCGGATTTAGCAAATCTGATAAACAATCTGGGAGTTACTTATCAAAGTTTGGGGGAATTTAAAGAGGCATCTAGCAGTTACCGTCTTTCATTGGGAATCAAAGAGACAGCAGGGCTTGATCCGCTCGCAGCTGCTGATTCGTGGAACAACCTTGGGTGTAGCTACGAATATCAAGGTGATTTAGACGAAGCATTGGCGTGCTATAAACGATCGTTGGACATTAAAGTGAAAATCCTCGGACATAATCATGTCAAAATTGCTGACACTATCAATAACCAAGGCAAGTTATATGCGCGGCAGGGTAATTACGAGGAGGCTATTGAAAGACTCGGTCAAGCACTCGAGATTTATGAACGGTCGCTCGGGCGAGGGCACATCAGTACCGCGGTCGTAATAGAGAGCCTCGCCAGCGCATGTCATAGCCAGGGCAAGTACGAAGAAGCTGCAGCATATTTCAATCAGGCGTTGGAAATCACATCTCATGCATTTGGAAGAGACCACATTAGCACCGCTGACACGATCAACAATCTTGGTCTCACGTATGACAGTCAAGGCAAGTACGACGAAGCAATCATGCAATACGACTGGGCCTTGAAAATTTTCGAGAAGACATACGGAGTAGACCATATCAATACCGCCGACACTCTCAACAATCTTGGAATCACGTATCATCATCAAGGCAAGTATGATGAGGCGATTGCGCAATTTGAACGAGCGTTGAGGATCTATGAGAAGGCATTCGGAGTGGATCACATCAATACAGCGGACACGATCAACAACCTCGGATTGACCTACGACAAGCAAGGCAAGTACGACGAGGCAATTGCACAGTATAAACGAGCGTTGAGGATCAAAGAGAGGGCATTCGGAGTGGATCACATCAATACAGCGAACGTGATCAACAACCTTGGAAGCGTCTACCACAGTGAAGCCAAGTACGACGAGGCAATTGCGCAATTTGAACGAGCGTTGAGGATCAAAGAGAGGGCATTCGGAGTGGATCACATCAATACAGCGGACACGATCAACAACATCGGAAGCATCTACCACAGTCAAGGCAAGTACGACGAGGCAATTGCACAGTATGAACGAGCGTTGAGGATCAAAGAGAGGGCATTCGGAGTGGATCACATCAATACAGCGGACACGATCAACAACCTCGGGGTCACGTATTATCATCAAGGCAAGTACGATGAGGCAATTGCACAATATGAACGAGCGTTGAAGATCTATGAGAAGGCATTCGGAGTGGACCACATCAGTACAGCAAACACGATCAACAACCTCGGATTGACCTACGACAAGCAAGGCAAGTACGACGAGGCAATTACACAATATGAACGAGCGTTGAGGATCAAAGAGAGGGCATTCGGAGTGGATCACATCAATACAGCGGACATGATCAACAACCTCGGAAGAATCTACCACAGTCAAGGCAAGTACGACGAGGCAATTGCGCAATTTGAACGAGCGTTGAGGATCTATGAGAAGGCATTCGGAGTGGATCACATCAATACAGCGGACACGATCAACAATCTCGGATCGACCTACGACAAGCAAGGCAAGTACGACGAGGCAATTGCACAATATGAACGAGCGTTGAGGATCTATGAGAAGGCATTCGGAGCAGATCACATCAACACAGCGAACACGATCCACAATCTCGGATTGACCTACGACAACCAAGGCAAGTACGACGAGGCAATTGCACAATATGAACGAGCGTTGAGGATCTATGAGAAGGCATTCGGAGCAGATCACATCAACGCAGCGAACACGATCAACAACCTCGGGGTCACGTATTATCATCAAGGCAAGTACGACGAGGCAATTGCACAATATGAACGAGCGTTGAGGATCTATGAGAAGGCATTCGGAGTGGATCACATCAACACAGCAATCACGATCAACAATCTCGGATTGACCTACGTCAAGCAAGGCAAGTACGACGAGGCAATTGCACAATATGAACGAGCGTTGAGGATCTATGAGAAGGCATTCGGAGCAGATCACATCAACGCAGCGAACACGATCAACAATCTCGGATTGACCTACGACAAGCAAGGCAAGTACGACGAGGCAATTGCACAATATGAACGAGCGTTGAGGATCAAAGAGAAGGCATTCGGAGCGGATCACATCAACACAGCAAACACAATCAACAATCTCGGATTGACCTACGACAAGCAAGGCAAGTACGACGAGGCAATTGAACAATATGAACGAGCGTTGAGGATCAAAGAGAAGGCATTCGGAGTGGATCACATCAATACAGCGGACACGATCAACAACCTTGCCGTGACATACTGGGCTCAAGGGATGCTGCAAAAGGCACCCGATCTACAGGAACTGGTAGTGGAGGAAAGGAAAAGGATTCTGGGGAATGAACATCCAGACACACTAACGAGCATGGATAATCTCGCACGTATGTACGAGACCCAGGGGAAGTTAAAAGAGGCGGCGGGTCTGCAAGAGATGGTATTGGAAGCAAGGAAGAGGATTCTGGGGAGTGAACATCCAGACACACTAACGACCATGAATAATCTCGCATGTATGTACAAGACCCAAGGGAAGTTAAAAGAGGCGGCGGTTCTGCAAGAGATGGTATTGGAAGCAAGGAAGAGGATTCTGGGGAGTGAACATCCAGGCACACTAACGAGCATGAACAATCTCGCTTCGGTATACTGGGCACACGGGAACGTAGAAGAGGCAGTTGATCTGCAGAAAATGGTAATGGAGGCAAGGAAGAGGATTCTGGGGGATGAACATCCAGACACACTGACAAGCATGGATAATCTCGCTTGGATATATTGGGACCAAGGAAAGTTACAAGAGGCGACCGATCTGCGGAAAATGGTAATGGAAGCAAGGAAGAGGGTTCTGGGGAATGGACATCCAGACACACTAACGAGCATGGATAATCTCGCATGTATGTACAAGACCCAGGGGAAGTTAAAAGAGGCGGCGGATCTGCAAGAGATGGTATTGGAAGCAAGGAAGAGGATTCTGGGGGATGGAATCCAGACACACTGACAAGCATGGATAATCTCGCATTGCTGAGTGGAGCGAAGAGTTAAAAGGCGGCAAATCTGTAGGCGATAGTACTGGAAGCGAAGAAGCAGCTTTCTAATTGATCGAAATGTAATATTCAACCAGTTGAATTGCATCAAAGGCGATGAGAGTATCGCGCAAGGGATCCACGAAATGGTTGTGCGATTCGGGGATAGTTGTCTGGGATTAGGTCTCCTTGCGTCTGGCGGGTACACTTATTCCACGCCGAAAGCACCAGAGAAAAGTGTCTGAATTGCACAATGTTTCCAAAACTCACCTTACTATATAATTCCGGTACTCCAGGTGGAGTGACAAAGAAATGCGCCACCGCTGTGGCAGAAAATCGCGTGTAGCTAGTTTCTGTCACAAAAACATATGTTACCGAACTCTTTAAATAATCCGCGGTAATCAAAACATTTTCGAAGCATAATGGATTTTCCAAGCTATTAAATATCCCGGCTTCAGTTCTTTAAATACGATATTTAATGAAATTGAGATTTCAGTTGCAGACTTTTGCATCGATAATAGCTTCCTCGTTGGGTTTGACTTCATCGCGCCGATCATCAAATTTTCTCCGCAAAGACATCACCATCAATCTGTACGTGTACGTCCATTTGCTTTTTCTCCCTCCCAGGCCCTCCCTCCTCTTCTCTCTGGGCATCATCCTCAGCGCGGCAACAACATGAACATTTTATTTTCGCCGCGCTGGGATAGTCATTCCAGTACACACCCTATAACCCTGGAAGACTTCCGATTATTGCGAGGAGTCGTTGGATAAACCATTCCAAGCCACTCAAAGCGAGGTCTCCATGCGGCCGCGAACCTCCATGAACCCACTAGACCAAGCAGCCGAATCGATATTGTATGGTCAGCTGGTTAGCGGAGAGATCGACGAACTTGGTTCATGGGAAGTTCTTCTGGCAAAGGTTAGAAAGGAGATCATTTTCTGTAGACCATCCTCTCTACTCTGCTGACTGCTAGCTGGGCCGCTCGATTCCAATAACTCCATCTGTCCTATTCTTCCACTCCATATTCTCTATGCCCTCTCCACGTCGGATGACGCCTTTCCCGCCGCTCGCGATGCCGCAAGCAGTTTACTCATCAAAGTATTCAATAACAAAGTCAGCAATATTGTCGAGAAAACTTGGATTGACGTTGGCGTGCTTCCTGTAATAAGGTGTGAAATCTTTTACTTCATTGTCAACCTTGCATGGGAAAAGGGTGGTTATAGAGCGTAGATTCCAAATACTTATTATGGTGCAGCTGATCGATCATTCAATGTTAAGAACCATTTATCTATCTACAGAGTAGCAAATTCTACCGTGATATAGGTCAAACTTGTCGTCTCGATCTTCCTGTCAGTAAACGAAAGTTCATCACGTTTTTCACGTCTCCCCTTGAAGCTTACCATAAGAACCATTCATGTTGTAATTAGTGCGATAAATCCTCTTAGTGTTTGTACGGCTGACATTGCGCCGACCTCCGATTTGTTTTCTCTCTCCGCATCGACACAACCGTCAATTGGGATGTCTATATCTTTCTCCTCCCTCCCCCGTCCCCTCCTCCTCTTCTCTCTAGGTATCGTTCTCGGCGCAACGTCGACATACCTCCTCACACCCCGTTCCCGCCCCTCAATTTCTTCCTCGCCCTCTCCCGATGACGAAGAACTTACAGAAGACATCGACGACGGCGTGGAAGGATTAATAGGAAACACAAAACTCGTACGCATCCGGTCCCTATCCGCCGCAACAGGCTGCGAGATCCTCGCAAAAGCAGAAGTAACTTCCTCTCTCATAATCCAATTGACATAGTTTCTCAATCCGGGTGGCTCACCAAAGGATCGCGTCGCTCTCGCGATCCTCAACTCCATCGAAAACACCAACGTCCAAACCGTCTACGAAGGCACCTCAGGCAGCACAGGCATAAGTCTAACCATGATCGCCAAAGCAAAGGGCTATAACTCTCACATTCTTTTACCTGAGGACATGGCAATGGAAAAAGTCGATTTACTGAGGAAATTAGGCGCGGAGGTCGAGAGGGTGAAACCGGCTAGTATCGTT
>Ga0335078_10019086_pt1 | contig 10196 bp, 11 predicted proteins | sample Lox_Sample_32_FD_206711 | JGI IMG/M metagenome (GOLD analysis project Ga0335078, IMG submission 206711) | Soil microbial communities from Loxahatchee National Wildlife Refuge, Florida, United States - Lox_Sample_3.2 | ecosystem: Environmental > Terrestrial > Soil > Wetlands | place: USA...
TGTTTCGCTTGACTCAGCAAAACAAGAAAATCTAATGGTGCGACGCTGCGCTCTCCGCCTTGATCTAGGTCAACCCGCGGGCCGGAAAACCGCGAGCGGGCAATGGCGGTGTGCAATCAGTATCATTCCAAACAATGGACTCGAAACTTCTTCGCCGTCGCCGACAGCTCGATCTATATGCTCGATCATATTCGCGAAATGGCGTTCGATATCGAAAAAGCGCTGATGCACACGCGGGCGTCTTTCTATACTCCTGAAGATACCATCATAATCCGCAACATCGGCGCCATGGGCGTGCGTCCGACCCAGATCACGATGTATCACACGGCGCCCGGCGAACTGTAGTGAGACGGGCTGATGCGCGCGAGCCAGGAATTCGTCGAATACGTCGACACCTAAATCACGCCGTGGTTAGGTGCGGACAAGACCAAAGAATGGATATCCTGGATACCCGAATACGAGCAGCGCATTCGCGACTTACGAAGCGGCAATGGCTCCAAATAAACGCGGAGCCGCGGGCAAGGGAGGCGCTGAAGCCGGTCGGCTAATTTCGCCTTGGAGCAATGCCGAGCCATTAGAACCGCAACATCCGATGTGCTAAGCCCTCGTCAAAGGGCCTCCGCTGCGTCATGAATTCCGTCGCTCCAGTGTCACGCGGGATCGAAGTTCGCCTGCGCGGACGTGTGCAGGGCGTGGGCTTTCGCCCGTTGCTATGGCGTCTGGCACACCAATTGGGCCTCGCCGGCGAAGTCTTCAACGACGGCGAAGGTGTGTTGCTGCGGGTCAGCGGTGAGCCCGCACGCATCGCCGCCCTGGTCGACCGCATCGCGCGGGAACTGCCGCCGCTCGCGCGCGTCGACGCGATCGAGACCCGCGCATACGATGGCGCGCTGGTCGGCGAATTCTGCATCATCGAGAGTGCGGGCGGTGCGGTGAGGACCGAGGTCGCGCCGGATGCTGCGCTCTGCGCCGCCTGTGCGGTCGAACTGCGTGATTGCAGCGATCGCCATTTTCGTTATCCGTTTACCAGCTGCACCCATTGCGGGCCGCGGCTCACCATCGTCACAGCAATCCCCTACGACCGTGGGCGCACAACCTTGGCGCCATGGGCGCTTTGCCCCGACTGCGCCGCCGAATACCGCGATCCACGTGACCGCCGCTTTCACGCCGAAGCAATTGCTTGCCCGGCCTGCGGCCCACAGGCGTCTTTGATCGAACTCGGGGCGCGGGCACGGCCAATTGCGGGAACCGCCGATGTCGTCGCGCAAGCCGCAGATTTCGTCCGTGACGGTGCGATCGTGGCAGTCAAGGGTATCGGCAGTTATCACCTTTGTTGTGACGCTTCCAATGCCAGCGCGGTCAGCCATTTGCGCGCACGCAAGCGACGCCAGACGAAACCCTTCGCCCTGATGGCGCGAGATCTCGATGTGATCCGCCGCTATTGCACAGTCGGCGCCGAAGCGCATCGGGCGCTTACCTCCGCGCGAGCACCCATCGTCCTTTTCGAGGCTGACGGCGCCGATCGACTGCCGCAAGCGGTGGCGCCGGGACTAGCGACGCTGGGCTTCATGCTGCCGACCACGCCGTTGCACTTTCTTCTGCTCTCTGACATCGGCGTTCCGCTAGTGATGACGAGCGGCAACATCGCCGACGAGCCGCCGATCGTTGATGACGAAAAGGCGCGCGAACAACTCGCCGGCATTGCCGATTACGCACTCATCCATAACCGCGAGATCGCCAACCGCGTTGACGATTCCGTCGTCCGCTTCATGGACGGAAAATGCCGCGTGCTGCGGCGGGCCCGCGGCTTCGCTCCGGAGGCGATCAAGTTGCCGGCCGGGTTTGCCGCGGCGCCGTCGTTGACCGCGCTGGGCAGCGAACTGAAATCGACCTTTTGCCTCTTGCAAGACGGCAAGGCGATCCTGTCGCAGCACCAGGGCGATCTGGAGAATGAAGCGACCTTCGACGATTACCGGAAGAATTTTGCGCTGTTCCGCCGGCTGTTCGCGCACGAGGCCGTGGCGCTCGTCATCGATAGCCATCCCGAATATCTATCGTCGAAATTGGGCGAAGCGGAAGCGGAGAAGAACGCGCTACCGCTTCTCCGAGTGCAGCACCACCACGCCCATGTCGCCGCCTGCCTCGCCGAGAACGGCCATCAGCTCGAGGCTCCGCCCGTGCTCGGCATCGTGCTCGACGGGCTAGGCCTCGGCGACGATGGCACGATCTGGGGTGGGGAATTTCTGCTCGCGGACTACCGCGGCTATCACCGGCTCGCGCGATTGAAACCGGTGGCCATGCCGGGCGGCGCGCGCGCAGTGCGGGAGCCGTGGCGCAATCTTTATGCCCACCTTGCCGCCTCGATCGGTTTCGACGTGCTCATGCAAGCTTTCGGCGAGGTCGAGCTTGTCGGTTATCTCAAGGAAAAGCCGCGCCTTCTCATCGAGTCCATGATCGCTAAGCGCCTCAACGCGCCCTTAGCCTCCTCCTGCGGTCGCCTGTTCGACGCCGTCGCCGCTGCGCTCGGCATCTGCCGCGAGCGGCAGGGTTATGAAGGCGAAGCGGCTATCGGCCTGGAAACGCTGGCGCAGTCCGCGCGCCGTCGCAGCGGCACGCCAGCGTCATATCCGTTCGCGGTATCCCGCAGCCCGGATCACGATCTCATTGAGATCGACCCGGCGCCAATGTGGAGTGCGCTCCTCTGTGACCTCAAAGAGCATGTCGCCGCGCCCGCTATTGCGCTAAAATTCCACTACGGACTTGCGGAGGTACTGGTGGAAACGACGCGCAAGCTCGCCAGGTCCGAGATGGCGCCGGAATTCGTCGCCGTCGCGCTCTCCGGAGGTTGTTTCCAGAACCGCATTCTGTTCGAGGCGGTGGCGGAAAAGCTGCGCGCGGCGGAATTTGCCGTGCTGACGCACGCCGAAGTTCCCGCTAACGACGGCGGCTTGGCGCTCGGGCAGGCGGTCATCGGCGCCGCCCGGTTAATCATCACAGGGCGCGAGAACGCCAAAGAAGGGACTTGAAACCATGTGCCTCGGCATTCCCGGCTGCATCGTCAAAATCGATGACCCGGAGAATTACCTCGCTACCGTCGATATCTGTGGCGTACGCCGGATGATCAATATCCGCTGCATTGTCGACGACGAGCATCCGACCGAAAGGTGCGTCGGCGACTGGGTGCTGGTACATGTCGGCTTCGCCATGAGACGCATTGATGCCGAGGAGGCTGCGGAAACGTTGCGCATTCTCACTGAGCTCGGCGAGGCGCAGGCGGAACTGGAGAACATCCGTGCCGCGAATGACCACCTCGCGCCGTTGGGAGAGGAGCCGCGGCCATGAGCAATGCCGACGACCTCAAAGCGCTTTATCCCTTCCTGCACGGCAAGCCGCACGACTTAGCCGCGCTCGACTCCGCGCTTCTGCATTCGGTCGAGGAGAAGGCGCGCGATTCGCGCGAGACTAACGCGCGCTTCTTCGGCACGCAGGGCGAGGTGCTGATCGCGGCGGCGAAAGCCCTCGCGCAAGTCTATCGCAATGGCGGCCGCTTGTTTTCCATGGGCAATGGCGGCTCGAGCTGCGATGCGTCCCACGTTGCCGTCGAATTCGTGCACCCGATCACCGCCGGGCGGCCGGCGTTGGCCGCCATTAACCTCGTCGCCGATCTCGCGATGATCTCCGCCGTCGGCAATGATGTCGGCTTCGACCACGTCTTCGTTCGCCAGATCATCGCCCAGGCAAAGGCCGGCGACGGCCTCATCGGCATCTCGACCAGCGGCAACTCCTCGAACTTGATTGCCGCCTTCGCGAAAGCCAAGGAGATGGGCCTCGTTACCATCGGGCTTGCCGGCGGCGACGGCGGGCGGATGCAATCGAGCGGCGTCTGCGATTATTGCCTAGTGGTGCCGACAACCTCGATCCACCGCATCCAGGAATGCCACGTCGCTGCTTATCACATCCTCTGGGATCTCGTACACACCATCCTCGCCGGTGACCGCGGCTCGGCTGCCAAGGGCGCTGCGGCATGAAATATGTTGACGAATACCGCGACCGCGACAAGGCGCAAATTCTCGTGCGCGAGATCGAGCGTGTGGTCGCCGAAATCAAGCTGCCGCCGGACCGCCCGCTGCAAATCATGGAAGTGTGCGGCGGTCACACTCACTCGATCTTCCGCTATGGCATCGAAGGCATGCTTCCGAAGGCAATCGAACTGGTCCATGGGCCGGGCTGCCCGGTCTGCGTCTTGCCGATGGGCCGCGTCGACGATTGCGTCGCCATCGCCGAACGGCCGGAAGTGATTCTGACCACCTTTGGCGATGCCATGCGGGTGCCGGGCTCGCGCAAGAGCCTGCTGCAGGCCAAGGCCGACGGTGCCGACGTGCGCATGGTTTATTCGCCAATGGACGCTCTCGCGTTGGCTCGGCGCCACCCCGACCGCGAGGTGGTGTTCTTCGGCATTGGCTTTGAGACCACCATGCCATCGACCGCGCTCACCGTGCTTCAGGCCGAGCGCGAAGGCACCCAAAATTTTTCTGTATTCTGCAACCACATCACTATTGTACCGACGATCAAGGCGATCCTCGACAGTCCCGACCTGCATCTCGACGGCTTCCTCGGGCCCGGCCACGTGTCGATGGTCATCGGCACCGCCCCCTATGAATTCATCGCCCGCTTCTACAAGAAGCCGATGGTGATCGCCGGCTTCGAGCCACTCGACGTGCTGCAGTCGGTTTGGATGGTGCTCAAGCAAATCCGAGATGGCCGCTGCGCGATCGAAAATCAGTATGCCCGCATCGTGCCCGAAGCCGGCAATTCCGCAGCCCTGCGCGCGGTCGCAAGCGTCTATGAGCTGCGTGAATTCTTCGAATGGCGCGGTCTCGGCTCTATCGATCATTCCGGCGTGCGTATCCGCGCGGCTTATGCACGCTTCGACGCCGAGCGTAAATTCGCGCTCCCCAATATCAGAATAGCCGATCCCAAATCTTGCCAGTGCGGTGAGGTGCTCAAAGGCGTGATCAAGCCCTGGCAGTGCAAGGTTTTCGGTACTGCGTGCACGCCGGAAACGCCACTCGGCGCGCTGATGGTGTCCTCCGAGGGCGCCTGCTCCGCCTACTATCAGTATGGCGGGGTCAAGCGGCGAGAGGGCGATGCTATTGCACAAGCGGGGGCCGCATGAACGTCGCGCCTTTCATCCAACAGCGCCTGCGCGGCAAGGTGCATGTGCCGACGGTGACGCTCGCCCATGGCGGCGGCGGCAAGGCGATGAAGGACTTGATCGACGATGTCTTCGTTACGGCCTTCGACAATCCGTTGCTGGCGCCGCTCGATGATCAGGCCCGGCTCGATCTCGCTGGGCTTGCCGGCCGCGGCGACCGCCTCGCTTTCACCACGGATTCCTTCGTCGTGGATCCGCTGGTCTTTCCCGGCGGCGACATCGGCAAGCTCGCGGTCTGTGGCACCGTCAACGATCTCGTTGTCGGCGGCGCGGCGCCGCTCTATCTCGCCTGTGCGGTGATCGTGGAAGAGGGCGTCACTGTCGATGCCTTGCGCAGGATCGCGGATTCGATGGCGCGGACTGCACGCGAAGCGAGCGTCACCATCGTCACCGGCGACACCAAAGTCGTCAACAAAGGCGCTTGTGACAAAGTGTTTATCACCACGACTGGGATCGGCGCCATTCGCGCCGATATTGTGCTTGGCGCCGAGCAGGTGCGCTGTGGCGATGCGATCCTGGTCAACGGTCTTCTCGGCGACCATGGTGCAGCCATCCTTTGCGCGCGCGGCGATCTTGAGCTTCAAACGCCGATCGAAAGCGACTGCGCCCCCTTACACGACCTCGTCGCGACTTTGCTGGCTGCCGCGCCGAAAACGCGCTTTCTGCGCGATCCAACCCGGGGCGGCGTCGCGACCGTGCTGAACGAGATCGCACAAGCGGTGCGTCTTAGCATCGAGATTGACGAGAGCGCTGTGCCATTGCGTGAGGAGGTGCGCGGGTTTTGCGAAATTCTCGGCCTCGATCCGCTCTATCTCGCCAATGAAGGCAAACTGGTTGCCGTCGTGCCGCCTGAGCAAGCTGACGCTGCGGTCGCGGCGATGAGGGCGCATCCGCTCGGCCGAGACGCTCGTCGCATCGGCGGCGTCGGAGCCGGCGAGCCCGGGCGCGTGACCATGCGCACGGTCTTCGGCGGCACCCGCATTGTCGACATGCTGGTCGGGGAGCAGTTGCCGCGCATCTGTTGAAGTTGCTCAAATGCACGAACTTTCAGTCACCTGCAGCATCGTCGAGGTCGTGGCGGAAAGCGCCAAGGGGCGCAAGGTCAACCGTGTCACCGTCGAGATCGGCGAATTGTCGGGCGTGGTGGCGGAATCGATCGCGTTTTGGTTTGCGGAAGTAGCTAAGGGTACGGAGGCCGAGCGGGCGAGCTTGGACATCCGCCGCATCGCCGGGCTGGCACGCTGCGAGGCCTGCGGCGCCGAATTTTCAACGCCGTCTATGTTCACCGCTTGTCCGTGCGGCTCATACCGATTCACGCGGCTCCGCGGCGAGGAGCTGAACGTCAAATCCATCGAGCTGGAGGAAGTCAGCTGATGTGCACGAATTGTGGCTGCCAAGGCGATGCGGCGCTAATGACTGATCTGCAGACTGGCGAGACGAGAACTCTCGGCGCTGCCGATCAGGCTGGCTCTTCTGACCGTTCACCCGCGCATGCCCCGCACTCTCACGATCATTCTCATTTGCATGGCCATTCGAACGAGCACACGCATTCTCACGATCACGGAGATGACCTCGGCCACGGGCATGGCGGGGCAGTAAAGATCGTCGACGTGGAGATGCGGATTCTGGCGAAAAACGACGCGGAGGCGGCAAAGAATCGGGCTTGGTTTGCCGGCCGCGAGATTCTGGCGCTCAACTTCGTCAGCTCTCCTGGAGCCGGCAAAACCGCGCTGTTGGAACGCACCATAGTCGGCCTTGCCGGCGACCCGCCGTTGTTTGTGATCGAGGGCGACCAAGCGACCGCCAATGACAGTGAACGCATCCGCAAGGCGGGCGCCGCGGTCGTGCAAATTAACACCGACACGGGCTGCCACCTCGATGCGCAGATGATCACGCGCGCGCTTTCGGCGCTCAAGCCATCACTGGGCGCGCTCCTGCTCATCGAAAACGTCGGCAATCTCGTCTGTCCGGCGCTGTTCGATCTTGGCGAACGGGCAAAGGTCGTGATCTTTTCCGTCACCGATGGCGAGGACAAGCCGCTGAAATATCCGCACATATTTCGCGCCGCCACGATCGTACTTTTGAGCAAGATTGATCTGTTGCCGCACCTCGATTTCTCGCTCGACGAAGCGATCATGAATGTGCGTAGAGTCAATCCCGAAGCCGCGATTTGCAAAATTTCCGCACGCACCGGCGAAGGGCTTAGCGATTGGTATAGTTGGCTGCGGCGCGAAGCAGCACTGGCGCGGCAAGCCGCTTTTGCCTGACGATGGAGCTGAAATATGGATCGCGCCGCGGCAAGCCATGAGGCGATGATCTCCTGCGATGGTCTGCAAACACTGCTCGACCTGCTCGCTGCGCGCGGCTACGAGGTGATCGGGCCGACCACGCGCGACGGCGCCATCGTCTATGACCGCATCGCCCAGCTTGCCGATCTGCCCGTGGGCTGGACCGACCGCCAGGAACCCGGACGCTACGGGTTAGAACGGCGCGACGACCGCGCGCTCTTCGGCTTCACTGTCGGCCCGCAGGCCTGGAAGCGCTTTTTGCATCGGCCGGTCGAGACGATGTGGACGATGCGTAAGACGGAGGACGGCATTGTCGTCGCCGGCGACGAGGCGCCGGCACCGAAATTCGCCTTCATCGGCGTGCGTTCGTGCGAACTGCACGCGATCGCGATCCAGGATAGGGTTTTAATGCAGGGCCCATATCCCGACGTCGCCTACCAGATGCGGCGAGAGAATGCCTTCATCGTTGCCGTCAATTGCGGACAGGCAGGGGGAACATGCTTTTGCGTGTCGATGCAGACCGGGCCGAAGGCGGAGAGCGGCTTCGACCTGGTGCTCACCGAATTGATCGCCGGGGGCACGCATGAATTTCTGGTTGGGGCCGGCAGCGAATCCGGTGCAGAGATCCTCCAAAACCTTCCGCAGCGGCAGGCGACGGAAAGCGATTTCGCTAGCGCCAGCGCGATCGTCGCGCGCACGGCACAAGAGATGGGCCGGCATATGGAGACCGAAGGCTTGCGCGAACTACTCTTGGAAAACCTCGACCATCCACGCTGGGACGACGTGGCAGAGCGCTGTCTCACCTGCGGCAATTGCACCATGGTCTGCCCGACCTGTTTCTGCACCACCGTCGAGGATCAGAGCGATCTTGCGGGCTCCTCGGCGCAACGCGTACGAAAATGGGATTCTTGCTTCACCATGGATTTCTCCTTTATCCACGGGGGTAGCGTGCGCAAGACCGCACGCTCGCGCTACCGGCAATGGATGACGCATAAGCTCGCCACCTGGATCGATCAGTTCGGCACTTCCGGTTGCGTCGGCTGTGGTCGCTGCATCACTTGGTGTCCGGTGGGCATCGACATTACGGTCGAAGCGGCGGCAATCCGCGCCGCGCCGCACCCGCTAAAAGGGGTTGCCGATGGCGACGGTTGAAGAGATTCTGCGTCAGCACCCGTTTTTTGCTAGCGCCCCCGACGAAGAAGTACGCCTCGTCGCCGGCTGCGGACGCAATCGCATGTTTCGCGGCGGCGAATTCCTGTGTCACGAAGGCGATCCGGCTGACGAATTCTTTCTCATCCGCGAAGGCAAGGTCGCGCTCGACATCGCGGCGCCTGGCCACGCGCCGGTGGTGTTCGAGACCTTGGGCGTGGGCGATTTCGTTGGTGCCTCCTGGCTCATACCGCCGTACCGCTGGGCCTTCGACGCGCGCGCCGTCGAGCTCACCCGCACCATCGGCATCGACGCCGCTTGTCTGCGTGGCAAATGCGACGCCGATCACAAATTCGGCTACGAGATGATGAAGCGATTCCTGGTGCCGCTGGTGAAGCGGCTGCAGGAGACCAGATTGCAGCTCCTCGATGTCTACGGCAAGCACTAAAGCAACGGCACCGCGAGCCGCCGATCCTTTCATGCCGCAGCCCTATCGCGTTGCGCGGGTCAAACGCGAGCTGGCCGATACGGTCACGCTTGATCTGGCACCAATGGTCGGTACACGGCCGGTCTTCACACCGGGCCAGTTCAACATGCTCTACGCCTTCGGCGTCGGCGAAGTCCCCATCAGCATGAGTGGGGGTCAAAGTCACGATGTCTTCGTGCACACCGTGCGCGATGTCGGTACCGTCAGCGGTGCACTGGCAAGGCTCGCACCCGGCGCTGTAATCGGGCTCCGCGGGCCGTTCGGCGCACCGTGGCCGATCGCAGCGGTTGCAGGCGCGGATCTCATGATCATCGCCGGCGGCCTCGGGCTCGCTCCACTGCGCCCGGCAATCTATCAGGTACTCGAAAACCGCGACCGTTACGGCCGCGTCGTCGTCCTGTTCGGAAGCCGCAATCCCACGGAAATGCTTTTCCGTCACGAGCTGGAAGAATGGCGTCAGCGGCTTGATGTCGATATCGACGTGACGGTCGATCACGCCGACCCCGCATGGCGCGGCAATGTCGGCGTGGTGACTAAGCTCATCCCGCGCGCCGCCTTCGATCCGCAGAAGGCGGTCGCGCTGATCTGCGGGCCGGAGATCATGATGCGCTTTACCGTGAACGCGCTGCGCGAGTCCGGCGTGGCGCCCCAGCGCATCTATGTATCGATGGAGCGCAACATGAAATGCGCCATCGGATTGTGCGGCCACTGTCAGTTTGGCCCGACCTTCGTCTGCAAAGACGGACCGGTGATGCGTTTCGACCGCATAGCCCACATCTTCGCTCGGCGGGAGATCTGACATGCCAGACCACACGCCGGAACGCCGCACCCGCCCACGTCTCGCCGTCTGGAAGTTCGCCTCCTGCGACGGCTGCCAGCTCTCGTTGCTTGATTGCGAGGATGAGCTGTTGCAGGTCGCGGGCGCGCTTGAGATCGCCAATTTTCTTGAAGCATCGAGCGCTGTTGCGCCTGGACCCTACGATCTCTCTCTGGTCGAGGGCTCGATCACCACAGCGCACGATGCTGCGCGCATCCGCGAGGTGCGGCGGCAATCGAA
>Ga0335078_10019087_pt1 | contig 10196 bp, 7 predicted proteins | sample Lox_Sample_32_FD_206711 | JGI IMG/M metagenome (GOLD analysis project Ga0335078, IMG submission 206711) | Soil microbial communities from Loxahatchee National Wildlife Refuge, Florida, United States - Lox_Sample_3.2 | ecosystem: Environmental > Terrestrial > Soil > Wetlands | place: USA: Florida...
GGCAGCCGAGATAGCGCGCTGTTCATGTTCATCGGCATACCCGCGCTCGCCCGGCTGCTCGGCGGCGGCCTTCCTTCACTATCGGCCATCGCCAGCGCGATCCCGGCGAGCCGAGACGTTCCTAGGTGCAGCGTCCGGTCTTTTCAGGCCGAACGACCGGGGCCGCTCGCGGCACCAGAACACGCTGACCCGCTGAGCGGGCGCGGGCGGCATCCCGGACAGTACGTGTTCCCGGTCCCGCGCGGGAGATCGTCACGAGGCCATCCGCGCTCCGCGGCGCGGCACCCACCGGAACCGGGAGACGCGGGCCGAGCCGGCTGGCAGAGACGCCTGGAGCACGCAGGGCGACGGTTCGGGCACGGTCACGACCGGGCAGTCCGCGCGCCGCGCGCAGGCACGCGCCACCGAGCCGGGCGCCAGCCGGCGCAGCCATCCCTGGCGCCGGGACCCGAGCACGAGCAGATCGCCGCCCCGCGCGATGCTGGCGAGCTCCACGGCAGGTCGCCCGGAGAAAGCCTGCTGCTCCATGGCCACGTCGCCCGGCATCCAGCCGACGGCCTGGCCGATGGCCGTCCGGATCAGCGCGTTACCGTCCGCCACGCGATCGGCGTACAGATCCCGGGACGTGGGGGGCATGCCCGGGATGGCGAGCACAGTGGGGGCTGCGACTGGCGGGCGGAAAACATGGACCAGCAGCAGGCGCGCCCCGCGTCGGCGGGCCTCCCCGACCGCCCACGCCAGCGCCCACCAGCCCGCCGGCGAGCGGCTGATACCCACGACCAGGCGCGGGACCCGGCCCGTTCCGTCATTCACGGCCCGGCTACTCCTGGAGCCTGAGCGGCGTTCGCCCTGCTGGTCATGTCTCGATGGTCGGCGGCCACGGTCGCGGTGGGGTAGGGCCGTTGTTCTCGTGCCGCCGGGACCTTCGGATGGTCCGTCCTTGTCAGCACCGGGTAACCGGCCGACTTGCTGCGGCCGGATGACGGACAGGTCCTTTCGACGGGCTGGATGCGTGAGCCAACCCGGCCGCCGCCAAGGAGTGTGCCTGCCGCGGCGGCCAGCTAACCCCGGACCGACCGGGGAGCTCCGGCCCGCGGGACTGCCGAGGTACGCGCCTCTCTTGCTCCGATGCGCGCGGCCTTTGCCAGGTTGCGCCGCATCTGGCAAGGCCTCGTTTCATTCACGGCGCGCCCGGCGCTGCTGCTAGGCGACGCCCAGGTTCTCGCGGCTGCCGTAGACGCACAGCCCCCACAGCGCCACGACGTCCGCCGCGATGATCAGGAGGGACCAGAACGGGTAGGCCGGGATGAAGAACAGTCGCGCGCTGAAGGAAACGGTGCGGGCCGGTTCATCGGTCAAGCCCGGCACAGGCGGTCCCGGTCGCGGGCGGCGGCCCTTATAACCCGGCCTGATCTGCTGCGCTTGGCCTGCCAGTGCCATGGCGCCAGCGACCAGAGCTGTGCGCAGTGGCTGGCGGCATCGACCTGGGTTCGGCGAACGCGGGCAAGCCGATGATCAGCTGCGCGGTCTCTGGTGAAATGACCGTCGCACAAGGACGTTCCTGTGATCGGTGGGCGGACAGTCCGGCTGGTACGAGCCAGCGGCGCTCGACGCGCGGCGGGAGGGCGGCTACGGTCGGCGTGGCGGGAGGGTATAGGTCCGGCCCGGCAGGCCCCATTCACCGAATGGCAGGGATTCCCCGGCGTCTATCGCGCGGAGCGCGGGCCGGCCGATGTGGGCGAAAACGAGCCTGTGCACCTGGTGTTCGCGGGCTTGCTCGGCGACCTCCAGGGCCGGCATGTGCCCGCCGGCCCTTCGGGCGAACCGGATCGGGCGGTCCCAGCCGGCCGCGTCGGCGAACATCAGGTCCACTCCGGCCGCCCAAGCGGGGAAGGCCCGGAATTCCGGTGCCCAGGCGGCGGACGCGGCAGGGATGTGCAGCAGGTACCCCCAGGTGGGGTGGCTGGTGTGGGCGACCGGGTGCGGCTCGATAAGCAGGTCAGCTATCGCGGCGGTATCCACGCTCGGCAGTAGCCTGCGGGCTTCGGCCAGCGCTCGCAACTCGCGGCGCAGCTCGCTCCGGTCGTCGCTGACCAGCCAGGCCGCAAGCCGGCCGGACGGTTCGGCGCCTGGCCCGCCATCGAGCATGACCTGCTGGCGGCGGTACCGGACCAGCAGCCCGGCCGGCGGGTAGCGGGGCGAGTTCATCGCCCCTACGCCGAGCAGCGTCAGCCGCAGCCGCGGCGTCACCGGTGCCACGCCTCGGCCGTTCTTGGCCACTGCGCTGCCAGCACGAGCCACAGCCGGGGCTATCCCGGGTTGTCGGGTTCGGCGCGGGCCTCACCGCCCAGGTGGTTGGCAACCGCCACCACGCCGGGGACGTCCGATGCAAGCCTTGTCGCCACGGGGATCATGTCTTTGTCGGTAAGAACCCCGGTCAGGGTCACCACGCCCTCGTGTACTGCGACGGTGATCCCGCCTGAACCTTCCAGCAGGATATCGGTGAGCACGTCCCGGACCGCGGCCTCGATCTCGGTGTCGGGCCGGAGGAAGACTTTCATCAGGTCGCGACGGCTGACAACGCCGATGAGCTCGCCTGAGCCGTCGACGACGGGAAGCCGCCTGATGTGGCGGGCATTCATCAGCCTGGCGGCGGCGCTGAGCGGCGCGTCCGGATGGATCGTGATCGCCGGTGAGGTCATCAACTCGCCGGCAGTCCTTGCATCCGCCCGGTTCGGCTCCCTGCGCCCGCGCCGCCCCAGGCGCGCACCGGATCGCCGCGGACTATGCTCCTGCTTGCGGAGGACGTCTGCCTCCGACACCATCCCAAGGACCCTGTGGCCGCTGTCCACCACCGGGACGGCATTGACCCGGCGGTCGGTCATGAGCCTGACCACCTGCTTGTAGGTCATGGACCTGTCTGCAGCGGCAGTATCGGTGGTCATGACGTCGCGGATACGCCACCTTCGCCGGCGCCAGCCGGGTAGGCGGCTGTCAGCTTCACCGCTGGCGCTGGACCGGCCTGGCCCGGCGGCGAGACTGAGGTCGGTCTGGGCTTCGGTGATGGCATCAACTGCCCGCGCCACATCGGAGGCTGCCCCCTCGCCGTGCAAAGTCTGGTAGTACGCAGCGCCCAGCTCCCGCAGCATGGCGTTCAGGTACTCGTCCCTGCTCATACATATGCTCCAGCTGGCCTGTCATCCGGCATGCCTGGCCCTTGTATTGCCCTAGGTTCATGTGAGCATGTCACCAGGTTCCCGGGGAAGGGCCGAAGGGCCTCACTCAGGGAGGTAGCGAGGTGGGGGCGGTAGGCGTCCGGGCTGGCGGCGACCAGCTCCCGGCACATGGTGACCGCCTCCTCGATGACCGGCAGGCCCTGGCAGGGCGGCCCAGCTCGGACAGCGTGATGCCGAGGCTGCTCATGGATTCAGCGAGGTCGGGGCGGGCGGTAGCGGTCTGGGCTGTCGGCGGCGTGTTCCCGGCGGATGGCGACAGCTTCCCGTCTGGCCGTCAGCGAGGAGTGCGGCCCCACTCCCTGCGGAAAAGTGAGCCTGGGCGGACGCCCGCCATGTCGGCGCGTCTGCATTGGTGTGGCTGTCCTGTCGCGCCGGCGAGCCAGTGCGCATGGGGCCGGACCGCGGGCGGCTGCCCCTACTCGGGAAGACTGTCTGGATGTGCCGCGAGCTCATCGCCGGCTAGCTCGGTCGCCTGATCCTGGACGGGGCGGCGGAGGTGGCTATTCCCGGGACGATGAGCACACCGCCCTCATGGCGCCTGGCCTGGGCAATGCTTGTACGAGGGACCTTCGGTCCGTCCGCTCGGGCCGGAAGGCCAGTTGGTAAACGGGCGGCGGCTGCGAGACTGGGACGGATCACCGGCAATGGAGACCGCGATGTCTTGTATCCGCTGCCGGCTAGATCCTGACGAGTTGTAGGTAACCATGATGCTGGGCCAGGAAGGGAAGCCCATCCCGGTCACGGAGTGGATGCTTCGTTATGAGGGATATTCGCCGCGGGAGGAGGGGCTGCGTGAGGCGCTGTGCACCACGGGTAACGGCTATTTCGCCACCCGCGGCGCGGCGCCGGAGTCGGCGGCGGACGGGACTTACTACCCGGGTACCTACATCGCGGGCTGCTACAACGAGCTGCGGACCGAGATCGCGGGCCGCACGGTGGCGAACGAGTGCCTGGTCAACGCGCCGAACTGGCTCCCGCTGACCTTTGCCGCGGGGGACGGAGCCTGGCTCGACCTGGGCGAGATGGAGGTGCTCGACTACCATCTGGAGCTTGACTTGCGCCGCGGTGTGCTCACCCGCAGGCTGCGGGTCCGGGACGACCAGGGCCGTATCACGCGGGCCACGTGCCGCCGGTTCGTGCACATGGGGGCCGCGCACCTGGGCGCGATGGAGACGACGATCGTGCCTGAGAACTGGTCGGGGCGGCTGCGCGTCCGGTCGGAACTCGACGGCGCGGTCCAGAACACCGGCGTGCCCCGCTACCGCGAGCTGGCCAGCAGGCACCTTGTCCCCGTCGAGGCGCGCAGCCTGGACGCTGCTGCCGTGCTGCTGGTGGTGGAGACCAGCCAGTCGCATATCCGCATTGCCGAGGCGGCCAGGACCCGGATGTTCCGCAACGGGGCGCGCGTGGCGGAAGACCCGGCCGTGATCGGCGGGGCAGGGCGGATCGGCCACGAGCTCGTGGTCGATGTCGCCGCCGAGGACGAGATCACGGTGGAGAAGACCGTGGCCATCGCCACCTCGCGGGATCACGCGGTCTCGGACGCGGCTACGGCGGCGGCCGCCTGGCTGGAGACCGCGGAATCCTTCGATGAGATGCTCGGGCGGCATGTGCTCGCGTGGGCTCAGCTGTGGGCCCGTTTCCCGATCGACTTGCGGGGCAACGAAGATGACCGGGTGCTGCCGGTGCTGCGGCTGCACATCTTTCATCTGCTGCAGACGATCTCGCCCAACAGCATGGACCGGGATGTGGGGGTTCCCGCGCGCGGACTGCACGGCGAGGCCTACCGCGGGCATGTCTTCTGGGACGAGCTGTTCGTGTTCCCGGTCCTGAACCTGCGGCTGCCCGAGCTGAGCCGGTCCCTGAAGGCCTACCGATACCGCCGGCTGCCCGCCGCCAGGCAAGCGGCGCGCGAGGCAGGCCACGTGGGTGCCATGTACCCGTGGCAGTCCGGCAGCGACGGCAGGGAGCAGAGCGCGCTGCTGCATCTGAACCCGAAGTCGGGCCGCTGGCTTCCGGACACGACCTACCTGCAGCGCCATGTGGGCCTCGCGGTCGCCTACGCCGCGTGGCACTACTACCAGGCCACCGGTGACCGCGAGTTCCTCGCCCTGCAGGGCGCGGAGATGATCCTGGAGATCGCCCGGTACTTCGCGAGCACCGCCGCCTACGACCGCGACCGGGACCGGTACGTGATCCGCGGGGTGGTAGGGCCGGACGAGTTTCACACCGCCTACCCCGACAGTCCCGAGGCGGGGATCGACAACAATGCCTACACCAACGTGATGACGACCTGGCTGCTGCTTCGCGCCATCGAGGTCCTCGACCTGCTCCCGGCCCACCGGCGGACCGAGCTTACCGAGAAGCTGCGCCTGTCGGCGACTGAGCTGCAGCGGTGGGACCACATCTCCCGCCGCATGTTCGTCCCGTTCCACGCGGGCGGCATCATCAGCCAGTTCGAGGGATACGACGACCTGAAGGATCTCGACTGGGAGGACTACTACGCCCGGTACGGCGATATCAGCCGCCTGGACCGGATCCTGGAAGCCGAGAGCGACTCCCCGAACCGGTACAAGGTGTCCAAGCAGGCCGACGTGCTGATGCTGTTCTACCTGCTGTCCGCCGATGAACTCGCCGGGCTTTTCCGCCACCTCGGCTACGCCTGGGATCCGTGCAGCATCCCGGACACGGTGGATTACTACCTGGCCCGCACGTCCAACGGCTCGACCCTCAGCGCTATGGTGCACGCGTGGGTGCTGGCGCGGGCCAACCGGGACCGGGCCGTTGAGCTGTTCGTCGAGGCGCTGCGCAGTGATGTCGCCGACGTCCAGGGCGGCACCACCGCCGAGGGCATCCATCTCGCGGCGATGGCCGGCACCGTCGACGTGCTGCTGCGGTGCTTCGCCGGCGTGGAACTGCGCGGCGACGTCCTGTGGCTGAATCCGTTCTGGCCCAAGAGCCTCGGCACGCTCGAATTCTCCATCTTCTACCGCGACCACGTGATCACCCTGAACATCGCCGACCACGCGGTGCGGGTCAGCAGCGGCCCGGGCAACTTCCCGTCCGTCCGCGTCGGCTGCCACGGCGAGCTGCGCGATCTTGATCCCGGGCAGATCCTGGAGTTCTCACTCTGACCAGCATCCGGGTGATCGCCGAGAGTACTCGTGAGCTTCCTCGCTGCCACCGAATACGATGGAAAGCTGCCGCGGTCAGATCTGACGATGCGGAACCGCTGGGTACAGTGCGGTCCGGTTCAGGACCGCACCCGAACCGCTTGCTGTGAATTACTTCAGGACCAGCCGCTCGAAGCGCCACGCCCGGCAACAGCGACAGCGCCCCGCTGCAGGCGGCCGCCGAGGTCGATACCTGGCATCAGGCCCTCGTCGACTGGCTCCGCGGGCACGGGGCCGCCGCCGGAGCCTGAGCGCCAGGCCCCACCAGGCCCAACGTTGTCCAGGCCGCTGCCCCGGCAGTGAGCAATCACTGGGCAGACCAGCACTCCCGGCGTCGGAATGGCTCTGGCCCGACTCGCCGGTACCCACTGGCTCCCGGGGACGTTACCCGGGACTTTCTGCCCTGCCTGGGCTGCGCCAGGACGAGCTTGAGTGTGTAAGGAGCGGGCGCAAGAGTCAGAACTTAGATCCGGTAGGCATGGAGGTCGCCATGGCTGGAGTGACTGACGGGATCGTGAGCGGCTATGACGGGTCGCCCGGCAGTGCTGATGCAGTCCGCTGGGCCGCCAGGGAAGCCTGGGCGCGCGATACGACGCTGACGGTCTGCCTCGCGTGGGCGCCAGATCATATGGAACTGCCCACTGAGTCGGCTATCTCGGACCTGGCCAGGCTGCATGGCAAGGAGGTCCTCGCCCGCGGGCTGCCGTACGCCCAGTCGGTGCTGGGATCCGGCCGGGTTCACGCGGCGCTTATCGGCGGGTCCGCCGCTCACGTGCTATGCCAGCGCAGCCGCACCGCCGAGATGGTCGTGGTCGGCTCCCGCGGGCGTAGCGAGTTGCCCGGCTTGCGGCTTGGGTCGGTTTCCTGGCAGGTAGCCGGGCATGCGCGGGGGCGGGTCGTGATCGTCGGCGGCCGATGGCGGCCGGTCAATGAATCTCCGGGCCCGATCGTGGTCGGCGTGGATGGGTCCGATGCGTCGCAGTCCGCGCTCACGTTCGCGTTCGAGGAGGCGGCACTGCGCGATGTGCCCCTGGTCGCGGTGTGCGCCCTGGCCGATGCGCCCGGCGTGCTCGCCGCCGCGCATACGCTGGAAGACCACTTCAGCCAGATAATGGCGGCCGAGGAGAAGGAGCACCCGGAGGTCATGGTTATCCGGCACGTTGCGGTCGGCACGCCGCGGTCAGCACTGCTGACCGCGGCGACTGAGGCTCAGATGCTCATCGTGGGCTGCCGCGGCCGCGGTGGCCTGGAGGGCATGAGCCTCGGCTCGGTCGCCCAGGCGGTGCTGCATCATGCACCCTGCCCGGTGGGCATCGTTCACCCGTCCGCGAGCCAGCCTAGCTGGAGGTATCCGGTCTGGGCACGGTGAGGACCGGCGGAGTTGCCGTTGGCGGCAGCCGGGCCGGGCGTCCTATTCGGGACCGTGGGTCGTGCCGGGCGGGCAGTGGATCGGTTTACCGGCGGGGTGTTCGTGGCCGGGAGGTGCGGGCGGGGCAATCCTCGGCCGCCCTTGCGGCTGCGGACGGCTTCACCTACCTGGTCGACCTGACCGTGGTCAGCGTCGCCATCCGTAGCTGTTCTCCGCCTGTGCCCAGCTCACCTTGTGTCCGGGCGCCGCCCGGTCCGCGGCTGGCTGCTGGCCCGGGACCTGCTGGTCGCCGAGCGTCTACAGCAGGGTCCGCAGCAGCGCGGCCGCGCCCTCGGGTGCGTCGACGGTCACGTCGGCAGCATGCAGGAGTTCCGCTGGCGCCTCATCGCTGGGCACCGCGATCCGTGCCGTGCCGATCCCGCGGGCGGCCAACTGGTCGAGGGCGCGAAACGCCGCCAGGTCGCCGGTGTCGTCACCGAGATAGCATGCGGCGCCGACAGGGGAGGCCCACTTGGCTATGACCGTGCCCTTGTCCGCGCGGACCGGCGGGAGAAGTTCCACCGACTTGCGGCCGGCCCGTACCACCAGCCCGGTCGCTGCGGCCACCTCCCCGGCCAGGGCCGTCACCTGGGGCCCGAGCGCCGGGCCGGCGCGATAGTGGCACGTGACCGAAAGGCCTTTCGGCTCGACCAGCACGCCAGATGGCGCAGGCGCGCAGGCGCGTCGCGGTCGCGCTCACCACCGCGCGCCAGCGCTCGGCTTCGGGGTCGACCTGATATTCGCCATGATGCTGCACTCCCAGGCCATACAGTCCGGCCAGCAGGATCGAAGCCGGCAGGCGCGCGGCCAGGAAGGCCACCGGGCGGCCGGAGACCACAGCGACGACTTGGTACCGCCGGGCGAGTGCTCCGAGGAGCTCGGGGATCCCCGTCAGCGGCTCGGCGAGCGCGGGATCTGTGACGATCGGTGACAGGGTGCCGTCGAAGTCGCTGAAGATCCCGGCCCTGGCTGGATCGCGTCGAAGCGGTGCGAGCGGGTCACCAGGGTCATGGGGCACGACATGACGCTACCGGCGGTGACCGCCGACGTCGAGGCGACCCTTGCCACAGCACGGCGGTGCGGACATGGCGGAGCGGGTACACCTTCGATGCGGGGCGGCCGCCAGCACGTGGACGCCGATCCGGCCGCGCCAGTGTGCTGGCGGCGGCAGGAACGGAGCGGAGCGGAGGCCATGGGCTGCGGCGCGGACACGGCCACTGGCGGAGTCCCGTGCGGTGCCAGACCGTGAGGGCGGCGTTCGGCGGTCTCGAGCCGGCCAGGAGGTGTGCGGTGGACGGTTTCTTGCTGACAAGAATTAACTCACCTTAATTGGGCGCGCCCAGTGAGCGAACCCCGGCCCGCCACGACCAGCATCCCCGCCATTTTCACGCTGCGGCGGCCACACCCCCGGGTGAGGAAGGCTCAGCTATGACGGCTTCGATCCCGGGTCTGAAGCGCTAGGAGTCACCTTCGACGACGAGCTCGTGGCAGGTGGAGGTGAGCGGTCAATGGCTGACTGGGCCGGCAGCGGATCGGCCATGAGGGCAGCCATTCACGAGCTGCGGGTTACCGACCTGGGGAAGTGCCTGCGGCCGGGAGAAACTCATGAGAAGGACGGATGTCCCGCCGCGAGGGACGTGCGGCCCTTACCGGCTTCACCTTCACATGGAAGCCTGTCAGGTAGGAGGGCTGTGTGGAGCCGCCCGCCGGGCCGGGTGGTTGCGTGACCGTGAGGGGCGAAGGACATGGCCACCGTCGCGCGTGAGATCGAGCGGAAATACGACCCTGCCGCAGGCAGTACGGCCGCGCTGGATGCGGTGAAAGCCATGACCGGGACGGCGGGGATTGCCGCCGTCTCGCGGCAAGGCGAGCAGTTCCTGGACGCCATCTATTACGACACCGCGGATCTGCGGCTGATCGAGGCCGGCATCACGCTGCGGCGGCGCACCGGCGGCGGAGATGCGGGCTGGCACCTGAAACTGCCCGCGGGCGCGGACACCCGGGACGAGATACGCCTGCCGCTGGACGCGCCCAGCGGCAAGCGGGAGGCAACGCCCCACGCCAGGACGGACGGCGCGGTACCGGGGGAGCTCGCCGCCCTGGTCCGGGCCCGCACTCGGGGCGCGGCGCTGGCGCCGGTGGTGCGCATCCAGACCGGCCGCCGCGTGCTCCGGCTGCTCGACGGCGCCGGCCAGGTACTCGCCGAGATCGCCGCCGACCATGTGTCGGCCCAGCCCGCCGATGGACCGGCCGCCTCGTGGGACGAGATCGAGGCCGAGCTGGTCACCGGCGGCCCGGCACTGCTGACGGCGATCGACAAACAGCTGCGCCGGGCGGGCGCCCGGCCCGCCGCCACCGCGACGAAACTGCAGCGGGCGC
>Ga0335078_10019088_pt1 | contig 10195 bp, 7 predicted proteins | sample Lox_Sample_32_FD_206711 | JGI IMG/M metagenome (GOLD analysis project Ga0335078, IMG submission 206711) | Soil microbial communities from Loxahatchee National Wildlife Refuge, Florida, United States - Lox_Sample_3.2 | ecosystem: Environmental > Terrestrial > Soil > Wetlands | place: USA: Florida...
TGGCGGCCGGCTACCCGCACACGGTGCTGCCCCTGTCCGGGATCACCCACATGGCCTCGCAGGAAACGGTGGCCGAGAACCTGCTCCTGCTCCAGCTCGACTTCCTCCGCCGCGCCCTCGGGCTGACTACGGAGTGAACCGGAGTGTAGCCAGGGTCACATACCACGATGAGGTCTCGGTCACTGCATCATCGGGCCGGCTGGATTAGGTTCTAGGTCAACACGCGGGACGGCCGGTCTTGTTCCGGCGCGCGGCGCGTGGCGTTAACCTTGGAACAGCGAGGACGCTGATCGATGACACAGGCACCGGAAGCGCAGGCCAGGACGCGTGCGCAGATTTCCGAACGCACGTTCCGCAAGGATCCCTGGTGGCGGGCGCCGCGTATCACCGCGGCCCTGCTCACGATCTGGGTCACCTATGCGACCGTTCACGTGTTCACCGGCCACTGGTACTACGTGGCCAAGGACAACTACCTGACCCCGTTCTTCTCCCCGTGCATCAGCGGCGAGTGCGTGACGGGATCGAGCAGCCTGGGCCACTGGTTCCCGGCGGTGCCGCCGATCATCCCCTACGCGCTGGTGTCGCTGCCGCTCGTGCTGGGCTTCCGGCTGTCCTGTTACTACTACCGGCGGGCCTACTACCGGGCGTTCTGGCGCTCGCCCGCGGCCTGCGCGGTACGCGAGCCGCACGCCAAGTACACCGGCGAGACCAGGTTCCCGCTGATCCTGCAGAACCTGCACCGCTACTTCTTCTACGCGGTCGTGCTCATCTCGATCCTCAACACCTACGACGCGATCGAGGCGTTCCACCCGGCCAAGGGCGGCTTCGGCTTCGGCCTCGGCACGCTGATCATGGTGGCCAACGTGGTCCTGCTCTGGGCGTACACGCTGAGCTGCCACTCCTGCCGGCATATCACGGGCGGCCGGCTCAGGAACTTCTCCAGGCACCCGGTCAGGTACTGGGCCTGGACGAAGATCTCCTGGCTGAACGCGCGGCACATGCAGCTCGCCTGGGTCACCCTCGGCACGCTGATGCTGACCGACCTGTACATCCTGCTGGTGGCCAGCGGGGCCTTCCCCGATCCGCGATTCATCAATTAACCGAACGGGCAAGTGGTATGACCAGCGAAATCGATCGTTTCTCCTATGACGTGGTGGTTGTCGGCGCGGGCGGCTCGGGGCTGCGCGCGGCGATCGAGGCACGGCTGCTCGGCAAGAAGACCGCGATCATCTCCAAGTCCCTGTTCGGCAAGGCGCACACGGTCATGGCCGAGGGCGGCTGCGCGGCCGCCATGGGCAACGTGAACCCGAACGACAACTGGCAGGTCCACTTCCGCGACACGATGCGCGGCGGCAAGTTCCTGAACAACCCGCGGATGGCCGAGCTGCACGCCAAGGAGGCGCCGGACCGGGTCTGGGAGCTCGAGGCCTGGGGCGCGGTCTTCGACCGGACCAAGGACGGCAAGATCAGCCAGCGGAACTTCGGCGGGCACAGCTACCCGCGGCTGGCCCACGTCGGCGACCGGACCGGCCTGGAGATGATCCGGGCGCTGCAGCAGAAGGTCGTCGCGATGCAGCAGGCCGACGCGGTGGAGTACGGCGACCCGGAGGCGATGATCAAGGTCTTCGCCGAGACCACGATCACCCGCCTGGTCAAGGACGGGGCCAGTGGTGGCGAGCAGCGCATCGCCGGGGCGTTCGGCTACTTCCGGGACACCGGCCGGTTCGTGGTGTTCGAGGCGCCCGCGGTGGTCCTGGCCACCGGCGGCATCGGCAAGACGTTCAAGATCTCCTCCAACTCCTGGGAGTACACCGGCGACGGGCACGCGCTGGCCCTGCTGGCCGGGGCCCCGCTGCTGAACATGGAGTTCGTGCAGTTCCACCCCACGCACATGGTCTGGCCGATTTCGGTGGCCGGCCTGCTCGTCACCGAGTCGGTGCGCGGCGACGGCGGCGTGCTGAAGAACTCCGAGGGCAAGCGGTACATGTTCAACTACGTGCCCGACGTGTTCCGGGCGCAGTACGCGGAGACCGAGGAGGAGGCGGACCGCTGGTATTCCGACCCGGACAACAACCGGCGCCCGCCGGAGCTGCTGCCCAGGGACGAGGTAGCCCGGGCCAACAACGCCGAGGTCAAGGCCGGCCGCGGGTCGCCGCACGGCGGGGTGTTCCTCGACATCGCGTCCCGGCTCCCGGCCGAGGAGATCCTGCGCCGGCTGCCGTCCATGTACCACCAGTTCAAGGAGCTGGCCGACGTCGACATCACCAAGGAGCCGATGGAGGTCGGCCCGGCCCAGCATTACGTGATGGGCGGGGTGGAGGTGGACCCGGACACCGCGGCGGTGCCCGGCGTGCCCGGCCTGTTCGCGGCCGGCGAGGTGTCCGGCGGCATGCACGGCTCGAACCGGCTCGGCGGCAACTCACTGTCCGACCTGCTGGTGTTCGGCCGCCGGGCGGGTCTGGGCGCGGCCGGGTACCTGGACGCGATCACCGCGCGGCCCGCGGCGTCCGACGCCGAGCTCGACGCGGCCCGCAGCGAGGTGCTGGTCCCGCTCGAGCGGGACGGCGGCGAGAACCCGTACACGGTCCACCATGAGATCCAGCAGACAATGAGCGACCTGGTCGGCATCATCCGCAAGGAAGGCGAGATCAAGACCGCGCTCGGCGAGCTGCAGAAGCTGCGCGAACGAGCGGAGAAGGTCGGCGCGGCCGGCGGCCGCGCCTACAACCCGGGCTGGCACCTGGCGCTGGACCTGCGCAACATCCTGCTGATCGCGCAGTGCGTGGCGCAGGCGGCCCTGGAGCGGCAGGAGAGCCGGGGCGGCCACACCAGGGATGACTACCCGGGCATGTCGCCGGAGTGGCGCAAGGTGAACCTGATCTGCACGCTGGACTCGCGGGGCGACGTGACGCTGCGGCAGCAGCCGATGGTGCCGATGCGGCAGGACCTGCTCGAGCTGTTCGAGGTGTCCGAGCTGAAGAAGTACATGACCGAGGAAGAACTCGCCGGGCTGCCCGGTGACAGCGAACAGGGCGCCGACGCGGCTGAGGAGAAGCACTGATGAGCAGTTACAAGACCGCGCTGCGGGTCTGGCGCGGGGACGCGGGCGCCGGGGAGCTCGCCGACTACCAGGTCGAGGTCAACGAGGGCGAGGTCGTCCTGGACGTACTGCACCGGTTGCAGGCCACCCAGGCCAATGACCTGGCCATCCGGTGGAACTGCAAGGCCGGCAAGTGCGGGTCGTGCTCGATGGAGATCAACGGGCGGCCGCGGCTGGCCTGCATGACCCGGATGTCGGTCTTCTCCCCGGAGGAGACGCTGACGATCACGCCGATGCGGACCTTCCCGGTGATCAGGGACCTGGTCACCGACGTCTCGTTCAACTACGCCAAGGCGCTCCAGATCCCGTCCTTCACCCCGGACCCGTCGGTCAAGCCGGGCGAGTTCCGGATGCAGCAGGTCGACGTGAACCGGTCGCAGGAGTTCCGGAAATGTATCGAGTGCTTCCTGTGCCAGAACACCTGCCACGTGATCCGCGACCATACCGAGAACGAGCAGGCCTTCGCCGGGCCGCGGTTCCTGATGCGGGTGGCCGAACTCGAGATGCACCCGGCCGACACCGCTGACCGGCGGGAGATCGCCCAGGATGATTTCGGCCTCGGCTTGTGCAACATCACCAAATGCTGCACCGAGGTGTGCCCGGAGCACATCAAGATCACCGACAACGCGCTGATCCCGATGAAGGAACGAGTGGTGGGCCGCAAGTACGACCCGCTGGTCTGGCTGGGCGACAAGATCGGCCGCCGGCCCCGCAAGGACACCCCGAAGATCCCCGGCAAGGCCTGACAAATGTGCCGCCTTAGGTACTAACCCTGGGGGGTCAACGCTCTATTAAGGGTGCATGAAACCGGGCAGGGCGGGGCGGGTGCCGGGCTACCATGACTGGTGGCCTGGGGCCGGTATCGTCCGCTGCATACGCCCGGGTCGGCATGAACGTGTCCGTGGGCTGGTACCCCGACCGTTCGGATATTGATCTTTGAGCCAGGTTGTGGCGCGGGGAGCGAAAGGCTGGCATGTCGCATCTGACGTACGCAGAAGCCGGGGTGATCGGGCTTCTGCAGGGCATCACCGAACTTTTCCCGATCTCCAGCCTGGGCCACGCCGTGCTCATCCCGGCGATCATCGGGGGCTCGTGGGCGCAGGACCTGAACGTGTCCAAGGCCGAGTCGCCGTACCTGGCGTTCATCGTCGGGCTGCACGTGGCCACGGCCACCGCCATGATCATCTACTTCTGGCGGGACTGGCTGCGGATCGTCAAGGGTTTCTTCGCCTCGATCGGGCACATGATCGCGCCGGCGCCGGGCACCGTGCGGTTCCAGCTGCAGGACACCGACCAGTTGCTCGCCTGGATGATCATCCTGGCCACGATCCCGGTCGGCCTGGCCGGGGTCGCGCTCGAGCACACGTTCCGCACCGTCTTCAGCAAGCCGCTGCTCACCGCGTCGTTCCTGTTCGTGAACGGGTTCATCCTGCTCGCCGGCGAGCGGGCGCGGCGGCGCAACGCGGACAGGGAGGCCGAGGAGATAGCGGCGGACCTGCAGGCGGTCGCCGAACGGCAGAAGGCCGGGGTGGCGGCCGGAACGGCGGGCAGCGGCGGGCGGCATTCGTCCGGGCAGCGGGCGATGAAGCAGCAGCACGCGAGCCTCGCGGTGGAGGCCGACCAGCGCATCGTCCGCCGCACCGGGTGGCTGGGCGCCTTCCTGCTCGGCGCCTCGCAGATCCTGGCCCTGCTGCCCGGCATCAGCCGGGATGGCACCGTCATGGTCGCCGGGATGTTCCGCGGGCTGTCCCGGCAGGACGCCGCGCGGTTCTCGTTCCTGCTGTCGGCACCCGTCATCCTGGCCGCCGGCCTGCTGAAGGTCCCCGACCTGACCGGGCCGCTCGGCGCCGGGATCAGGGGACCGATCCTGTTCGGCAGCCTGCTGTCCGGGGTCAGCGCCTTCTTCGCGCTCAGGTTCCTGGTCCGCTACTTCAGCGACCCGAAGCGCACGCTGACGCCGTTCGCGATCTACTGCCTGGCGGCCGGAGCGGCGTGCTTCATCTACCTGGCGGTGCGGTAGAGGCGCCTGGAGTTCCTCGTCGGCCGCCGGCGAGGCCTCAGCGGGGCGGTGGGTGGCCCCAGCGGGCGGTGGGTGATGGATCAGTAGCCACGGAAGTATGCAAGGAGCACAGGGGCACCAGGAGGAAGGTTCTCGGAGTCCTGTGGCGGTCGGCAAAGAGAAGTTTCGTCCATTTTGTCGGACTTGCGGTTTGGTTTACGTGGAGCAATACTCCGAACGGGCTGGTCGTTGTGTTGGGCCTGATTCTGCTGGTGTTAGAGCGGCTGGTGTTGCCTGACTGGCGCTGGTTAGCGGGTGGCGCGTGGGGAGGGGGCGATGGCGCTGCCGGGGATGGGGATGCCGCCCTTCGGCGGGGCCGGGGCGCCCGGGATCGGAGCGCCCGTGCTGCCGGGAGGCGCCGTGCTGCCGGGAGGCGCCGTGCTGGCCGGGGTCGCCGGGGTGGTGCCCTTGGCGCCCGCCCAGGGTTCGGTGAAGCCGATCGCGCCGCGGTTGGCGTAGCTGGAGACGCGGATCGGGAAGCCGGTCGCGTACGCCTCGATCATCTTGCCGCCGCCGATGACCAGGCCGACATGGCCAGGATCGGTGACGGTGCCGTCCGCGCCGGCGAAGAACACCAGGTCGCCCGGCTGAGCCTGGGAGGCAGGGACCCTGGTCTCGCTGGCCCATTGCGCCTGCGAGGTGCGCGCGATGCTGATCCCGGCGGTCCGGTAGGCCATCATCATCAGGCCGGAGCAGTCGAACGCGTCCGGGCCGGTGCCGCCCCACAGGTACGGCTTGCCGAGCTGCTGTTCGGCGAACGAGATCGCCGCGGCCACGGCCTGGGTGGGCGCCTGGACCGCGGGCACGCCGCCCGCCGCCTGCACGCAGCCCGCCGCCGAATCGGCCGCCGGCAGCTGCGCGGACGCCACGGAGAAGTTGCCGCCCGCGTACTGGCCCGCGTACATCAGCACGCTCTGCACGTACGACTGCAGGTGGTTGTAGGAGAAGATGGCGGCCGACGGGTTGGCCTGGACGTTGGCGTTGAGCAGGTACTTGGCCGCGCCCGCGATCGCGTCGGGCGGGTCGTACACGTTCGCGGTCCCGTCGCCGTTCTCGTCGGTGGCCACGCCGGGCACCACCTGGCCGGCCGGATGGATCGGTGCGCCGCCCCAGCTGTTGCCGGACGCGCCTTCGATGCCGATCTGCATCGGCCCGGCCGCGCCGAAGCCGTTCTGGCCACTGTGCACGCCGGGCAGGCTGGTCTGGCCGTTGTTGCTCTCCACCGTGCCGATGCCGGCCAGGATCGTCCACGGCACGCCGTACTGCTGCCCGACCTTCTTGTACCAGAACAGGAAGTTCGACGGGATCGACCTGGCCTTGGGGCCGGCCGGCGGCTGCCCGGCGGTGCCGGTCTTCTGTCCGGAGCAGCCGGCGGTCGCCGCGAAGAACGCGTTCGTGCCGACCAGGATGGGCACGGCCAGCAGGCCGAGGCCCACCACGGCGAGCAGCCCGATGATGCCGACCACCAGGATCCGCGGCGCGCGCTGCTGCCTGGTCGTGCTCGGCTGGGTAGTTTCGGTGCGGATCAGCAGCTTGTTCGTCATGACTGCCCCACGCTGGACAGCTCGATGTCGCTGACCTGCCAGCTGGCGCCCGACCCGGTCACCGTGACCGCGTACTGGGCGCTACCGCTGCTGCTGCCCTTGGCGGTGGTCAGGTGCTGCGTCCCGGTGGCGATGAACGTCAGGCTGGACGGGCCGAAGGTCCGCAGCGCGGTGATCGACGCGGTCCCGGTGGATACCTGCTTCTGGTCGGTCCTGATCTTGGCCACGCCCGGGGTGGCGTACAGGCCCTTGAGGGTGGTGGCCTCCTCGGCGGTGATCAGCCCGTTCATCCTGGCCACGTAGTCGGCGGCGGATTCGGTGTAGGAGTAGGTGTTGTAGTCGACCAGGAACTTCTGCGTCACCGCGGCCGCGGCGGCCAGGCCCTGCTGGGTGAACGGCAGCCAGGAGTAGATGTCCACGCTGCCGGCCGGGGCAGGGGTGGTCGTCCCGGCAGTCGGCACCGGCGCGGGCGGCGACGGGACCGACGCGGTGGGGGACGGAGTAGGCGACGGCTGGGCCTGGGCGTTCGAGTGGCTCACCCTGGGCACGATAAGCCAGTAGCCGAGCGCGGCCAGCACCACGACGACTAGGGCGAAGACGGCCTTCTGCTGGCCGGGACTGAGGTCCACGGGGGCCTCCCGCTACTTGTCCCGGCGGATCGGGCGCAGCCAGAACGGCGTGGCCGGCGGTTCGTCCTGGCCGCCGGACCGCGAGCCGCCGCCGGACTCCGCGGGCGGAGGCTCGGGCGCCGGGTTCGGCCGGGCCCGGCCGGCGGACCGCTGGCGGGGGCCCGCGCTCGGCCAGCCGCTGGCCGGCCAGGCCGGGCCGCCGCCCGCAGACCCGCCGGATCCGCGTGAGCCGGATCCGCGTGAGCCGGATCCGGCGGAACTGGATCCGCGTGAGCCGGATCCGCCGGAACTGGACGGGCGGGGGGCGGGACGGCTGACCGGCGGCGCGGACCCGCCGCCCCGGCTCTGGCTCCTGGCCGGCGAGCGCCCGGCACCGCGGGACCAGCCCGAGGCCGGCGCGGATGCGGGTCCGCCCGATCCGTTCGGCCCTGCGGCCCCGGTCGCGCCGTCCCGCGGCGGCAGGTCGAGCGGCGGGGCCACCCGGCCGCTGCCGCCGTCCGCCTCGGTCACGTTCCTGGCCCGGGCCGAACCCGGCCCGGGGACCCCGCCGACCACCCGGCGGGAGCCGCCGCTGGCCTCGCCGTCCCCGTCGGCCGGGGGCGGCGCGTCCGGGCGGAGCCGCGACGCGTAGGCGTCGCCGGTCCCGGCCGCCGCCGGGTCGGCCGCGGATCCGGCCGCCTCGGCGGCCGCGCCCCGGCCGGCGGCGGAACCGGCGGCGGTACCGGATGCCATGCCGGCCGCCACGCCGGCCGACGCCCCGGCGGCCACCGCCGCGGCCTGCCCCGGGTTCCGGCGCGCCCAGCGGGCCGCCCGGTAGCTCGCCATCCCGGGGACGGCCGCGGTCGCGGCGTCCAGGGTGGACCGGCGGAAGGTGTGGCTCGCCTCGCGCAGGCTGTACTCGGCCCGCTCGGTCGAGCCGAGGGTGCCGTAGCCGACCGCGGAGAACAGGTGCGAGAACGGCTTGCGGTAGATGAACACCGCCATCGTGACCAGCGCGATCATCAAGATCTTCAGCGCCCATGGCAGCACGGCGTCCGCCGTGCCCATGATCAGCGAGTAACAGTAGAGCAGCACCGACAGCACGATCGCGACCGCGGCCGACTTCATCAGCACGCCGACGAGCATCTCGAACCAGCGGATCGCGATGACCCGGCCGAACCCGGGATGCGTGCCCACGATCAGGAAGAAAGGACCCGCCACCAGCAGCAGCAGGAAGCCCAGCTTGAGCACGATCAGCGTCAGCGCGATCAGCAGGATGAGCAGGCCCGCCACCAGGGCCGCGAACATCGCGGCGAACGCGATCTCCAGCCGGGTGGTCCACTGGTTGCCCTGGAACAGCGGGTAGACGGCCGGGTCCTGCTGCTGCATCGAGCTCGCGATGCCGCTGTAGGTGGCCTGCTTGGCCTGGACCAGCGCGGTGCTGGGCGTCTCGTTCGCCGCGATCGCCTGCGACCACAGCAGCTGACGGCCGTACTTGTTGACCACGGTCTGCTGGCCGCCGGCGCCGGCCGCGTACGCGGTGCTGCCCAGCTCCCCGTAGAGCCACGGCTTGCACACCAGCACCGACCACAGCTCGTTGGCGTTCTCGTCGACCAGGGCGTTGCCCGAGGTGTACGCGAAGTTGCCGGCCACGCTCTGCGGGTCGCCCTGCTGCACCGGCAGGCAGTTGCTGCTGGCCGGGACGGGCAGCTTGGAGAACGCGGTGTTCAGCACGCCGGTGACGCCGTTGGAGACCGTGGTCCCGATCCCGGTGAACGTGGCGGGCCGGCCGATCAGCGCGATCGCGGCCACGCAGGCCACCACCATCCACAGCGTGCCCTCGATGGTCCGGGTGGCGCGCTTGCGGATCAGGCCCTGCCAGGCCAGCCAGACCGCGCCGAGGATGACCACCGGCGCCAGGAACGGGAAGTAGATCGCCTTGCCCAGCGCGGTGATCAGCCGGTCCACCGCGTCCTGCAGCCAGGTGAGGATGTTGTTGCCCGCCGCCGACTGGTACACGGTGATCGTCACCCGGTCGATGGATTTCGCCGCGTCGAAGACCATCCCGGCCACGTTGTTCCCGATCAGCGACGTCATGTCGGAACATTGCAGGCCGTGCGCGGCCCAGAACTGCCCGGCCACCCCGTAGTTGTCGTACAGCGTCTTCCCGCCGACCGCCGCGCCCGGCGGCTGGACCATCGCGTTGATGCCGCCGGTGGCCGGCTCGGGCTGCGGCAGCGACGGCTGGCAGATGTTGTTCAGGTCGCCGACGATCCCGCTCGAGCCCTGGTTGCACAGCCCGACCAGGCCGCCGATGTCGCCGATGCCGGGCACCTGGCAGACCCCGCCGGGCTGCTGGGGTGCGGCCGGGGTCAGGCGGGCGGTGAGGGTGACCGGGGCGGCAGCCACCCGGTCCGTTCGGTAGTTATGGGCCGAACGGTCGTGGTTCGCCGCGTGACCGGCGGCGAAAGCCGGCGTGGCTACGGCGAGCATCGCCGCCGCGAGCAGCAGCACCCGGAGAACCCAGCGGGTGAGGCGGCGCCCGGGCCTGGCGGCCGGTGAGATAGCCATCGTTAGGGAGCTCCTGCTTCTGCGTTTACGAGGACGCTTCCGCCACTCGCGAGCCGGTCGCGGACGGCTCGTCCGCGCTGGGTTCCCTGCGTGCGAACGGGTCAGCCTGGCTGCGCTTGACCCGGGTTGGGTTGGTGTCGATCCATTCCTGCAGTTCGGCGGAGACCAGATCGACCCCGATCCGGCCCGCCCTGTCGTCCAGGTCGCGGAAAATGCACTCGCCGTTGCCGAGCGAGCGGAGCACGGCCTTGTGCTCGTCCGACGGCGCGACCCCGAGCAGCGACATGACGTTGGCCACCTCGCCGCGTTCGGT
>Ga0335078_10019089_pt1 | contig 10195 bp, 3 predicted proteins | sample Lox_Sample_32_FD_206711 | JGI IMG/M metagenome (GOLD analysis project Ga0335078, IMG submission 206711) | Soil microbial communities from Loxahatchee National Wildlife Refuge, Florida, United States - Lox_Sample_3.2 | ecosystem: Environmental > Terrestrial > Soil > Wetlands | place: USA: Florida...
ACGCTACCCCGCTTCGATCCGAACAGGCACAGGCATCCGAGTTTGCCTTCCCGCTTCCCACCAATATCCGCGAATTGCGCGAGGAGCCCAACCCCGACTTCGATGGAACGGTATCCTCCATCAGCTACATGACCCCAATGGCGCTGCCCGAGCTCCTGAACTTCTACCAGCGCGAGCTTGAGAAGCGCGGGCTGACGGAAGTCAAACCCTTGGAGAATGTCGATGCCCAGGGCTTTTCTCTTGTCTATCGCGGACCCTGGACCGACCGCGAGGTGGTGGTGGGAGGCACTGATTTCGGCAAACTGGCTGCAGCTACTCGCTCGGTCTCACTCCGATTTGAGGTCCGCCGGGACGCCGATGCTGAGTTCTCGCCGGCGGTGAATGAAAAACGCGCCGGGCTCCCTATTCCGCCGCACGCAACCGGGATGGACATCACCACCAAGTTCGATCCGTCGGCGAGGGTGGGTGAAATCGCCTTCTTCTCGACCATGACAGCCCAAGCGCTGCACGACTTTTACGTCCCTCTTTTTTTGAAGATGGGCTTTGCCGAAATTCCGGCGCGCGCACTCAAGAGCGGCGAAGACCTTACTCGCGAGTTCCACGGCCGGCGCAACGACCGGGCGCTGTTTTTGCACGTCGAACGGAGTTCTTTACATCCGGAACGGCGCGCCGTGCGCATCTGGTTTGGGCCGCAGCCGGCTGGGAGCGCGGGCGTCCCTTAGAAGAAGTGGTTAGTGGTTAGTGGCCAGTGGCTAGACGATCGTTTCTGTAAATAACTGGCCACTAACCACTTCTTCGAGGGGACGCCCGCGCTCGATACGGTGATTTCAGCGAGCCCTCTACACAGTTTGCAGGATGGGCGAAAAGCACCTGGCGTGCTACGGTAAAAACGGGGTGGAATCGTAGCCCGGAGGGAACTTGAGCAACACCATGCTCACTGGCGCGCTGGAGCGGTTGTGGCACCGGGCGGAGAGGCCGTCGCACGTAGTGGGGGACTTCACCCGGAGATGCCTATCTTTCGGCTCCCGGCGCGAAGTGTCCCTGTCGCACCCCGATAGCCAGAGGGCTGGCGTAGTAGCCAGTCCCAATCCTTACTATTCCCTCCCCACCGACCCGTTTCCTGCAAGGGCACATGAAAAAAACCTGGGAGCGCGGACGTCTCGCCCGCTCTTAGAAGTGGTTAGTGGCTGGCGCCGGGTGGCTCGTTCAACAATCTGGAGATTCCTAGCCACCGACCACTCGCCACCAGCCACAGCGTTGAAGAGCGGGCGAGACGCCCGCGTTCCCAGGGTTTTTTCAGCAGGGAAAAAACTGCTCGGCCTCAAACTCGAGGCGCCGTGGGTGGCGCTGGGCCGGCGGATTTCGCGCAAGATCAACGCCGACAATTGCATGGGCTGGGCGGCCCAGATGTCGTTCTACTTTGTCGCCTCGTTGTTTCCCTTCTTCATCTTTCTGGCCGCGCTGGTCGGATTCCTGCCTTTCAGTGGAGTCTGGCATTCCTTTGTCATCTGGACCATCCACTATCTTCCCCAGGAGTCCCGGTACCTGGTTCTGTCGGAGGTGATGGGACTGACCCAGGGGCGCGTCAGTTTCCTCTCCATCGGCGTGCTCGGCACCACCTGGACCGCATCCTCCGGCATCATGAGCTTAATGGATTCGCTCAACGCGGCTTACGAGGTCCGCGAAACGCGCGGTTACTTCCAGAGGCTGGGCGTCGCCCTGCTGTGCCTCTTCATTTTTTCCTTCCTCATCCTTGCCGCTTTTGGGGCGCTCTCCGCCGGCCATGGGCTAGGCGTCTGGCTCGGGGTGCATGCCGGGTCGTTCCATCCCGGCGCTCTCTGGGACCTCGGCCGCTGGCTGGTCTCGTTAGGGCTGGTGGGCATGGGGGCGGCGACCGCCGACTATCTCCTCCCCAACCGCAAGCGTCCCTGGCAGTGGATCACGCCGGGAACCGTCTTTGCCGTTTTAGCATCGGCAGTGGCTTCCGTGGGTTTCAACCTCTACGTCGAATACGTAAGTGCTTACAGCAAAACCTACGGCGCTTTGGGCGCCATTATCATCTTAATGTTCTGGATCTATACCATGAGCCTGATTGTTCTGGTCGGCGCCGAAGTCAACTGCGAGCTGGAAAAGCCGCGATCCTCCGCGCCGTCGTCGCGGCCGGCTGGGGAACCGCTCGCTTCGAATCGTTCCCTGGCGGAGCCCGCGAGCAAAGCGTCATGAGCCACGACCTTCAACTTTGGTTGATAGCCTTGGTAGCCGTCATCGCTTTCTGCACGGCCGTGTGGACCACCGTTCTGGTCGCTATCGCCATTCGGTTTCGGGACCTTGAGGCCAAGATCAGCGAGCTGAAGGAAATGGTGAGCGCCCAGGGTTCCGGCGTGCGCGAAACGATCCTGAAAGTGCGCGACGCAGCGGTCAGCATGGAGCGGGCCGGTCGCAACGTGACCGAAATCACCGAGCGGGTAAAGGGCGTGGTGGACCTGTCGGCCCAGCTTTCCCGAGAGAAGCTCCAGCGTATCGATGCAGTCGCCGACGATATGATCTCGCGCGTTGAGCGGGTCAGCCGCGGCCTCGAAGAGGGCATTCTCGCTCCGGTGCGTGAGTTTCGGGCTGTTTCAGCGGGAGTACGCGCCGCTGCCGCCGCCTTGTTTAACCACGGTGAGAATTCGCCGAAGTCACGAGCGAGCCGCGGCGCGGGACCGATTCTCTCGCTGCTGATCGTGGTCGCGGGCGCTTCCGGGCAGCGACTTCGGGCACAACCACTCCGGCCCTCGGCAATTGATCCTGGACGGTCGGCAAGTCCCCAGTTGATGCCTCCCGGCGTGACCTACGAAGGCCAGCACGTGGCGTTCGTCGACCTGGTGGCCCGGCCAGCGATCGACGTCGACGACCTGCGACCGATGGTGGCGCAAAAGGCTGACGCGCCTTATTCCAACGCCAAGGTGCAGCAGACCATTGACGCACTGAAGCGGACCCGCTTATTCACCAAGGTCGACGTGCAGGTGACGCTCGAACCCACCGGCCTGCGCGTGATGTTTATTCTGGAGCCCGCCTTTTTTATCGGGACCATCGATTTTCCAGGCGCGCTCGACGCTTTCAGCTATCCGCGCCTGCTGCAGGTGGTGAACTATCCCCCCGAGCAGCCTTACGAAGAGAGCGTGGCGAACGACGGAGAGGAGGCCTTGCAGCGATTCCTCGTCCACAACGGCTACTTTTCCGCCAAGGTCGCAACCGAGAGCACATTGGACCAGCAGATTAAAGTGGCGAACATCATCTATCGCGTCACGCTGAATCGCCACGCGAAGTTCGGCCAGGTACAGGTGACCGGGCTCCCGCCGGACCAGGCGGCGCGATTGCAGCGCGACCTCCGTTCCTTGCGCGCGCGGATGAAGGGCGCTTCCGTGCGCCAGGGAAAGCCCTACGACGCCGATAAAATCCGGGCGGCCACCGAGTACATCCGCAGCGAGCTGGGCAAAGAAAACCTGTTGACGGAGCAAGTAAAGCTGGAAACGCCGCACTACGACGCGAACACCAATCGCGCCGACCTGGCGTTTCAGGTTACGCTGGGGCCAAAAGTCACCGTGTCGGTCGAAGGAGCCAAGCTTTCCCGGAAAAAAGTCAGGCAACTGATTCCAATCTATGAGGAAAACTCTTTCGATGACGACCTGGTGGCGGAAGGCCGCCAGGACCTGACGTCCTACTTTCAATCCAAGGGATATTTCGACGTGAAGGTGACCTCTCACGTTGTGGAAGAGCCGTCCGTGGTTTATCACATCGAAAAAGGCGAGAAGCATCGGCTGGTGGTGGTGAAGTTTCACGGCAATCAGCATTTCACCGACGGCCAGCTCGCGTCGCAGATTCAGATCGAGAAGGGCCGTTTCCTGACACGGGGAAAATTCAGCAACGATCTGCTCCAGCAAAGCGTGAAGCAACTGACGGATTATTACCGCGCCTCAGGATTCGACAAGGCCGATATAAAGCCCAAGGTGGCAGAAGGCAATCCTCAAGTGGCAGTGACCTTCGAGATCAAGGAGGGCCCGCAGACCATCGTGGATGCCCTTCACGTTGAAGGCAACAAGACTCAATCCATCGGCGCCCTGGTGCCCGGGGGCCTCAAAGTGGCGGCCGGCAAGCCTTATTCTCAGCAATTGCTGAACGAGGATCGCAACCACATCGTGGCCAAGTATCTTGATCTCGGCTATCCGAACGTGACGTTTCGGCCGTCGGTGGCGCCGGTTGCGGGGCGGCCCAATCACGTTGAGGTCACTTATGCGATCCAAGAAGGGGCTCATGTCCGGGTCGAAAGGGTGGCCGTGATGGGTGCAAAGCACACCCGGACCAGCTTCATCAACCGCAGCGTCGACGTTCGACCTTCCGGCCCTTTGAGTGAGGGCAAGATGCTGGAATCCGAAAGCCGCCTCTACGATCTGGGCATTTTCGACTGGGCGAGCGTGGATCCACGGAAGCCGATTACCGATCAGACGGAAGAGGACGTTCTGGTGAAAGTGCATGAGGAGAAACGGAACAGCCTGAGTTGGGGACTGGGCTTCGAGTTCGAACCGCGAGTTGGCAACCTGCCCGTGGGCGCGGTGGCGCTGCCCGGTCTACCGGTGATCGCGCTGCCGAAGAATTTCACCACCACGCAAAAGGACTTTGCCAGCCCCACGGGCGACATTGAATTCAGCCGGCTGGACCTTCGCGGGCGCGGCGAATCGGCCACCATCGGGCTGCTCGCCGCCCGGCTGGACCAGCGAGCCACCTTTACCTACTCCCAGCCCCACTTCGCCGGCTGGAGCTGGAGTTCGCTGCTGAGCGTGTCGGCAGAGCGCACCAGTGAGAACCCGCTCTTCACGGCGCAGACCGGCCTGGTCAGCGTGCAACTGCAGAAGTTTCTCGATCGGACCAAGAGGAAAACCTTGTACGTCCGCTACAGCTTCAACCGCACCGACTTGAGCAACCTCTTGATCCCGGCGCTGGTGCTTCCCCAGGACCGCATTGTGCGCCTTTCCAGTTTCTCGACCACCTTCACTCACGATACGCGCGACAAGCCGCTCGATGCCCACAAGGGCATGTTTCAGTCGCTCGATTTTGGGGTGTATCCGAAAGCGATCGGATCGAGCGATAACTTTGTACGCTTTCTGGGTCAGACTGCGCATTACTGGCAAGTGAAGCCGTCGCTGGTGTGGGCGAACAACGTCCGGATCGGCATGATCAAGGCATCCGGCGGCAGCGCCGTCCCGCTCATCGAGCGCTTCTTCTCGGGAGGTCCCGATAGCCTGCGCGGCTTTCCCATCGATGGCGCCGGCCCGCAGCGTACGGTTCCGGTTTGCATCGATCCCGACATTCCGTCCACCTGCACCAACATCAATGTCCCGGTGGGCGGGCGACAACTCTTCATCTGGAACTCCGAAGGACGATTTCCGCTGCCGGTGAAAAAGGGATTGGGTGGCGTGATTTTTTACGACGGCGGCAACGTCTACAACGCGATCGGTTTGGGCCAGTTCTTCAAGGACTACACGAACACGGTTGGGATCGGCGTGCGCTACGACACACCCGTGGGGCCGGTTCGTTTCGACGTTGGGCGCAACCTGAATCCGGTGCTCGGATATAAAGCCACCCAGTATTACATCACGCTGGGCCAGGCGTTTTAAATAGCGGGGACGCCGCCCTTTTTGCAACTGAGACCTATGTACGTCGCCTGTCATTCGGAGCGCAGCGAAGAATCCCTCTTGAGTGCCTGGCGGGCGGCGCAAAAGCAAGACAGATTCTTCGGTGAGCTCAGAATGACAGGCCAACTCTTTTTCCGCACTCCGTAATAGAACTGGCGGGTGAGGATTATCAAAGGCTCGCTTTCAAACGAGGTTTGCAAGATATATGACGACGGCCAAGAAATGGATATTGCGGATTGCAGCCGCAGTGCTGGTGGTGTTTCTCGCGGGCATTGCGGCGCTGGTCGTGATTCTGCGCACCGGTCGCTTCCATCGCTACGTTTTGGAGAAAATCGTCGAGGAGACGGAAGACGCAACAGGCGGAAAGGCGGAGCTGGCAGACTTCCGTTTCCGCTGGTCGGGCTACCTCGACCTTTATCATTTTGTGCTGCACGGCACCGAATCGGATCCCACCCGGCCTCTCGCCTCGGCAGAGCACATCGGGATCGGCTTGAAGCCGCTCTCCCTGCTGGAAAAGAATATCGACTTGAGAGAGATCGTTATCGATCAGCCCGCCGTCCACCTGTGGATCGACAAGTCCGGAAACACGAACATCCCTCAACCACGCGCCACGACCACGGAGAACAAGCCGGTGAATATTTTCGACTTGGCGATCAAGCATTTCGTGATCCACGGAGGCGAGGTCTATTCGAACGACCGGCAATTGCCGATGGAAGCTGAGCTTCACGATCTGCAGAGCGAGGTAGACTTTGCCACTCTCGAAACCGAATACGATGGCTCGCTCAGTTACCGGGATGGCCGCGTCCGGTTCGGCGACTTCAACCCGGTCGAGCACGATTTTTCCACCCGCTTCAGCGCCACTCCGTCCGGCATCAGGCTGGAAAACGCGATCCTGGCGAGCGGCGGGTCACGCATATCCGCGCAGGCGATGCTGACGAATTACACGAACCCGGTTGTAAGTGGCACTTACCAGGCCACCCTTGCTACCGCCGATTTGCGACGCATCCTCAAAGAGTCCTCGCTGCCGGTGGGGGAAGTGACAATCAATGGGTCAGTGCGCTATCAAAGCGCGCCCAATTCATCCGTGCTGGATGATCTCGACGTGGATGGCAACCTGAGCAGTCCGGTGCTCGCCGTCCGCCTGCAGCAGGCACACGGTGAGATCAGAGCCGTCCGCGGACGCTTCCGGCTGGATAAAGGCACTCTGGATGCGAGCGACCTGCAAGCTGACCTCCTGGGCGGGCACGGGACGGCCAGCTTCAACATGTCGCATCTCGCCACCACGCCCGTCGCGCGCGTCGTCGCCTCCGTGCGCGCTATTTCGCTCGACGCTGCGAGCGCTGCGCTCGCGAGCAGACCGCTGGAGCACGTCCCGATTACGGGACGAGTGGATGGCAAAGCGGAGGCGAGCTGGTCCGGCAGCTTGCAGGGCCTTCGGGTTCGTTCCGACGCCACCGTGGCCGCGAGCGTCTCATCGGCGCGACCCGTGGGCAATCCCCAAGCCCTTTCGATTCCAGTGAACGGCGACATTCACTTGTTCTATGACGACGCGCGAGGCTCGATATCGCTGAGCCAGACTCATCTCGAGACGCCGCATACGAGCGTGCATCTGAATGGAGTTGCGAGCCAAAGATCGAGCCTGACGGTCGAAGCCCAAAGCGACGATCTGCGCGAGGTGGATGCGCTGGCGCTGCTCCTTCGGACCGCGACGGCTCCGCCAGGGCGACAGCCTCCGCCACAGTTGCTTGGACTCTCCGGTTCAGCACAGCTCGGCGGACAGATGACCGGGTCGCTCGAAATGCCCCACTTTTCCGGCGAACTTACCGCCAACAACGTCCGGTTTCAAGGATTCTCGGCCCGGCAGTTGCGCACCGGCCTCTCCCTGAGCCCGTCGGAAGCCACCTTCAACAACGGCGATCTTGAAATCAGCGGACAGAGCCGCGTCAAGTTCTCCGGAGGCGTCGGACTGCGAGATTGGTCCTACACGCCTTCCGAGCCGCTCATCGCTGAGGTCACCGCCACCAAGGTCCAGATTGCTGACATCGAGAAGCTCGCGAAACTCGATTACCCGGTGACGGGTTGGCTGAGCGCAAACGTCTCGGTCCACGGTTCGCAACTGAAGCCAGCCGGTCAGGGTTCGATTCAGCTTGCGCAAGCGAGCGCGTGGGGCCAGCCGATCCAGAGTTTCGCCGTGCAATTCCACGGCACCGGCGAGTCCATCACGTCCACCCTCACCGCACAGAGTTCCGCCGGCAGCGTCAGCGGCAATCTTACCTACTACCCGCAACGCGAAGGCTACCAAGGCCAGATCGAAGCGCGGAACATCAAGCTCGGCCAGCTCGAGATCCCGAGCCTGGAGAACATGGGAATCAGCGGCACCTTGACCGCCACCGCCAAGGGCAGCGGGAGTTTCCAGCAGCCGCAACTGGAGGCCACGGCGGAAATCCCGGAACTGCAGGTCCGGGAACAGAAGATCACCGGCGTCAAGGCGGAAGTGAACGTCGCCAACCAGCACGCCACTTTGAGTCTCGATTCGATGATCGACCAGGCGTACGTCAAGGCAAACGGCACCGTTAACTTGACGGGAGATTACAACGCCACGGCCACACTCGACGCGCGCGGCGTACCCCTCGCTGCCTTGCTGGCAGATTATCTCCCGTCGTCACCGGTCGAACTGAGCGGCCAGACGGACGTGCACGGCGACCTCCGGGGTCCGCTGAAGGACCCGGCTCGCCTCGAGGCCCACCTCGAGATTCCCAAGCTTTCGCTGGCTTACCAGTCGATTCAGCTTGCAAACACTGCGCCGATTAGACTGGCCTACAAGGATAGCGTGCTGACCCTGGAACGCGCTGAAATCAAGGGCACCGACAGCGACCTGCAACTCCAGGCGACTGTCCCCTTGCAGGGATCGGCGCCCCTCTCGGCCTCGGCCACGGGAAATGTCGATCTGCGGGTGATCAAGTTGCTCGACTCGGATGTCGATGGCACGGGACAAGTCAAATTGAACGTGACGGCGCGAGGGGATCGATCCCATCCTTCCTTGCAGGGCCAGATCCAGATGATGAACGCCGCCGTCCAGGCGCAGGGCGCCCCGCTGGGGGTAGAAAAGTTGAACGGCGAGTTTGCTCTAACCAACGACCGGATCGAAATCAGGCAACTGTCGGGTGAAGCGGGTGGAGGCACCTTGTCCGTTCAGGGCTACATCACTTACCAGCCCCAGCTTCAATTGAATCTGGGCCTGACTGCGGACCACGTGCGCCTGCGCTACCCCGCCGGCGTCCGCGCGGTGCTGCGCGGTAATCTCGCATTGAACGGAAACACCCAGGCTTCCCAGCTCAACGGCCGCATGGTGATCACCAATCTCTCCTTTACCAACGCGTTTGACCTCTCCACTTTCATCAATCAGTTCAGCGGCCAGTCGGTGCCCGCGCCCAGCCAGGGATTCCTGGCCAATCTGAACCTGAACGTCGCGGTACAAACTTCGGAGGAGGTTTCCCTGGAGAGCGCCCACCAACTGAGCCTGCAGGGGTCCGCGAACCTGCGGGTGGAAGGAACGGCGGCTGACCCGGTCATCCTGGGGCGCGCCAACTTGACGGGCGGCGAGATGTTCTTTATGGGCAATCGATATGAGATCCAAAGCGGCCAGGTGGCCTTTGTGAATCCCGTCGTCACCGAGCCGGTGGTGAATTTGTTGGTGACCACCACCGTCAACCAGTTCAACCTCAGCCTCAGTTTCGTGGGGCCCATCGATCGCCTGCGCACCACCTACACGTCGGACCCGCCGCTCCCGCCGGTGGACATCATAAACTTGCTTGCCTTCGGCAAGACGGCGGAAGAGTCGCAGGCGGCAAGCGCGGGCCAACCCGCGAATCTGGGGGCCGAATCGGTGTTGGCGAGCGGCCTTACCAGCGAGGTCAGCAGTCAGATACAGAAATTTGCCGGTATCTCCAATCTTTCGATCGACCCGCTGATTGGCGGCGATCAGCGCAATCCCGGGCAGGAGTTGGCGATTCAAGATCGAGTGACTAAGAATCTTCTGCTGACATTCGCTACCGACGTCACCTCAACGCAGGGCGCGTCTTTTCAGGTGGAATACCAGTTGAACCGGAAGTGGTCGGCGAGCGTCAGCCGGGATGAATGGGGAGCCGTAGCCGTGGGCGTCAAAATGCACAAGAAGTTTTAGTACTTTTCAATTCGTCGATCAGCCATCTGCAATCGTCAGTTCTTCCACTCGCGGTTATCATGCGAAGAGGGATCGCTCATCATCTATTCCTGTTCTTCGCGCACCTGGGCGGGTTCGGGATACTGCTCCTAAGCGTGCTCGATTCGTCTCCCCTGCTGATTCCCCTGGGAAACGACGTCCTGTTCATCGCCATGACCGCCAGGAATCACGGCCATGTGGTCTACTACACGGTGATGGCTGTGGTGGGGTCGGTCGTCGGCTGCCTGAGCGTCGACGAACTCGGGCGCAAGGGTGGCGACAAGGCTCTGCACAGAATCATACCCGCGCGGCGCCTGAAGTC
>Ga0335078_10019090_pt1 | contig 10194 bp, 10 predicted proteins | sample Lox_Sample_32_FD_206711 | JGI IMG/M metagenome (GOLD analysis project Ga0335078, IMG submission 206711) | Soil microbial communities from Loxahatchee National Wildlife Refuge, Florida, United States - Lox_Sample_3.2 | ecosystem: Environmental > Terrestrial > Soil > Wetlands | place: USA...
GTAGTTCGCGTCCGGGGTGTTCGTCGCATTGTTGATCGTGGGGAACGGCGCGACGCTCGAGAGCGGCGTGAACGCCCCGGCGGCGAGGACCGTGAGGAGGCTCCCCACGGCAAGGACGAAAAGCGAGGTCACCGCGCGGTAGGTCCTGAGACCGTGACGGAACCGCTGGCCGAGCGGCACCTTTTCCGAGGACGCCATCCGGGCGGCGGGAGGCGGTTCGGCTTAAGAGCGTAACCGGGCACCCGTCGGCCGCCGGGCGTTGGGCGCGTTCAGCCGTCTTTCCGGGGCGGTTCTCCCTTCGAGGGAGTGCGGGGGCTTACGGTCCTTCCGTAGGCGAGCGGCCCTTCGGGCGCTGGGGGTTTGGGACCGGCGGAGGGCGCCGGGACCCGCGCGAGCATCGGCCGCAAGCGTCGGTAGACCAGCGCCGCACCGAGCAACGCGACCAGAGCGCCGACGTAGCCGGTCGCCTCGCCCCCGAGGTAGCCGAGTCCCAGGAGGAAGAAGCCGACGGCGCTGAACAGCGCTCCCGCGAACGGGCTTCCGCCGGTCCGTTCCGAAGCCCCGGCCGCGGGAAGGGAGAGGAAACCACCGGCGACCTGAAGGGCGACGAGCGCCGCGGATTCGAGCAAGACGAGACCGGTTCCGTCGACGGTGATGCTCGGGTTCGCGAGGTACTGCGAGACGACGGCGAGCGAAATGATCCCGCCGATCGCGGCCCGATAGCCGAGGGCGTAGAATGGCCGGGAGAGGTCGGCCCCCCAGTACTTGGTCCGAAGGAGTGCCCACTGCGCCACCTCGTCCCCGAGGACCAGGAGGCCGAGGAACAGGAGGGCGCTCGGGAGCGCCGCGTTGCCCATCGAGAGCTGGAACAGCACGAACGCGATCGCGAGCGGGATCCCCACGAACAGTCCGGCCGTGTACGCGAACAGTTCCTTGCGTTCGTCGAACAGGGTGACGGGGACCTGCGGCTCGGCGAACCGGCCGACCTCGACGTAAAGGAACGCCCCGGACAAGAGCACGCCGACGACCGCGCCCAAGGTGAGCGACGCGACGACCATCGTCAATCGACCCGGCGGCCGGCGGCGAGGAATCCGGTGTGCCCGAGCATCTCGAACTCCGGCCTCGTCCCGCCTTCCCCGACGTGGATCCCTCGCTCGATCACCTCGAGCGCCCGGACCTCGTCAAACCCGTGCTCCCGCAGCGCCCGGACCGTCCGCTCAAGTTGGTTATACGTCGGGGTGTACGTGGCCACATACCCCCCCACGCGGAGGCGCGCGTGCGCCGACGCGAGCACGGCCCACGGCTCGGGCAGGTCGAGCACGACGCTCGAAAGGCTGTCCTCGTCGAGCCCGTGCTCCGCCACGTCGCGCAGCCGGAAGGAGACCCGGGACTCGAACCCGGCCCGACGCACGTTCGCGCGGGCCGCCTCGAGAAAATCATCGCGTCGGTCGTAGGAGAAGACGCGTCCCGAGGGCCCGACCGCGAAGGCGAGCACGACGGTGAGGGCACCGCTCCCGGCGCCGGCTTCCGCGACACGGCCGCCGGGCTCGACACCCGCGAGGGAGACCAATTGCGCCGCGTCCTTCGCGGTGACGATCTGCGCGCCGCGACGCACCGCACCGAGCAGGTCCGAAAGCGAGGGACGGAGGGCGTGATAGGTCGTGCCGAGCCATACGACCGGCCGACCCGGGTCAGTTCCGAGGAGCTCCGTCAGGTCGAGGACGCCCTCGTTCCCGATCTTCTGGGGACCCCGGGCCACCCGGACCAGGATCGCCGCGGCGCCGGGCCGCTTGAGGGCGACCGTCTCCCCCTCTGACCATGGTTCGCTCATCGGGTTCGCGCAGGCACGGCCCGCTTCGCGTAATAACCCCGCGCCCCGGGGACCGGCGTTCCTATCCCGACCCCGGTTCTCCCGCCCGCCATGGTGACGTACGACGACGAAGGGATGCTGGCCGCTCCCCGCGCGATCGTCTGGAAACTTCTCGGGGAACACTTGGACGACACGAAGATCGGAACGATCCACCCCCTCATCCAATCGCAGAAGACCGTGAGCCGCACCGAGAGCGAGGCGGTCGTGGACCGGGTGATCGACGTGCGTCGTAAGCCGATGAAATCCCGGTGGAGGCTCACGTACCATCCTCCCGAGAGCTACCGCTGGGAGGTCCTCGAGACCGAGGGGCCGTGGTCGAAGGGTTCGTTCCTCGAAGTGCACTATGACGAGGTCCCGGGCGGGACCCGGCTTCGGTCGCACGGGGAGCTCGAGATCAGCGTCCTCCCGTTCTTCCTGTCCCAGAAGCGGACCATCGCCCGCGTCCTCGCCGACATCGACACCGAGGACTGGTCGTACATCAACCGCTACCGGTTCTAGGCACCCGCGAGAGGCGCGACTTTAGATAGAACGAGCGATGGCCCTCGGGGTCGCGGGCATAGTGTAGTCTGGTTATCACATAGGCTTGCCAAGCCTATAACTCGGGTTCAAATCCCGGTGCCCGCACTCCCCGCCGGTGCCGCGCCCCTCGAGCGCGTGGTAAAGCTCGGAGTCCCGGCCGGGCGCTTCTCCACCCTTCCAATCCGACCGAGACCACGTGGAGGCGGGCCCGGCTCCGAGACGGATGGCGATCCGAGAGAGCTCGGAGATCCAGACGGCCGCTCCCGCCTCCTCGATGGGAACCTCGCGGACCTCGGCGATCTCCGGAGGCCGCGCGGTCGGCTCCCCCGAGACCCGCTCGACGGCGAACGCGAAGTAGACGTCGCTCTCGTTCTCGCCGATCACCTTGTGCCGGGTGAGGAGGAGCCGACCCACCGTCACCACCACCCCGGTCTCCTCCTCCACTTCGCGGATGAGGCCGTGCTCCAAGCTCTCGCCCGGTTCGACGTACCCGCTCGGAATCGTGAACCGGGAGCGGTACACCGCCCGATTGACCAGGGCCCGACCGTTCCGAATGAGGACGGCGCCCACCCCGACGCGCGTGTGCGGTAGGGGAAGGGGCGGGATCGAGGGAGCCGACATCGGTCCCCGCGACCGGTCAGGGAGCGGCGACGAGCGAGTCGAGGAAACCGATCGGGGGCGTGCCGAAGGAGAGCAGCGTGTCGTGAAACTCCTTCGTGGAACCGTGGAAGCGCGAGGCGAGGTACTTCGAGCGAACGTCGAGGATAGCGAGCTTCCCCAGGGTGTAGCAGAAGTACTCGGGGTTGTACGTCCCGCGGATCGCCTCGCGTTGCGCGTGCAGCTCCTCGAGGTGGGCGTTCGTTCGCAGGAAGCGGGCGGCGTCCGCGACCGACATCCCTTGCGTGTGCATCCCGATCGAGACGATGAGGCGGCAGTTGCGCAGCAGGGCGTCCTGGAGCTGCGTCACCTCCGCGGAGGTCGACCGGTCGTCGAACCCGGCCTCGAGCGCGGCCTGCTCGCAGTAGTGGGCCCATCCCTCGATGAACGAGTAAGAGAACCAGACCTTCCGGGCGAGCGTCTGGCTCGTCTTTCGGAAGTGGAGCGACTGGAGGTAGTGGCCCGGCCAGACTTCGTGCACCGTGGTGTTCTTCAGCATCGCGTGATTGAGCGTCCGTAGCCACTCCTCCGCCTGCGTCGGGCTCCAGGCCGGGTCGACGGTGGTGACCCAGTAGATCCCGTCGACCGGCTTCTCGAACGGCCCCGGGGAGCTCATCGCGGCCGTCCACAGGTCGCGGGCCCACGCCGGGGTCTCCCGGACGTGACAGACCTCGGGTTCGGGGATCGATACGATCTCCTTCTCGCGGACGAATTCCCGGATCTCGTTCGTCATCCGCTTGACGAGCGGGATCAACTCCTCGGGCGACGGATGGTTCTCGTTGAGCCGGTCGATGAGCTGTTCGACCGGAACCCCCTGGTCGCGGGCGATCTCCCCGAGCCGGTTCTGGTTCCGCTTGAGGTCGGCGTGACCCCGGTTCAGGATCTCCTCGATCGGCGTGCGCAGGCCTTCCCGGACCCAGAGGAGCTGCTGGAACTTCTCGTGGCCGAGCGCGAACTCCTCGGTCGCCTTCGGAAGACGGTCGGTGCGGAGCCAGTCGGCGAACGCTCGAACCGCGGCCTCCGCGCCCTCGCGCGCTTTGTCGACCTCGGCGCGAAGCGATTCCGAGCCGGTGGCGGCGAACGCGACGCCCTCCTCGAAGTGGGACGGGAGTCCGCTCGCGATCTGCACCGAGAGCGTGACGAACGGTTTGGGGAGCCGCTCCTCGAGGCGGTGCTTCGCGTTCTCGAGCAGCGTCGGGACCGAGGCGAGGACCTTGACGATCGCCGCGACCCGGTCCGCGACCGGCGCGTAATCGCGGGCGATGTAGTTCGTGAGGTCCGGCTGGAAAAGGTAGACCATCGGGTTACGGTCGAGCTCCCGGGTCGCTTCGAGGTCGAACCGGTTTCCCTCGAGCAGCAACCGAAGGAGGTTACGGTCGAGCCGGCGCGGGACGCTCAGGTCCGACTCGGGGACCTTCTCGAGCTCCTCCAAGAGCTCCTTGGCGGTGGCGGACCAGCGACGGGTACTCTCGAGGGATAGGTCGGGGAGTAGCCCGTCGTACTGGTGCAGACCGAGGTACGACGCCATCGTCGGTCGCAGCACGAACGTGTGGGCCACGACCTGTTGCTCGAGCAGCGAGAGCCGGTCGCTGGGGGGTTCGACCATAGCGGGGCGTCGTCTACCGGAGCGGCAGATAGGGATTTCGCCGGGCGGGGCGCTTCGGGTTTTACCACTCTGCTATTCCGGGTACTGGGCCACGAGCGAGCGGTCGACCGCCGCGATGCTCGGACGGCCAGTGAGCACGAGCGCGCTGGCGAGGTCGGAAAGCAGCAACGAGAAGTATCGGTCGACCCCCGCTTCTCCTCCGGCCGCGAGCGCCCACAGCGGGGGCCGTCCGACCCCGACCGCCTTCGCTCCGAGCGCAAGGGCGATCAGCACATCGCTCCCGCGGCGAACACCGCCGTCGAGGTACACCTCGACCCGGTCGCCGACGGCCTTCACGACCGATGGGAGGACCGAGAGCGACGACGGCGAACGGTCGAGCTGACGGCCGCCGTGGTTCGACACGACGATCGCGCGGGCTCCGTGCTGCGCGGCCCGTCGGGCATCGTCGGGGTGGAGGACCCCTTTGACGACCACCGGAAGTTCGGTCATCTCCCGAAGGCGGTCGACGACCTCCCAGGATTCCGGGAACGCCGGCCGGAGCGAGTAGCGGTCGCCCCACCGCACGGGCCCCCTCGATGGCGGGACCACGCGCGGGCCGTTGCCGAGCGGAAGGCTCGAATCGATCGCGAACCCGGTCTTAAGTTGTCCGTCCCGCACCCCGAGCACCGGAACATCCGCGGTGAGCACGAGGGCCGAGTACCCGGCGGTCTCGGCGCGACGGACGAGCGCCCTCGTCGCCGCCCACTTCGGCTGCAGGTAGAGCTGGAACCAGCGCGGACCGGTCGGCTTCGCGCGGGCGATCTCCTCGAGCGAGCGGGAGGAGAGCGTGCTGAAGACCGCGAGCAGACCCGCGCGGGCCGCGGCACTCGCGGTCGCAAGTTCGCCGCGGGAGTGCACGAGCCCTTGGTACGCGGTCGGTGCTACGAAGACCGGAGCCGCGACGTCCGCGCCGAGCATCGACGCCCGAAGGTCGACTTCGTGGACGGACGAGAGGATTCGCGGCCGCAGGACCCATCGGTCGAACGCGGCGCGGTTCTCTCGGTCGGTCCACCCGGCAGCCGCCGCCCCCTCGATGTACGACCAGACCCGCGCGGAGGTGTGCCGGGATGCGACCTCCTCGAGCTCGCCGAGCGAGGAGATCCCCGCGGCCCGTCGCTTCGCCATCGCGCCTCCCCCGGCCGACGGTTCCGAAGCATAAGATGGGCACCGCCTCCGGGGAACGGGGAGCAGCTTCCGTGGCCGCTCGGACCCTCCGAGGGTCCTCCCTCCGCGCGAGGTTCCGCAACGAGACGCTTTTGGGGAAGAGACGTTACCTTCCTCCATGGCCCGCGTGCGACGCGTCACCGTTTCGGGAGGACGCTCGTTCGAGTACGTCTCGCAAGGAAAGGGACCGGCGACCCTGCTCGTGCATCCGGGCGGTCCCGGCGGGACGTACCACTACCTTCGGGCGCTGCTGCAGCTTGCGAACGCCAACCTTCGCGTGATCCTGTTCAACCCGCGCGGCGCCGGGCACAGCTGGGCCCCGAAGCGGTCGAGCGACTTCACGATCGCGAACATGGCGGAGGATGTCGAAGCGATCCGACGGGCGCTCAAGATCACCGAACTTCACCTCCTGGGCTACGAAGCCGGTGGGTTCGTCGGCCTCGAGTACGTCCACCGCTACGAACCCCGCCTCACGTCGCTTCTGCTCTGCGGCACGGCGGGAAGTGCGGAGGAGATCCGGGCGGCGAACCGGCTCATCATCGCCTGCGCGACTCCGAAGCAGCGGGCCCGCATTCGCGAACTCACCAAGGCGAAGGCGTTCGAAACGGACGAGTACGCGGAGCTCGCCGAACGGATCCGCGCGCCGTTCTACACCCGCTTCTTGAAGTCGACCCCGCGCGACCTCGGGGCGACGAAGGTGAACTCCGCCGTCTATCGGGCGATGATGTCCCCCGAGGGCGACCTTTACGCGGTCGACGGGACGATGGCCCACTGGGACGGCCGGAAGTACTACTCCAAGATCGAGGTCCCCTGCGTGGTCGTCGTCGGTCGATACGACTACTTCCTCGGGCCGTCCGTGGAGATGGCCGAACGGATCGAGCCGGCCCACCTGAGGGTCCTCGCGAACAGCAGCCACCTTGCGGTCCTCGAACAGCCGCGCGAGTTCCTCGCGGTCATCCGCGAATTCCTCGTCGACGTCACGGGCGGCTGAGAGCCGGCGATGCGGGCCCGATACAGGTAAACCCCCGCGCGGCCGTGTACGGTTCCCCGGAGGTACCGTGGTTCCCGAGAGCGCGCAACGCACCGACCCCGGCCCGGCATCGCCACCGATCCGGCTCAAGCTGACGCCCGAGGCACGATCGGCGCTCGTCCAATCCCTCTCCGGTCGCCCGAAAGGGTCCGGGATCCGCCTGTGGGTCGAACGGGGCATGCACCCGCACGCTCAGATGATGATCGACCACGCGTCCGTGCGGGATATCCCGGTCGAGGTCGACGGGGTTCCGTTGCTGCTCGACGAGAGCAGCTTGAAGTTCCTCCTGGACGCGGAGGTCCGCTACCACGCCGAGCCCGGCCGCACGGGCTTCGAGGTCGTCGGTCCGTTCCTCCCGTCCGCGACGTCCGCGAGCCCCGCTCCGCCGGCGTCGGCCCCCCCGAGCTCTCCCGCGGCCGACTCCGCCCCGGCCCGTCCCGAGGTGGAGGCCAAGATCCGCGACGCCCTGCGGAACATCTACGACCCCGAGATCCCGATGAACATCATCGACCTGGGTCTCATCTACGGGATGGACTGGGACGAGCACGGGGCGCTCACCATCCGCATGACGATGACGAGCCCCGGCTGCCCCGCGGTCGAGGAGCTCACGCGCGAGGTCGCCGGCGCCGCCCGCACGGCGAGCGGGGTCGACAAGGTCGACGTGGTCGTGGTCTGGGAGCCTCCGTGGGGTCCCGACCGCATGACCGATTTCGCCCGACGCCAGTTCGGCTACGCGTGAACGGCGGGTTCCGGCAGGGCGGGTCCGTATTCCCGCTAGTGGATGACCAGCCAGACGAGGTTCGAGGCCGCGAGCGAGGCGAGCATCACGGGAAACGCCCGCCGCAGATACGTCCCCCACGTGATCCGGACCCCCGCGCGGTCGGCGGCGGACAGCGCCACGACGTTCCCCGAGGCTCCGATCGGTGTCCCGTTGCCTCCGATGTCGGTGCCGATGGCGGTCGCGTAGAGCATCGGCGCGATCGGTAGCCCGGTGTCGGCGCCTACCTGGCCGATGAGCGGCCCGGCCGCGGCGGCCAGCGGAACGTTGTTCACCACGCTCGAGAGCAGGCCGAGCGACCACAGGAGCACGGAACCGGTCAGGAGGAGGTTCCCCGTGCCCGCGCTCGCGATCCCTCCGGCCACCGCACCGATCGCGCCGGTCGTGACCAGCCCTCCGACGAGGACGAACAGGAACAGGAAGAACCCGATCGTCTCCAGGTCGAGCGCGAGCAAGAGGGGGCGCAGGTGGTGCGCCCCGCCGATCGCGAGCGCGGCAACGCCGCCTCCCAGGCCCACGACCCAGATCGGGATGCCCGTCCAAGGGTCGAGGGCGAGCAAGGCGATCATCACCACGAACGCGGCGAGCGCGGTACCGAGCCAAAGGCGGTCGACCGGCGGCACCGGCGCCGGGGCGACCGCCGGCTTTCCCCGACGGCGGTCGACCGACCGCGAGAACATCACGAGCGCCACCAGGAGGGCGGCGAGCGCGGCCGGGCCGGTGTGCACGAGGAAGTCCACGAACGTGAGCTGACCGTACGTTCCCAGGATCACGTTCGGAAGGTCGCCGACGTACGTCGCCGCCCCCCCGATGTTCGACGCCGTGATCTCGGCGAGGAGCAACGGTACGGGGTCCTGACCGGTGTGCCGGCTCACCTCGAAGGTGACCGCGGCGAGCACGAGCATCACCGCGATCGAGTTGATGAACGCGGACAGGACGAACGCGAGCAGCGCGAGCCCGAGGAAGAGCCGCATCGGGCTCTCGCCCGTTCGCTTGAGGAGCCCGAGGGAGATCCACCGAAAGAACCCGAGGGCCCCGAGAAGTCCCGAGAAGAGCAGGAGGCCCGCGAGCAGGGCGAGAGTGTTCCACTCCACCACGCCCCCCTGCCCGTTGATCCCGGACGGCACGAGGTCGGTCAAGGGGACCCAGCCGACCCCAACGAGGACGGCGGCGCCGGCCGCCGCGATGACGAGCCGGTACCGTTCGAACGTGGCGAAGAGCCCGTAGGCGACCACGAACAGTCCGAGAGCTGCGAGCGCGTCGAATGCGATCATGGCCGACCGTTACCGGCCCTGGTTCACGCCGAGCCAGCGGTGGAGCTTCGCGAGGTTCTCGAGGGTCCCGATGACGAGGATCGCGTCCCCGGATTGGAACCGGAACGACGCGGGAGGGTTGAGGACCGTTCGGAACTCCCCCTTCCCGTTCGGTCGGGCGTAGCCCACGACCAGGCAGTCGCTCGCCGCCCGGACGAGGCGTTCGGCCTCGAGGAGCGGCTGGTTCGAGACGGGGGTCTTCTCGGAGAGCAGGAACTCCTCCAAGTCGACCCCGAACGCCGTGGTCGTGAGGTCCTCGATCGTGTTCGCGACCTCCGGGCGGAAGGCGGCGTCCGCGCAGATCCGACCGCCCATGTCGCCGGGCGACGCGACGTACGTGACCCCGGCGGAGCGCAGGGTGTGGCGGAGCTCGGGCCGGTTGACCGAGACGACGATCCGCCCCTCGGGGAGCAGCTCCCGGACGTTGAGGACCGCCACCAGGTTCGTCGTGTCGTCCTCCGTACAGACGATCACCGAGAGCGCCCCCGCGACGTTGACCCGTTTCAGGATCTCCACATCGGCGGCGGCGCCGTAGGTCGCAAAGATGTGCTTGTCGTCCGCGAGCGTGCGGAGGTTCGTCACCTCGTCGGCGTCCTCGGTCACCACCGCGACCTTCTCCTCCTGGGCGAGGAGCTCTCGCACGGCCGCGCGACCGACCGAGCCGTAGCCGAGCACCACCACGTGGCCCGAGAAGTTCGTGCCGAGCGTGCCGAGGGCCCGGTGCTGACTCTCCTCCTGGACCCCCGTGATGATGATCGAGACGAGGTACGCGCCGAGGAACACCTCGGTCGCGGCGATGCCGATCGTGAACAGCTTCGCAATCGAGTTGTTCGGGACGACGTCTCCGTAGCCGATGGTCGAGAGGGTGACCATCGCCCAATAGAACGAGTTGAGGATTCCGGGCGCACCGCCCTCCAAGAAGTAGAATCCGACCGCCGCGATCAGGAAGACCGCCGCGTAGCCGGCGAGGAACTTCCAGAGCCGACGGAACAGTCGGCCCGCGTACGCGAGGCGAAGCGACGGCATCGGCCCCGCAGAAAGCGCCGGCTCCTAAATCCTTCGTCCCGCGAGGGGGCTCCGCCGTCGGTCATCGGCGCGCGTAGAGGATCCGGTTGGTGACGTCCTGCCAGAGGACCGCGACCTCCCTAAAACCGGCGCGCTTCAGGGCCTCCTCGTGAACCGCCAGCGTCGTGTCGCCGTGACGAGGGTGCTTCGCGG
>Ga0335078_10019091_pt1 | contig 10194 bp, 6 predicted proteins | sample Lox_Sample_32_FD_206711 | JGI IMG/M metagenome (GOLD analysis project Ga0335078, IMG submission 206711) | Soil microbial communities from Loxahatchee National Wildlife Refuge, Florida, United States - Lox_Sample_3.2 | ecosystem: Environmental > Terrestrial > Soil > Wetlands | place: USA: Florida...
GCGAACTCATATTTCGCGGGCGGCGCCAACTCTCCGGCGGTCGGCGGCAAAGGATTCAAGTCACCTCCCGAGCCGTGCCTTCCGAGCGATGGCTTTTCCTGAGGTTGCAGCCAATCGGGAGCTGAGTAGGCCAGCGGTCCCAGCGATTGCGCTTCAGAACTCCCCACCGGCGGTTTCTTGCCTCGTTCGACGACAACGAAGGCAACTGCCGCGCACAAAAATAGATGCAGGCACGTGGATCCGATTTGCCCTTTGGCGCCGGAGCGCCGCACATTCAGGAGAGGAAAAGGCCCAGCGTTCCCGGAGGCCGGCGCAAGAGGCATTCGCCAGACAAACTTCAGATTTTCCGAGATTCTTTTCAGGAGAGAAGACTGGCCGAGCAGGGAATTCTCCGGGCTCTGATCGAGGACGGGCCAGAACATTGGTGAACCTCCGCCGCCGCTCATTCCCGAGGCAATGCAAAAAGGAGCGGCTCCCAACGGAGATTGGGGGCCGCGGAAACGTCGAAAGGTTGCTTAATAAATGAATTCGTTGCGTTGGAAAAATTAGAACAGCCGGAACGTCACTTCAATCGGCACCAGCGTAGGCACCGGCTTTCCGTTCGGCCCCATGGCCGGCTTGCAGCGCCACGTGCGCACGGCCTCGACGGCCTTTTGGTCCAGACCCAATCCGGGACTCTTCATTACGGAGATGTTGGTTACCCGGCCGTCCAGGGTGATCACACCTTGCAGAACCACGATGCCTTGATATTTGGCTTTGCGCGCTTCATCGGAGTATTGCGGGTCAGGCGCATAGAAACACGTGGGCATCCCGACGCCGTTCAATCCCGCGCGAAAAACTCCGCCGCCCGTGCCTCCGCCCTCGCCCGGACCGAGGCCTCCGCCCGTTCCGCTGCCAATGCCTCCGCCTTCACCCGTCCCAAGACCGCCGCCGCCACCGGGTCCGTTTGACATCGTCACAGCCGCGGCAAGCGGGTCTCCCATGTTGGTCAGTGCTGGACTCGAAACTCTCAGATCTGGAGGACCGAGCAGGGAAGGATCCATCGGCAGTTTGGGCTTGGGATTCTTGATCACCGCGACCGGCGGCGTAAACTGGGTCCACTTGAACTTTGGCGCGCGGCCTTTTGTCGCCGGAGTTGGAGTGCGGTCGCCGCCACCCCCGCCTCCACCCGCTTTGTCGTTTCCTGCGGGAAGTTTCATCATATAGGGCGAAATATCAATCGGGGTCACATTCGCAGTGGCCTGAACCGTAGTCGCCCTATTAAAAAGTAGAGGAATCATGATGATGAGTGCGGCGATCGCGCCATGAGCTAGGAACGAGGTGATCTGAGTCCAGCCGAAGTTTTCGTCCTTCGACCAGATATCCTTCACCTTGACGGGTTTGCTGGTCACCATCAATGGCGGCTGCTTCTTGGGGAAAAAGAGCTCCTTGATACGGTCGCCAAACCCGCCGAAGCCTGCGTTCCAGTTCACCGTGAGCCTGCTGTTGACGGGGCCTTTCGGCGTCGGCGCGGAGCGGAAAAATTCCTTCAGATTGTCCCCGAGGCCGCCACCGTATTCCTGGGGCATGAGCGGGGAACGGTAATTGCCACGGATCTTTACGGGCCGTTCAAAGAGGAATTGCTTCAGGTTGGACCAGAAATTGTCCGGCATCAGGAGCGCGGGAGGGCCGAACTTGGGCAAAGCGGTGGGTGGAACCACCACATTGGAGCGAGATTCCGCGATTTGATTGGGCCGCAGGGCCTCCGGAGGCACCAAATTGAGAGACGATCCCGGCACGTTAGTCCCCTTAAGCTTAGACGCAGCAATTCCTCGACACGTGTCTTAAACCGATACGATTCGCGCGAGCCGGGTTTGGTTGCACGAGCGCAGCGGCTGACACTGTTCTGTATTCATTGTAACATACGAGATTACGCTGCCCTTCGATGTTTCTAGCCTTGCAATCAAGCGTCAGGCGTAATCAGCGCGCAATGGGCTGGCCCAGATCGGAAAGGCGCTAAGTGCGTCTCGTGGACGCCAGGATAAGGGGATAATCACTTCTTGAAAATGATGGCTGAACCGCTGGAACTAAAGAAAACGCTGAACCTGCCCAAAACGGACTTCCCGATGAAGGCGGGTCTGCCGCAGAACGAACCGAAGCAGCTTGCCTCTTGGTATGAAACGGGCATTTATGAGCGCATTCTCGCCGCGCGCGCGGGCAAGCCGCTCTTCGTCCTGCATGACGGTCCGCCCTATCCGACAGGCTCGATCCATCTGGGCACCGGCCTCAATAAGATATTGAAAGACATGATCGTCAAGTCCAAAAGCATGGCGGGCCATTACGCTCCGTACGTGCCCGGTTGGGATTGCCACGGGCTTCCGATCGAGACACAGGTCGAAAAAGAGCTCGGCGGGAAAGGGAAGGTTTCTCCGGCGGAGTTTCGCAAGCTATGCCGCGAATTTGCAACGCGCTACGTCGAGCAACATAAGAAAGATTTCAAGCGGCTGGGCATCTTCGGACGCTGGAACGACCCCTATCTGACGATGAGCTTTAGCTACGAAGCGGTCATCGCCGGCGCGTTTCTTGAATTCATGGAGAAGGGCTACGTCTATCGCGGACGCAAGCCGGTCTACTGGTGCATCGTGGATCAGACCGCGCTGGCGGAAGCCGAGGTCGAATACGAAGACCACTCCAGTCCTTCGATCTGGGTCAAGTTTGGCGTTGTCGGCGGCGGCCAGGGGGAAGCGGCAAAAATCGGGACGGACGTGAGCGCGGTCATCTGGACCACGACGCCCTGGACGATTCCGCACAACCGCGCGCTCGCGTTTCATCCGGATTTCGAATACGCGGTGGTGGAGACGGAAAAAGGGAAATTGCTCCTGGCCACGGACCGCATTGCCGCACTGCAAGCGGAATGCGAAATCGAGGGCGCGCGGATTCTTGGGACGTACAAAGGCCGCGATTTTGAAGGCATGAATTTTCAGCATCCGTTCCTGCCGATCCAGGTGCCAGGTCTGCTTGCCGAATATGTGACGCTCGACCAGGGCAGCGGCATCGTGCACACGGCGCCGGGCCACGGCGTGGACGACTTCAATTCCGGACAAAAATACGGTCTGGATATTTATGCGCCGATTGATGACCGCGGCGTTTATCTGGAAGGGCTGCCGGAGTACAAAGGCAAGGACGTTTTCACGGCCAACCCGATCATCGTCAAGCTGCTTGACGATCGCCGCGCGCTGCTCGGCCATCGCCCTTATAAGCACAGCTATCCGCATTGCTGGCGTTGCCACAACCCCGTGATTTTTCGCGCGACGGAGCAATGGTTCATTCGCATGGAAGCAATCCCCACGGATGGAGAGAAATCGTTGCGCGAAGAGACGCTCGAGGAAATTCACCGCGTCAAGTGGATTCCCGCGTGGGGCGAAGACCGCATGTACGAAATGATCGAAAATCGGCCGGACTGGTGCGTTTCGCGCCAGAGGTTCTGGGGCGTGCCGATCATCGTGTTTTATTGCGAGGGATGCGGCGAACGGCTCGAGGATTTCACGGCCCTGAAGAATGTCGTGAAGTGGTTTGAGAAGGAGGGCGCGGATGCCTGGTACCAGCATTCCGCGGAGGAGCTTCTGCCTCCCGGCACGAAATGCCGTTGCGGCGCGGAGAAATGGCGCAAGGAAAATGACATTCTCGATGTGTGGTTCGATTCCGGCTCTTCGCACCTCGCGGTTCTAAAAGGCCCGGAATGGCCCGCGGATGTTTATCTGGAAGGCCCGGACCAGTACCGCGGATGGTTCCACAGCTCGTTGCTGGTGGGAATCGGCATCCGGCATCACGCGCCGTATCGCAGCGTGGTTACGCACGGCTGGACGCTCGACGAGCAGGGCCGGCCGATGTCGAAGTCGCTTGGCAACTCGCTGGAGCCCACGGAAATCAGCGAGAAATGGGGCGCCGATCTTCTGCGCTTGTGGGTGGCTTCCGTCGAGTATCAAGCCGATGTGAAGATGAGCGATCGGGTGATGACCCAGCTCAGCGAAGCGTACCGGAAAATCCGTAATACGTTCCGCTTCGGGCTGAGCAATTTGTTCGATTTCGATCCTTCACGCGACACTCTGCCAAATGAACAGCTAGGAGAAATGGACCGCTGGATGCTCGAGCGCACCGCGGAACTCGTGAGGAAGTGCCGCGAGTGGTATGCCAATTACGAATTTCACCGCGTCTATCATGCGCTGCACGATTTTTGCGTCGTGGACCTCAGCGCATTTTATTACGACGTGCTGAAGGACCGGCTGTATACCAAAGCGCCGAAAAACGCCGCACGCCGTTCAGCACAAACTGCCATCTATAAAATCACCAGCGCGCTGGTTCGCATTGCCGCGCCTCTCCTGGTTTTTACGACCGAGGAAATCTGGAAGTATTTTCCAAAGGCGACCGGCGCCGCCGATTCCGTGCACATTGCCGAGTTCCCCGCCGAAGCGGAATTGCGCGCAGGCTTGACCGCAGCGCAAAGCGCCGACTGGGAGCTGCTTGGAAAGGTGCGCGCCGAAGTTCTCAAAGCGCTCGAAGCGGCCCGAAACGAAAAGAAGATCAACTCCGGCCTCGAAGCCAAAATTCTTCTCAATGCGAATCCGGAACTCAAGGCCAAGCTCAAGCATCATTTCGCCGATCTGCCCGCGCTCTTCATTGTTTCGCAGGTGGATTTTTTCACCGCTGAGGAGGCCGGGCTCCGTTCTGAGGCGGTTCCTTCTCTTGAGGTGATCGTTCAGCGCGCCGACGGCGAGAAGTGCGAGCGCTGCTGGAATTTTTCCACGCACGTCGGCGAGGACGCTCGCTATCCCACGATCTGCGAGCGCTGCTCCGCCGCTCTCGCGGAAATCGAAAATGCGACCAAGTGACTTCTGCGTAGGGGCACGACTCATCGTGCCCCTACGGCGCCGCGAAGACATAGGTTTATGATTTTTCCTTCCCGCTTGCGCTGGCTCTGGCTCACTCTGGCCGTGGTTTTCCTCGATCGCGCCACGAAAGCCCTCATCGAATCCCGAACCGCCGAGGGCTGGCGCCACGAAGTCGTCCACAATTTCATTTACCTCGTGCACAGCAGCAATCCCGGAATCGCTTTCAGCATGTTCGCCGATTCTCATTCCCCCTTGCTGCGCATTCTTCTCATCGGCGGCTCTCTGGTCATCATCGCCGCCATCGTCTGGCTTCTTGTGGCTTCTCATAGCGGCGGAGCCATGGCTGCGGCTGGACTCGCTCTTCTGCTCGGTGGAGCGACCGGGAATCTCACGGACCGCCTGCTCCATGGCGCGGTCACGGATTTCTTCGAAGTCTGGATCGGCAGTTACCACTATCCGGCTTTCAACGTCGCAGACTCCGCCATCACCATAGGCGCTATTTTGGTTCTTCTTGACGTCCTGTTTCCGCGGCAGACGGCCCGCTCCCCAAAATCGCGATAATTCTTTCCTTACCGCAATCGTTTCGGAACCCCGCCCCAGCCTTTTCCAGGCATTTTCGCTAACCTTTGCTCAGCCCGCGCCAACCTTCAATCCGCTCCGGTATATGCGGGTCCATAGAGGACCTTCCCGGGCAGCGCATTGGTCATCTTTCCGTGCGCAATCACCGGCACGCCGTTCACCAGCACATCATCCATCCCAACCGACAATTGGTTCGGCTCAGCGTAGGTCGCCAGGTCCCGCACCTTCGCCGGATCAAACACCACTACGTCCGCCCACATCCCCTTTTTCAACACGCCCCGGTCCGTCAATCCCATCCGCTGCGCGGGCAGGGCGGAAAATTTCCGGATCGCTTCCGGCAGCGTCAGCAAATGCTTTTCCTCCACAAACAGCCGGATGATGCGCGGAAACGTTCCGTACGCGCGCGGATGCGGATGATCCTTGCCCAGCAATCCCGTTGGCGACGTCCCTTGATAATCGTTGTCAATCGAGACCCACGGCTGCTCCAGTGCCAGCTCCACGTCCGGCTCGCTCATGGCAAAAACGGAAACGCTCGTGAATCCCTCGTCTTTGATCAGCAAATCGAAAATCGTGTTGATCGGATCCTCGTTCCAGAGTTTCGCCACCTCCGCAATCGTCTTGCCCTGAAGCGATTCCAGCGCCGGATTCTTCACCGAACTGATCAGGATTCCATCCGGCCCCGCGACTTCCTGCCATTCGTTGTCCCACGCCTCCGAGCGCGTTTCCATGTCCTTGCGGATCTTCGCGCGCATGGCTGGATCCTTTAGCCGCCCGAGCATCTTCTGCGTGCCGCCATCCGCCGCCCACGGTGGAATGAACGCGGCCAGCCCGTTGTTCCACGCCGTGTACGCATACGTATCCGCCTCGATGTCCAGCCCATCGCTCCGCATCTTGTCCAGGTAAGCCACCACCTGCGGCATCTTTCCCCAGTTAGGTTTTCCTCCTGCTTTCAGGTGAAAAATTTCCACTGCCGTATGCGCCTCGCGCGCGATACGGGCCGTCTCCGCCAGCGCGGTCATCTCGCCGTCGCCTTCGTTCCGCATGTGCGTCGCGTAGATTCCTCCGTATTGCGCGCTTACGCTCGCCAGCGCGATCAATTCTTCCGTTGAAGCGTAGGGCGCCGGCGGATATTCCAGCGCGCTGGAGACGCCGCGCGCTCCTTCGCGCATCGCTTCCGCAACGATTGCCTTCATCCTCTCAAGCTCCGCGGGAGTGGCCTGCCGGTCTCCGTCGCCGATCACGATCCTCCGAATCTGCGTCGCGCCCACGTACGTGCCCAGGTTGATGCCCATTCCTTGCTTCTGCAGCCGCTCGAAATACTCCGTGAACGTCCGCCAATCCGGCGTGATGCCGTAGTGTTCGAACTCCGCGTGTGCATCCGCCAGCGTCGCGTCCGTCTGTGGAGCGATCGAATCGCCTTCGCCGGTGATCTCCGTGGTAATCCCCTGGAAAATCTTGGATGGCAGGTGCGGATCAACGAGGATCGTCACTTCCGATTGTCCCAGCATGTCAATGAATCCCGGCGCCACCACGCGCCCCGCCGCGTCAATCTCGTGCCTCGCCTTCGCGTGCGACAAATTCCCGATTGCCGCAATCCTCCCGCCGCGAATACCGATGTCCCCTGCGTACCACGGTGAGCCGGTCCCATCAATGATGTGCCCGTTGCGGATTACCACGTCGTACGTCGCGCTCTCCTCCCCTTGTGCATGCGCTTTCGGCAGCGCCATAACCACAGCGATCGCGCTCACCGCCAGCAACGCCGCCAATACCGCCAATCGTCTCCGCATCTTCTCCCCCAGGAAAATGTAGTTCGAACTCCGCACGCAAGAATAAACCCGTTGTGCCGCTCACGCGGCACAATTCCTTAGCCCTTCGATTATTAAGATTGGTTGCTTTGCTGTACGAGCGTAATCAAGTTTTCTACTTCGAGAATCCCGCCAACGGCTGCCTCAATTCAGGATGGATCGTCAGTGATCGTTGCGCTTCGTTTAGCGCGGCCAAAGCCAGCCGAACGTCCCGGCCGTCAGCAGAGCGTAAACCAGCCCATCCACAACTTCCTTGATCGTCACGCTCCACAACTGACCCTTCCAGATGCCGTTGCTCAGATTCGCCAGCCCGTACGCTAGGAACGCTGCCAGGGCCGCCACGTGAAAAACCCTCAGATACGGAGTGCCCTGCCCCAGCGCGCTACCCGCCACGCACGCCACAAAAAAGCTGATGATCAGGCAGTAAGCGAACCATAGTCCGAGAAACTTTGGCATATTGGGCGGCCCGCTCGGGAATACCGTCATCATGCCCACCGGGCCCTGATTGTATTTTTCGACCGCTGCCGGGGTTTTCATCTCTTTCGGTGAGCAAAATGGGAAGACATAGAGTCCGCGCTTCAACCCCGCGCTGCGCAGTGCTGCCATCACATTGTCTTCGTCGGGCAGCCTCGAATAGTCGCTCTTATGGTAGGGCAGCACGGTATGCATAATGGAACTGGCGATGAACACAATCACCGCCGCCAACAAAATCGGGAGCCAGAGCGCCGTGAGAGGGACCATATCCAGCCTCCTTGAGTTTCAAGTTAGTGAGTTGCAACTTCCTACGCGGGATGCTCTTGCGCAAGAGGCTACCCTCCTACCCTCCCCGGGTCAAGGCCCCTCTCATGGCCCTCAATATCATTTACGCCCAAGTTCTTTTCGTTCTATCGCTCGGTCGTCGGCTTTCCCGTTCTTCTACTGCGCGCCGTAGTAACCGTCGCGCGCCTGGACAATCAAGTCCTTCTGTTTGGTCACGAGGTGAATTTTGTGGTACCCGGGCCCCGCGCCCTGATCCGGCGTATATCCCAGGCTGTACTGGTTCCTCAGTTCCTCCTGGATCTCCGCATAAATCTTGTCCACCGTCTCCTTTTTGGAGACCTGGAACATTCGCCCGCCCGTCTCCTTCGAAATCTGCTCCAGGATTTTCTTGCCGTCGGGACGCTGCTCCTCCGGGAATCTCCGCTGACGTCCGCCGTAGGGTCCACGCGGACCACCCATCCCAAATCCACCGTGGCTAGATCCGCCGTGCCCTTCTTCTCCGGCAAACAGAATCGAATACACCACGGTGTCGGCTCGCTGCGCCGTCTCGATCGCCGTCGCCAGTGTTTCCTTGCTCCCGCGATCCACGCCATCCGTAAGGACGATCAGGGCTTTGCGTCCTTGCTGCTTGCTCATCAGTTCATCGGATGCAAGATAGACGGCATCGTACAGCAGAGTTCCTCCGCCTCTCCCTCGGCCGCCTCTTTGGTGAGGACCTCCGTCTGTGCCTTGTCCACCCCCGCTTTGTCCTCCGCCGTACCCGCCCATCTGCGGCACATTCAGGGATTGCAGCGCGGCTTGCAGTTTCGGGCGCGACCCCGTGAAATCCTGCAAGAGCTCCACCTCCCGGTCGAAGTGAATCACGAACGCGAGATCCTTGTCCTGGCGGAGCATTTGGTCGAGAAAGGTGTAACTGGCGCTCCGCTCCTGCTCCAGCACACTTCTTTGGCTGAAGCTGGTATCCACAAGCAAACCTAGCCGCAATGGCAGGTCTGTCTCGCGCGCAAAGTACGTGATCGTCTGCGGGCGTCCATCCTCGTCCAGCAAAAAGTCGTCTTTGGTCAGATTTGGAACTATCTTCCCGTGTTTGTCGCGCACCGTGGCCAGGACGCTCACCGTTTTTACTTGCACTTGAATCTTTGGGGCTCGCGGCATTTGTTGTTGCTGCGGCGAAGACTGCTGCTGCGTCTGTTGTTGACCGAGAACATCCGCAGCCGAGGCGGTGAAGAACACCAGCAACCCGGCCAGGACAATAAATTGCGCGGCAAGAGATCGGCGGAACGCATGACCGGCAAAAGGTTCTCTCATGGGGCTCCTGAGTCGCTCTGCTCGGTCAGCCAGATTTGCCGGTGCTGTAAGCGATCTATGGGCGAAGGATTCGATGGGGTACCAGGCAATTGGACGCCCCCACGCCCCATTAGGTTTGCTCGTAGAGGCAGCCTTCCTTAAGAGGTCACCGTCCTGTGAGAGCAGTCTCCCTGGACGGCACCGTCTTTCCTAGCAACCAGCCGAGGAGAGCGCCAAAGGTCAAATTGAAAGCCAGCGTTTCCCAGAAATGGCTCCGCGCCACGCTTGCGGGCATCAGCGGATTGGGCATCAGCAGGATTGTGGTCCAAGCCGTCAAGAAAAGCGCAACGGCCGCGGCCTTTTCCCATCGAGTCACATGCAGCATGCGAAGCAGCGGGAATACGCACGCGACATACAGCAGCGCGCGAAACACCTGCAACCCGTAGATCCGGGGAGCGTTCACCCAGTTGCTCCTCAGCGCCGCGAAGAAGCTCGCCAATTCGTGTCCGCCGTAATACTGCCGCAGGGCGGGATTCCGCCAGGCAACGTAGTACCCGAAAAACATGTAGAGAAACACGAAAGCGACGACGAGCATCGCAATTCTCCACGCAGCGGAGGCGGCGCTAAGGTGCGCAGGCGCAATTTGGGCCGTCGCTGGCCGCGCTGCCTTCCACTTGCCCAGCACCAGCACAGCCAGCGGCGCGATGAGCAGCGAAGCAATCAGGCCTTCCACGAAGAGTCCTCGGATCATTCCGGGAGGCATTTTGGCCCGGAGAAAAAAGAGCGATTCGACCTGTGTCGCGATAGTGGAGATGCCGTAGATCGCCGCAAACATCGCGCCCACCAGCTTCAAACCGTTCCAACTCGAGCGAAGGATCAGGTACGACACCGCGATT
>Ga0335078_10019092_pt1 | contig 10194 bp, 6 predicted proteins | sample Lox_Sample_32_FD_206711 | JGI IMG/M metagenome (GOLD analysis project Ga0335078, IMG submission 206711) | Soil microbial communities from Loxahatchee National Wildlife Refuge, Florida, United States - Lox_Sample_3.2 | ecosystem: Environmental > Terrestrial > Soil > Wetlands | place: USA: Florida...
TCCCATTCAGACTGCCCCCGTTGACCCGGTCAATATTGGGATATTGGATCGACCGGTAGAAATCACCCGTCATAATCACGTCGTTTCGCACGAAGCGAACCATTGTGTCGCCGTCTGTATGGGCCGCTGGGATGGGAATCAATCGCACGTCCTCTCCATTCATGTGAAATGTCAGCGGGTCGTTAAAGGTAATTGTGGGAAGCCCCACGGGCTGTGTAGGCCTGCCTGGTGTTCCGTTCGCGGCCGGCGCCGGGTGCATGAGCCGGTCTCGCACAGTTCCGCGGGCTAGAATTGTGACACCCATCTTGCCCAGGTTCTCATTCCCGCCGGTGTGGTCCCCGTGTACGTGCGTATTGACGACAAATTTGATCGGGGCGTTGGAGAACTGTCGAATGGCGGCGACAATCTTGTCGGTTAGCGGTGCAAACTGATCGTCCACCATGAAGATCCCATCAACGCCTGCTAGCACACCGATGGTGCCGCCCTGGCCCTCGAGTGTGTAGAAATTGTCGCTGATTTTGGTGGTCTTAATCTGAACCTTACTAAAATCGGGCTGCGCCTGGGCGTGCGCGCCAACTTCCATGACGGCCAACGCTCCGAGAATCGCAAATGAGAATCGAATCGTGGTTAGTCTCATGTGTCCTTGCTCCTTGTAAGTTCCATGACACTTTTGCCACGGCGATTCCGGGCACCTCAGAGAACTTAGTGGCCTCCAACATTACCACAAGCTACCGTTTTAGCAACCAAATCTGTGCTGGCGGGTAATGCGTCGGCGTGAGCGGGATTGGTTACTTGCTGATCGGACAAAGACGCTCGGCGGAAGCGACAGCCAATAGAAGTCGGCTGGATCCCATATTCTTCGCACGTTAGGTTGCGCAAAGACCCACGTCGGGCGTTTCCGAGACGGACGAACGATCAGGTTTTTCGCGGTGGGCACTTATGGCGGGGAATCTTGGCCTTGATGAGCCGTCTTGGAATTCGTGCCAGACGCGGGTTCGCAACACTGACAACGCCTCGAGAACTTTAGGTTTAGTACGTGAGCGCCTATTATCAAGCTCGCTCCGACAGAAACCGCCACCGGTTCAATGGAAATATCGCGCCATTGGACGTGACGGCGTATGAATAAGCAGAGGAGGCCGGACGCGAATAATGCCAGGCAGCATACTCGGCCGTGTTTCTTTCGATAGCCCGGAACAAGCGCAATCGCGCCCATCGCAGCCGACCCGAGAAGGAATAGAGGTTCGAGTTTCTCGGAGACCCTTACCAAGGACGCCAACCCCGCAAAGGAAAGCAAAATTGGTCCAACAACACAATGCACGAAACAAAGGGATGCTATCAGCATCCCGCTGCGGTCGGCGCGCGAGTTATCGAGTGGTGGCTTGTCCATCACCGAAATACGCCCCCAACGGAGACAGGTCTTCACAAAAATCTCCTCAAATCTGCGTTAACTGGTGGCAGGTTAAGGAGGGATAGTGGAGGCGTTAGTCAGACGAGTCCATCACAACCCTCCCAAAACACGACGGGATGGGTAGTGACGGGCGGCGCCCGGGGAACAAGCGTCGAAAACTGAACAACTCGGGGAAGGCAGGAAGGCCGAGTTGGAATTACAGATCCGACGTTCGCAAGGAAGGGGACGGCCAGGGCGCTGGCCAGATCGATTACAGGCGTTTGAACGCCGGCATGGCAGTAGGAACAGGCCGCGGAATCCGACTGAGACTCGTGATGGTGGAATAGGCCGCCGAGGAGTACGAGAACGAGGATGAAGACAATGGCCAGTCTCATGATTGGAAACCGATCCCGGAAGGCCTGTCCTCGATGCTCGAACGTCATGGTGTCATGGACCGCTAGTATTGACTTCGGCCATAGAGGGCCGCGACCGCGCAGAATGCCATTTTAGGCCGATGGAGTAGCCTTGACTTAGAACAATCTTGTGAGCGGCCTGAATCATTAGTATCCGGTTGCGGAAACGCAATGAATGGTGCATCGCCTGATGCTGGTGAGCGCACTCTTCCGGAGCGTCCTTTGAGATAGGAGTTACACCGGTTCGGCCCGGGTGCAGGAGAGCGCAATAGTCCGCTGAGCCTCCTTTTGAGGCCGTTCACAATAATCCTGTTGAACAGTTGACTGGGTTGCGATAAGGATTAATTGGGGTCATCCGTCATGAACACTTCAACTGGCCGCGAAGTCTGGGGGACCAACCGCCGTGTGGCGGCGCGAGTGGGGGTTCTGATTACTGTTGCCCTGCTGGCTGGCAGCGGGTACGCTAGCGACAAAAAGGACGATCCCGATGAGATCGGCAACCGAGACGTTGGAAAGGGCGTGAATTTCTACTCGCTGGAGAAGGAAATCGCCCTCGGCAAGCAATTGGCCCAGGAAGTGGAGCGCCAAGCCAAGGTTGTTAACGATCCGGTCATCGCGGAATACGTGAACCGCTTGGGCCAAAATTTGGTTCGGAATTCCGACGCTAAGGTTCCTTTCACGATTAAGGTGTTGGATACCGAAGAGGTGAACGCTTTTGCGTTGCCCGGGGGTTTCTTCTTTGTCAACACCGGCTTGATTCTAAAGGCGGACACCGAGGCAGAGTTGGCCGGTGTCATGGGGCACGAAATTGCGCATGTGGCCGCCAGGCACGGCACCCGGAACGCCACGCGTGGCGAGATCGCGCAAATCGGGATGATAGCCATGTCGATCGCCATCCCTTACGGCTGGACCGGTTACGCCATCCGGCAGGGCGCGGGCATGGCCATTCCCATGGGCTTTCTGACCTTCTCACGTGCCAATGAGAGGGAGGCGGACCACTTAGGCCTGCAGTACATGTATAAGGCCGGCTACGACCCCACGGCGTTCGTGGATTTCTTCGAAAAGATCGAGAGCATGGAAAAGAAGAAGCCCGGCACTGTCGCCAAAGTTTTCTCCACTCACCCGATGACGGATGATCGCATCAAGGCGGCGCAAGATGAGATCCAAAAGGACCTCAAGCCGAAGGATGAGTACGTGGTGAATACGTCCGAGTTTAACGATGTGAAGAACCGGCTGGCGATGCTGCACAATCACCGCAAGGCGGAGCCGGACGATCCCAACCGTCCGCGCCTGCGCCGCGCACCGGGCACGGGGACTGGGCCGGGCGACAGTACATCTGATGACAAGCAACAGCCTGATCAGGATGAGCGCCCTACCCTGAAGCGCCGAGCTGATCAATAGGATTGCCAGAGTGCCCATGCCGTGCTTCCTCGCAACCGGAGATTTGGGCATATTATGCTCCGTCTGAACAAACGGTTCGGTGTTAGTCTTATCCCAGGAATTTTGTTGGCTGGCTTGGCGGTTCGCGGCCAGCAGATTAAGCCCGGCTCCAACCCGCCCGAGGATAGCGGCGCAGTGTTTCGCGCGGACACCCGCGTGGTCGATTTGCATGCCACAGTCGTCGACAAAAACGGGCACCTGCTCACTAACCTGACGAAGGATGCGTTCACCGTCTTCGAGAACGGCGTCCAGCAGCAGATTCTCACCTTCAAGCCCGAAGATGTGCCGGTCTCCATGGGATTGATCGTGGACAATAGCGGCAGTATGCGCCACAAACGCGCAAAGGTGGAAGCGGCCGCCCTCGCCCTGGTGAAAGACTCCAACCAGGAAGACGAAGTCTTCGTTGTCAATTTCAACGATGAAGCCTTTAATGACCTGCCCCACGGGAAAGACTTCACCAACGACATCAAGGAAATGGAAGAAGCGCTCACGCGCATCGATGCTCGCGGCGGAACTGCCATGCGCGATGCTATCCGGATGTCGATCGATCACGAACGGGAGAAGGCTCATCGGGACAAGAAAGTCCTGGTGGTGGTTACGGACGGCAACGATAACAGCAGCATAGTCAGCCTGGAGAACCTGGTGAAGGCTTCCCAGCAAAGCGGAGTGCTGATCTATTCGATCGGCCTGCTGAGCGAAGAGGAGCGCCGCGAGGCCAAGCGCGCGGAGCAGGCGCTGATGGCCCTGGCCGAAGCCACCGGCGGCGAGGCCTATTTCCCCAAGGATCTGGCCGAAGTGGACCGCATCGCCCACCAGGTGGCGCGTAATATCCGCAACCAATACACCATCGTCTATACGCCTTCGAACCCGGCCATGGATCGAACCTTCCGGCAGATCAAGGTCACCGCAAAGGCGCCCGGAAATCCGACCGTTCGCACGCGCAGCGGCTACTACGCCACGCCCGATGCGAATTCTGCACCGCCTAAAACTTCTACTTCCCTGAAGTGATGTTGGCAATCACCGCCCGAAGCCGTGGAAGAGTCCTTATCTCCGCTGGCAGAGCCTAGTCCACCTTGTTGTTTGTGGTTACCAGCCGGGTGCATCTCCGATAGCCGCGGGACCGCTGTAGCCACTGCTGCGCCTCTGCTGACTCCAAGTTGAGTCTGGCGCAACGGCACCAAATGTTATGATTGCGTGGGGAGTTGCTCATACTTGCCCCGGCTTATGCAGCGAGATCAGTGCGTCTCAATGTGTGATCGTTGCTGCAGTTCTCCGGAGCATCATGAATTTGAATTTCACCTTTGGCGCGCGAATCGAAGAATTCTGGCACTGTTGGCGACTACAGCGAATACCGTCACGCTCTGGGCTAGGGCCCCCGTGAGAGGATCAAGTATTCCCCGCGCGGCCAGCACAATGAGAATCAGCGAGAGCCCGAATGCCAGCCACACATTCTGGCCCATGATGCGTCGCGTGGTGTCGGCCAGCCGGACTAGCCTGGGAAGGCGCCCCAGGTCCGTTCCCAGCAGCGCGACATCGGCCCCACCCAAAGCTACTTCATTGAGCTCAGCGCCGATCGCTACTCCGACGTCAGACCCTGCGAGGGCCGGTGCGTCATTCACTCCGTCTCCGACCATCATCACAGTGTGCCCCGCGGCTTGTTCGGCACGCACCACTTCGAGCTTCTGAGCCGGCAGCACCTCGGCGACGACATCGTCCATACCGAGCGCATTTCCCACTTCCCGGGCCACGGATGCCCGATCACCAGTAAGCAGAATTAACCGATCGATCCCCAGCGTTCTCATATCCATCAGTGCGTCGCGAGCCTCACTACGCGGCTGGTCGCGAAGCACGATGCTGCCAAGAAAGCGGCCACCGTGGGCAACCCATACCTGCGAGGCGTCCCCCGGGTCTTGCTTTCTAATTTTCACTCCGAGATCCTCAAGCAAAGCTCGGCGTCCGAGGACAGCCTGTTGCCCATCAACAGTAGCGAGCACGCCAAGACCCGGCCTCTCCTGCAGATCCTTTGGAGGCGTGCTCACGATTCCACGCGCCAGAGCTTCGGCCACCACGGCACGCGAAACGGGATGCAGGGAACCGAAACCGCATGCCGACGCCACGGCGAGGAGCTTTCCCTCCGCTTCTCCTTCTGCTGCCCGGATCTCCGTAACTGTAGGCGCACCCACCGTCACTGTGCCTGTCTTATCGAGAATCAAGGTGTCGACTTCCGATGCACGTTCGAGAAAATCCGCGCTCTTGATAAGGATGCGGAGGCGTGTGGCCACAGTCATCGCCGCCACAACTGCCGCCGGACCCGCGACCACCAGGGCCGTAGGTGTCGCCACCACAAGAACGGCGATTGCGCGGGAAAGGCTTTGGGTGAAAAATAACGTGGTCGCCGCCACCGTGAACACAAGCGGCAGCCATACTCCAGCGCGGCGTTCAAAGAGCCGCAGGATGGGCACCGTGGCCTGCTCCACTTCAGCCAGGAGATCCACCACCCGCCCGAGCACGGTCTCAGCGCCCGTTCCGCGCACCTGGATTTTCAGCATCCCATCCAGAGCCACGGTTCCCGCAAAGACGGGGCTGCCAGGCGCTACGTCCTCGTGTAATGACTCACCGGTGATAGCGGACTGGTCCACCGCCGCGCGCCCTTCCAGAACGGTGCCGTCGACCGCGATCCTCTCGCCCGGGCGGACCAGAATCTCATCTCCGGGCACGAGCGTATTCGGATCGACTCGCTGCTCGGCGCCATTGAGCCACTTCACCGCCTGCCGCGCGCCGAGCGCACGAATTCCATCGATGGCGGCCCGGGCGCCGAGGGAGCTTCGCTCTTCGAAGAGTCGCCCCACCTCGAGGAATAGTGGGATTAAGGTGGCAGTGACAAAGTCTCCTGTGGCCGCCGAGGCGAGCACGGCAATGGCGACCAACTGATCGGTTGCCCTGCGAGTGTCGCCCGTCAATACGCCGCGCAGACCTGAGACCAGCGTTGGCACCCCGACTATGGCAGCGGCCAGACCCCGGCAGAGCTCTCCAATCTGCGACTGGTCGGGAGCAAGGCGTACCAGCAGGGTTCCAAGGCCCAAAAGACCAATCCCGGCGAGTCCTGCGCCAAGCCTTGTGCTGATGCGGCGGCGCTCTTCCGGGGCGAGCGCCACCGGCATGCTCTCGGCGCCAAGGTTTAAGGTCTGGATCGCGGCATTGCTCATTGATCTTCGTCCTGTTGCCCGACTGTAGGCGCTGGCCGGGGACCGGCGTCCGCTGCGGGAATTCTGATGCGGAATCCGTGATAGCCTCCGCCGATAGGCGGCGGCACCCACTGAATTTTGCCGGCGCCACCAATAGCCCGTTCCACTGCGTCCCGGTAGAGGCGTTCGCGAACCACCGCCGGGTTCACCTTGTATTCCCGATCCAACACCAGAAAAGCCTGGGAATCTCCCCTAGCGCGGGCCAGAGCCGCGTCCGCGCCACCGCGGGCCGACTGCAACGCGCGGTCGGTCTCCGCCTGGGCCTGCGGAATGGCCTTCTCCGCAAAGGCCTGCGCCTCTTTCTTACTGGTCTCCGCTCCGATAAAGGCGCTCTGCACGGCGTCGAACTCCTTCGCTAAAGCCTCCGGAGGAGCGAGTGCGGTGAGTTCGAGCGACGACAGCTCGAGGCCCGAGTGCGCCGCGTCCAGACCCTCCTGCGCGCGGCGGGCAGCCGTCGCAATGAGGCTTTTGCGGCCGTCTGAGAGCACTCGATCAATGCCCATTTCGCCCAGCGAGCGAACCATTGCGGCCGTGACCTCGGTGCGCAACACGTCTTCGGAATTTGGCCCCGAGAAGGCCCATTCGGCCGGGCTTCGTACGCGGTAGCGGGCCACCATTTCCATCTGCACAATGTTGTGGTCTCCCGTGAGCGCATAGCCTTGCGTTAGCGGGTCGAGAGTAGATGGATCTGTTGGCTCGTCATCGGATGGGGTACCCATGAGGGTGTAGACCGGCACTTCCCATACATGCTTGACCTGAACCCGGACAACCGAGTCCATGGGTCGTGGAAAGGCGAAGAGGAGGCCCGGTCCGTGCTCCTGCAATGCGGGGGTGTCCCCGACGAGGCGCCCCCAGCGCAGAATAACCGCCACTTCGTCCGGTTTCACGATGGTTATGCCGGAAAAGGCGTACAGGATCGCCATGGTCGCCACCCACCAGTGCATGCGTTGCCATGCTCCGTCGAGAAGACCGACGATGGGGGCGGCGAGCCGGCCGATCTCGGAAGGTGGCCCTTGCCTTCTCACTTTTGTTCCTTGCTCTGCAGAAGCGAGAACGGCTCGGAGTCCGTGCGCAGAATCAGCGTCGTGCTTCCGGTGACGAGCTTGTCGAGAGAGTCAAGCGACCGTGTGAATCTGTAAAGTTCCGGGTCAACGCGGTGGGCATCCCCATAAATCTTGGCAACTCTTGCTGCGGATTCGCCGCGGATGCGCGCTTCCTCTTCAGCGCCCTTGGCGCTGATGCGGGCCGCGTCGAGCTCCGCCTCCGAACGGATGCGGCTAGCTTCGCGCTCTCCTTCGGCCTGGAACCTGGCGGCGAATTGGCGGCGCTCGGCGCGCATCTGCTCAAATACCGCGGTGACGTTCGCCTCGGGCAGCGCGATACGCTCGAGCCGGATCTGCTCGATGGCCACACCATAGCTGTGCAGCGCCACGGGCGCGGTCGAAGCGAGGAGCTCCGATTCGATTTGGTCCACCTGCAAATCGCTTGGGTTCGTGGACACTAAAGCTGATAGATCGTGCCCACCCAAGGCGCCGATGGCCGCGTTCGTCAGGAGTCCATCGAGTTTGCCTTCAGCCCCGCTCGCGGGCCCGATCGCTTGAGTAAAGGCGAGAGGATCTCCGATCCGCCAAACCACGAATGTTCGCGCGATGATGTTCTTTTTGTCCCGCGTTAGCATCTCAGTGTGCCCAGTCTCATAGACACGCCGTCGCAGATCGAGCCGTGACGCGCTATCGATCGGCCAGGGGAGCTTCCAATGCAGGCCGGGTTGGGTCGCCGCGCGCAACGGACGTCCGAAACGAGTGACAAGCACTGCCTGGCCCTCTCCCACGACTATGCCCGTCGCTTCGAAAACGATGGCCGCAAGCGCCAGCGTACCAACCACCGCGCGCAACCAGCGTTGTGTTTTTACGGATTCAACCACAACTCACCTCCATCCCGCTGGAAGCGGGAATCTACGACCGTGAAATGGCGCCCAGCCAGATTCTTCTCCAGCGTTTCCAGGCGACGACGGAAGACATATTCCTGTGGTTCGGACCGATATTGCGATTCCAGCGTACGGAAGCTCCATGCCTCGCCGGCTGCTTTGGCAAGGTCGTTGGCGCCATCGGCCTGAGCAGTATTCTCGCGAACCAGCACAGCAGCGTCGGTAGCCGGCACGGTCTGATTGCGGAAGACCTGGGCATTCACCACCGCTGTAACCTTCGAGATCTCAGCGGAGACGACGGACTGGTACTCGGGCGCTACCACCACCGGCGGATGCATTCCACCAACCGTGAACGCCACTACTTCGATCCCCAGTCCTAGAGCGTCGGCATCCTGCTGCACCATTCGCCGCATGCGTGCCGTCAACACCACAACGTTTTCCGACAGTGCCTCTGAAAGAGTCCGGTTCACTGTCGACCTCATCACAGCGCGATAGGCGATGGCGCGTAGCGCGTCGGCCGGGTTTTGACAGTGGTAGCGCCAGGCGCGCGCATCCGCAATCCGATATTGAACCGCAGCATCCACAGTGATGAGATCCCGTCCATTGCCCAGGAGCAGAGTGTACTCGTTGGCGGCATGCTCGCGCGCCCATAAGACATTTTCGGGGCCGTTTCCTTCTTCGCCCTCGTGGCCGACCGCGATTGCCTGCACGCGTTGGACAGGAAGGCGGAACACGCGATCAACTGGGAACGGCCAATGCAAGTGAAGCCCAGGCCCGAGCGGTTGACCGGTCAACGGTACGCCCAACCGCTCCACAAGACCCTGCTCTTCAAGCCCAACCACCGTCAAGGAGGTCGAGAGCCAACCTGCCAGCGCCAACGTAATTGCGAGCGGTTCCAGACTTCGGCGCACGACTGTGAGCGCCCACGTCGAGCGCAAATCGATACCGAGTTGCTGCTCCGCGGCGTCCAGGATACTCGCCAGAATGTTAGTCCGGCTTCCGAGGATGCGCAGCACAGGGAGGTCTAGCGGGAAGGTTTCCAGCGCTTCGCCCTCCGAACGCCGCACGGTGAAGAGCCCGTAGCAGGAAGCCGCCGCGACAAGCAGGACGCCGTAATGTAAGACGCGAAGGATCGTTTGCTGTTCCGCCCAGACCAAACCCATCGACAGCGCAGCCAGCACAAAGATCCAGGCAACCACTCGGGCGCCGCGACTGAGCGACGGGCCCTCGGGGAAATGAGCCGGTTCGACGCCGGCGAGATACCGCGCTGCGGTGAGCGCCAATCCTGCTGCTATAAGACTAAGTGCGGCTATGATCGCGACTACTAAAGCAGATGCCGAGCCTGTGGCGGGCTCCACCGGCAGCGCGGAAAAGATGCCCAGCACGCCTACAAAAGCGGTTCCCACTCTGACCATCCCGATGGGGCCGAGGGCGCGCATTTCGTCACCGACGCGCGCACCAGCCTCGGCGAAACGTGCGATAGCCTCTTTCCGGCTGGCATGGCGTTCGGGAGTCGGTGCTACGCGACCGCGCTCAGTTGCATCAGTCAACAGCGAATCACCGTTGACGGAGGAGCTTCCTGGCAAGATAGCTTCGCGAACCCCGTCATCTGAATCCTTCGTGAACGCCGCGTTTGGAGCTTCGTCACTATCCTTCGCTCGTCTCGTGCGGGTAATCAGTGCCGTGACAACGCCGACGAGGATTCCGCTTGCCATCACCAGAATCACTGCGGTGTCGACCAATACGAGGTTCGCCACCATCCAGCTCGCGATCACGAGGCCT
>Ga0335078_10019093_pt1 | contig 10194 bp, 10 predicted proteins | sample Lox_Sample_32_FD_206711 | JGI IMG/M metagenome (GOLD analysis project Ga0335078, IMG submission 206711) | Soil microbial communities from Loxahatchee National Wildlife Refuge, Florida, United States - Lox_Sample_3.2 | ecosystem: Environmental > Terrestrial > Soil > Wetlands | place: USA...
GCCCGAAGCTCCTCCGCAACCTGCCGCAGATCCCCCTCCGGCAGACCGCGAAGATCCGCTGGCACCCGTACCCGGTCCAGCAAGGGCGTCCGGTTGGAGATCTTGGGGCCTGTCTTTTCACCATCCACGATGGAAGCCCTCCTCAGGTGCGACGCTCGACCACGAAGCGCGCGGCCTGTCGAAGAAGGTCTGCTCTGTCCTCGAACAAATCAAGATGGGCAACGGCTTGCCGCACCAGGACATCCGCCTGGTCGCGCGCCCGCTCGACACCGAGGATGGAGACGAAGGTCGCCTTTCCCGCGGCTGCGTCCTGGCCCACCGGCTTGCCGGTCTCGCCGGCGCTGCCCTGGACGTCGAGGAGATCGTCGGCGATCTGGAACGCGAGGCCGAGATCGTGGGCATAGCCGCGCAGCGCCAGGCGCATCTCCGCCGAGGCCTTGCCGAGGATGGCGCCCGCCTCGCAGGCGAACGCGATGAGGGCACCGGTCTTGAGGCGCTGCAGCCGGGTAATCGCGCCGATGTCGAGCGTGCGGTTCTCCGCGATGAGATCGATCATCTGGCCGCCCACCATGCCGCTGGCGCCGGCCGCCTGGGCCAGCGAGCGCACCAGCTCGCAGCGCACCGCGGGATCGCCGTGGGTGTCGGTCTCCGCCAGCACCTCGAAGGCACGCGTCAGCAGGCCGTCGCCCGCCAGAATCGCCGTCGCATCGTCGAAGGCTTTGTGGGCGGTGGGCCGGCCGCGCCGGAGATCGCTGTTGTCCATCGCCGGCAGGTCATCGTGCACCAGCGAATAGGAGTGCACGAACTCGATCGCCGCCGCCACCTGCAGCGCGCTGCGCTGGGAGACGCCGAAGAGGCGCGCGCTCGCCAGCACCAAAAAAGGTCGCAACCGCTTGCCGGGCGCCAGCGCCGCATAGCGCATCGCCTCGAAGACGCGCGCCTCGAGACCGGGCGGCACCGGCAGCAGCCGGTCCAGCGTCTGGTCGGTGAGCTTCGCTGCATCGGCGAGCGCCGTCGTGAACGGCGTGCCCGAGGGCCAGGTCTTCTCAGTCAAGAGCCGCCGGCTCCGTCCTGACGCTGCCGTCGGCGGCAATCACGACCTTGTCCACCCGCGCCTGCGCTTCGCGCAATTTGGCCTCGCAATGGCGCTTCAGCAGCGCGCCGCGCTCATAGGAGTGGATGGCCTCGTCCAGCTTGCCGGCGCCGCCCTCGAGCCGGCGGACGATCTGCTCGAGCTCGGCCAGCGCCTCCTCGAAGCTCATTTTCACGATATCAGACGGCAATTGCGACTCGGACAAGGCCCCTCCAATTCGCGCGACACTCTATGGGCGCGAGGGCCGAGGGGCAAGCGCCGGGTTAGGCCGCCATCAGCGCCCGGACATGGGCGGCAGCGCTGGCCGCCAGCGCCGCGAGGTCGTAGCCACCCTCCATCGAGGAGACGAGACGCCCCTCCGCGTGGCGGCGCGCGACGTCGGCGAGCCGCTCGGTGACCCAGGTGTAGTCCTCCTCGACCAGCATGAGCTGCGCCAGGGGATCGCGACGGTGGGCATCGAAGCCGGCGGAGATCATCACCAGGCTCGGACGGAACTCCTCGAGCGCCGGCAGGATCATCCGCTCCACGCCGCGGCGGAACTCCGCCGAGCCCGACATCGGCGCCAGCGGCACGTTGACGATGTTGCCGACGCCATGCTCGCTGGCGTCGCCGGTGCCGGGATAGAGCGGCGACTGGTGCGTCGAGGCGTAGAACAGCGAGGGATCGCTCTCGAAGGCCGCCTGCGTGCCGTTGCCGTGGTGAACGTCGAAATCCACCACCGCCACCCGCTCGAGCCCATGCACCGCGCGGGCGCGCGCCGCGCCGATGGCGACGCTGTTGAAGAGGCAGAAGCCCATGGCGCGATGCGGCTCGGCATGATGGCCGGGCGGCCGGACCGCGCAGAAGGCATTGTCCGCCTCGCCGGCCACCACCGCGTCCACCGCCGCGCAGACGGCGCCCGACGCGCGCAGGATCGCCTCGCCGGTACCGGGAGAGAGAATGGTATCAGGATCGATGCCCACCCGGCCTTCAGCCGGCACTGCCGCCAGCAGCGCCTCGACGAAATCGCGGGGATGCACCCGGGCGATGTCGTCGATCTCGGCGCGCGGCGCTTCGCGGCGCTCGAGCGCGATGAACTCGTCCTCCTCGAGCGCGGCGAGCACCGCCCGCAGCCGCTCCGGGGATTCCGGGTGGAACTCGCCGGGATCGTGGTCGATGCAGGCAGGGTGGGTGAACAGCAGCGTCGTCATCGGGGCCTCCGCGGATCGGGCCGGACACTCCGAAGTGTGGCATAGGGCAGCCGGGGCAGGCCACTCCCATCGCCGCGACACATCGTCGGACTTGCGGGCATGCCGTCGCAACCGGCACTATACGCGCCCGCACGGGGATCGCTTTCGAGCGTTTGCAGGCGCCGCAGGGCCGCGCAATGGCCGCGAGGGTGGTCCGCATCTTGTAGAAATTCGTTCCGGAGCCGATCCCTTGCCGAGCGCGGCATGGGCCGGCACGCCGGGTTGGCAAAGACTGGGTCGATAGGGGACGCGCGGTGGCATATATGGGCAGGCGCATCGGAGTTGCGCTCGCGATCGGGCTCTATTTCTGGATGCTGGGCGCATCGGCGGCGGCCGAGCCGCAGGTGACGCTCCGGGCCGGCAAGGGCGACAACCCCAACCATGCGCTCGCACGGGAATTCGCCGCCACCATCAACCGCACCGGCAGCGGCGCGCCGCGCGTTCTGGTCGAGGAGAGCCAGGGCTCGGTCCAGAACGTCATTGACGCGGCGCGCGAGCGGACGCCCTCGCTTTTCACCGCGCCGCCCAACGTCATCGTCGAGGCGCGCCGGGGCGACAAGCCCTATGGCAAGAACCCGCGCTACCAGGACGTCCGCGCCCTCTTCCCGATCCCGTTCCAGACCATGCACTGGGTGGTGCGCCAGGACAGCCAGGTGACGAGCTTCGCCGAGCTCGCCGGCAAGCCGTTCATTCCGGGGACGCGCGGCAGCTTCGGCGAGCGGCAGACCGCGGCGCTGATCAAGACGCTCGGCCTCGAGAACAAGCTGCAGCTCATCGACATCGACAGCGCCGGCGCGCCGCAGGCGCTGAAGAGCAACCAGGTGATCGGCTTCGCGGTCTCCGGCGCCTATCCGATCGGCGCGCTGAAGTCGCTCGCCGGCGAAGTGCCGTTGCGAATCCTGTCGCTGACGCCGGACCAGCAGAAGCAGCTGCTGGCGAGCGACGGCACCACCGTCGCGATGACCATCCCCAAGGGAACCTATCCCGGCATCGACGAGGACGTGGCGACGGTGGCGCTGCCCGCCGGCGTCTACACGACGCGCCGCATGAGCGAGAGCGAGGCCTACCGCATCACCAAGGCATTCTGGACCGGCCGCGCCGCGCTGGCGGAGATTTCGCCCACCTGGCAGGTGGTGACGCCGGCCTGGCTCGCCGTGCTCGGCGCGCAGCTGCATCCCGGGGCACTCAAGTACTACCGCGAGGCCGGCATCAAGGTGCCGCCGGCGTCGCACAAGTAAGAGCGGGACGATGGCGACCGACTTCCTCATCATCGGCGGCGGCATCGCCGGCGCCTCCGCCGGATACTTCCTCTCCGAGCGCGGCCGCGTGACGCTGCTCGAGCGCGAGGAGGCGCCGGGCTATCACTCGACCGGCCGCTCGGCGGCGCTCTACACCGAGACCTACGGCAACGCGGCGATCCGCGCGCTGACCATCGCCAGCGGCCCCTTCTTCCGCGCGCCGCCGGCGGGCTTCGCCGAGCACCCGCTGCTGAAGCCGCGCGGCGTGGTGATCATGGCGACCGCCGATGCCGGCACGCGCTTCGGCGCGGCGCTCGCCGAGGCGCAGCGCCATGCCCCGGAGGTGCAGCCGGTGACGTCGGCGGCGGCGATCGCGCTCTGTCCGATCCTGCGGCCGGAGTGGACGGCGCATGCCTTCCACGAGCCCGACGCGATGGACATGGACGTGCATGCGATCCATCAGGGCTACCTGCGCGGCCTGCGCGCGCGCGGCGGCGAGATCGTGACCGGCGCCGAGGTGACGGCGCTGCAGCGCCGCGGCGGCATCTGGGAGGTGGAGACCCGCGCCGGCCGCTTCAGCGCGCCCATCGTCCTCAACGCCGGCGGCGCCTGGGCCGACGAGATCGCCGGGCTTGCGGGCGTCAGGCCGGTCGGCCTGGTGCCGAAGCGCCGCACCGCTTTCGTGATCGAGCTCCCCGGGGGCATGAGCCCGGGTCCCTGGCCGATGGTCTGCGACGTCGACGAGACGCTCTACTTCCGCCCGGAGGCCGGCCATCTGCTCGTCTCGCCGGCGGACGAGACGCCGGTGCCGCCTTGCGATGTGCAGCCGGAGGAGCTCGATGTCGCGCTCGCCGCCGAGCGGCTGGAGACGCGCACCACCCTCAAGGTGACGCGCATCGTCCGGCGCTGGGCCGGGCTGCGCAGCTTCGTGCGCGACAAGACGCCGGTGGTGGGCCACGCGCCGGAGGCGCCGGGCTTCGTCTGGGTGGCCGGCCAGGGCGGCTACGGCATCCAGACCTCCGCCGCCATGGGCCGCGTCGCCACCGCCTTCGCCACCGGCGACGAGCTGCCGAGCGATCTCACCCGGCGCGGCCTCAAGCCCGCCGATCTCCTGCCCGACCGCCTCTACGCCGCCTGAACCCAAGCGAAGCAGCCATGGCCACAGATTTCATCGTCATCGGCGCCGGCATCGCCGGCGCCGCCGCCGCCTATTTCCTCGCCGAGCGCGGCAGCGTCGCGCTGCTGGAGCGCGAGGATGCGCCGGGATATCACACCACCGGCCGCTCGGCGGCGCTCTACACCGAGAATTACGGGCCTCCGGCGGTGCGCCTCCTCACCAAGGCGAGCGGCGCCTTCTATCGCGAGCCGCCCGCCGGCTTCACCGAGGTGCCGCTGCTGCATCCGCGCGGGTCGATGATCGTGGCGCCGCCGGGCCATGAAGCGAAGCTGCGTCAGGCGCTGAAGGAAATGCAGCGCACCGTCGCCACCATCCGCGAGATCACGCCGAAGGAAGCGCTGGCGATCTGCCCGCTGCTGCGTCCGGAGATGGTCGCTGCCGCGACCTACGAGCCCACCTCCACCGACATGGACGTGCACGCGATCCATCAGGGTTATCTGCGCGGGTTCCGCGCGCGCGGCGGCACCCTCGTCGCCCGCGCCGAGGTCACGTCGCTGACGCGCCGCGGCGGCACCTGGACCGTCGCCACCAGCGCCGGAGACTTCTCGGCGCCGGTCGTCATCAACGCCGCCGGCGCCTGGGCCGACGAGGTGGGCAAGCTCGCCGGCGCGCGGCCGATCGGCCTCGAGCCGAAGCGGCGCACCGCCTTCCTGGTCGATGCGCCCGCCGGCTTCGATCCGCGCGGCTGGCCGATGGTCGACGACTTCCGCGAGGTCGTCTACTTCAAGCCGGAAAGCGGCCGCATCCTGGTCTCGCCGATGGACGAGACGCCCTCGCCGCCGCTGGACGCGCAGCCGGACGAGATCGACGTCGCCGAGGCGGTGGAGCATCTGCAGGCGATCGCCGCCATCGAGGTGACGCGCATCCAGCGCAAATGGGCGGGGCTCCGCAGCTTCGTCAGCGATCGCGTGCCGGTGGCGGGGCCGGTGCCGGAGGCGCCGGGCTATCACTGGCTCGCGGGCCAAGGCGGCTACGGCATCATGACCTCGCCGGCGATGGGCCGCATCGCCGCCGCGCTCGCGGCGGGAGAGGCGATCCCCGCCGACATCCTGGCGACCGGCCTCAAGCCCGAGCACGTGCTGCCCGGCCGCTTCTTCGCCTGATCGCTCAGGCGCCGCGCCGGCCGATCAACGCGTAGACGATCAGCAAAAGCCAGCCGAGGATCATCAGCGTGCCGCCCAGCGGCGTCAGCGCGGCGAGCCACGGCGCGGCGCCGGCGGCCAGCGCGTAGAGGCTCATCGCGAAGAGCGTGACGCCGAGCGCGAGGCTGCTGCCCGCCGCGGCGAGGAGCAGCGCTCCCCGTTCCGGCTTCGGCAGCGCCACCAGCGCGATCAGCGCCGCCGCGTGCGGCAGCCCGTAGCGCACCCCGATCTCGGCCAGCAATGCCCGATGCGGATCGCCGGCCCAGAGATGCTGCGTCAGCGCCCCCACCGCCACCGCGGCGAGGCCGTTGAGCGCCGCCGCCAGCAGCCAGAGGCGGCGCGTCACACGCGGGTACTCGCCGGCGTCATTCGGCGGGGGTGGCGAGGCGGGCGGGCTCCTCGGTGTCGAAGCCCTCCTCCGCCGCCGGCAGATAGAGGGTCACCGTCGTCCCTTCGCCGGGCATGCTGTGGAGCTCGATATGGCCGCCCGATTGCTTGGCGAAGCCGTAGACCATGCTGAGGCCGAGGCCGCTGCCGCTGCCCACCGGCTTGGTGGTGAAGAACGGCTCGATGGCGCGGCGCAGCACCTCGGGCGCCATGCCGGTGCCGGTGTCGTGCACAGTGATGCGCACGAGATCGCCGCGCGTCTCGCCGGCGGCAGTCCCGGGCGCCGAGCGCGCATTGCCGGTCGAGATCGTGAGCGTGCCGCCCTCCGGCATGGCATCCCGCGCGTTGATCGCCAGGTTGAGGAGCGCGGTCTCCAGCTGATGCGGATCGAAGTAGCCGAGGCGCAGATCGTCCGCGAGATCGACGCGCACGAGGATGCGCTCGCCGAGGATGCGCCGCAGCATCGCCGCCGTATCGGCGACGATGCCGTTGGTGGTGACCGCCGCCGGGCGCAGATGCTGCTTGCGCGAGAAGGCGAGGAGATAGCGCGTCAAGGTGGCGGCGCGCGTCGCCGCGCGGCGCGCCGCGTCGACCAGGCGGCGCACCTCCTCAGGCAGCACGTGGCGGCGCACCAGGTCGAGATTGCCGCTGACGATGGCGATGATGTTGTTGAAGTCGTGCGCGACGCCACCGGTGAGCTGGCCGACCGCCTCCATCTTCTGCGCCTGGCGCAGCGAGACCTCGGTCTCGCGCAGCCGCGCCTCGGCGGCGCGCTGCTCGGTGATGTCGCGGCCTTCCGGCAGCAGCATGACGACGCGGCCGGCGCGATCGCGGATGGGATAGAGCTGGAAATCGAAGAGCCGGCAGCGCCCGACGCCCGCGAGCTCCGCCTCGAAGCGGGCGGTGATGCCGCCGGCTGCGCGCTCCACCGCCGCGCGCAGCCGCTCGGCCGCGGTGGGATCGGCGGCGCAGCGCGCGCTCTCCCAGAAGAACGGCCGGCGCGCCGATCCGGGGCCGCGCTCCATGAACTCCTGCCCTGCCCGGTTCACCTGCAGGATGCGTCCCTTCGGATCCAGCAGGCCGATGAAGAGCGGCGTCCAGTCGAGGATCGCCGACAGGCGGCGCTCACGCTCGGTGCGCTCGCGCTCGCGCCCGATCACCACCGCCAGCAGCATGAAACCCAGGGTGAAGGACGTTATCAGCAGCGGCGCGCGGGTGCGCAGCAGCGTCAAGGCGACATCCGGCGGCATCGCCAGCACCCAGGCCACCTGCAGCGTGCCGCCGATGAAGCCGAGCGTCGCCGGCCACAGCACGCTCTGATCGACGCGCCACCGCCGTGCCAGCAGATACCCCACGATCGCCACGGTGATCGCGGTGCCATTGCCGGGCAGCACGCCGACGCCGCCGAGATCGTAGCGGACGATGCTGGCGATGACGGCGGCGATGGCGCCGGCGACCGGCCCGACCAGCGCGCTCGCGCCCATCACCGCGACGCCGCGCACATCCATCAGGATCCCCGGCGAGACGCGCACCGCCATCAGGATCGAGATCGCGGCGATGCAGGCGAACCAGCAGCCGCTCGCCACCTCCCGCGCGTAGCGGCTCCAGGCGGCAAGCCAGCGCTCGATCGCGGCCTGCCCCAGGCCCAGCAGCAGGAGCAGCGCGAAGTCCTCCCCCAGTATGCCGAGCTGCTGTTCTATGACACCGCCTCCGATGGCCCGGCACCGGTCCCGGGCGCCCGGGCTCCATGACACCACGCTTGGCGTGCGGAGACAACTCGCCGCACCCGCCGCAGGCGAAGGCCCCAGAGGCGTTGGCTTCGCGCGGCCTCCCATGCTCAACTGCATGACCCGCCAAGATATTCCCCGCGCATCATCCCGGAGGCAGCATGGCAAAGACGGCGATCATCACGGGCGGCGCCCGTGGCATCGGGCGCGGCTGCGCCCTGGAGCTCGCCCGGCGCGGCTTCGACATCGCGCTCGTCGACCTCCTGCGGCCCGAGATGGAGCGGACCGCCGGCGAGATCCGCGCCCTCGGCCGCCGTGCCCTGGCGCTGGAGGCGGACGTGACCCGGCACGCTCGCGCCCAGGAGGTGACGGCGGCGGTCACATCCGAATGGGGCGGGATCGACTTCCTTCTCAACAATGCCGGCCGCGCCATGCCCAAGGGCATCCTGGAGATCTCCGAGGCCGAGTTCGACCAGACCGTCGCCGTCAACCTCAAGAGCTGCTTCAACTACATCCAGGCGGTGGCGCCGGCCATGCAGGCGGCGGGCGGCGGCCGCATCGTCAGCATGTCGTCGCTCAACGCCTTCACCGGCGGCGTCACCAGCGCGGTCAGCAAATTCGCCTACGCCGCCGCCAAGGCCGGCATCCTCGGCATGACCCGGGCGCTCGCCAAGGAGCTGGGGCCCACGATCGCGATCAACGCGATCTGCCCCGGCGTCATCAAGACCGAGCTCACCGCGCCGCTGATCGAGGCGCGCGAGGCGGAGCTCGCCCGCGGCATCGCGCTCCAGCGCATGGGCGGGCCGGAGGACGTGGCGCAGATCGTCGCCTTCCTCGCCACCGCAGAGCCGCTCTTCATCACCGGCCAGGAATTCGTCGTCGACGGCTTCCAGTGGGTGATCTGACCGCGATGCGACGTGCGCCGATGTGGCTGCTGGCGCTCAACGTGACGCTGATCATGCAGATCAGCAGCGCGTTCCTCGCCCAGTCGATGGCGGTGCTCGGACCGACGCTGACCGATGCGGCGGGCGTGGCGCCGGAGCGGATCGGCTATCTCTCGGCGCTGATCTCGCTGGGGACGCTCTGGTTCCTGGCGAGCGGCCATGTGCTGCTGGCGCGCTGGGGCTCCGTCCGCGTGCTGCAGCTGGGCGGCGTGCTGGGCGCCGTCGCGGTGCTGCTGGCGCTGAGCGGCTCCTGGAGCGCGATGTCGGTGGCGGCCCTCGGCATGGGACTTGCCTACGGCCCCGCGCCGCCCGCCGGCAGCGACATCCTGATGCGCCACGCGCCGCGCGAGCGCCGCGCCCTTATCTTCTCGATCAAGCAGGCGGGCGCGCCCTTCGGCAGCGCCGCCGCCGGCCTGATGCTGCCGGCGATCGCGGCGGTCTGGGGCTGGCGCTGGGCGCTGGTGGCGACCGCGGCGGTGTCGGCGCTCTCCTCGGTGCTGGTCGAGCCCTGGCGCGCCACCATCGACGTCGAGCGCCGCGCCGGCGGCCATCGCGCGGTGCTGGCCGAGCTTTTCTCGCCGCGCGCGGTGATCCTGCCGTTCCGCGTCATCGCCGCGCGCCGCGGACTGCTCTGGCTCTCCTGCACCGGCTTCAGCTTCGCCTGCGTACAGGGCTGCCTGTTCAGCTTCTACGACACCTATCTCACCTCGCTCGGCGTGAGCCTTGCCGCCGCCGGCACCGCCTTCGCGGTGCTGCAGGCGGTCGGCATGGTGGCGCGGGTCGCCATGGGCTTCCTCGCCGACCGCATGGGCTCGGCCATCTACACGCTGATCCTGCTCGGCGCCGGCTCCAGCCTGGCGGCGGTGCTGGCGGCGGCGCTCAGCTTCGCGCTGCCGTGGCCGCTGGTCCTGGCGGTGAGCGGCGTCATCGGCTTCATCGGCGTGAGCTGGAACGGCGTCTTCCTCGCCGAGGTGGCGCGCCTCGCCCCCGAGGGCCGCGTCGGCGAGGTCACCTCCGGCGCCACCCTCCTCACCTTCCTGGGCTATGTGGTGGGACCGGCGGCGTTCAGCGAGCTGGTGCCGCTGCTCGGCGGCTACGGCGCCTGCTTCCTCGCCGTCGCCGTGCTGCCGCTGATCTCGGCGGCGGTGCTGCAGCGCATCCGCGCCCTCAGCGAGGAGCCGGCGCGCTGAGCCGTTGGCAGCGGCGCGCCGGGAACGCTATAAGCGTCGCGACATCTTAGGGATCGAGGAGGAACGG
>Ga0335078_10019094_pt1 | contig 10193 bp, 9 predicted proteins | sample Lox_Sample_32_FD_206711 | JGI IMG/M metagenome (GOLD analysis project Ga0335078, IMG submission 206711) | Soil microbial communities from Loxahatchee National Wildlife Refuge, Florida, United States - Lox_Sample_3.2 | ecosystem: Environmental > Terrestrial > Soil > Wetlands | place: USA: Florida...
GCCTAAACCGCAGAATGCCGCCGCGGGCGCTTCTCCTGGATGCGCGAGCCGTCCGGTTCGCACGTTGACCCAGTGGCGCGGCTCGGCACGGGCACGGAAGATCGGCGCGTGTTCGTTCAACGCGCGAAGTTGCGCGTGGAGGCCGCTGTACTCCCGGTCAGGCGCTGTGCGTGTGATGACCAGCACGTCGGCCCGCGCGAGAGCGGCCGGAGGTTCCCGAAGACGTCCCAGAGGGAACACCGCGCCGCCCGCCCAGGGAGATAGCGCATCGATTAGGGCGATGTCCAGATTCCGCTCGAGACGTCGATGTTGGAATCCGTCGTCTAAGAAAAAAACATCGGTCTCGTATTTTTGCTCGAGCAACCGGCCGGTGGACCAGCGATCCGCGCCGATTCCCGCGTGGGCGTGTCCGGAATGAATGTAAATTTGCGCTTCGTCGCCGGTAAGGCTCACCGAGACGGGTTCGCCAGCCTCGACTACGATGCTCGGCTCGATGGATCGCCGATGATACCCTCGCGTGAGGATCGCGGGGTGCCAGCCGCGCAATCGCATGCGTTCGGTGAGATAGTCCACCAGCGGAGTTTTTCCCGCGCCGCCCATACTAATGGCTCCGATGCTCACCACCGGTTTGTCGAGCTTGCGCGCATGCGTGCGATCGCGCTTTTGCTTGAGAGCGTTTCCGGCCAACCAAAGCTTGGATAACAGCCAGAGCAGCGGGGTCGCCAGGCCGCCGGGCGGGCGAGATGGGACCGTGCGGTCCTGCCAGCGCAGGATTTCCGCTGTTGCCTTTTGCGTTGCGCCGCGATGTTTTCGCGCCAGCGCCAGAGCCCTAGCGCCTAGCTGGTCGCGCAACGGCGGATTATCGAGCAGTCGCTCGACCGCGTGCGCCAACTCATCGGGGCGGCCAATTTCGAGCATCGCAGCGTCGGAGCGGAACTGGGCCGCGATGGCGGAAAAATTCTCCAAGTGCGGGCCGCTTACGATCGCACGCCCGCACGCCGCCGGTTCTAATATGTTGTGACCGCCGCGGCGCGCCAGCGTACCTCCCATGAAGACCACGTCGGCGAGTGGAAACAAGCCGGCCAGTTCGCCGATCGAATCCAGCAGCACTGCGCACGGCAGGGTGAGATCCGGGGGAATCCTGTTCTCGGATCTGCGCACATAGGGAACGCCCGCACTCCGGAGCGCTGCTGCGGCCGAATCGAATCGTTCGGGCTTACGTGGGACGAGAATTAGCAGCAACCCCCGGTTGGCTTGAGTTAACTTGGTGAACGCGCGTACTACGGCCTCATCTTCGTCGATGTCCCGAACATCGGCTCCCGGCATGGTGCTGGCGGCGATCCACACCGCGCTGGGAGGCAGCCGATCCAGCACCTGACGCACCAGGCGTGGAGGCTGGGCGCCGGCGGGTGTCGCGTCGTACTTCAAGTTGCCCAGGACGTTGACCCGGTCCTCCGGCGCACCGATTTCCAAATACCGCTTTCGATCGAGCTCGCTTTGAACGAAAACGGCATCGGCGCACGCCAAAGCTTCCCGGAAAAAGATGCACCAGCGTCGATAGCGCGGAAAAGCGCGGTCGGAAATGCGGCCGTTCACGATCACGAGCGCGGAGCCCGCTCGTTTGACCTCGCGATAGAGCACCGGCCAGATTTCGGTTTCGAGGATCACTACCACCGCCGGACGTAAGCGGCGCAGCACCCGGCGGACGGCAAAGCGATAGTCGATCGGAGCGTAGAAAATGCCATCCACCGTTGTGGTGAACTTCTGTTCTGCAATCGCGCGGCCCGCTACCGTGCCGACAGACAAATAAAGCGGAATGCTGGGACTGGTCTTGCGCAGTTGTTCGATCAGTCCCGCAGCGGAGACAACTTCGCCCACCGAAACAGCATGCAACCAAATGGAACCCGGCGGCGTCGCTTGAAACGATGCGGGCCCAGCACCCAGCCGCTCCGAGAACCGGCGCGAATAACGTTCATCGCGAATCGACCGATAAACGAAATAGAATACAAGCAATGGGAGCGCGACAACGCGGCATGCCCAATAGAGGACCCGAATGAAAGCTTTCTGGATCTCGCTCACCGTCTGCACCAGCGCCGTTCTTTTGTTCGCCGATAAGAAGAACGAAGGCAAATTTTCACCCGGCCCAGCCTCGTCTTATCAGAACAAACAAACCAACGATAAAGTAACGGTTGCGGTAACGGCCTACGACACCGAAGAACTGGCTCACACGGCATTTGGAAAGTTGGATCCGAACCAGTACGGCGTTCTTCCGGTGCTGGTCATCATTCAGAATGACACGGACCAAGCGTTGAAGTTAGACCATCTGGAGGTGGACTACACCGGCATCGATGGCCGTGACGTTGAAGCGACGCCCGCCGCGGATGTCCAAGTTTTGAACGGCGGGATGAAGCCTCACATGCCCACCGGCACGCCGCTGCCGCACCGTGAGAAGAAAAATCCGCTCAACGTTTTGGAAATCGAGAGCCGCAGCTTTTCCGCCAAGATGCTCCCGGCTCACGACTCGGCCAGCGGTTTCTTCTATTTTCAAACCGACCATCGGCCGGGCGCGAAGTTCTTCCTGACAGGAATCAAGGAAGCGGCCAGCGGCAAGGATTTCTTCTACTTCGAGATCCCGATCGACATCCACCGCTGAGCGCGCACGGGCAGGCCGGTTTGCGGCCACTGAGCCCGAGCGGGAGAAGCTGAGCCGGCGCGATTACCTTTTCGCCGGTGCTGGCGCTGCGCCTTCTGCGGGCAGGATTTTCGCGCTCTTGATGCTATCGAGTTGCGGAAAGCCCTTGTCGAGATACGCTTTGCCTTCGGACTGGATGCGGCCCTGATCGGGCCCGCGGCCGCCCGGGGGGCCATCGCCATAGCCGCTATAAATCATATCCACGACGTCCATGCCGGAAACAACCTCGCCGATCGGCGCGAAGCCTTGGCTGTCGAGGAAGCTATTGTCCTTGAAATTGATGAAGAATTGAGTGGAGCGTGTATTGGGCCCTGCGGTTGCGAAGGTCAGCATGCCGCGGGTATTTTTCTGCTTCACCGGATCATCTTTAATGTTGGCGTTCTGCCAGGCCTCAGCGACCTTGGGGTTTCCGGAAATGCCGAATTGGGCCATGAAATTGGGGATGACGCGGAAGAAGCTCAGATCGTTGAAGAACCCGATTCTCACGAGATTGTATAAACGATCGACGCCCAGCGGCGCCCAATCTTTGTGGGCCTCCACCACAAAAGTGCCCTTGGTGGTGGTGAATTCAACCTTGAAACTCGCCGGAGCGACCGCCTTGGCCAAAGCTGGATTGGTCAGCGCCGGGTTCATGGCCGCGCTTTTGGCGGGCGCTTTCGTCGCGCCAGTTTTCGAGGCGGGCGCCTTGGACGCAGGCGCCTGAGCCAACGCGGAGGAACACAACAGAGTGCAAAGGATCAGTGATTTCATAAAGCTCGATTATACTGAAAGTCTGCGGCGATGCGTACCAACAAGCTTCTTCCCGCGATTTTGATCTTCGGCTTCGCCGCGCATGGCGAAGAGGTCAAGATCGCGATCCTGGCGACCACCGATCTGCACGGTAATCTTCTGCCGTACGACTATTTCATGGCACAGCCGGCCGAGCGAGGCCTAGCGAAGATTGCGACGTTGATTGAAGCCGCGCGCGCGGCGAATCCCAACAACATGCTGATCGATTGCGGCGACACCATTCAGGGAACGCCACTCGAGTTCGTTTATCAGCACTACGTGCAAACCGGCCGGCTGCCGCTGAACTTGAGTTTCTCCGGGCAGCCACTCGTCCGCGACCCAATGATGACCGCCATGAACATGCTCGGGTACGACTTCATGGTGGTCGGCAATCACGAGTTCAATTTCGGTTTGAAAAACCTCTCAGACGCGCGATCGCAAGCTAAGTTCCCGTGGATTTCGGCGAATATTTTGGCTAGCCCGGGCGCGGCCGTCAAACCGTTTGCACCGTATTTCGTAAAAGTCGTTGCAGGCGTGAAAATCGGCATTGTTGGAATCACCACACCGCTGATTCCGCAGTGGGAACCCGAGGATCACTATCGAGGGTTACGTTTCGAGCCGGCTGTCGAGAGCGCTCGCCGAGCCGTCCAGGAGCTGAGAGCGCGAGAACAGCCCGACGTCGTGATCATTGCGGCTCACTCTGGACTCGACCGTGATCCCAGAAAGGATCAGGTCGCGACTGCCAACTCCAACGATCAATCGGTTTACCAGATGGCGACCGAAGTTCCGGGAATTGACGCCATCATTTATGGCCACAGCCATGAGCAAATGGCCGGCTACAGCATCGGCGATGTTCTTCTGTTGCAGCCCAAGAATTGGGGAATCTCGCTGGGCGAAATGGACCTTACACTGTCGCGAGAAGGCCAAGCGAGTTGGCGTATTGCATCGAAGACGAGCCGCGTGATCCCGGTCACTAAAGCGGTGGCAGCGGATTCGAAAGTTCTTGAGATCGCGCAACCGTATCATGAGCTAGCGGAGCGCTATCTCAACTCGCCCGTTGCGGAATCGCCGGCCGATCTCGACACGCGGCTATCTCGGGTCGAGGACACGGCTTTGATCGACGCAATTCAAAAAGTTCAGTTGTTCTACACGAAAGCGGACGTCTCGTTGGCATCCTCGTTCAACGTGCGCGTCTTCGTTCCAAAGGGGCCGGTTACCGTACGGGAGATCGCTGCGCTGTATCTCTACGACAACGACCTTTACGTCATCGAAGGCAACGGCAAAATGGTTCGCGAAGCGCTGGAGAATGCAGCGCGCTACTTTCTGACCTGCAGCGGCGATTGTTCTCAAGGGCCGCTCACCAATCGAAGAGTGATCGGCTACGATTTTGATCAGGCCGAAGGTGTGGACTACGAGATCGACGTAACGCGGCCCGTGGGAGATCGAATTCGCAATCTGCGCTGGCACGGCCAGCCGCTGTCCGATTCCCAACCGCTTCGGATCGCGCTGAACAGCCATCGCGCCGGTGGGTTAGCGGGCTACGACATGTTCCGGAACGCCAAGATTCTCTGGCGCGGGCCAAAAGAGATTCGCGACATGATCATTGACTACTACACCGAGCACAAGGAGCTTCCCGCGCAGCCGCTTGATAACTGGCGCGTGATCCCGGATGCCGCGCTCAAGACGCTGCGGGCCGAGGCGCTGGGCCAAGGCGTCACGCTACAATAGACGAACTCGTGCCTTGTCGCATGCGGTGATGCGCAATCGTCAAATGGCCCGCAATTGGCGGGCGCGCTAATCTATCAGCGAGGCTTCTCGATGTTCGCAATTCTTCTTGCGACCTACGGCGCAGTTTTTGTCGCCGAAATCGTGGGCGACAAGCTCCTCTATACAACTGGCGTGCTCGCAACGCGCTACCGTACTCCCCCGATTCTGGCCGGCATGGTGGTGGCTTTCATGGCCAAGATGGGGGTAGCGGTGTTGATCGGCAAGGCCATTTCAGAGTTGCCCAAAGTGCTGGTGGCAGCGGTTACCACCCTAAACTTCTTCGCTATCGCATTTGCGCTTTGGCGCAAGCCGGACAAACGAGAAAAGTCCAAGGAGGAGTACCCGGCTTCGCGCGCGGCCATGGTGTCGTTCGCTGCGATCTTCTTTTCCGAATGGGGCGACGTGGGTCAGATTACGGCCGCAACGATGGCGGCGCGGTTCGGTGCGCCGTTGCTGGTCTGGGTCGGCGCCGTCGCGGCGATGGCGACGAAAGGCGCGCTAGCTGCTTCCGTCGGCGCGGGTGTGCGTCAGTGGATCCAGGAGCATCTCTCGCCCAAGACGATTCGCTACGCCGCGGTCAGCCTGCTCTTGCTGCTCGGCTTGCTCTCGGTGGTGGAAACACTCACGGAGAGCCACGAGATCTCGCTGCTGATTCGATCGGTTTTGGCGTGAAATCTGGAGTGTCCGAGTGATTGGGTCTACAGCCGAGCGCTCGCACGCGCTGCGGTTCATCGTGTGCCTCGGCGTGGTGAGCCTGTTCGCCGACATGACCTATGAAGGCGCATACAGCATCATCGGGCCGTTCTTAAAAAATCTCGGCGCGAGTGCCGCCGAGGTCGGCTTGATCGCCGGTCTAGGCGAGATGATCGCCGCGAGTCTCCGCTATTTTTCAGGCCGCCTGGCGGATCGCACGCGCGCCTATTGGAGCATCGCTATTTTCGGCTATTTCATGAATCTGGTGGTGGTGCCGGCGCTCGCGTTCGCCGGCAACTGGCAGATCGCTGCTCTCTTAGTAGCGGCGGAGCGGACTGGTAAGAGCCTGCGTGGCCCTGCTCGCGACGTGCTTCTGTCGGAAGCGACGGTGAAGGTGGGACATGGCTGGGGCTTTGGTATCCACACGGCCATGGACCAGACTGGCGCGGTGTTGGGTCCCCTGCTGATGGCGGCTGCCGTCGCACGCTCCCAAAACTTTGGTCCGGCATTCCTGCGATTGGCGATTCCCGCGGCGGGCGCTCTGATCGCGCTGCTGATCGCGCGCGCCGTATATCCCGACGCCGGCAAAGCGGCTCCGCGTCCAGCTAAAGAACAGACGCTGCCAAAAGTGTTTTGGTGGTATGTCGCTGCTGCCGGTCTGCTGGCGTGCGGATTCCTGGACTTCCCGCTGCTGGCCTATCATTTTCAGAAAACCGCGCTCGCAAAGCCGGCGATGATCCCGTTGCTGTACGCGGGTGCGATGGCAATGAACGGCCTCACCGCGATGATCTTCGGAAAACTGTTTGACCGATACGGAATCCCGGTGCTGAGTTTTGGCATCTTGATTTCGCTCGCCGCGCTGCCCCTCGGATTCCTCGGCGGAACGCAGGCAGCGATCGCGAGCGTGGCTTGCTGGGCGGCAGGCTTGGGCGTTCAAGATGCTACATTGCGCTCGGGCATCGCGCAGGTGGTCTCGATGAACAAGCGCGGTTCGGCATTTGGCGCATTCAACGGCGTTTACGGAATCGCCTGGTTCGTGGGCAGCGCTGCGATGGGCCTGTTGTACGATCATTCGATCGTCGCGCTGGTGATCTTTGGGATGGTGGTCCAGTTTCTATCCGCCGCGATGTTCTTTAGGTTGCGAAAGCCTCTCGCGGCGGCGGCCGCGCTATAGAGCACACGACAAAAGGATGTACGATAGGTGAATCCCGGTACAGGGACCAGGTCAATTAGGAGACTAAATATGGATCGTCATTCCGCGCTCCGGCGCACAATACAAATCGCGATTGCTGCGTCCGCCGTAACATGGCTCGCCTCCTTTACAGCGGGCGACCTCAATCCGGCGGCGATCAACATCAAACTGCCTGACCAGATTAAATGGACCGGCAATCCTGAGGTATCCGAACAGGCGGTTCTGTACGGCGATCCCAGCAAGCCCGGCCTGTACATCGTGCTGACGAAATGGCATCCGCATCACATGAGCCGCCCGCACTTCCATCCGAACGACCGGTTCATCACAGTGCTGTCCGGCACATGGTGGGTGGGAACAGGGACCAAGTACGATCCTGATAGCACGGTGCCGATCCCGGCGGGAAGTTTCGTAACGCACTACGGAAAGCAGATCCACTACGACGGCGCCAAGGACGGCGACGCTGTATTGGAGATCCTCGGCGAAGGTCCGGCGACGTCGACTAATGCCGAGGTGAAATAAGCCAGCCTGCGCCCGACAAATGAAGTTCGTGTCGTTATGGGCGATCGCGCTGGTTTTATGCGGCGCCATCCGCGCGCAGTTCGCCGTTGATTCACAGCTGGCGGCAGAAATCGGGAAGATCAAAGCGATCGACAACCACGCTCACCCGGCGCGCCCCGCCTTCGGCAGCGACAAAGACACCGATTACGACGCGCTGCCGGTGGAATCGATGGAAGCCTACACCGAACCGGTTCGTACTCGAGCAGGTTCGCCGCTCGCGTCCGAAGCCTCGCGCGCACTCTATGGCCCTGTCAAGGACGTCCGCGCGCGCAAGCGGCAGCTCATGGACGAAAAGCGCGAGGGCTACGCGAATTGGGTGCTCGATCAGGTCGGCATCGAAACGATGATCGCTAACCGCGTCGCGATGGGCCCTGGTCTTACACCGCCACGCTTCCTCTGGGTGCCCTTCGAAGACGCTCTGATGTATCCGCTCAACAACGCGAGCCTCGCGGCTAAGAACTCCGATCGCAAGAGCTTCTACGCCGATGAAGAACACTTGCTCAAGCGGTATCTGAAAGAGTCCGGCCTGACGGTGCCGCCCGCGACGCTCGATTTGTACCTCGAAAAAGTTGTAACGCCAACGATCGAGCGTCATAAGCATGGTGGTGCGATCGCGGTGAAGTTCGAAGCCGCTTATCTTCGGCCGCTCGATTTCGCGGACGTTCCGAAATCCGAAGCTGCACGAGTCTATGCCGGTGCACGCGGCGCACCACCCGCCGACACCGCATACAAAGAGCTCCAAGACTTCCTGTTTCACTACATCGTGGCCGAGTGCGGACGTCTCGGCCTTGCTGTGCACATTCACGCAGCAGCCGGTGCAGGCGGGTACTTCGACGTCGCCGGCGCAAACCCGCTATTACTTGAGCCCCTCTTCGATAATCCCAAGTTGCGCAACATCAACTTCGTTATGCTCCACGGCGGTTGGCCTTTTACCGCCGAGATTACGCCGCTCCTTTCGAAGCCGAACGCCTACGCCGATTTTTCCGAGCAGACCTTCATGAATTATCCGCGGGCCGTCGCGCAGGTCATCCGGCAATGGCTCGAATACGCGCCCGAGAAAGTTCTCTTCGCAACTGACGCCTATCCTTTCTCGGACGAAATGGGCTGGGAGGAGGCTGCCTGGGTCGCCAACTCGACCGGCCGCCAGGCACTCGGCGTCGCGCTCACGGAAATGCTGCACGATGCCGAGATCACGCGGGAACGCGCGGTCGAGTTGGCCCGTATGGTGCTGCGTGAAAACGCGCGAAAGCTCTATCGGCTCCATTGATACTTAACGCCTGAACGCGCATCCAATTGCGGAGGATTTCCTATGCGATCTGACATTGTCCCCGGATCTATTTTCCCCGATTACGAGCTATCCGACCACACTGCGAGACATCGCAAGCTTTCCCAATTACAAGAGCAGCATCCCATGGTTGTCGTCTTGAGCCGCGGCGGCTTTTGTCCCAAAGATCGCCGTCAGATGGAGGGGCTACTGCAACTTCATCGGGAGATCGAGGTTGGCTACTGCCGTTTGGTCACCATCAGCACCGACAATATCGCCGATACGAATGAATATCGTACCGGAGTAGGGGCGCACTGGCCCTTCCTCTCCGACGCCGGCCGCATCATTCAAAAAGATCTCGACATCGCGGAATACACGGACCCAATCCACAATCCGATGATTCCCCACACCATCGTTCTCGAGCCCGGGCTGGTCGTTTACAAGATTTACAACGGCTATTGGTTTTTTGGCCGGCCCACCGTCGAGGACCTCCGCCAGGATCTGCGCGCCGTCACAAAGAAATGTCGGCCGGATTGGGACATTACAACACCCGAGCTTAGAGCGGCCTGGCAGGAAGGCCGCAGGGACATCTTTTTCCCTTACGGCAAAACGTACGCACAGACCATCGGTGAGCAGGATTAACGCGCCTTTCTTTGCGCTCCCTTCTCGACGGCGTTTTAGTCTACAACTCAATTTTTATTTACGTGGAAAGAATAAAAACACTTGTATGATCGAAATATGAGACTGGGCGCGTTATTGTTATTCGCGGCTGCCGTTCTCTTGCACTCCCAAGAGATCTCTCACACTACACCTCCGGTTGTCATCCACAGAGCCGAGCCTGAATACACGCAAGAGGCGCTCGACGCGAAACTGGAAGGCACCGCCATCCTAGCTCTCGTGATCGGCGCCGATGGTGTTCCGTCGGAAATCAAGGTGAGCCGGAGCCTCGGCAAGGGACTCGATGAAAAAGCCATTGAATGTCTCAAGCTTTGGCGTTTCAAGCCCGCAACCAGCCATGGCGAACCGATCTCGACCAAGGCGACCATGGAAATGAATTTTCGGCTTCCAATTTCGCACTAGTCGGCCGAGCTTGGTTGGCTTTTCGCTCGGTCTGCTATCCTGAAAATTCGCAGTTCTCCTCGGGATCTATCACCTTGAAAATCGGATTTGTAAGTCTCGGCTGCCCGAAAAACCTTGTGGACACCGAAGTCATGATGGGCCACCTGGTGGAGCGCGGTCACGAACTGACCCCCGATCCC
>Ga0335078_10019095_pt1 | contig 10192 bp, 9 predicted proteins | sample Lox_Sample_32_FD_206711 | JGI IMG/M metagenome (GOLD analysis project Ga0335078, IMG submission 206711) | Soil microbial communities from Loxahatchee National Wildlife Refuge, Florida, United States - Lox_Sample_3.2 | ecosystem: Environmental > Terrestrial > Soil > Wetlands | place: USA: Florida...
CGGCTGGCTGGCAGCCGCCTGCCGACGGTGATCGCCGGGGACCTGAACATGCCCCGGCTGGCCACCCGGGCCGCGCTGGGCTACCGCTCGGTGCTGGCCGGCCGGACGTTCCCGGCTGGGCTGCCGCTGATCCAGCTCGATCACCTGCTGGTGCACGGCCGGGTCAGGGCGTCCGGTGGCGAGGTGCTGGACCCGGTGGGCTCGGATCACCGGCCAATCCGGGCCCAGCTCAGCGTGGGCTAGCCCCGCCGGCGATCCGGGCCAGCCCGGCGACCGTGGACACCGACAGCACGTGCACCGCCCGGGCGGCCGGCGAGACGCGCAGCGCACGGCGGGGCAGCCGGACCCGCAGCGCGCCCGGCCGCGACTCGAAGACCAGCGGCGAGTCCATGACCAGCGCCTCCCCGTCCACGCCGATCTCCACCCGGGCCGCCGAGGTGACCTCGAACCGCGGCGCGGTCCATTCCAGCCAGCCCGGGAACCGGCGGGCCTGGCCGATCGCCTGCAGCGCCAGGAACTGGCTGGCCGCGGCCGCGTCGCTGATGGCCACCGCGACCAGGCCGAGCACCCCCCCGTCCATCCGCTGCCGGGTGCCCAGCCCGCCGCCCAACGGCACCAGCTGGTAGGGGTTGTTGGACACCAGGATGAGGTGCGCGCTGTCGTGCGGCGCGCCATCCGGCCCGGTGAAGTCCAGGCCGAGCGGCTGGGCATCCGGGCCGATCAGGTCGGGCAGCATGGCCGCCGCGGTGCGCAGCTTCGCGTCCCGGTACTCAGGCGACTGGACGACCTTGGCGTACAGCCCCAGCGAGGCGTTGTTCACGAACGTCCGCCCGTTCACCACGGCCAGGTCGACCTGGTGGTCCACCCCGTCGGTGTAAGCGTCCAGCGCGCCCACCACGTCCTCGCGGTCCAGCCCGAGGTCGAGCGCGAAGTGGTTGCGGGTGCCCGCGGGCACGCACACGTACGGCAGGCCGGCCCGGGCCGCGACCGAGGCGACCAGCGCCTGCGAGCCGTCGCCGCCCGCCATGCCGATCATGTCCGCGCCCCGGGCCACCGCGTCCTCGGCCAGCTGCAGCAGGTCGTCGCCGGGCTGCAGCAGCACGGGCTCGACCCCCCGCTTGCGGCATTCACCGGCCAGCTGGAACCGCTCCGCCTTCCCGCCGCCGCTCTTCGGGTTCATTATCAGAACGGCCCGTTCCGGCCGCTGGGCCCGGTGCGCCTTGACTGACTTGCCGCGCAGATCCCGGACCGTCCGGTGCAGTGCCTGCCGCGCGAGGGCCACCGACAGCGCGGCCAGCACCACGATGGCCAGCAGCAGCAGCCAGTTGATGTGCGCGAAGAACAGGCCAACGATCATGCCGGCCAGCGCGGCGGCCGCCACGCACAGCGCGATGATGCGGCGCATGCCGCGCCGGGACACCACGTACCAGCTGCTGGTCACGCAGATCAGCAGGCCCCCGGTGACGATGAGGATGGCCAGCAGGTGCAGGGCGATGCCGATCAGGGCCAGCCCGGCCGAGACGATCAGCGATACCAGCGCCCCCAGCGCCGACAGCCGCTGCCCCATCGTTGGCCGCTGTACCGGAAGATCCACCACCGGCCCCCTGTCGCGCACCCGCCGCACGTGATCGTCTTGCCCCGTTTCCGCCCCGGGGCAACTCACCACGCCACCCTGCGCGACCCGTAGTGCTGTGTTACCGGGGTGTTAGCATACGCCCGTGACCGGACCGGGGGCGGGCGACGAACCAGCGGCGGGCGACGAACCAGCGGCGGGCCCGGAGACCGTCGCTGACTGGCTGGTCCGCCGGGTAGACAAGGGCACCGGCCCGGCCCGGGACCGGATCACCGGGGCCATCGGCCAGCTGGGCGCGGTGGACCGGGCCGTGTACCAGGCCATCGCGGCCACCCCGACCCCCGCGCTGGACGAGCCGCTGCGCCGGCTGTCCCGGGCCGCGGACAAGTCCAAGATCTGGTTCACCGTCATCGGCGTGCTCGCCGTCGCGGGCGGGCAGGCCGGCCGGCGCGCGGCGGTCCGCGGATCGCTGGCCATCGGGGCCACCTCGGCCCTGGTCAACCTCGGTGTCAAGCCCCTGCTGGAGCGGGCCAGGCCGGACCGGGCTGGGGCGGGCGTGCCCGGGGTGCGGCAGGTGCGGATGCCGGAGTCCACCTCGTTCCCGTCCGGGCACTCGGCGTCCGCGTTCGCGTTCGCCACCGCCATCAGCCGGGACCGGCCGTGGCTGGCACTGGCCGCCGGTTTCACCGCCGCCGCGGTGGCCTACTCCCGGGTGCACACCGGCGTGCACTACCCCGGCGACACGGTGGTCGGCTCGCTGATCGGCGCGAGCACCGGCCTGGCCGTGGCCGGCCTGCTGGACAGCCTGCCCACCGACCAGTGAGCCAGGCTGCGGAAAATTTCCTGAGCCAGGCTGGGGGTATTTCCGCGGTCAGGGGGCGGGCTGGTCCTCGTCATCGGCCAGGTCGAACTCGCCGTCCTGGACGCCCAGGGTGAACGCGCGCCATTCGGCGGGGGTGAAGGTCAGCACCGGGCCGTCGGGGTTCTTGGAGTCGCGCATGGTGATCACGTAGTCGCTGCCCTCTTTCGAGCCGGGCACGACTTTGACCTCCACGCAAGTACCGCCGCCGACACCGCTATATGAGGACTTGCGCCAGGCGGCGCCAGTCAGGTCCATCTCTCGATCGCCTTCCTCGCCAGGTCTGCCGAGGCGCGCGGGGGCAGCGCCTCTGCATTCAGTATGTCGTAGCGGAACGTGACCCGGGCGACCTGCTCGGTGCGCTCGATCACCTGCCCGGCCAGCGCGTTGTCCACGCTGGGTGCGCGGCTGGCCGCTGCCACGTGGCCGATCAGCGGCCCGCTGTACCCGGTCTTGCTGCCCAGCTGCTCCTGGGCCAGCCCGGCCGCGGTGCGGACGAGCCGTAATTCCCCGGCGAACAGCGCCAGCGCGCTGACCTGATGTCCCCGGGCCATGAGCCTGTCCTTACTGTCTCGGCGGCACTGTATCGGCGGCACTGTATCGGCGGCGGCTTTCCGGCAGCACCCCCGCTGCCGGGCCCAGCGCGGTGCGTGCTGGTCTGGTTTCAGAGCGTAGGCCCTGCCGGTCGGGCGGGCAGCCTATTTCTGGGACGGATCCGGCCCTGGCCCGTCCCCGCAGTTGCGCCGCAGCTCACCGAGGAGCGCGTCGATCCGCTCGGTTTCCTCGGCCACCCGGCGGAGGATGCGGTCCTGCTCACCGGCGGCCAGCCGGTGCTGGTGCCGGTAGTGCTGGGCCAGCCCGTGCAGCACGCCGATGGGCCGGCGCAGCTGCTGGATGATCCCGGCCAGCGCCCGGGACTGCTGCCCGGCCAGGTCCCGGGCCGCCGCGGCGGCCGCCTGAGCTCCGGGCCCGGGCTCCGCCAGCCGGGCCAGCAGCCCGGCCAGCGGGGCCGCGAGGCGGCCGGGATCGCCGCCAGCCGGCCCGGCCGTGCTGGGCGCGCCCGGGCATCCTGCGGCGATGGCCGCCGCCGTGCGCTCCAGCCGGGCCAGCGGGCGGAGCGCGGCCCGCACGGCGGCGGCGCCCAGGATGGCCACGGCCAGCACGGCGAGCCCGCTGGTGACCAGGCCGGCAGTGGTGACCCGGCTGGTCAGCCGGTCCACGCTGGCCAGGTCCAGGCCCACGATCAGGGTGCCGTCCAGCCCGGGCCCGGCCCGGCTGGTGATGACGAGGGAGAAATCGGCCACGCTGTAGGCGTACGGGATGCGCCGGGCCGAGTAGCGGATCGGCTCGGCCACCGCCAGGTAGCTGCCACCCGACGCGCCGGCCAGCGTGGCCAGCTGCCCCAGCCGGGGAACGGCGGCCCGGGCGGCCAGGCCGGGGTGGCTGGCCGGGCCGGAGCGCAGCACCAGCTGGCCGTGCGACCCGCGCACCTCGATGCTGTACTCCCCCGGGCCTGCCGCCCCCGGGCCGGGGGCCGGGGCGATCGGCGTGGCCCGGAACGGCTGGCTGGCCAGCCGGGCGGCGTAGCCGAGCAGCTGCCGGTCCGCCTGTGCCATCAGGTAGCCACGGGCGGCCCGGCCACCCGCCACCGTGATGGCCGCGGCCCCGGCGGCCAGCAGGCACAGGGCCACGGCGACCAGCCGCACCCGCAGTGACACCGGGCGCGGCGGCCAGGCCCGCCCCGGCCCGCGGCGCCGCCCGTGCTGCCTCACGCTTCCAGTGTGCCCGCCGGTGCTACGTTTCCTGGGTGCGGATCGGCGTGTACGTGGACGGATTCAACCTCTACTACGGCGGCCGCGGGCTGTGCGGGCGGGGCACGCCGGGCTGGCGCTGGCTCGACCTGCGCGCGCTGGCCAGCGCGCTGATCAGCAAGCGCACCAACTGGCCGGACGCCGAGGTCAGCCGGCTGGTCTACTGCACGGCCCGGATCGACGGGCCCAGTAACCCGTCCGGCCAGGCCGACCAGGACGTGTACCTGAAAGCGCTGCGCGCGGTGCGCAGCGTGGACCACATCGAGTACGGCAGCTACGTCGCCCGGGTCAAGACGGCGCCGCTGGCGGTGAAGGACCGCGACGGGCGGCCGCAGCTGGTGGTGCCGTCCTGGCCGGTCATGATCCAGGACGGGCACGGCGGCGAGGTGGACGACGCGGTGTTCATGGTGTCCTACGCCAACCGGGAGGAGAAGGGCACCGACGTGAACGTCGCCTCGCACCTGCTGATGGACGTGCTGACCGGCGGGGTGGACGGGGCCATGGTCATCTCGAACGACAGCGACCTGCGTTTCCCGGTCGAGCAGGCCCGCGAGCGGGTGCCGGTCGGGGTGGTCAACCCGTCGCCGAACCATCTGGCCGGGGCGCTGCGCAGCGAGCCGGGGACCGGGGCCGGCCGGCACTGGTGGACCCGGCTCACCGCGGCCGACCTGAAAACACACCAGCTGCCCGACCCGGCCGGCCGGTACCGCCGCCCCGAGGGCTGGTGAACTGGGGCAGTGAACTGGGCCGGGAAGCTCCCGGGAGGCGTGTGCTGTTAGACTGAAGCGCATATACCACCCGGCTCCTCGTGGGCCGGGTTTTCCATGTCTGGTGCCCTGCCGGGCCACGTCTGGCCAGGCCGACCGGGCCGCCCGTGATGAGCGTGCTGACTGGCCTAGACGATGATGCCGCTGGTCGTGATCCCGGTCGCGGGCGAGCCAGCGCTGGGCGGTGAGCGGCCCGCGCACATCCACGACGGGAGCCTGGGATATCCGCACGCCGCCGCTTACGCCGGCCTAGGAGGCCTGCTGCCGGGCGCGGATCAGGGCGGCCGGGGCCAGCCCGGCGAGCTCGGCGCTGTCCCGGGTCAGGTGCGCCTGGTCGGCGTAACCGCTGTCGGCGGCCACCCGGGCCAGATCGGCGGGGCGGCCGGTGTCGATGCGGGACACGAAGCGGCGGAACCGCAGCACCCGGCGCAGCAGCACCGGGCCGTAGCCGACCGCCGCGCAGCACCGCCGGTGCAGCTGGCGCTCACTGATCCCGAGGTCGGCGGCGACCTGCCGGACGCGCGACCCGGGCTGGTCCAGCCGCCGGGCGGCCTCGGCCACCAGCGCGTCCGGCGGCCCGGCCGCGGCCAGCTGGCCCACGGCCCGGGCCAGCCGGGGCAGCGCCACCTCGGGGGGCAGCGATCCGGGCAGCCCGGCGTCCAGTCCGGTGGCCGGGCCTGCGGGCAGCTCCCCGCGCAGGTCGCGGACGTCAGCCCGCTGATTGAGCAGCATGCCGGGCGGCAGGCCAAGCACCGCCCCGGCTGCGCCGGGCCGGAGCCGGACGCCGGCCAGCACCGTGCCGGGCGGCATGACCTCGGACACCGGCCCGGTGTCCGGCCCGGCGATGAACACGCCCCGGCCCTGCTGCCAGATCAGATCGACGCAGGCGTCCGGGAGCACCCGGGTCGGCGGCGCGCCCCCGGCCGGTGTCACCCTGACCCAGACGCAGGACGCCGCCGCCACCAGCCCGGCACCTGGCGGGTACTCCCGGTATCCGGCCGACCAGTCCACACGTTGAGTCTGGCATGTCCGATTCATTCAAGACCCCGCGCACCGCGCCGGGCCAGGATGGACGGCATGAGCACACCTGATATCGACGCCGCCGCCCAGTTCCTGGCGGCCAGCGGCCGGGTGCTGGAGCGCCGCCGGTTCGACCGGCTCTTCGGCACCGGCGGCCCGGAGCCGGTCCGCGACGCGGTCGCCGCCTACCGCAACCCCGACGGCGGCTTCGGGCACGCGCTTGAGCCGGACGGCCGGTGCCCGGGCAGCCAGCCGCTGGCCACCGAGTTCGGCTTGCACGCCCTGCATGACTCGGATGCCTGGGATGACGCGCTGGCCCAGGGTGCGTGTGCATGGCTGGACGCGCACGCCCCGGCCGCGGGCGGCGCCGTGTTCGTCGGCCCGGCCATGGCGGGCTGGCCGCACGCCCCGTGGCTGGTGCCGGAGGACGGGCAGCCTGCCTCGCTGATCACCACCGGCCTGCTGGCGGGCACCCTGCACGCCCGCGGGGTGCGCCATCCGTGGCTGGACCGGGCCACCGAGCTGCTCTGGGCCCGGATCGGGGAGCTGACCGCGGCTGGCCCGTACGACATGCGCGCCGTCTGCCACTTCCTGGACCACGTGCCCGACCAGGACCGGGCGGCCAAGGCCTTCGCCCAGGCCGGCCCGCTCATCCTCGGCCAGGGCCTGGTCACCCTGGACCCGGATGCGCCCGGTGAGGTACACAGCCCGCTGGACTTCGCGCCGCTGCCCGGGTCGCTGGCCCGGGCCCTGTTCGAGCCCGCGGTCATCGACGCGCACCTCGATCACCTGGCCACGGCGCAGCGCGACGACGGCGGCTGGATGTTCAACTGGCTGGCCTGGTCGCCCGCTGCCGAACTGGACTGGCGCGGCGCGGTCACCGTCAACACGCTGCACCTGCTCCGCCGCAACGGCCGGGTGTGACCCCAGCGCGGTCAGCCGTAGAACAGGCGTTCGGCCACCGCGCGGGCCCGGCGGGCGGTCCGCCGGTAGTCCTCGACCAGGTCCTGGCTGGCGTCCGGCGGGTAGCCCAGGATGCTGGCCACCGCGGCCAGCTCGGCCTGCTTGGCGGGCAGCACATCCGACGGCCGGCCGCGGAGCAGCACGACCGCGTTGCGGATCCGGGTGGCCAGCCGCCACGACGCGGCCAGCGCGGCCGCGTCATCCGCACCGATCAGCCCGGCCTGCTCGGCCGCGGCCAGCGCGTCCAGGGTGCGGGTGGTGCGCAGCCCGGGCAGCTGGCCGGCGTGGGCCAGCTGGAGGAGCTGCACCACCCATTCCACGTCGGACAGCCCGCCCGGGCCGAGCTTCAGGTGCATCGCCGGGTCGGTGCCCCGGGGCATCCGCTCGGCTTCCATCCGCGCCTTCAGCCGCCGGATCTCGCGCACGGACGCCTCGCTGATGCCGCCTGCCGGATAGCGGAACTCGTCGGCCAGCGACTTGAACCGCTGGCCGAGCTCGCGGTCACCGGCGGCAGGTTCGGCCCGCAGCAGGGCCTGCGCCTCCCAGGCCAGTGACCAGCGCTCGTAGTACCCGCGGTAGGAGGCCAGCGTGCGGACCAGCGGGCCCTGGCGGCCTTCCGGGCGCAGGCCGGGATCGACCACCAGTGGCGGGTCGGGTGCGGGCTGGGCCAGCAGGCTGCGCAGCTCCTCGGCCACTGCGCGGGCGGCCCGGGCCGCAGCCTGCTCGTCCGCGCCGCGCAGCGGGTCATGCACGAACATCACGTCGGCGTCGCTGCCATAGCCGGTCTCCCGGCCACCGAACCGGCCCATTGCCACCACGCACACCCGGGTGGGCAGCGGGCCGTGCTCCTGCTCGGCCCGGCCAATCGCCGCGTCCAGCGCGCCGCCGATGGTGACCGCGGTGATCACGGTGAGCGCCTCGCTGGTCTCCTCGATCGTGACCCGGCCGAGCAGATCGGCCGCGGCGGTGCGGAGCAGCTCGCGGCGGCGCAGCGCGCGGACCGCCTGCACGGCCCGGTCGGCGGCGGCGTGCCGGCGCACGACCGCGGTGGCCTCGGCGTGCAGCGCGGCGGCCGGCCGGGGCACCAGCTGGTCATCCGAGCTGAGCAGGGCGACCGTCTCCGGCGCGCGCATCAGCAGGTCGGTGGCATACCGGCTGGACGCGAGCAGCCGGGCCATCCGCCGGGCCACGTTCGTATCGTCCCGCAACAGCCGCAGGTACCACGGTGAATCGCCGAGCGCATCGCTGACCTGGCGGAAGGCCAGCAGCCCGGCGTCCGGCTGGGCGGCATCCGCGAACCAGCCGAGCAGCACCGGCAGCAGGGTGCGCTGGATGGCCGACCGCCGCGACACCCCGGAGGTCAGCGCCTCGATGTGGCGCAGCGCGCCCTCCGGGTCGGCGTAGCCCAGGGCTTCCAGCCGGACCCGCGCCTCCGCCCGGGTCAGCCGGACCGCGTCGCTGGGCAGCCGGGCCACCGCGTCCAGCAGCGGGCGGTAGAACAGCTTCTCGTGCAGCCGCCTGGCTTCCCGGGCGTGCTGCCGCCACTGGGCCATCAGGTCGGCGGCCGGGTCGGAACGCCGTGGCGGCGCGGGGGCGACGGTGCCATTGCGGGTCTGGGCCCGGCGCAGCGCCCGGCCGAGCCGGCGCAACGCGTCCGGGTCTTGCGGCAGCGTATGGGTGCGCCGGAGCTGGCGGAGCTGGAGCAGGTGCTCGACGGTGCGCAGGAACCGGTAGGCATCGGCCATCGTGGCCGCGTCCTCCCGGCCCACGTAACCACCGCGGGCCAGCGCGTCCAGCGCGGGCAGCGTGCCGGCCTCGCGCAGTGTCTCGTCGGTGCGGCCGTGCACCAACTGCAGCAGCTGCACCGCGAACTCGATGTCGCGCAGCCCGCCGGGGCCGAGCTTGAGCTGGCGGTCGGCCTCCCCGGGCGGGAGGTTCCCGATCACCCGGCGGCGCATCGCCTGCACGTCGGCGACGAAGTTGGCCCGCTGCGACGCCTGCCACAGCAACGGGCTGAGCATCTCGGTGTAACCGCGGCCCAGCTCCAGGTCGCCGGCTACCGGCCGGGCTTTCAGCAGGGCCTGGAATTCCCACGTCTTGGCCCAGCGGTCGTAGTAGGCGCGGTGGCTGGCCAGGGTGCGCACCAGCGGGCCGTCCCGGCCTTCTGGCCGCAGGTTCGGGTCGACCGGGAACAGCGCGCCCTCGGCGGTGCTCTGCGAGCACACCCGGACCAGGCCCGCGGCCAGCTGGGTCGCGGTGCGCAGCGCCGCCGTCTCATCCCCGTTCCCGGTGGCGGCGGCCGGCGCAGCGACGAAGATCACGTCGACGTCGCTGGCGTAGTTGAGCTCGCGGCCGCCGCACTTGCCCATCGCGATGACGGCCAGCCGGGCCGGGGCTGCGCCGGGCGGCAGCTGCGACCGGGCGATGGCCAGCGCCGCCTCCAGCGCCGCGGCGGCCAGATCAGCCAGCTCAGCCGCGGTCTCGTCCACGGTCATCGCGCCGGTCAGGTCGCGGGCCGCCAGGTGCAGCAGGCGCCGCCGGTAGGCGGCGGGCAGCGCGGTGGCCGGGTCCCCGCCGTCCGCAGCCGCCGGGCTGGCCACCGGTGCCGCGTCCGCGGGCCGGGCCCCCACGGCCGTCAGCAGCCCGGCCCGCAGCTCGGCGGGCCCGCTGCCGTGCAGTGCGTCCGGCCCGGACAGCACCCGCCAGTCGCCGGGATGGCGGGCCAGGTAGTCACCGAGCGCGGTGCTGGCCCCCAGCACCGCGGTCAGCCGGGCCCGCAGCCCGGCGTCGCCGCGCAGCGCCGCGGCCAGTTCCGCGTCCCGGGGCAGCCGGGCCAGCGCGGCCAGCGCCAGGTCGGGATCGGCCGTAGCGGCCAGCGCAGCCAGCAGGTCGGCGTCCGCGCCATCCGCGTCCAGGGACAGATCGTCACTGATCAGCCGCTCGGCCCGGGCGGCATCGGCGAACCCCATCCGGGCCAGCTGCCCGGCCGGTGTCGTCCTGCGGCGCGCGCTCACCCATGAACCGTAACGGGCTGCGGGCGGGGCAGGCAGCCGGCCACGGAGGCCCGCACCCAGTGGCCTCCGGTAAACAGCAGCGGACCGGGCCCAGGGGGGGAAGGCCCGGTCACTGCCCGCTGGCGATTCACGCGACGAGGCGCTGAGCACACTCACACGGGCATTTGCTGCCTGGCCTGGGCAGT
>Ga0335078_10019096_pt1 | contig 10192 bp, 7 predicted proteins | sample Lox_Sample_32_FD_206711 | JGI IMG/M metagenome (GOLD analysis project Ga0335078, IMG submission 206711) | Soil microbial communities from Loxahatchee National Wildlife Refuge, Florida, United States - Lox_Sample_3.2 | ecosystem: Environmental > Terrestrial > Soil > Wetlands | place: USA: Florida...
CGCGATCTTCAAGGGGATCGCCCAGCGCTCGTATCGCCCGACCCTCGACCGTCTCCACCGGGCGCTCGAGGAGTTCCCGGAGTTCCGAGTGAGCCTCTCGATCACCGGCACGTTCCTCGAGCAGGCGCGCCTCGCCGCGCCGGACGTCATCGACCGCCTGCGGGACCTCTACCGGAGCGGCAGGGTCTCCTTGCTCGCGGAGACGTACTATCACTCGCTCGCGTTCCTCGTCCCTCCGCCCGAACTGAGCGAGGAGGTCGCGATGCATCGCGAGATGCTCGAGAAGGAGTTCGGGGCCCACGCGAAGGTGCTGCGCATGACCGAACTCGCGTACTCGGACGACCTCGCCCGGTTCGCGGAGGCCGAGCGATTCGGTGGGATGCTCGCGGAAGGCTGGGAAGGGGTCCTCCGAGGCGAACCCGCGACGTACCCGTACTGTGCGGCTCCGGCGCCGACGGTTTCGCTCCTGTTGCGTCACTACCCGCTCAGTGACGACGTCGGGTTCCGCTTCTCCTCTACGGGTTGGAGCGAGTTCCCCCTCACGGCCGACAAGTACGCACGCTGGCTCGCGTCGACCCCGGGCGAGATCGTCGGGCTGTTCATGGATTTCGAAACGTTCGGGGAGCATCATGCGGCCCGCACGGGGATCCTCGAGTTCCTGAGCGCGCTACCGGGCGAATTCCGCAAGCATCCCCACCTGGGGTGGGCCACGGTCGAGGAAGCGATCGAGATCCCTCCGCGCGCGCCGCTCTCGGTGCCGTACACGATGAGCTGGGCGGACCAGAACCGGGACCTCGGTGCCTGGCTCGGGAACGACCTGCAGCGGTCGGCGTTCGAGGCGGCCAAGAAGGTCGGAGTCGTTGCCCGGAAGACCGGCGACCCGGCGATCCTCACCGATTGGCGTCGGTTGATGACGTCGGACCACTTTTACTACATGTACGTGAGCGGTCACGGCGCGGACCAGGGCGTCCACGAGTACTTCTCGAGCTACGAGAGCCCGTACGACGCGTACGCGAACTACATGAACGCCATGACCGACCTCCGGCGTCGGGCGCTCGACCGCCTCGGGGTCCCGATCCTGAAGTGACCGCCCCCGAGCGCCCAGCGCGAGTCGAACCGAACCGTTAAAGGCCTCGGTACCCCCGGGCTTCCCCCGGAATGGAACAGTCGATTCCGGGCCGCGGCGGGTCCAGGGGGCCGGGCCGATGATCACTCAGGTCACCGGCAACGGGCGTCTGCTGCTCACGGTCAACGAGAACGGCGACTGGAACGAGCTGTTCTACCCCTTCCCGGGCCAGTTCCAGCAACTTCGGGAAGCCCGTCTCGGCGTGTTCGATGTCACCGGCTCGAAGTTCACCTGGCTCCGCCGCGGGAACGGCTTCGAGATCCGGCAGATGCCGTACGGGGCCGGTCATCTGCCCGAGTCCATCTGGAAGGGCCATGGACTCTCGATCTCCGTACGGGACCATGTCCACCCGAATCACGACCTCGTGGCACGGGTCTTCCGGGTCCGCGCCGACTCGCCGCGGTCGGTCCGGCTGTTCGCCTACCACGCCTTCCAGATCGCCGAATCGATGTACCAGGACACCGCCTTCGTGGACGCGAGCACGCCGTCGCTCGTCCACTACAAGCGCGGGTACTTCTTCGAGTTCTTTGCCGACCCGCCGTACTCGCGGGCGGTCTGCGGAGAGCATACTCTGAAGGGCCTCCAGGGCACGTACGTGGACGCCGAGGACGGACGCCTCGAGGGCCGTTCGGTCGCGCACGGTGCCGCGGACAGCGTGATGGAATGGGACTTCGAGGCCGGCCCCGACCGCGATGCCGAGATCTGCCTCTTCCTCGCCGCCGGTCGCAGCCTTCCGGCCGTTCACCAGATCCGGGAGTACGTTCGGAACGGAGGCGCGGCACGGTTCGTTCGAGAGTCGGAAGCGTTCTGGGAGACGTGGGTGCAGCGACGGCTGCCGCATCCACCGGAGGACCTCAGCGAACTCGCCCGGGACGTCTACCGGGCGAGCGTGCTGCTGCTGCGACACTCGACGGGTCCGAACGGGGCGATCATCGCTTCGCCGGACACGCGCTCGCTCGTGGCCGCGGGGGACACGTACAACTACTGTTGGTGGCGCGACGGAGGATACGTCTCGAAGGCGATGGATGAGGCGGGACTGTACGAGAACGCGACCCGGTTCCTGCGGTTCGCCCGCGAGTGCCAGAACCCGGACGGCTCGTTCTTCCACCGACACTTCCCGGACGGAGCGATCGGAAGCACCTGGCATCCGCCCCCGTTCCTGCAGATCGACCAGACCGCGACGGTCATCGCAGCGGCGTGGCATCATTTCAAGCGTGGTGCGGACCCCGATGTTCTGCTCGACCTTTGGCCCCTCGTGAAAGGGGCGGCGAACTTCCTGACCGAGTTCCGGGACGATGCCACCGGGTTACCGGCGCCTAGCTACGACCTCTGGGAGGAACGACTCGGGATCCATGCCTACTCGGTGGCCTCGGTCGTCCATGCTCTCGAGCGCGCCGGGCGGATCGCAAGCGAGATCGGCAAGGACCCGACGGCGTGGAGGTCGGCCTCCACCGAGATCGCGCGTGCGGCGGCCGAGCGGTTCTGGGATCCCGATACGAAACGGATCATCCGCTCGTTGTCGCCGCGCGACGACCGGATCGACGCGTCGGTCCTCCTCGGTCTCAAGCTGGGTCTGTTGCCCTGGACCGACCCGCGCACCCGCACGATCGTGGACGGCATCGAGGCGCGTCTCTGGTCGCCAGGGATCGGAGGACTCGCCCGCTACGAGGGCGACAAGTACTACGGGACCGAGAACCCGTGGATCGTCTGCACCCTCTGGCTCGCCGAGGCGCGGCTCCGGCTCGGCGACCGCAACCGGTGCCGGGAGCTGATCGAGTGGGCCGCCGCCCACGCCACGCCGACCCGTCTCCTCCCCGAGCAGATCGACCGGGCGACCGGAGAACCCAAGAGCGCGACCCCTCTCACCTGGTCGCACTCCACGTTCGTGGACGTCGTCCACAAGTATGCCGAAGCGCAGGGCCACAGTGAGCTCGCCGAAGAGTAAGGGGCCGCGCGCCCGCCGGGCGGCCGACCTTGTGCTGGGCATCGACCTCGGGGCCACGAAGGTCGTGAGCGGGCTAGTGGACCGGAACGGGGCCATCGTGCGACATAGCGGGCGCCACCTCCACGCGAACGACGGACCGGGGGGAGTCATCCGGACGCTCGCGAGAAGCGCCCGCACCTGCCTCGCCGGGTCGACCGAGCGTCCGGTTGCCATCGGGGTGGCGGTCGCGGCGCAGGTCGACCCACGGACCGGCACCGTCGTTCATGCCCCGAATCTGGGATGGAGAGACGTTCCCCTCGCGCGACGGGTCTCCGAAGAGCTCGGGGCGCGCGTGGTGGTCGTCAACGATGCCCGCGCGGCGGCGGTCGCCGAGTGGCGGCACGGCGCCGGCGTCGGTGCGACCGACATGTTCTTCCTCACCCTGGGCACGGGGGTCGGCGGTTCCGCGATCGTCGGCGGCCGACTCCTCGAAGGCGGGAGCCACGCATTGGGAGAGGTCGGCCACATGACGATCGTCGTCGGGGGCCGGCGGTGTCACTGCCCGAACTGGGGATGCCTCGAAGCGTACGTCGGGGGCTGGGCGATCGCGGAGCGCGCCCAGGAGGCCGTGAGGGCGGACCCGACGGCCGGGATGCCGTTGCTGTCGCGGGCCGGTAGTGCGGCGGCGATCACGGCGCAGACGGTCTTCCAGGCGCATCGTGCCGGAGACATCCTTGCGGGCCGGATCGTCCGGGAGACCGAGAGGTTTCTTGCCGACGGAGCGGTCGGGATCGTGAACGCGTTCAACCCGTCGCTCTTGGTGCTGGGTGGGGGCCTCGTGGCGGGCATGCCGGAGTTCATCGCCGTCGTCGAGTCCGCCGTGCGGGCCCGATGTCAGCCTCCGGCCGCCGGGGCGCGCATCGTGCCCGCACGCCTCGGAGAGGACGCGGCGCTCGTCGGCGCGGCGGACGTGGCCCGGGACACGATACGTTCCGGCTGAGCGGGGTCGGCTCCCGCGGACTCGATGCGAAAAACGAACCTTTTTATTTTGCTACGGCTTCGCATGCGGCATGTCAGCATCACCCACAGCGGGAGCGCCGGACTCGGCGGCGACCACCGCGGGGCAAAACTACCAGCGACGCGCCCGACGGATGTCGGCGGTCTGGGCCATCATCGTAGTGGTGGTCGCGATCGCCGCGGGACTGGGCGGCTACTATTACGGCAAGGGCCAGGCCACGTCGGCGGGGAAGACGACCGTCACGTACTACGACGACCTCTCTCCCAGCGAGGAGTCGTTCATGACGAATATTCTCATCCCGCAGTTCGAGCAGAACTACTCGAACATCAACATCCAGTACGTCAACATCGACGCAGGGTCGATGGTGACCAAGATCACGGCCCTCGTGCAAGGGAATGACGTCGGCAGCACCCTGATCGCCGAGGACAACCTCGACATCGGAGAACTGATCTACGGCGGCACCGGCTCGACGAACTACCTGATGAACCTGACCTCGATCGCTCCGGCGATCCAGCCGGCCACGATGATCCCCAGCATGACCGCCGTCACGAACTACGAAACGACGGCGTTCGGTGGGACCTACTTCCTGCCGTTCCGCGCGAACACGCCGCTCGTCTTCCTGAACAAGACGGCCCTCTCTTCGAACGGGATTACGACCGCGCCCGCGAACTTTACCGACCTCTTGGCCGACGCCACCACGCTCGGGTCGAGCTCGGTGATGTTCCAGGGCGGCGCCGGGGACGACACGGCGACGGAGATGTTCCAGTGGGACGTCCAGTTCGGCGGGAACCCGATGGTCTACAACGACCTCGGAGACCTGCAGGCGATGTCGTACCTTTACAACCTCAGCAAGTACATGAACCCCGGATACAAGCAGGCGATCTACTCGGAGTACGCCGGCCTCGCCCAGGGCAAGTACGACATCCTGGACTACCAGTGGCCGTACGTGTACTCGCTGCTGACCGGCGGCAACACCTCGATCCCGGCGATGAACACCAACACGCTGGACGTGTACCCCGGGCCCAACGGCACCGGCGCGCACGCAGCGGCCCATGTGATCGGAGGCGACGTGCTCGCGATCCCGAAGGGAGCGACCAACCTCTGGGCGATCCAGTTGTTCGCCCAATACCTGCTCGGCGCGCACGCGCAACAGATCCTGATGGTCGACACCGGCAACCCGGCGGTCAATGCGCAGGCGTACGTGGGTCTCCCCTCGAGCCAGACGGTCGTCGACACGGCGATCGAGCAAGCGCTCGAGAACCCGGTGTTCCGACCCCCGGTGCCCTGGATCGAGACGTGGGTGTCGAACTTCTACAACGACATCTTCACGCCGTTCGTCCTGGACGGGACCGGCGGGGGTGCCTGGAGCGCCCTCGTAGGCGATGCCAACGCAGCGAACTCCCAGATGGAGAGCTACCTCTCGGCGAACGTGGGCTCCTCGGCAGCGAGCCAGTACGCGGCGGGGGACTTCGGTCCTCTGTACGTCTGAGGGACACACGAGCTCCGCGTAGAGGAACGGACACAACTCATTCATGGCCGTCGCGCACCGGGAAGCGGGTCTCCCTCCCGCCCCGGTCGCGACCTTTTGGCAGCGGCACCGGGAACAGGTCTACCCGTTCTTCTTCGTCATCCCGGCGCTGGTCTACGTCGGGTACTTCGCGTTCTACCCCGCGGCCGATGCGGTCTACCTGAGCTTTCAGACCCCGATCAAATCGTTCACGTTTTTCAACTACGACTACAACGTCCAACAGGGAATGTACACCTGGATCGAGAACACGCTCTGGGTCACGGCGGGCGCGCTCGCCCTCCAATTCGGGCTGGCCCTCGGCATCGCGTCGATCCTCGCCCGCGAGTTCCGCGGGAAGATGATCTTCGCCTCGATCGCGATCCTACCGATCGGCATTGCCACGGTCGTCGCTGGGATCGCCTGGAACCAGATCCTTCCCGGGACGGGTTCCGGCTACGCGAACAGCGTCCTCGCGGTCTTCGGGGCGAGTCCGGTCTACTGGCTGAACACCCCCTCGAGCGCGCTCGCCGCTGTGGTCGTGGCGGATAGCTGGAAGAACACCTCCCTCGTCGTGATCATCCTCGTCGCCGGATACGCGTCGATCCCCCGTGCGTTGTACCAGGCGGCAGCGATCGACGGCGCCGGTCCCCTGCGCCAGTTCCGGTACGTGACCCTTCCGGGCCTCCGGAGCTACCTCGTGATCGCCCTGCTGATCCGGGGGGCGCAAGAGGTGAACATCTTCCAGCTCGCCTACGAGATGATCGGCTCCTACCCCCAGCTCCTGACCGTGCAGGTCTACGACCTCTACGCTTCCGGCGAGGGGATCTACCTCGCCTCGGCCGCCGCCGCGGTGCTGCTCGGGATCATCTCGATCTTCATCGTCGCCGTGCTCGTTCTGGGGGGCCGGAAGTGAGCGGCCCGGCCCTGTCGTCCCCCGGAACGTCGGCGGCCCCCCCGCCCCGGGCCCCCGCCGCGGCGCGTCGGCCGCCTCGGTGGCGATGGTCCCAGGTCGGTCTCTACGCGGCCGTGGTCGCGATCTCGGCGTTCCTGCTGTTCCCGATCTACGTCCTCTTCCTCCTCGCGTTCGTACCCCAGAAGTACACCTTCTTCGCGGCCCGGCCCGCCCTCGTTCCGCCGAGTCTAACCCTGTCGAACCTCCAAGCAGGGCTCTCGACTGCGGGGTCGCCGTTCCTCCCGTCCCTTTACCTGAGCCTCGAGCTCGCGTTCCTGGTCGGTGCGATCGCGATCCTGATCGGCATCCCCACGGCGTACGGGTTGAGCCGCCTCTCGGCCCGTCTCGCCTACGGGCTCACGACCGTCATGTTCATCGTCAACATGCTGCCGTCGATCACGATCGCGATCCCGATTTCGGTCCAGTTCATCAAAGCGGGGCTCTACGGCTCGCCGCTGTCGATCGCGCTCACCCAGGAGCTGCTCGCGCTGCCCATCACCGTGTTCCTGCTCGTCGGGGCGTTCCAGGGCCTCCCGAAGGACCTCGAGAACCAGGCCCGGGTCGATGGCGCGGGCCGCTTGCGTGCGATCTTCGGCAGCCTCGTTCCCCTGATCCGACCCGCCCTCGTGGCGTCGTTCTTGCTCGCGTGGATGCTCAGCTGGGATGAGTCCACCTTCGCGCTCATCCTGTACAATCCATCGAACCCACCTCTCGCGGTCGAGATCTTCCTCTCCGCGACCCAGCGCGGGAGCGTGACGGAGGCGGTCGCGTTCTCGTTCGTGGCGACCGTCCCCGTCATCATCCTCGTCGTGGTGCTGCAAAAATATCTCAAGGGGGAAGACCTCGCGGTCGGAGTACGCGGATGACGACCAAACTCGAATTCGAACGCGTCTCGAAGAGCTTCGGCAAGCGCCTCGTTGCCGACGACGTTTCGTTCGAGGTCGACTCCGGCGAATTCTTTGTGATCCTCGGCCCCTCCGGGGAAGGCAAATCGACGTTCCTTCGCATGGTCGCGGGGATCGAGACCGTCGACTCGGGAACGATCCGGATCGATGGGCGCGACATCACCCACCTTCCGCCGAACAAGCGGAACGTGTCGATGGTGTTCCAGAACTACGCGCTCTACCCGAACATGAACGTCTACCGGAACATCGCCTTCCCGCTCAAGATGCAGTACTTCCCTCCGGAGGAGATCGAGCCGAAGGTCCGGGAAGCGGCCCGTATCCTGGGGATCACCGAGATCCTCGACCGGCGCGTAAGCCAGATCTCCGGAGGACAGCAGCAGAGGGTCGCCCTCGCCCGCGCGATCGTGCGGAATCCGAGCCTCTTCCTGCTCGACGAACCGCTCTCGAACCTCGACGCCCGCGTGCGGTTCACGGCCCGCGCGGAGCTCAAGAAGATCCAGCGTGACCTCGGTCAGACGTTCCTCTTCGTCACACACGACCAGAAGGAGGCCGAGGCGCTCTCCGACCGAACGGGGGTCATCCACCAGGGTCGGTTCGAGCAGATCTCCCGGTTCTCCGAGCTGTACGACAGCCCGCAGACCCGGTGGATCGGCGACTTCGTCGGCGACGTTCCGATGAACTACATTGCGGGCCACGAGGTCGGGGTCGACGGGGAGGTCGGCTTCCGCCCCGAGTGGGCCGAGGTAGGCCAGGGAAGCCAGAGCGCGACCGTCGAAGTGTCGGAGAGGGTCGGGGACACGGCCCTCCTCCTCTGCACGACCGCCGAAGGCCGCAAGGTCTACCTCCACAGCCTTCGGAGCTACCCGGTAGGGACCGAGATCCGCTTCACCATCCAACGACGGATCTTCTTCGACGGCGACGGTGCGCGACGCCTCCTGCCCGGCGAGAGCGGACCCGCCGGCCTACCGGCCGGCTCCGGCGCTCGGGGCGACGCTCCCCAGTGAAACGATCTGCGCCGGGAACCTCGACCAGGAGAACTCCCGGCGTCCGAGGTGGAACCGGACCTCGCTGCCGAGCGCCTCGCACGACGGTTCGCCGGCGAGCACCTCGATCGGGGTCGGGTCCACCGCTTCGGGGAGGGTGAGGGTGCCCGAGGCCGGGCCGGTCGCGAAGTTGTACAGGCAGAGGATCTGCTCGCCCGGGCCGGGGCGCCAGAACGCGAGGACCGGCGACTCGCCGAGGTCGACCGGCAGGAACCGGTACGACGATAGGACGGCGGTGTTCTCGTTGTAGACCCGGAGCAACGAGCGCATCCGCCGCAGGAGCGACCCCGGTTGGGCCTCCTCGACCGCGACGCTGCGGGCCGCAGGAGCGAAGCCCGGGTCGGTGACGATGGGCCGAACGAGTCGTTCCGGGGGGGCCGTTGAGAACCCGGCGGTGGGGCCGTCCTCCCACTGCATCGGGGTCCGAACGCCGTCGCGGTCCGGAAGGACGAGCCGGTCCCCCATCCCGATCTCGTCCCCGTAGTAGAGGAACGCGGACCCGGGGAGGCCCAGGATCACGGCGGTCATCATCAGGATCGAGGGGTCGTCTCCCCCGAGCAGGGCAGCGAGCCTCCTCCGGATGCTGCCGTTCACGATCGCACGGGGGTCACGACCGTAGAAGCCGCGGAATCGCGCCCGTTCGTCCTCGCTCACCTGTTCGAGGGTCAATTCGTCGTGGTTCCGCAGAAAGTACGCCCACGCGCACTCCCGGGGCACGGGGAGGGTCGACTGAAGGACATGCCGGATCCGCTGGGGCGATCCCTCGGCGAGCGCAAGGTAGAGATTCGGCATCAACGGGAAGTGCATCACCATCTGGAACTCGTTGCTCGCACCGAAGTACTGGACCGTCTCGGCGATCGTCTGATTGGCCTCGGCGACGAGGGCGGTCCCCGGGAACTCGGCATCCATGACGGCCCGGACCTCCTGGAAGAACCGGTGGACCTCGGGCAGGCTCTGACAGTTCGTGCCCTCCCTCTTGATCAGGTACGGGACCGCGTCGCACCGGAACCCGTCGAGCCCCCGACCGAGCCAGAAACGCACGACCTTCAGCATCTCGGCCCGGACCTCGGGGTGGTCGTAGTTGAGGTCCGGCTGCGTCTCGTAGAACCGGTGGAAGTAGAACTGGCCCGCCGTCTCGTCCCAGGTCCAGTTCGACTTTTCGAAGTCCTTGAAGATCACCCGCGCCCGAGAGAACTCCTTGCCGGTGTCGGACCAGAGGAACCAGGGGCGGTACGGCGACGCACGGCTCGCCCGCGCCTGCTGGAACCACGGATGGTCCATCGATACGTGGTTGGTGACGAGGTCCCCGATGACCCGGATCCCCCGGTCATGGGCACGGGCGACCAACCGGTCGAAGTCCTCGAGCGTTCCGAGCAGCGGATGGACCGCGTAATGGTTGGAGATGTCGTACCCTTCGTCCCGCCACGGGGACGGGTAGATCGGGAGCAGCCAGAGGGCGCCGACGCCGAGCTCCTTCAGATAATCCAGTTTCGAGGTCACTCCGGGGAGGTCGCCGATCCCGTCGCCGTTCGAGTCGAAGAACGACCGGACCGGGACCTCGTAGAAGACGGTCGTTCGGTACCAGTCCGGTTTCCGCAGCAGGTTCAGAAGCGCAGCCACGGGACCTCCGAGATTCCAGACTCCGAGTCGAGTAGGCTAATAGGATGCCGGGGCCGACGGGCCCCCCGGCCCGTTGAGGGGCTGCGGATGAGAGTCG
>Ga0335078_10019097_pt1 | contig 10192 bp, 6 predicted proteins | sample Lox_Sample_32_FD_206711 | JGI IMG/M metagenome (GOLD analysis project Ga0335078, IMG submission 206711) | Soil microbial communities from Loxahatchee National Wildlife Refuge, Florida, United States - Lox_Sample_3.2 | ecosystem: Environmental > Terrestrial > Soil > Wetlands | place: USA: Florida...
AACCGTTTTTCACGACCAAGGAGGTCGGCAAGGGCACGGGCCTCGGCCTGGCGACGGTTTACGGCATCGTTAAGCAGCATGAAGGCTGGGTGGAAGTCAACAGCGAGCCCGACAAAGGCGCAACGTTTTACGTGTTTTTCCCCGCGAGCGAGAAAAACGTCGTGCCTCCCAAAAAAGCACCCGTCCTGCCGGAGGCGGCGCTCGCGGGCGGAACCGAAACGATTCTCATCGTCGAGGATGAACCCATTCTGCGCGAAATGGCGTGCGACATTCTTTCCGGATACGGTTACCGCATCTTTGAAGCCTCCTCCGGCAAGGAAGCGCTCGGCACCTGGCAGGAGAAATCAGACGAAATCGACTTGTTGTTGACGGACATGGTGATGCCCGAAGGGATTTCGGGCGCGGAACTTGCCCGACAATTGCTGGCCAGGCATCCCCGACTGAAAATCATTTTTACCAGCGGTTACACCGCCAACGAAGTCAACACCCAACTGCTGGTGAAAATGAAGGCGCGCTATTTGCAGAAACCCTACACCCACGCCGACCTCGCCCGAACCGTCCGCGAAAGCCTGGATAAAGCCACCGAGGACACCGCCACCATGGTCGTGCCACTCTGACCTCGAATGGGCGCGAACGTGCCAGGCGATGTTACTGTTGCCATTTTAAGCGACCCCCATTACGCCGGCACCGCCGAACGCGCCCGGGGTGACGATTACGAACTGCGGGTCATTGCCAATCCCCTGCTCCGCACGTTCGCCCACGTCTTCCGGCATGTGGTCTGGATGCGCCACCCGCTCGATCAAGCGCCGCAATTGGATCGTTTCCTCGCCGAAGTCGGCCCGGCGGACTACGTCGTGGCCAATGGCGATTACTCCTGCGACTCCGGCTTTGTGGGCGTCAGTGACCCGGCCGCCGCTCAAAGCACGCAGGAATGCCTGGGCAAACTCCGCGCAAAATTCGGCGACCGCGCGCGATTTGTCATCGGTGACCATGAATTAGGCAAACAGGCATTATTCGGCGGCGGCGAAATGCGCCTGGCAAGCTGGCGCACCGCGGCGGAAACCCTTGGCTTGCCGCCGTTCTGGCAACTCGTCATCGGTCGCTACACGCTCGTGGGCATGGCTTCATCCCTGATCGCACTTCCCGTGTATCAAGCGGACACATTGCCGGCGGAATGGCCGGAGTGGCTGCGGTTGCGGGAGGGCCATCTGTCCGAAATCCGCGCCGCCTTCGACGCATTGCCATCGCATCAGCGCGTGATTTTGTTCTGCCACGATCCAACAGCCCTGCCCTTTCTCTGGCGCGAGGAATTCGTTCGCCGCCGATTGCCACAAATCGAACAAACCATTATCGGGCACCTGCACACATCATTGGTTTTGTGGAAAAGCCGGGTGTTGTCCGGCATTCCGCCCATCCGATTTCTGGGACATGCGCTCAGCCGCATGACGGCGGCCCTGCACGAAGCCCATTACTGGTGGCCATTCCATGTGCGGCTCTGCCCTGCCCTTTCCGGCATCGAGCTGCTGAACGACGGCGGTTATTTCACAATGCAGATTGATCCCGAAGCCGGCCACCTGGCGCAATTCACTTTCCATCCTTTGCCACGGTAAAATGCCCACTATCGCAACCGGCATCAGCCGGCTCGCTCCTTCCGCAGTTCTGAATGGAAGGGAGCGGATTTATATCCGCGGCTACGATTTTGAAACCAATGTCATCACCGCTTCCAACGCGGTGTCGATTTTGACAGATTGCAATGCCCCGCCGCGCGGTTTGATTTCCACTTCGCCCTTGGCCAGCGATTTCTCGCCAATGGCCAGCCGGATCGGGAACCCGACCAGGTCCGCGTCCTTGAATTTCACGCCGGGCCGTTCGTCCCGGTCGTCCAGAATCACATCCACGCCGCGCGTCGTCAGTTCGGCGTAACATCTTTCCGCCAGTTTCATCGCCTCGCTGTTCGGGTCCACGTTCAACGGCGTGATGCAGACCCGGTAAGGCGCGACGCTGAGCGGCCAGATGATGCCGTCCTTGTCGTTGCCTTGTTCGATGACGGCCTGCAATGTTCGCGTGACGCCGATGCCGTAACAGCCCATCACGGAGAGTTTGCGCGCGCCGGATTCGTCCAGAAATTCCGCGTTGAACTTCTCGCTGTATTTCGTGCCGAGTTTGAAGACGTGGCCGACCTCGATGGCACGCCGGATTTTCAACGATTTGCCGCACTTGGCGCACGGTTCGCCGGCGGTAACAGTCCTTAAATCGTGCCATTTGGTAACCTTTATGTCGCGTTCGATGGAAACATTGCGGAAATGGAACCCATCCTCGTTCGCGCCGGTCGTCATGTCGTTCGCACCGTGCAAACGTTCGTCGGCGAGAATTTTCGGAACGCTGGCCTCCGGCTCGGCGCATTTTAGCGTTTGATGTTCGGGCCGGGCCGGAGACCGGCGCTCCAACGTTTCCGCAACCGCCCCCAGACTTCCCGGTTGCGCGCCCAGGGTAGCGACACATTCTTCCGGTGTCGCCGGACGGAAGACTGTTGTTCCGATTTTTCCGGCGAATTTGGCTTCATTCAACTGGTCGTCACCGCGAATCAAAACAATGACCGGCTTGCCGTCGGCGATATAAACCAGCGTCTTGATCTGCCGGTTGGCGGGCACTTTATACGGCTCCTTGCTTAAGGCTTCGATGGTAACGACTCCGGGCGTGGCAAATTTCTCAATGGCTGCGCCAACTTCACGCGCAGCCGTTTTGGGAATGCCGCTGGTGGCCTTCTCGATGTTGGCGGCGTAACCGCAGCCTTCGCAGAACACGACTTCATTCTCGCCGGTTTCCGCGGGCACCATGAATTCATGAGAAAACTTGCCGCCGATGACGCCGGTGTCGGCCTCGACTGGAAACGCCTTCAGTCCGCAACGTTCGAAAATGCGGGCGTAGGCGTCATACATTTTCTGATACGTCACCTGCGACGCCTCGTCGCTCACGTCGAAACTGTAGGCGTCCTTCATGATGAACTCGCGGGCGCGCATCAAGCCGAAGCGCGGGCGGATTTCGTCGCGAAATTTCACACTGATCTGGTAAAAGTTTTTTGGCAACTGCCGGTAGGAATTAATCTCCGCGGCGGCGGTACTGGTGATGACTTCCTCGGCGGTCGGGCTGAGGACCCATTCGCGATTGGCGCTGTCCTTGACCTTGAACAGCACGTCGCGCGCGGTTTCGTAGCGGCCACTCTGCTGCCAGATTTCCGGCGGTTGCAGCGCCGGCATGAGGACTTCAATGGCCCCGGCGCGGTCCATTTCTTCGCGAACGATTTGCCCGACCTTGTGCAACGCGCGCAGGCCCAGCGGCAGAAACGTGTAAACGCCGCCGGCGAGCTTGCGAATCAGCCCGGCGCGGAGCAGCAACTTGTGCGAAAGGATTTCCGCCTCGGCAGGAGGTTCCCGGAGCGTTGGAATCAAGGTTTGTGACCACTTCATGTGACGGAAAGATTAACCACAAAGGAACCAGGGAACGAAGTTTTTTCTGCTGCGGGAGGGCCATTGATTCGTCGGTGCCCTGAAACCTGGGCCGCAACGAGGCACTGTCCGCCGGATGGCTGCCGTACTACGGTGAGCCGATGCGGTGAAACCGGCCGGGATAATTCATCCACCCCGAATCGCTGAAGCAATTCAAATCGTTGTGAAACGCGCTTGGAAAGAGTTGCAAGACGGCTCTCTACGGGTGCAAGCGAGCAAAAGAGGGAGCGGCTTCAGTTGCCAATTCCAATTCGATAGAACCGGGCGGCCGTATTGTTCGTGGTCGTGAAACAATACGAAAAGCCAGCGACATTGGTCGAAAGCGTGGCGGCCGTATTCGTAGTCCAACCCGTCCCTATTTGTCCAGTCTGAAGGAGATTGAGCGTGGCGTTGGTGAGACTACTGACCACCGTAAAGTTGAGTTGTACCTGTTTGCCGGTCAAAACTGGTGGGGCCAGCACCACACCCGGCGACGAACTGAGCTGGTAAATCTGACTGCCTGCCAGCAGGAATAGCCCCAATCCGAAATCGTCGAAGTCGGGCACACTGGTATAGGTCACCGGCTGGGCGGAAGACGGTTGGCTGCCGCTGCCCTGTTCGTACCCGAGGAAGCCGTTGTCCGCACCGGTGCTGTGATGCAGCGCGCCGACGGCCAGCGCGTTCCAACCGTTGATGACGATGGGAAGATACGTGTTGGTGTCGAGGTATCCATGGAGGATGCCCCAGGCCATTCCGTAAGTGAAGCAGGCCGTGCCGCTGGACTCCGGACCCGGATAGTCATTGGTGTAACCCAGATTCACATTCCAGAAACCGTCCGATCGTTGTACTGCCTTCAGGGCCGCCGCCATGTTCGTGAAGGTTTGCAGATAGTCGGTGTAGTGCAGATCGTTGGTGGGAAGCACATCCATTGTCCGGGCCAGGGCGACGAAAGCCCAGCCGTTGCCGCGTGACCAATAACATTTTTGCGTGGTGCCATCCGACGCCTTATAATTCGCCAAAAAGCTCGTGTCCCGCCACCAGAGATGGTCTGTGGCATTATAGAGCCCATTGGACGGGCCATAGACACTCTGGATGTTGTGGAACCATGAATACATCTGAGGCGAATAGGTGTAATTGGTCTTGAGCGTACTGAGGACATTGGAATTCAGCACGCTAAGCTTGGCAAATGCCGGCATGGACATGTGGATGGAATCAACATAAGTCCACTGGCCAACGCCTGTATTATGGGCCATCCAGTAGTTCACATTATTGACAATGTGGGTTAGCCGATTGGTCTGCGTGGTATCAAATTGATAAAGCTCAATATACTCCTGACCGGCGCACTGGTCATCGGGTGCAGTATCGGTGTCACCATACCGCAGCGCCCAGTTGGTGAATGCGCCCCATTGCACGGAGTAATTGTAAATGTTCGGATCATGGTTGATCCGATATAACGCCAAGGCGCCTTCGAAATAGGTTCCCCGGGTCCAGATGGTGGTCGGATGGCTTCCGGAGAGGCAACTGAGGCAACCAGGCGTCGGCCATTCGTTTGTGAAATGGTTGTTGGCCAGCACCATGTCACTCAAAATCTGCGACTGCGATGGTATAAAGCCGGCAACAGCTTTCTGCGAAAGAAACGGGCCCGCCAGCAAAACCGACAGCAAAATCGCTGCTGAGCATGTGGATTTCATAAATTGCGAAGTTTGACGACGATATACCCTTTGATACGGCTTCTGCTTAAAGTGTGACAATATCATTAATCATAACTTATGTCAAACTAAAAATCAGTAACGCTTTATAAATAATATTGACTATTTGTGCGCTGTTTGTTAGAATACCGAATATCACTTCGGCAACCTGATCAACAACTAGTTATGAAATCCTCACCAACATTAACCCTATATCTGACTATCGCGTCTATTCTCGGAATCAGTATTCTGCTTCCGCGCAATGGATTAGCCGACGTTACCAAGGCAAATAACAGCACCGCTCTGACCAACACTCTCAGTTGGGTTTCCGGAACCGTTCCCGGCGCCGGCGATGTCGCCGTCTTCGACAGCACACTCGACCTGCATTCCTTTGCCAATCTTGCCAACCCGGCCCCTTTGGGCGGGAACCTGAGCCTCCTGGGCATCCGCGTGGCCGGACCGATACTGGGCCAGGCTGACGGCGAAAACGGGATTTGCATCACCAATGCCTCATCCGCCAACACATTGACCCTGGGCACTGCGGGTATTGACCTCAGTGCAACCAACGCGGTGCCGTTGGACATTGAAAGCAAAATTACCCTCAGCGGGTCGCAGACCTGGAACATCAGTGATGCCAGCTCCCGGGTCACCAATCCCCCGCCGACCCTTCCCCTGCCGGCGACTCAAGCCCATGGCGACCGCTACACGGTCTTTCTGATCAATCAGGACGAAGACCTTTGTTTCTACGCTTTGGCCGCAGGCGCCTCATTCGAACTGGGCGGATTTACACTGACTTTGACCAATAGCGGCACCACCGTTATTGACTCCGGCTATACCGTTGACAACGGTGTTATCAACGTGACTCAGGGGACCCTGGCCATTCAGGGCGGGCAAAGCCGTCAGACCACCATCAACAGCAATGTCACCATCAATGTGGCCGGCGGCGCCACCCTGCGCCTCCAAACCACCAGCGGCGCCATTATGTCGAGCGCCACCATCAATCTCGCCGATGGAAGCCTATTGAATCTGGCGGTGGCAGGCACGCAAGGCACAGGCATCGTCAGCAACAGCATTGCGGTGAGCGGTAATGCGACCCTCAGTCAGACCCAAAACCCGATTGTCGGCGGCAACAACAATATCACCAACATCGTCGCCGCCAACATCACCGGCGACCCCGATGCCACTCTGAACCTGGTGCCCTCACAATCCGGGACGGGGACCTGCGTCCTGCAATTGTCCGGGGACAACAGCGGTTTTGATGGCGACATCAACATCAACGCCCTGACCGGCATTCGTCCGGTGCGGTTAAGCACGGCCACGGCCGGCAGCGCCAATGCCGCCTGGACAGTCAGCGCCAGTAATATTCTACAGGTTGCCGGTGTCGCCGTGGCCCTGGGCGGTTTGAACGGTTCAGGAACCATCAGCAATTCCGTCGCGTCATCCACCGCCACAATCAATGTGGGTGGTGGTGATTTCAGCGGGACCATCGCCAACGCCGGCACTGCCGTCATGGCGCTCAACAAAATGTCCGCGTCCACTTTGGCCCTGGAAGGAACGAACACCTACACCGGTCCCACCGCCGTCAGCAATGGAACCCTGTTGGTGAACGGTTCCCTGGCGGGCAAGGTTACGGCTTATTCCGGAGGCACGGTGGGCGGCACGGGAACCATTCGCAGCAACTTGATCGCCAATGCCGGCGCCACGGTGGCCCCCGGCGGTACTGGCTCCATCGGCACCCTGACGGTATCAGGGACGGTCACCAACGGCGGGACCATCCTGATGAAGCTCAACCGGAGCAACGCGCAGACCAGCGACCAGTTAAGCTGTGCCAAAACCATTACCATCACCGCGGGTGGCGCGTTGACCGTCACCAACACCGGCACGGCGCCCCAAGTCGGCGACTCGTTCAAACTCTTCAGTACAACGAGCTACAGCGGTCTGCTGGGCCTGCTCGGCTCCGCCAGTCTTCCCTCTCTTCAGGCTGGCCTGGCATGGAATATCCTGGGTCTGACCAACAACGGCACGATTTCTGTCGTGGCTCAGCCGACCGTTTTCGTTTCGCCTGCTTCAACGAACATTTTCTACGGGAACAACGTCACCTTGACGGCCACCACCAACGGCGCCGGGCCGCTGGCCATTCAATGGTATGACAACAATGCCCTTCAGATTCCCAATGCGACCAATGCGACGCTGACTTTGACAGGTCCAGGTGTGCTGGCTTCGGGTAATTATGCCGTGGTGGTGACCAGTCCCTTCGGGAGTGCGACCAATATTGCCCTGGTCACAATTGCTCCAGCCAACCTGATAATTACGGCACAGCCACAGGCGATTAATTACGGCCTGAGCGTGCCGGCGACGACCGTCACCTATGCCGGTTTGGTCAATGGTGACACTGCCGACAGCCTGACGACCCAGCCGACGATCTCATCGGCACAGAGCGGTGTCGTGGCGGCGGGAACTTACACCGACAACTACACCGCGTCGGGTGCGACCGATCCGAACTACTCGATTTCCTATGTCGCGGGCAGTCTCACGGTTCATCAAGCATCCCTGACCATTACCGCGCAGCCCCAGACGATCATCTACAGCGCGAGTGTGCCTTCGACCACCGTCACCTATGCCGGCTTTGTCAACGGCGACACTGCCGACAGCCTGACGATCCAGCCGACGATCTCATCGGCACAGAGCGGTGTCGTAGCGGCAGGAACTTATCCCGGCAATTACACCGCATCCGGTGCGGTCGATCCCAATTACACCATCAGCTATCTGCCGGGCGATCTCACCGTAGCCCAGGGATCCTTGACCATCACAGCGCAGCCACAGACGATTATCTATGGCACGAGCGTGCCTTCGACCACCGTCACCTATGCCGGCTTTGTCAACGGCGACACTGCCGACAGTCTGACGACCCAACCGACGGTCGCGTCGGCACAGAGCGGAATTGTGGCGGTGGGAACCTATCCCGACAACTACATAGCCTCCGGCGCCGTTGATGACAATTACGCGATCACCTACAATTCCGCCGCGCTGACGGTGAACCCGCTTGCGGTGATTATAACAGGCACCCGGACCTATGACGGAACTGACATTGCCACCAATTCGATATTGTCAGTGACAAACGCAGTGGGCGGCGATGATGTGAGTGTGGCTTCGGGCAGTGGCACCCTGACCAACGCGAATGTTGGAACCAACGCGATCATTTCTTTCGGGACGCTGGCATTGGGCGGCGCGACGGCGACCAATTATTCACTGGTCGACGCCAGCGGTTCGGTGACGGTGACACCGGCGGCGCTGCTGATTACGGTGCAACCGCAAACAATCACTTACGGGGCAAGCGTGCCGGAGACGACCGCGACTTACGATGGTTTTGTCAACGGCGAGACCAACACGGAGCTTAGCACCCAGCCGACGATCTCATCGGCACAGAGCGGTGTCGCGGCAGCGGGAACCTATCCCGGCAATTACACCGCATCGGGTGCGGTCGATCCCAATTACACCATCAACTACCTGTCGGGCGACCTCACCGTTGGTCAAGCATCCCTGACCATCACCGCGCAGCCCCAGGCGATCACGTACGGCATGAGCGTGCCGGCGACGACCGTGACCTGCGATGGCTTTGTCAACGGCGATACCGCCGATAGTTTGACGACCCAGCCGTCGGTCGTGTCGGCGCAAAGCGGGACCGTGCCGGTGGGAACGTACCCCGGCAACTACACCGCATCGGGTGCGCTCGATCCCAATTACAGCATCAGCTACCTGCCGGGCACGTTGACGGTGAATCCCGCGCCGCAACCCAGGGTGGTGGGCATCAGCGTGAGCAACGGAAGAGCCATTATTACGATGGCCGGGACAAATGGGGTGACCTATGTGACCGAGTACACGACCAATTTGACAGTGAATGCGTGGATCCCCATCAGCACGAACACACCCGGAATAGATGGAGGTTGGACGGTAACCAACTCCATCGTCAATGAACCGCAAAAGTTCTACCGGACGCTGATTCCCTGAGCGCCACCACGGCACTCCAATCCGCGCCGGCCAAATGACAGAAGCGTGTAAACGCCGCCGGCGAGCTTGAGAATCAGCCCGGCGCGGAGCGGCAGCTGGTGCGACCGGATTTCCGCGTTAGCGGGCGCCTCGCGGAGCGTGGAAATCAACGTTTTGGTCACAGCCTGGGGAAATCTTAACCCAGAGACGCAGAGAAAAATCTTATTCACTCTCCGCGCCTTCGCGTCTTTGCGCCGGGATTATTTCACGGCGTTCACCAGCGGCGTCAACCCCTGAATCCGCACTTCCAGGCGGTCGCCGCTTTGGATCGGGCCGATGCCGCCGGGGGTGCCGGTCAGTATCACGTCGCCGGGCAACAGCGTCAGGTTCGTGGAAATGAAGCTGACGAGCTCGGCGGGCTTGAAGATGAGCTGGCTCGTGTTTGAGTTCTGACGCAAATGTCCGTTCTGGAAAAGTTGGATGGTCAAATCGTGCGGGTCGAGTTTCGTGTCCACGAACGGTCCCAGAGGCGTGAAGGTGTCGAACGATTTGCAGCGCGCCCACTGGCTTTCGGCATTTTGAATCGTGCGGTCGCTGATGTCCTGCGCGGTGGTGTAGCCGAAAATATAGCGCGCGGCGGACGCCGACGGGATGTTGCGGATTTTGCGGCCGATGACGATGGCCAGCTCCGCTTCGTAATCCGTGCGGTGATGCGGAAAAGGAATTTCAATCTTCCCGCCATCGGGAATCAGCGACGTGGTGGCCTTGAGCCAGAACAGCGGTGTGCGCGGCAACGGCTTGCCGGTTTCGCGCGCGTGTTCGATGTAATTCAGCCCGACGGCAATGACTTTCGACGGCACCACCGGCACCAGCGTCTTTACGCCTTTCCGGGTGGTCGGTTTGCGCTCAAACGACGGCGAGCCAAAAACGTCGCCCCGCAGCCGGAACAATTCACCGTCCACCACTTTGGCATGAAAAATCTCGTTGCCCTTCTGAAATCGGCCAATGGCAGCCATAACAATTTACGGTATT
>Ga0335078_10019098_pt1 | contig 10192 bp, 14 predicted proteins | sample Lox_Sample_32_FD_206711 | JGI IMG/M metagenome (GOLD analysis project Ga0335078, IMG submission 206711) | Soil microbial communities from Loxahatchee National Wildlife Refuge, Florida, United States - Lox_Sample_3.2 | ecosystem: Environmental > Terrestrial > Soil > Wetlands | place: USA...
GCGCACCGACGAGGACCTCCTGAGGCCAGACGTGACCTTGGCCAAGGAGCACCTGGCTAGGCTGATGGCCAAGCGGAGGCCAAGAGGCCCGGCGACCGCAGTTCTCGCGACCAGCACCGCCTCGCCTCCCCTCACAAAGACCGGAGGGAGGATACGCAGAGTAAGAGGCGTGGAGCAGGCAGACATCTACCGGGTCAGCCCGGTGCTGGGAGCCTACCCAGCAGAGCTAGAGTTCGTCTATCCGTTCTCGCAGACGATAGCGGACAGGGAGGTCCCTGAGGCTTCACCCAGCGCGTGCGTGAAGCAGCTCAGGAGGATGGGCTACACACGCGTGGTCGTCGGCGGGAAGGGACGTCCGAAGCGCTCGAAGCGGAGATCCGCTTAGGAGTAGATTGCGCCTTGCGGCCCGCCTTTGTCCTTCTCTCGCTGGGCTAGGCCCACGAGCTCCCTCTCGAGCTCCTCAGCGCCCTTCACGAGGGGCTCAGTGTTGACCTCCAGGGAGTACCGCTTCGCGATGACCTCGACCGCCGCAGCGGCGGCCCTGGGGTCGATCCTCTCGGTGTTCGAGTACGCCAAGACGGCTGCGGCCGGATAGCTCCTCATCTGGAATGCGTTGAGCATGACTGCCACGGGCCCCACTATCATCCGGCCCTCCTCGAGGATCGGCTCCGCCTCCAGCCCGGCCCCGTGGTCTCCCGTCTTCATCGCGTCGGTCAGCACCAGCCTGTACTTTGAGTCGTCAGCCCTGAGGGACTCATCCAGGCCCCCGATCAGCACTACCTCCTTTATGCCCGTCCCCATGGTCCAGTTCGAAAGCTCCCGGAAGAACCTCGTCTCGTTCTCGCGGAGAGGCGGCACCTCGGCCTTTAGGAGGAGAAGGTCCCCCACCCCGTAGATCTCGTAAGGGGTCGAAATCTCGTTCTTGACCGTGGACGAGACTGCCGGGGCGAACTCGCTGTCGATGTAGCAGACCTTCCTCGCCTTTAGCTCCTGGATCAAGAACTTCACCGTCCAGTAGCCGGTCGCCCCTATCCCGTGGAAGCCTGCGATCAGCGCCCGGGCTTCTATCCTGCTCCGCCCTATGACGTCTGGAAGGATTCGAATGGAAGAGGCTTGCGAGGGGTTGGACGACATCTTCGAGGGCCTCGTTTTTGTCCAGCCCTTAAAGTTTGGCTCGAAGTGGCTGCGCTAGGACGACGAAAGCGGGTCAGCAAACGCCCATAGTCATTTCGCAAATCCCGGAACAGGGCTTCTGGATTTGGCCAAATCGGCTAATATCGAAGGCCGCCATTTACAATAGGCATGCAGCGGATCGATGGGGAGGGTCCCGGCCTCAGGAAGACCGCGGTCACGTGCAAGACCTGCGGGATAACCGATTCTTTCTACTCTGACCTGAGCGTCGAGGCCTTCAAGGCCAAGCACAACGGCCATGACGTCCAGGGCGGAGAGAAGCGTCCGCGAGCCCCCCGCGAGGTGCGCCCGAAGCTGAGCGAGGACGCGATTCCCAGCGAGGAGGCCGACGGAGTCAAGGTCACGAGGGTCCTTGTCGACCTCGTACACGACCCGGCTCGTACAGAGCCTGCCCTGCGCATCAGGGGGTACATCGACGGCGTCGACGAGGCATTCAGTTTCACCTCCGAGGAGGGAGCCAAGGTCAAGGACCTTGTGACGAAGGGCAAGTACTACGAGGCGTCGACAGGGAAGCTGTTCGTCTGGGAGGAATACGCTGTGGACTTTGAGGACGGCTCAAGGGACAAGTTGGAGCTCGCGCAAGAGACCGTCGAAGAGACGGCCCCGACCCAGCCCGAGCCCGTCCAGCCGGTCTCGGCACATGGATCTGGCGCCCAGGTCGCCGTGCAAGAAAGGCGACCCCAGGCCGTCAGGCCCGCGGCACAGGCCCCGCCGGCCAGGGAGGAGGATGTCCTCCTTGTCTCAAAGTCGTGGTACGTGCAGGGAGGGAATAAGAACAAGGAAGAGGCACTTCGGGTCTCCAGAGTTCTCAAGGGATTCAGGTGGAAGGTCGAGCCGATCTACACTATAGGGGTGGTCCTGGACGACCTCCTCAGCATCGAGACGAGCCGGAACGAGGTGAGCCGGGAGCTCATAGTGGCTGTGGAGGGGGCTGGATACCGCCTGAGCGCCGTGACCATCGAGACAGCGAAGCTCATCGCGTGGTTCAAGAAGGCTTCAGGCGAGCCGGACGAGCCCGACGAGCTGGAGATATCCTCGGCCGACGAAGGCGGACTGGTGGACGAGGTCGTCCAACCCATGTCGAGCGCCCCTGCCAGCGACTCCCCGAATTAGAAATCCAAAGCACTAATAGCCTTCGGGCCGAATGGCCCTGTCAGGACGCGAATGTCTTACACCGCTGGCCAGAGCTGGGCAGCCCTCAAGAAGGCGTGGCGGGCATACAAGATCGCAAAGGTCCATGGAGACACTGCGAACATGCTAAAGTACGCCGAAAGAATCAGAACTCTGCAGTCGGAGTTGGGCCTTCCAAAGGCGAACTTTCCAGACATAGGCCTCAACTAGTCTAGGACGCTAGGCTTGGGTTTCTTCAGCCCAAAGGAGTTGACATCTTTGGGGAACGGGCCCAACCGCTCTGAGAGACTGTTCTCGACTCGTCGTTCCCAAGCCTTAAATGGGGTCCATGTGCTCACAAACATGTCTATGTCTCTTCAGCGACTAGGTTCCGGCGCGTCCTCTGGTCAAACCAATAATTGGTACCTTGCGAAGGCTGGACAGCTAGCGGGACAAGTATTCACATCTGGGAGCGGGCTTTTCTTCAGATATGATACCGACAACGGCGCTCTTTACCTGAGACTCGCGCAGGAGGATGTCGCTAAATCTCTTGCCGCGGACGCGAAGGTGGTCCTTGACACCGACTCCTTGGGTAAGGTAATTGGTATTGAGGTACTGTTCTTTGGAGCAGCAATAGGGGCGCTCGCTGAGTTACTTGGACCAGACAGTGATCAGGCGAAGGTGACACTGCCTGAACATCTCAAGGATGACGACGGCGGGACGCGATAATCTAGGCGAATTTACAGGGACCTCAAATCTTGGTCCCGTTTTTCCCGGTCCTATGCTCTCTTGCTTGTAGGTCGGGTCGTTGAATGAGGTTTCAGTGCTGAGTGCAAACTCGTCGAAATCCATATCCTTGATGAATCCCCGAACCACGAACTGCTGATCGAAATGATACGCCCGTTCAGCCACGGTGCACTTCATTGAGATGCTCAAAAATCTACTTCGCGAGACGGATTGATGTCTTGTCGGCCCACCTTAGCCAGTATAGAGGGTTACCAACTTCGTCATGGTATGCCAAGGTTCGACTTATGATCGTCGGCTCGACTTCTGAACTGACTAGATACTTGATACCATCAGATCCCGCATAGGTCGCGTCCTCGAACGCAGGATCCACCTCTGTGAAATCGACAAACTTCCAGATTTCGTTGTTATTCAAGTGACTCCCGTCTGCTGGGCCAAGTGGCTTGTCCTTCACCTTCTCTCTCAGGTCTTTAGGCGACTCTGCCCCCACCGAGACGGACGTACCGACGCCTAGGATCAACCCAGTTGGCCCGCGCGGAAGGGGAGCTTCGGCAATTTGACCAATAGCGAGTCTGAGCGTTATCAGGGTCCCATCAGAGATTTTGCAGCGACCCAAATGCGACCGAGTTACTTCGAACATGGCGATTCCCAGCGTTTCAGCCTAGATTGGGGCTTTTAAGTCGAACAATCCCCTCGAAGTGCGCACCACCAGTTTTGGTTGTTGGAGCCCTGCTCCTTTTAACTGGACCGAAGCCTCGAGACCGCGGTGCTTTTCTTGCGGAGATTTCCATGAAATCTTCGGAATCCTTAAAGAGGGACCGACGGGCCGAACACTCCAGACGGATCTAACGCATGCAAGTAAAGGTCTTAGGTGCGGCCAGGCAAGTGGGCCGCTCTGCATTCCTGGTTTCCCATGGTAGCTCCAACATAGTCCTAGACTATGGCGCTCTCACGACGAGAGAGCCAGGGTTCCCAATGCACGTCCAGCCCAAGACGGTCGACGCGCTCATCCTCAGCCATGCCCACCTCGACCACACGGGGGCTGCCCCGGTGATGTTCCTCGGAGACAACGTCAAGCTCCACGTCACCCCTGTGACCGCCGAGCTCTCGAACCTACTCATCGAGGACTTCATCAAGATCTCTGGCCCCTATCTCCCGTTCGAGTTCATCGACTTGATGGCCATGAACAGGAACACCCTGACCCACCACTACAAGCAGTCGTTCCAGGTCAAGGACTTCACCGTGACCTTCTACGATGCCGGGCACATCCCCGGGTCGTGCGTAGTCGCCGTGGAGGCGGGAGGGAAGCGCCTGATCTACACGGGGGACATAAACGGGTCTGAGACCGAGCTGCTGAACTCGTCCTCGAGGGAGCTCGGAGAGGCCAACATGGTGATCACGGAGAGCACCTACGCGACCGCCGACCACCCCGAACGGCTCAAGGTCGAGAAGGCATTCGTGGACTACGCCACGGACATCGTCGAGCGAGGAGGGGTGCTTCTCGCGCCCGCCTTCTCGGTAGGGAGAGCTCAGGAGCTCGCCATGACCCTCCACAAGCACGGCTTCAAGCATCCCGTTGGTATGGACGGGATGGCCCTCAAGGTCAACGAGATCCTCATCAGGAACCAGGAGTACATGCGGGACCCCACCGAGTTCAGGAGGACCCTCGAGCACGTCGAGAGGGTGACAGGGTGGAACCAACGGAGGAACTTCATCAAGAGGCCAGGGGTGATAATAGCGCCTGCGGGCATGCTGGTGGGCGGGGCGTCCATCTTCTACAACGAGAGGCTGGCGATGGGCGAGAAGAACGGGGTAGCGATAGTGAGCTTCCAGGTCCCCGGCACTCCGGGTAGGACCCTCATAGACAAGGGGTTGACCCTGATAGGGGGCAAGCCGGTCAAGGTCAAGGCCGAGGTGAAAAGATTCGACTTCTCGTCCCACAGCGGCAAGCAGGAGCTCCACAGCGACCTGAAGGCCATAAAGGGCTCACCCAAGTTCATGACGGTCCACGGAGAGGAGGAGAGCTGCGTAAAGCTGGCCGACGACCTGAGGGCCGAGCTAGGTGCCGAGGCGTTCGCGCCCCGGGTTGGAGAAGTCTACGACGTGTAGCGGGTGGGCAGGATGCCTGATGGAACCGTCAGCGGCCAGCCGAGCCCCCCGCCCCAGCCAACAAAAGACGACGAAGGTTTCGCAGCCCCCAGCCTCCTAGGCACCGGGAAGACGGTCGCGTTCGTCGTAGTGATACAGCTCTTCGCCCTGTTCATAACGCACGTGAACGCGCCTGCCATCCAGGCGAGCGGGTACTCCTACCAACCCGCGGGCACATCGTCGGGCGGCTCGGTGACAAACGTCCTCATCCTCGTGGTCTTTGTCTTCGCATCGACCCTTGCGGCCGTCTGGCTCGCGCGCAAGCGCCGGGCCAAGGTGTTCTTCGGGATTGTCCTCTTCGGGTCTGGACTCGCGCTTTTTCTGCTTACGCTCCTCGCAGCGATACAGGTGACCTCGAGCTACTTCTCGGCATACGATTCCCTATACATCTCGCTGGCTTGCTCCCTCGCGGCCGTCGCGCTGCTGGTACTGGTCACACTCAAGAAGGTCCCAGAGTGGACGGCCCTCATCCTCACGGGGGTTCTCTCCGCCGAGGTCGGGAGCTACTTCGCATCGACCATCCCGATTCTCACGGCTCTCCTCCTTCCGATAGCGTTCTCGTTGTATGACATCTACACCGTCTTCAAGGGGCCCTTGAGGCAGCTTGTCACGACGCTCCCCGCAGAGAACCTCGCCGCGATCTCGTCGAAGATAGGAGACTTTTCAATCGGGACCGGCGACACCGTGTTCTATGCGATGATCCCTGCGCTCGCCTACTTCCAGTTCGCGGGGGTCTTTGGGACGGCCCCGGCGCTCGTCTCAATCGTGGCGGTAGACGTGGGGGTGGTGGTGACCCTCTATCTGCTGGGGAAAGTCAGGCTGCTCCCGGGTCTGCCGATACCCATGGGCCTAGGGTTGGCGGTGCTGCTGGCCTACTATGTCCGCTAAAAGTCGATGATGGGGGTCTTCAGGCCCTTTGTCATCTCGGTGGCCTCGGACGCCGTGGTGACGTAGGTGTAGAGGGCGTCGCTGGTCCTCAGCTTGACCTTCACCTTGTCTCCCTTGCCCTTTACCACCCTGATCTCGGTGGCATTCTCGATGAGGCCCTCGGCCTTCTCCTTTGACCAGACTTGCACAGGCATTGGTTGTCGGACCAGCAAAAGCAGAGGTATATTATTGCTATCCCTCTCCTCCGTCAGGTCCTTGCGGGCCCTGCCTAGCCGGAAGCCGTCAGCCCTGATATTGGCGGCCGGCGCCTCAACCAGGTTCGGGACCCCAAAGCAGCTCGCGAAGCTGTGGCGCAAGACCCTCCTGCAGAGGGCCATCGCCTCTGTCCCGGCGTCGTCCGTCCGGGAGACCGTGGTCGTGATCGGCCACGCAGCGTCCGCGGTGAGGGAGAGCATCGACGGAGAGCCCGTGAAGGTGGTTGTGAACCAGGACTATCGCGCAGGCTTGAGCTCCTCGATTCGCAAGGGGGTCGCCAGCCTGTCTCCGGACACCCCTGGCGTGTTGCTGCTTCTCGCCGACCAGCCTCTTGTCACAAAGACGCTCCTCAGGGGCATGCTGGAGCTCTTTGCCAAGAAAGACGCCATACTCGCCGCATCGGCAGGAGGGGTCGCCTCCCCTCCGGTCATCTTCCCCCGGAGGTACTTCGATGAGCTTCAGGCCCTTTCGGGCGACAAAGGCGCGAAAGAGGTCATCGAGAGGCACCGGGGCGAGCTCTTGAGAGTTCCCGCAGCTCCGAAGAAGACCCTCGCCGACATCGACACGCAGGACGACATCAGGGCCGCGCGCAAGGGCTAGCCGAGCCACGAGAACCCAGGCAAGAGCCGCGCCCAGACCTGCTCCCCCTTTGAGAGGCGAGGTCGGGTCCCCGGCACCATGGCGTATGCGTTCTTCCCCACGAGGAAGCTCATCTTCTCCGTGGCAGCTCCCGAAGCAGAGGCCATCAACCTCGGGGTCCCCTCCGCTGCCGGCCTGACGGTGAGATAGACGACCTGGTCGAAGTCCCTGTACCTGCCTGAAGCTTCCCAGTCGTTCTCCATCGTCGCCGCGAGAGCGGGGGGCTCCTCCATCCCCCTCCCCAGGTGGCGGCGAATCAGCGGGTAGCCCATGACGATGAACGCGTTGAGGGCGCCCTGAATCGGGCCTGGCAAGATCACGATCGGCCTGCCGCCCACCACGGCGAACCCCATCACGCGCCCTCGGTTCACCCTCAGCCCATGGACCAGCCTGGAGTTGGCCTTGCCGAAGGCCCTGATGGCGCCTTCCACAAGGTCCGGCTCGCCCACGGAGGAGCCCGCAAGCGTGAGCACGACGTCCGACTCCCTTAGCGCGCGAGCTATCGACCTCGAGATGGCCGACTTGTCATCTCCCACGATGGGGTAGGTCTTGGGGAGCCCTCCGGCTCCGTCTATGAGCCGCTCCAATAGCACGCTGTGAGATTCGACCACCTTTCCGCTCGCATCGTTCGGGTTCCTGGCTAGCTCGGACCCGGTCGGGATGATCGTCACCCTAGGCCGCCTGAACACCCTGACACCCCCCACCCGGAGAGAGGTTAGGAGCACCAAGTCCTGCCCCACTATCGTCTTGCCCGGCTCGAACAGCAAGTCGCCCTTTCCGGCGTCGGCACCCGCAGGGTAGACGTGCTCCCCGGCATCCACTGGCTGCTTGACCGAGACCGCCCCTGGGCGTTCTTCGACGTCCTCACGAGCTACGACGGCGTCCGCCCCGCGTGGGAGATAGGCACCCGTCAGGACCCTCATCGCCCTGCCCTTCGCGAGGTTCGGCGGCCTGGGCTTGCCTGGTCCCGCCACGGCCCTCATGAGCACTATGGTGACGGGAGAGTCCCTCGATGCGCGAAGCGTCTCGCTCGATGCCACGGCATACCCGTCGAAGTGCGAGCTGTCGAAGCGAGGGACGTCCTCGCGCGAACGGATCTCCTCCGCCAGGATCCGGCCGAACGCGTCCCTCAGGCCGACCCTTTCGGTGGCGCTCCTGACCCTTAGTTCGCCAAGGACCTTGAGCGCCTGAGAGAGAGGCGTGTATTCTCGGTCATCATCCATCTAAAAGTCCACCAGGAGCAACAACAAGATCGTTATGACCAGGACGACGGCCGCGGCCGTCAGGAGGGTCCCCATCCGCTCTAGCCTCCTGGCGCCTTCGTCTGAGGTCATCTTCTCGCCTCGCTCACGCTAGATCAGCACCAGGACGAGCGCGACCGCCGAGAGGACGACGATGATGGTCCCGAGCCTCTCCACCTTCTCGAGCGCCTTGAGGTACCTGGTGGGATAGGCCTCGGATGGCGTCGAGAGAGGTGCGGAACGAAGCGGCGCGCCGCAGTAGAGGCAATACGCGGCCCCAGGCTGGAGGTTCTCCCTCCCGCACGAGTGGCAGGTGTCCATCAGACTGGAAAACCTGAGCGCGTTTTAAGTAGCTTTCGCGGCTCGTCTTGCCGGCCGCCTCGTCCGCTTGGGGCGGAGCCTGGAGCCCTCGACCCACGCCTCGGTGCCGCCTGCGAGCTTCTCCTTCTTCCAGATCGGCACATCGCGCTTCACCCGCTCCATGGCGTGCCTGCAGGCCTCGAACGCCTCTGCCCTGTGTGGAGACGAGACGGCGACCGCCACGCTCACTTCCCCCACTCCGAGCTTGCCTATCCTGTGCACTATCCTGACCGCCTTCGTCTCCGGCCAGAGCTTCCTAACCTCTTCCTCAGCCAGGGCGAGGCTTTTCTCGGCCATGGGAGCGTAGGCCTCGTACTCGAGCATCTGGACGCGGCCCACCTCGCTCATGTCCCTCACGGTCCCCAGGAAGAGGACGACCGCCCCGGCCCCAGGGTCGCCGACCTCGCCCAGCATGCGTGCAGCCTGGATGGGTTCCTTCGTCAGGCGCATCCGTTACCCTCCGGCCACTGGCGGCAGCACCGCGACCACGTCTCCATCCGACAGCAGGTGGCCCGGGCGCGCCATCTCCTCGTTGACCGCGACCTGCAGCGTCCGCGAGATCCCTCTCAGGCCCTTGTGAGCATCGAGCGATATGCGCATCACCTCGCCCACCGAAGTCCCCTGAGGGACCGACATGACCTCTTCGCCCGCTCCGGCCGCCTCGCGGGCCTGAGCGAAGTAGAGCACCTTGATGCGAATCTTCAATCGGACTATCCGCCTATCGTGTACATCGGCCGGACGTGCCTTACCTCCACCTTGTTCTCCACGAGGCTCGCCACGCCCTCGAACTTCTGGCCGAACGCCCGCCTCACCGCGGAGGCTATGTCCCCGTCGCTCGCCCCTGACCTGAGAAGGTGCTTCAGGTCGTACTCCGCCACGCTGAAGAGGCAAGGCACGAGGTTCCCGTTGGCCTTGAGCCTGATCCGATCGCAGTCCCCGCAGAAGGGCCTCGACATCGAGGTGATGGTCCCTATGCCGCCTCCGGACCCGTCTTTGAAGCGGTAGTTCGCTGACGTGGACCCGCGCTCGCTCGCGACGGCCTCGAGGGGGTATCGTTTCGAGATGGTCTCGACGATCTCCGCCCCCGGGACGACCATGTCGGTCTCCCAGAACTTGGTGCCGTCGAAAGGCATGTACTCGATGAACCGGACGTTCCGCTTCGAGTCGTGCGCCATCCTCGCGAACTCCAGGATCTCCCCCTCGTTGCATCCTCTGGTGACCACGCAGTTCACCTTGACAGGGCTCAGGCCGACCCTCTCAGCCTCGTTGATTCCCTCCATCACCCTCCAGAACATCCCCTCCGTCCCCGTTATCTCGTCATAGAGGTCCGGACGGAGGCTGTGCAGGCTGACGGTCACGCCCTTGAGGCCGTTGTCCCTCAGCGCCTTGGCCCGCTCCTTCAGGAGGGCGCCGTTCGTGGTGAGCGAGACCCCCTTGATTCCCGGGATCCGGGCCAACATCCCGACGAGCACTTCGACGTCCTTCCTGACGAGGGGTTCCCCTCCGCTGACCCTCACCTTCTCGACGCCCATGCCCGCGAGGATCGAGGTAAGGCGCGTGATCTCCCCGAAAGTGAGCATCGCCGACGGGTCCAGCCAAACTGGCTTCTCAGGCAT
>Ga0335078_10019101_pt1 | contig 10191 bp, 7 predicted proteins | sample Lox_Sample_32_FD_206711 | JGI IMG/M metagenome (GOLD analysis project Ga0335078, IMG submission 206711) | Soil microbial communities from Loxahatchee National Wildlife Refuge, Florida, United States - Lox_Sample_3.2 | ecosystem: Environmental > Terrestrial > Soil > Wetlands | place: USA: Florida...
GACGTGGCGAACGCCGTGCTGTTTCTCGCCAGCGATATGTCGCAATGGGTGACCGGCGCGCACCTGGTTGTGGATGGCGGCGGTCTTGCCTAGTGGAAGCGTTCGAGGAAACACATGCTCGACCTTCGCAATACCGCGCGCGCTCTACCCGCATCGATTTCAATAGCGACCGGCACTTCCAACCGGCATTCTGCCACGGACCCGAAAAACGCGGTAAATGTGGGAGTTTGCCCGCCCTCGGCATCTTCTCAATGCGGCTCGGCAGATCGGAGGCCTCCTCCCCCTCTCCGCCAGATACCTGATTATCGAATCGAATCGAAAGCAGCGGATGTTAGGGCGCTTCAGCCCCTGCTTCGCTCCACCGATCGAGCTTCTTTGAGCCTGCCGCTTTAGATACCGCCGCCGGCGGCCGTCCTGGCCTTGTTGGCCTCGAAGTTCTTCGCCGTCTTCACCACCTGGTCGCGCGCATACGATGCGTCGCGCCAGCCCTTGATCTCGACGCGCTTGCCTTCGAGATCCTTATAGATGGAGAAGAAGTGCGTAATTTCCTTCAATAAGTGCGGATAGATGTCGGTATAGTTCCAGACATTGGCGTAGCGCGGGTTGTTCTTGCCCACCGCCAGCACTTTTTCGTCGAGCACGCCCTGGTCGAGCATTTCCAGCAGGCCGATCGGCCGCACTTCCTGAACGCAGCCGGGGAAACTCGGGTGAGGCACCAGCACCAGCACATCCAGCGGATCGGCGTCGTCGCTCAGCGTAGAAGGAATAAAGCCGTAGTCGCCGGGATAGTGAACCGGCGAATGCAGGTTGCGATCGAGCTTGAAGACGTGCAGTTGCTTGTCGTACTCGAACTTCGCGGTGCCTTCCTTGGGTATCTCGATGACGACGCGAAACACTTCGGGGCAGCGTTCGCCGATCGGCAGCTCCAGATAATTCACCATCTCGGTTGCATCTCCTCTGTGCGGGATGAGGACGCGGAGTCCAACATTGGCGAAGGCCCGAACCGCGCTCGCGGCGGCCATCCTCGCTCCGCCGGAACTACTATAATCACGGATGATGAAGGCTCATGTCTACGTCACCCTGAAGCCCTCGGTCCTCGATCCGCAGGGTCAGACCATTCACAACGCGCTGCGGAAGATCGGCTTTGCCGGCGTCACGGATGTCCGCCAGGGAAAGTACTTCACCCTCACTCTGGACGATGGATTGAATCCCGCGGCCGCTCAATCCGAGGTCGAGCGCATCGCCCGCGAGGTGCTGACCAACCCGGTCATCGAAGAGTTCACGTACAAAATCGAAGAGTAGGCCTCCGACGGCTTCAATTTGTGCCAAAGAGGTGCCCCCGGTCCCTCGTCCGCCGCGGCGGAGGGACCGGGGATGACGGACGACTTAAGGGAAGCTCTGAACAAGTCCAAAACCGTCCCTCAGGGGCTAACGCCCGCGCGAGTTTGCCGCGTGCGGGCATGGCTAAACAGCTTGCTGAAAAAGGCCACAGCGTAAAGAAATTCGCCAGCGAAGCGAAGCAGGGGCTGAAGCCCGCGTTGATTTTGAGACAAATTCGGCACGACTGAAGTCGTGCCCTGTTACAAAGCAGCGCCGTAGAGAGTTTTTCCGCAGCCTGTAAAGCCCGGGCGCATTTCGCCGTGTTTGCGGCACGGCTGTAAAGCCGCGCCCTTTCAAAAACGACGACTCATTCAGGGGTTCATTTGGGGCACAAGGCCCGCGAAGTTCAATCTCTTCGGATGGGGCCGAGTTCATTGCCGTCCGCGGAGATTTCGACGGAGGTGGCGCCGAAGAAGGGCAAGACCGAGCCCTTGCGTTCGACATTCTGCGAAGCGATCTGCAGGCCGTAGAGGAGAAGCGCGGCGCGGCGGGGATCGAGTTGACCGGAAGCCAGGGCCGACAGGACTTGGGAGAGCGCCAGTTGAATTGCACACCGGTCTTCCAGGACGGGAATGGCGAGAGGCTCGTTGGGAGATCTGGGCTGAACGGGGGCCCGGTGCAGGCGCGTGTGGAAACAGCAATAGGGTTTGTCGCGGAGGGCGGGCGAATGGCACGTTTCTCCGTTGGGCATGATGTGGCGGCAATCTTTGGCCATTTGGCGGGCTCCAAGAGCCATCCCCTACCTGGAATCTGTGGGCAAATTCCCTGTTTGCAGCCGATTGCCGACTGACCGCCGGCGCAAAATCTTGAATTTGCGGAACTTGGCCACAGATTCTTGGGAATGAACGGGTTATGCGGATTTCAGCCGGAAAACGATGCATCCAGCGGCGCCATTGCCAGCGCGGGCGCGAAGTACGTTCATGGCACAGTGGCGCCGGTCGGGCGGCTGGTTTTCGGCTCATGGGTTTATTGTGCGCCGAAAAGGGGAAATTCTACGCAGCGCACTCAGTTGGGGGATTTCCAGTCAGCCCCTCAGTCCCCGCACAGCAGAGATTCGCGTTTCTTCACTCGTCACATTTCTGTCCGCCACACCTTGCCCTCCTACATATTGTCGGCTATATGTAGAAGCGTAAGGTATGAAAGCCGAACAGAAGCTCGGGGTTATCCTGCAGAGCTCATAAAGGTAGGCACGATGAGCTGGTGGCGAAGACTGATTTCCGGCAGGCGGATGGATCGCGATCTCGAAAGCGAGCTGCGCTTTCACTTCGAGCAGCGGGTGACCGACAGGATGCGCGCCGGGGCAAGCGAGCAGCAGGCCCGGCGCGAAACGCGGCTCGAGTTCGGCGGCATGGCGCAGGTGAAGGAAGACTGCCGCGAGAGCCGCGGAACGATGTGGGTCTCGTCGGTGCTGCAGGATCTGCGCTATTGTCTGCGTCAGTTGCGCAAGTCGCCGGCCTTCACGCTGACCGCCGTGATTACGCTGGCGCTCGGCATCGGCGCCAACACGGCGATCTTTACGCTGGTCCAGCAGATCCTGCTGCGTTCGCTGCCCGTGACCCAACCCTGGCAACTTCTCCGCATCGGCGACAAGGACATTTGCTGCTTCTACGACGGCTTTCAGAATGACGACGGCGACTTCGATCTCTTTTCCTACGACGCCTATCTGCACCTGAAGCCGTCGGCTCCAGAGTTCGAGCAGCTCGCCGCGGTAGAGGCCGGGGGCAGCAGCTTCAGCGTACGCGTGGGATCGGAACCGGGCAGGCTGCTGCGAGCGGAGTACGTGTCGGGAAATTATTTCGCGACGCTCGGCGTGGGCGCGTACCTCGGCCGGCCGCTGGGCGAAAACGACGACCGGATCGGCGCTCCGCCTGCGCTCGTTCTCAGCTATGCCAGCTGGCAGGCGGACTTTGCCGCCAACCCCGCCATCGTGGGTTCGACGGTGTTTCTCGGAAAGAACCCCTTCACCATCGCCGGAGTGGCGCCGCCTGGGTTCTTCGGCGATCGCATTGTGTCGTTTCCGCCGGAGATGTGGCTGCCCCTGTCGGCTGAGCCGCTGATCGAAGGGGCCAACTCGGCGCTTCTGCAGAAAGACACCGATTGGCTCGATCTGGTGGGCCGCATCCGCCCTGGAACCGATCAGAAAGCTCTCGCCGCCAAGCTCTCGCAGCTGTTGCGCCAGTGGCTCGTCACCCGGCCCCAATACACCGAGCATGGCAAGGCGGCGGAGATTCCCAAGCAGCATGTGGTGCTCACCCCCGGCGGAGGCGGCATTCAAAAGCTCCAGCAGCAGACCGGGACCGGACTGCGGCTGCTCATGGCGCTCTCCTCCGTGGTGCTTCTGATCGCCTGCGCCAACATCGCCAATCTGCTGCTCGCGCGCAGTGCGGTGCGCCGCTCGGATATCGCCGTGCGCATGGCCTTGGGAGCGGCGCAGCGCCGCGTCGTCCGCCAGATCCTGACCGAAAGCGTGCTGCTCAGCCTGATCGGAGGCCTCGCCGGCCTTCTCGTCGCCTACTTTGGGTCGCAGACCATCCTCGCGCTCGCCTTCCCGCATTCGCGCAACATGCCCATCCAGGCCAGCCCATCGCTGCCGGTGCTGGGGTTCGCATTCCTGATCTCTCTGCTCACGGGCGTCGTCTTCGGCACGGCTCCGGCGTGGGCTTCATCGCGCGCGCAGCCGGCCGAGGCTCTGCGCGGCATCAACCGCTCCACTCGCGACCATTCGTCTCTTCCGCAGAGGTTGCTGGTGGTCTTTCAGGTCGCCTTGTCGGTGGTGCTGCTCGCCGGCGCGTTGCTGATGACCCGGTCGCTCTACCATCTCGAGCACCAGAACCTGGGCATCGTCACCACGAACAGCTACGAAGTCATCATCGATCCCAAGGAAGCCGGCTACACGGTCGATCGCTTGCCTACGCTCTACCGCGAATTAGAAGACGGCTTTTCTGCCCTGCCCGGCATGGCCCACGTCAGCTTCGCGCGCTATGTTCCACTCGGCGGCAACATGTGGGGTTCCTGCGTCATCCAGCAGGGCCATCCAGCGCCCGGTCCGAAGGATGACTGCTTTTCGATCTGGAATCGCGTCAGCCGCAACTTCCTGGATTCGATCGGCGTGCCCATCGTGCGCGGCCGCGGCTTCTCCGCACAGGATGTGACCGGCTCGCAGACCGTAGTACTCGTGAATCAGTCCTTTGCAAAGCACTTCTTTCCCAATCAGAATCCCATCGGCAAGCATTTCGGCATGGATTCGACGCTGAACTCCGGCATGTTTGAGATCGTCGGCGTCTTTGCCGACTTCAAGGTGACCGATCCCCGCAGCGAGCCTCGCCCGCTCTTTTTCCGGCTCCTCGGACAGCAGTACCTTGGATTCAAGGACCCGGAGGAAGCCGCCAGCGAAGCTGCCTCGCTGTATCTGAACTCGATGGTCCTCAACTTCGCCCGCTCGCAGCAGGACGCCGAGTTGCTCATCCGCAAAACGCTTGCCGGGATCGATCCCGGCCTGACCATTTATCACTTCGAGAAATATGACGCCGAAGTTGCGGACAACTTTACCCAGGACCGGCTGATCGCGCGGCTCACCAGCGTATTCGGCATCCTGGCGCTGGTGCTTGCATCGGTAGGACTCTACGGCGTGATGTCCTACTTTGTGGCGCGCCGCACCGGTGAGATCGGCGTCCGCATGGCCATGGGCGCCTCGCGGCCGCGCGTGATCCGCATGGTGTTGCGAGGGGCTCTGGGCCAGGTGCTCATCGGCCTCGCTCTGGGTGTTCCCGCTGCGCTTTTTGCCGGCCGGTTCATGACCAGCCTGCTCTACCAGGTCAGCGATACCGATCCGATCGCATTTCTGGGAGCCGTTTTCGTGCTGGGACTCTGCGCCACCGTGGCCAGCCTTCTGCCCGCGCGCCGGGCCGCCTCCATCGACCCCATGCAGGCGCTGCGGAGCGAATAAAGCCCGCCGATTTCTCTGCGCATCATTCCGGCATCTAACCCCCTGGTGCGCGGCTTGGATAAGCACGGAACCGCGGACCGTCCTTCGTGGGCCATCGTAACCGGGGAGATGAGAGCCGCTTGCGCCAGTCAGATTGGGAAATCGGGGCGCCGGCCTCCAACAGGAGTCCCCAGTTGAACGGCTCCGGCACGGCGCGCACGTTGTCGCGGCTATGGTTGCTGGCTGCCTCGGTTCTGGTCATCGCGGTTCTTTATCTCGCGAAAGTGTTGTTCGTTCCGCTCGCCATTGCCATCCTGATTGCCTTCCTGCTGGCTCCTCCTGTGGGCTTTTTCGAGCGGCGCCGCCTGCCGCGCACGCTCGCCGCCATGGTTGTCCTTCTCGTCTTTGTCCTCATCCTGGGCTGCGTGGGCTGGGTGCTGTTCTCGCAACTGATCGGCGTCGCCAACGACCTGCCTACGTATCGGGACAACATTACCCAGAAGCTGAACGCCATCCATAGTCCCAGCGACTCGGCGTTCAGCCGCGCCGTAAAGGAAATTGAGAGGCTCAGCGACCAGGTGAGCGATGCCGCCGCTGACTCGTCGACGGTACTCCCTTCTGCCAACGAGAGAAACGCGAAGAAGCCGCTGGGCGCGTCTCCCTCGCATCCGATTCAGGTGCGCGAAGTATCGCACATGCCGTGGCGCCTGGATCAACTCGGCGGGGTGCTGGACTCGGTTGTCATCGCGCTTCTGACGATCGTGTTCACCTTTTTCGTGCTGCTGCAGCGGGAAGACCTTCGCAACCGGCTGATCCGGCTCAGCGGCGACCGAAACCTGACCGTGATCACGCAGGCAATGAACGACGCCAGCCGCAGAATCAGCCGTTATTTCGCCATGCAATTAACGGTGAACGCGACCTATGGCGCCATCGTCGCCACCGGCATGTACTTCATCGGCCTTCCCCATCCACTCGTCTTCGGCGGGCTTGCCGCAATGTGCCGATTCATTCCCTACGTTGGCTGGCCATTCGCCGCGCTGGTGCCCACGGTCCTTTCGCTGGCGGTGTTTCACGGATGGACGCAGTCGCTCCTGATCGGCTGCCTGTTTCTTTGCCTGGAGATCGTCACTGCCAATTACGCCGAGCCTCATATCTATGGCAAGCACACCGGGCTCTCCGCGCTGGCAGTGCTGGTGGCGGCCGCGTTCTGGACGCTGCTGTGGGGACCGGTGGGATTGATTCTCTCCGTGCCCCTGACGGTTTGTCTGGTCGTCATGGGCAGGCATGTCCGGTCACTCGAATTCTTGACCGTCATGCTCGGCGACCGGCCGAAGATTCCCACATGGATCTGCTTCTATCAACGGTTGCTGGCCCGCGATGAACGCGAGGCCGCGGAGATCCTCGAAGCCTCAGCCAGAGACAAGCCTCTGGCCGATGTTTGCGACTCCGTGATGATTCCGGCGCTCGCCATGTCGGAGGAGGATCGGCTGCACCGGGATCTCGATGGATCGACCATCCGGTTCGTCCGCGGCACGATCCGGGAGATGATCGAGGAGTTGGGCATCCGGGAGATTCCCGAAACTGAGAATCACTTTGAGCCGAACACTGCAAATTCGAGCGAGCCCCATAGCTCTTCCATGAAGGTGTTGTGCGTTCCGGTTCGCGACGAAACCGACGAACTCACGGCGCTGATGCTGGCGCAGTCGTTGGACGGCGGGCGTATCCGCGCCCTGGCTGAGCCGCCGCGCTCGATCGAAGAGATTCTGGCTTCCGCCGATCGCGAAAAGGCAGAAGTGGTCGTTCTATCAGGGCTCCCGCCGGTGAGATTTGCGCGCCTGAATCGGCTGTACAGAATTCTGCGCGCCCGTAACCGCGAGCTGCGCATCCTGGCGGGAATCTGGGGCGATACGCGGATCTCGTCGCAGCAAATGGCGGGCGGACAGGAGCTTCATATCGTGACCAAAATGACCGACGCCGTCAGCGAGGTTCGCGCCGCGCTCGGAGTCGAGGAATCGACCTCGCCTGGAATGGGGGAAGCTTTTCCAATCGACGGCGACGAGCATGAAACGGCGGCTTGACTGCCTCTCGCGGCTGCCAGGGCGGGCGCACAGACTCGCTTAGAATGGCTCCATGTGCGGCATTGTTGGCTATGTGGGACCCAAACAGGTGGTCCCTGTCATCATCGAGGGACTGCGGAAGCTCGAATACCGTGGTTATGACTCGGCCGGCATTGCCGTGGGCAGCCCGTCGTGCCCCACGATCGAGGTGCGGCGCGCGCCGGGCAAGCTGAGCAATCTGGAGCAAGTGCTTGCCGAGAATCCGCTCGAAGGCAGTTTCGGCCTCGGCCACACGCGCTGGGCCACGCACGGCCGCCCCACCGAAGAGAATGCTCATCCCCACCGCGACTGCAAAGGCCGCATCGTCGTGGTGCACAATGGGATCGTCGAAAATTATCGCGATCTGAAGCGCGAGCTCGTCGCCCAGGGCCACAAGTTTGTCACCGAAACCGACACCGAAATCATCGCTCACCTCATCGAGCAGGTGCAGAGCGATGCCGCGGCCAATGGGGGCCGCATCCCGCTGGAAGTTGCCGTGCGCCGGGCTGTCCAGCGGCTTGGTGGCGCCTTCGCGCTGGGCGTTCTCTCGGCGGGTGAGCCGGACAAGATCGTCGCCGCGCGGCAAGGCCCTCCGGTTGTCATCGGACTCGGCGAAGGCGAATCGTTCATCGCCTCGGACGTTCCCGGCATCCTGCACCACACGCGCAATCTCTATTTCCTGGCGGACGGCGATATGGCCGTGCTCACGCCTGCCGGCGTCGAGCTGACGGATTTTGACGGCAAGCCGGTTCAGCGCGCCGTGACGCGCATCCACTGGGATCCGATCCAGGCGGAAAAGGGCGGCTACAAGCATTTCATGCTCAAGGAAATCTGGGAGCAGCCGCAGGCCATCGCAGATACGACACTGGGGCGCGTCTCGCTGGACTCGGGCAAAGTCTTTCTCGACGAGATGGAGATTTCCGACGAGGAGCTGGCACGCGCCGAGAGCCTCAACATCGCCGCCTGCGGAACGAGCTGGCACGCCGGGCTCACGGGGAAGTACATGATCGAGCGCCTGGCGCGACTGCCGGTCGACGTGGACTACGCCAGCGAGTATCGCTATCGCCATCCCATGGCCGGGCCGGATCAGCTCGGATTGCTGATCACGCAGTCCGGCGAAACCGCCGATACGCTGGCCGCGCAGCGCGAGATGGTCGCGCTCGGGTCGAAGACCGTCGCCATCTGCAACGTGGTCGGAGCCATGGTGGCGCGCGAGGCGCACGGGGCGATTTATACGCACGCCGGCCCCGAAATCGGCGTGGCCTCGACCAAAGCCTTTACCGCGCAGCTCACGGCACTGTTTCTTCTGGCGCTCAAGCTCGGCCAGTTGCGCGGAAAGCTCGACAAGTCGGAATCCGTCACGCTCATCGAAGAGCTGGGACGGGTTCCCGGAAAGATCGAAGACGTGCTGCGCAAGAGCACCGAGCTATGCGAGCGACTGGCAAAAGATTTCTCGAATGCGCGCGATTTTCTCTATCTCGGGCGCGGCATTCACTTCCCCATTGCGCTCGAAGGCGCACTCAAGCTCAAGGAGATTTCGTACATTCACGCCGAAGGCTACCCGGCCGGCGAGATGAAGCACGGCCCCAATGCGCTGATCGACGAGAGCCTGCCCGTGGTGGTGCTGGCCACCTGCGATCAGTCCGACCCGGCCTCGAAGTTGCGCTATGAGAAGACGCTCTCCAACATTCAGGAAGTCACCGCGCGCTCCGGCCGCGTGATCGCCATAGCCACCGAAAGCGATGCGACGATCGGCGGCTTGGTCGAGCATGTGATTCACGTTCCCCATGCGCCGGAGATGCTCTCGCCGCTGATCGAGATCGTGCCGCTGCAACTGCTCGCCTATTACATCGCCGTGCGTCGCGGATGCGATGTGGACCAGCCGCGCAACCTGGCCAAGTCGGTCACGGTGGAGTGAGGCCCTGCGAATGCCGGAAGTGAAACAGGCACGTGAGCTCCACACCGCGCGTCTCGAGCGAAAGCGCTGTCTCTCCGAATCGGTGCAGTGCTTTCATCTCGAATTCGTCGTAGATGGCGGGACTGAATTCGCCTTCACGCCCGGCCAGTTCATCTCCGTGGTTGCGGAGGACCCGCGCGGCAAGCTGGAGACGCGCGCGTACTCCCTCGCATCGGCTCCCCGCGCCAACCGCTTCGATCTTTGCCTCAATCGCGTCGAGGGGGGTTACTTCTCCAACTTTCTTCCCGGTCTCGCCGAAGGCGCGGCGATCCAGATCGAAGGACCGCTGGGCTTCTTCACGCTGCGCGAGCCGGTCACCGATTCGCTCCTGGTCGCTACCGGCACCGGTGTCGCGCCGCTGCGCGGCTTTCTGCAATGGCTTTTTCCCGCGGCCGGCCCCGATCGCAGCGGGGGCAAGCAGATCTGGCTCGTCTACGGCACGCGCAACGAAAGCGAAATCTACTACCGCCAAGAATTCGAGTCGATGGCCGCGCGCCACGCCAACTTCCACTATCTCGTCACGCTGAGCCGCGCGCCCGAGAGCTGGGCCGGCCTGCGCGGCTATGTGCAGGACCATGTGGCGCAAGTTGTGGAAGAGCGCGCCGCGCGCCTTGTCCAGCCGCTGCCCGCGCCCAAACCCGATCCTGCCATTCCGCCCAATCAACTGCGATTCGATTGCTACGCCTACATCTGCGGCCTTAGCGAAATGGTCAGCGCCGTGCGCCAGCGGCTTGCCGGATTCGGCTGGCACCGCAAGCAGATTGTGACCGAACGGTATGACTGAGGTTGCGTAAGCCCCGCGGGAGCGGTGGGTCTACAGATTGAACAACTCC
>Ga0335078_10019103_pt1 | contig 10191 bp, 7 predicted proteins | sample Lox_Sample_32_FD_206711 | JGI IMG/M metagenome (GOLD analysis project Ga0335078, IMG submission 206711) | Soil microbial communities from Loxahatchee National Wildlife Refuge, Florida, United States - Lox_Sample_3.2 | ecosystem: Environmental > Terrestrial > Soil > Wetlands | place: USA: Florida...
GACACCACCCCTGCGGACCGCTCCGCCGTGGAACGCATGGCCGCGGCTCAGATCCACCGCGGTCCCGACGATGGCGGCCTGTTCCAGGATGCCCGCGTGGTGCTGGGTCATCGCCGGCTATCGATCATCGATCTCTCCCCTACAGGCCACCAGCCCATGTCCAACGAGGACGGCAGTGTGTGGGTCACTTATAACGGAGAGATCTACAACTTCGCGGATCTGGCAGCCGAGCTGCCCGGACACCACTTTCGCTCGCGTTGCGATACCGAGGTGCTGCTTCACGGCTACGAAGAGTGGGGTATCGAAGGGCTTCTCCGGAGACTGCGCGGCATGTTCGCGTTCGCGATGTATGACGCCCGCGGCCCGCAACCGCTTTGCCTGCTCGCGCGCGACCGTCTCGGAATCAAGCCGCTGTACTACGTCGCCGGGCTGGATTCAATCGCATTTGCTTCCGAGGTCAAAGCGCTGGTTGTGTCTGGCCTGGTGCCGAATCGGAAAAATCCTACAGCGATTGCCGGATTGCTGCTGCTCGGTTCTGTGCCTGCGCCCGCGACCGGCATCCAGGGCGTGAACTGCCTGCTGCCGGGACACTACCTGGTTTCGGGCGGCGCCGGCGTGACGGTTCACAAATACTGGACGCCAGACGTCGCCGAGCCGGGGCGCCCGCCTTGCCCGTCAGCCAGTGGCCTTCGTGAAGCCCTCGCCGACGCGGTCAACCGCCATCTGGTCAGCGACGTCCCCGTGGGCGTCTTCTTGAGTGGCGGCGTCGACTCGGCGGCGCTGGTTGCGATGGCCAGCCGCACAAATTCTCCGCTCGCCACATTGACCGTCGTGTTCGACGAGCGGGAATTCAGCGAGGGCGCCGAAGCCCGCCGGATTGCGCAAAAGTTCGGTACGGATCACCGGGAAGTCCGCGTCACCAGCCAGGACTTTATGCGCGAGCTGCCCAACGTCCTGCGCGTGATGGACCAGCCCACCAACGATGGCGTGAACACCTACTTCGTATCGCGCGCGGCCCGCCAGGCCGGACTCACCGTGGTGCTTTCCGGCCTGGGTGGCGACGAGGTCTTCGGCGGTTACAAACACTATCGCTGGTTGGCGCGCCACGGCGATTCCATCCGGCGGTTCTCCGCGCTGCCCCGCTTCCTCCGCCGCGGCGTGCTTTCCGCCGCCGTGGGTTACGGACGCCTGCGTGGCCGTGAAAACTGGACGCGCCTCTCCAGCCTCGCCGATGGCGTCAGCGACGCGGGCCTGTATTTGGCGCTCCGCGGCTTCTTCGCCCCCGAACAGGTGCGCGCTCTGCTCGACGTGCAGTCAAGCGAAGTCCGCCAGGCCGCCGGCGAGTACCTGGACGCCGGCCGCGCCGTCGCCACGGGTCCGCCCTTCCGCGACGCCTTCCGTAGGATGGAAATGCGGCGCTACTTGCACGATCAGCTCCTGCGCGATACAGACGTGTTCAGCATGGCGCATTCTATCGAAGTGCGCGTGCCGTACTTGGACCACGTAGTGGTAGGACAGGCTTCAGCCTGTCAAGCGACCCCTGCCTCCCGCGCTGCTGGCAACAAGCCGCTGCTCACCGAAGCCGCCGGCGAGCCCGCCGTGTTCGAGGCCGCCCTGCGCAGCAAGCGCGGCTTCGCTTTCCCGTTCGGTAAATGGATGAAGCTGCACTCGGGCGAGTTGCGCGAGATGGCTCTGGCCGGCGGCTGCCTGAACCGCCGTGCGATCGGCCGGATGTGGAGCGAGTTCGACCGCGGCCGCCTGCATTGGTCGCGCGCCTGGATGCTGGCCGTCATCGGGGCAGGGAAGTGAAGAATGGCCGCTGAAGCTACACCGGTTCTGATTCTCCGCCCTTCCACCGGATTTCTGCGCCTGCACCTGCGCGACCTCTGGGAGTACCGCGAGCTGCTCTACTTCCTGGTCTGGCGCGATATCAAAGTGCGCTACAAGCAGACGGCGCTGGGTGCGGCTTGGGCCATCCTACAGCCGGTCATGACCATGCTGGTCTTCAGCATCTTCTTCGGCCGCTTGGCGAAAGTGCCCTCCGACGGCGTCCCCTATCCCATCTTCGCCTACGTCGCGCTGCTGCCTTGGCAACTCTTTGCGTTCGCCTTGAGCGAATCGAGTAACAGTCTGGTGGCCAGCCAAAACCTGATCACCAAGGTGTATTTCCCGCGCCTGGTAATTCCGATCTCCTCGGTGCTGGCCGGACTGGTGGACTTCGCCATCGCTTTCGTCATCCTGCTGGTAATGATGCTGTACTACGGCATCGTGCCCACGGCCGCGGTGGCCCTGCTGCCGCTGTTCCTGCTGCTGGCGGTAGTGACCGCGCTCGCGGTGGGCCTGTGGCTCTCGGCGCTGAATGTCAAGTACCGCGACGTGCGCTACACCATCCCGTTCCTGACGCAGTTCTGGATGTTCGCCACGCCGGTGGCCTATCCCGCGAGCCTGGTGCCGGAGCGCTGGCGGCCTTTGTACGGATTGAATCCGATGGCTGGCGTGGTGGAAGGCTTCCGCTGGGCGCTGCTGGGCAAGCAGCACGCGCCGGGTCCGCTGCTGTGGGTTTCTATCGCGGCGGTGGTGGTGCTGCTGATCGGCGGGCTGCGTTATTTCAAAAAGACCGAGAGCACCTTCGCGGACATCGTATGAGCGAAATCGCCATCCGCGTGGAGAAGCTGGGCAAGCGGTATAGCATCGGCAAGCGGGAGCGCTATCATGCTTTACGCGACACGCTCAGCGACGCGCTATCCGCTCCTTTCCGGTGGCTGCGCCATGGCGGATCCGCGAACGGGAACGGCGCGCCGGAACACATTTGGGCGCTGAGAGACATTTCTTTCGAGGTCCCGCGCGGCGAGGTGGTGGGCATCGTCGGCCGCAACGGCGCAGGCAAGTCTACATTGCTGAAGGTCCTTTCCCGCATCACCGAGCCCACCGAAGGCCGCGCCGAGATCCATGGCCGTGTCGGCTCGCTGCTGGAGGTCGGCACCGGCTTCCACCCTGAACTCACTGGCCGCGAGAACGTGTATCTGAACGGCGCGATTCTCGGCATGCACAAAGCCGAGATCGCCCGGAAGTTCGATGAAATAGTGGCTTTCGCCGAAATCGAAAAGTTTATCGACACACCCGTGAAGCATTATTCCAGTGGAATGTACATGCGGCTTGCATTCGCTGTCGCAGCCCACCTGGATACCGACATCCTGATTGTGGACGAGGTCCTGGCGGTAGGTGACGCCGAGTTCCAGAAGAAGTGTCTAGGCAAGATGAGTGACATTAGCAGGGGTGGCCGCACGGTGCTGTTTGTGAGTCATAATCTTAGCGCTGTCCGGTCGCTCTGCGGCACGGGGATCCTGCTTGAAAATGGTGAACTTCACGGCCGCGGGCCGATCCATAATGTGATCGGAGAGTACAGTCACGGGCTGGCCAGGCGAAATGGCTCGGGGATGCACTCTCAAACGCTTGGACCGACGCTGAGACTCGGGCGCTTGAAGATCGACCCGTCACCGGTTACCACCGGCGAGCCGCTATCGCTCACAATTCAGCTTGTTCCACGTTCCGTCACCAGCGTCAAGGAAATCGCGTTACTGCTCTATTCGGAATACGGCGCGCGCGTCGCCGTGTTGGATCTGCGCCAGCATGGCCTGCGAAACCTGATTCTCGATGACGAACCTTTCGAATTCCAGGTCCATATACGGCGCCTCCCGCTGGTCGAAGGTAAATATCGGTTGGGCTTTTACATCGCCACCAGCGAGCATGCCGACGATTATCTCGATGTTGCGGTCTTAACCGTGCGCGCCGCCGAATCCCACAACGGCATAGTCCCTTACCCGGCGGATTGCCGGGGATACCTGGACCTTGGCTTCTCCGTTGAAGCCGAGGTGGCCATGCAGGTGCGCCGGTGACATTGCTTGAGCTAGCCGTCGGCCGCGTCACACCGCGGCAGTGGGCCAAGTACCACTGGTACAACCAGCGCGGCATGTTCCCCTATTTCGGTTACCGCGTGTACTTCCCCAAGGGGTGCGGCGCGTTTCGAGCGGTGTGCGAGCAGCACATTTTCGAGGCTCCCAACGTTCGAGTTCTGCAACGGCTGTGCCGGCCGGACTCGTACATGTTCGACGTAGGCGCCAACCTGGGCTTGATGGCTTTGCCTGTCCTAAGCGCGGCGCGTCAGTCGAGAGTCGTGTCGTTTGAGCCGTCTCCCAATACCGTCCCTTTTCTGAGCCGAACCATCGCGGAGAGCGGTTTGGAGGACCGCTGGCAGCTTGTGGAAAAGGCGGCCAGCTGCGCCCTCGGTACCGCAAGGTTCAGCCTATCGGCGCGAACCGAAGGCCTTTACGATGGCCTGCGCCATACGCATCGCACGCCTGAGGCGCGGCAGGCACAAGTCGCAGTCACGACCCTTGACGAAGAGTGGACGTCCCGTGGCTGTCCTCCGGTCTCAATAATCAAGATTGACGTCGAGGGCGGTGAGCTGGACGTGCTGAGGGGGGCACACGGATGCTTATCCCGCGAGAGGCCGCACGTGCTGCTGGAGTGGTCCGATCTAAACCTGCCGGCCTACGGCATTCCTCGCGATGCGCTCTTTCCGTTCGCGGAGGAACATTGCTACACACTGTATGCGCTACCGGAGATGGTCCCCGTCACAACTGCAAGGGACCTATCTCTACAAGCCATTCGGACTGAGAGCTTTCTGATGGCGCCCGTTGAGGATCGCTCGTCTGACCATTCACGCGCGCGTTCTCTTGTGACAACCTTGCGTTCAGTGGCGGAGTTGGAAACCAGGTGAGCCGCGAGATCCAATCGACTGACCCGGTCCGGCCGCCGATCCTTTACCTGTGCGACTTTCCGCCCTCCAACCTGGATGGCGGCTCGGTCCTGGTAAACCGGCTCTTGGCGGAGTATCCGCCGGAAAACATCGTGGCCTTCACCAGCGCACGCTACCGCCGTCCGGACGCGCAGACCCGGCCCTGGAGCTGTAACCACACCGTGCTCCCGGGTCTCCACGGTCAGGGCCGTTGGGGCATCGGCCGGGCCAAGGGACTGGTAAACTGGCTTCTGATTCCCCTCATCGCCCTGCGCGCCACGCACCAACTGCGGCGCACCCGCGCATCGGCCATGCTTTCCGTCGCCCACGGCACTTACTTCATTGCAGCCGCGCTGGCCTCAGCGCTTACTTCAGCACCACTCATACTAATTGTCCACGACGACTGGGTGGCAGACTTGCAACGCAGCTCCTACCTGTTCAAATACATTGCCCGGCGCCTGTTCGGGACCGTGCTGCGGCGAGCCTCTCACATCTTCGCGGTAAGTCCCCCGATGCAGCGACTGTTGCGCTCCGTATACGGAGTCGATGCAGAACTGCAGATGCCCTGCGCCGATGTTTCCCTCAGGCCCGCCGGCGTCCGCGACACGCAAGACCCTATGCGGCGCTGCCGGATACACTACTCGGGAAACGGAGTGTGCGGGGCCGACAGCCTGGAAATGCTGATGGAGCTCCTGCGGGAGGACCGCCTGGCCGAATATGGGCTTGGCGATTGGGAGCTACACCTCTACACGCGGTCGTTTGATGGCGCGGTCCCTCGCCGAGTCACGTGGCACGGCTGGGTCTCCCAGGCTGAATTGGCTAAGGCGGTGGCCTCGGCGGATATCCTGTTTCTGCCGTATTCTTTTCTTGCCGCCGAGAAGTCGTTTCGCACGACTTCCTTTCCCGCCAAGACTGCCGACTATCTGGCATCCGGCAAACCCATCCTGATCTTCTCGCCGCCCGATTCGAGCATTATCGAATACGCGCGCGAGTTTGACTTTGCATGTATCGTTACCGAGCCCACAAAGGAGGCTCTTGCCGCCGGTATCGGCCAGATCTGCGGTTCGAAGGCCTACCGGGACCGCCTGGCGGCCAACGCTCTACGTACGCTGGCTGTCAATCATTCGGTGGGCCGCCAACGCCAGCGCCTGTACGATGTTTTGTCTGAGATCGCCCGCGCCTCACAAGGTTCGAAGGCCGCCCTGGAAGCCATCGGTTGAAACGCATCCTCTACATCCAGTACACCAACCCCGCCGGTTATCCGCCGCTGGAGCATAGCTCGCGGATTCTCGCCGATGCCGGTTGGCGGGTATTGTTTCTCGGTACACACGCGCTCGGGGCCAATGCGCTACGTTTTCCGCCGCATCCCAACATCGGCGTCCGTTACCTCAGCTTTTGCCCCGCCGGACTGCGGCAGAAACTGCACTATCTCTTCTTCTGTCTCTGGGCCCTCGGCTGGACCCTCCTCGCGCGCCCAAGTTGGATTTATGTTTCCGACGCGCTAGCCTGTCCGGCAGCGCTGTTGCTCAGCTATCTGCCCTGGCTGCGCGTCGTCTATCATGAGCATGACGCGCCCGACGAACCCGCCGGTGGATTGCAACGCCTGGTGCGCTGGACACGCCAGCAGGTCGCGCGCCGAGCCGCGTGTTGCGTGGTCCCCAACGAGGCGCGCCTGAAGCGCTTCCAGGCCGAGACTGGCACGCGCCAGCCGGTGTTCTGCGTGTGGAATTGCCCGTCGAACCTGGAGGTCGCTCCCCTGCGGGCGCCCGCCCACGGCGCTTTCTGGCTCCTCTATCACGGTTCCATCGTGCCCGACAGATTGCCTATCGCGGTGCTCGACGCACTGACGGCTCTGCCGGAACGCGTGAAGCTGCGCGTGATCGGATATGAAACCGCGGGCAGCATTGGCTATGTCGGCCTGCTCCTCGAGCACGCGCGGCAACTCGGCATCGCACATCGCCTGGAGTTCGTCGCCGCGCTGCCGCGCTTTGAGCTGATGGAGTGGTGCCGACGCGCGGATGCCGGCCTGGCTCTCATGCCCCTGCGCCCAGCCGATTTCAATCAGCACAGTATGACGGGCGCCTCCAACAAGGCTTTCGACTATATGGCCTCCGGCCTGCCGATTGTGGTTTCGGACCTTCCCGACTGGCGGGCCATGTTTGTGGAACCCGGATACGGCGTCGCATGCGATCCGCAAGATGCGGAAAGCATCGCCGCGTCTATCCGCCGTTTCCTGGACGATCCGGAGCTGGCTCGCTCCATGGGAGAGAGTGGACGCCAGCGCATTTTAGCCGGGTGGAATTACGAGGCGTGTTTCCAGCGGGCACAGCGTCTGTTGGGGGCTTAGCGATGTCCGCCGTGGAAGAAACTCCGGTTCTGCAAACTCCGCAGCGGCCCGCGATCCGCCGCGAGCATGGCCTGCACCCGCTGGTGGTCGTCGAAACGCACCCTATTCAGTATCACGCGCCGGTCTACCGCGAACTGGAAAGCAGGCTTGGCATACCCGTGACGGCCATCTATGGATCGGATTTTAGCGTCGCGGGTTACCTTGATAAGGAATTTGGGGCGTCCTTCCGCTGTGATACCGATCTTCTGACCGGATATGGGTCGTGTTTCCTATCCACCGTCGCCCAGGGCGGCGCGCGCGGTTTCGACATGGTTTCCGCGCGTGGCTTGCGAACTGCGTTGCGCCAGACGGCGCCCTCGGCGGTATTGCTCACCGGCCATAGCCCGGCCTTCCATCGCACCGCGTTCTTTGAGGCGCGCCGCTTGCACTGCCCTTTAATTCTGCGCGCCGATTCCATAGATCGGGGCAGGGAGCGCAGCGCGTTCCGCAAACTCGTCAGGGACACATCCCTTCGCTTGATGTATCGCTCTTGCTCGCGGCTGCTGTGTATCGGGAAACTGGCGTACAATCACTTCCGGCGTCTGGGGGTCGCGGAGGAGAAGCTGGGTTTCGCCCCGCGCTCGGTGGACACCGCCGCCTTCGACCTCACTGGGGAAGGGCGTGCGCGGCTGCGCACGGCCACGCGGGCCCGGCTCGGGGTTCGCGACGCCGACTACGTCGTTCTCTTCTCGGGCAAGCTCAGCGCGCGGAAAGCCCCGGATCTGCTGCTGCGCGCGGTCCGGTCGTTGCCGGCCGAAATCCGCAGCCGGACCGTAGTCGCGTACCTGGGCAGCGGGGAGTTGCGCGCGCCGCTGGCGGAACTCGCGGACAGTTATCCCACGGTCGCCACCCGCTTCATCGGATTCCAGAACCAGACCCAGCTCAGCCCCTACTACCACGCCGCCGACCTGCTTGTGTTACCCAGCCTGCACTCCGAGACCTGGGGCTTGGTAGTGAATGACGCCTTGCACCACGGCGTGCCCTGCGTGGTGTCGGACGCGGTCGGCTGCGCACCCGATCTGGTCGAGCCGGGCGTAACTGGCGAGATCGCCGCCACCGGCTCAGTCGAAAGTCTGGCCGCGGCCATCGAAAGAGCGCTCGCCCTGGCCGGCCGTCCCGAAACACGAGAGCGGTGCCGCCAGAAGGTTTCCGGCTACACCGTCGAGAAGACCGCCGAAGGTATCGCGCAAGCTTACTGGTCCGTGGTGAAGCAATGAACGCCGACCGTCTGCTGCTGGTCGCCAACCCCGAAAGCGTGCATGTCGGTGCGCACCTTCACGAGGCCGCGCAGGAACTCGGCGTTCCGGTCCGCTTATGCGATTTGCGCCAGGCATTCGAAGCCCCCCGCTGGCTGGCGAGTTTGAACTGGCGCCTGCGCGGACGCCGTCCGGTTCACTTGCGCAGCTTCAGCGAGCGCCTGTTGCAGGCGTGCCGCGGCTTCCGCCCAACGCGGATGTTGTCCACTGGCCTGGCGCCCATCGATAGCAGAGCGCTCATGGCGATCGGCGGCTTGGGAATCGCGCGTTTGAGCTATCTGACCGACGACCCTTGGAATCCAGCGCATCGCGCCGCCTGGTTCCTGCGCGCGCTCCCGCATTACGACCATGTCTTCTCGCCGCGCCAATCCAACCTGGACATGCTGCGCGCGCACGGATGCTGCGAAGTTTCGTATCTGCCCTTTGCCTACGCCCCATCGCAACACTATGCCGAGTCCGTCCAGCCGGAAGAGCAAGCCAGGCTCGCTTGCGACGTGATCTTCGTCGGCGGCGCAGATCGCGATCGCCTGCCTCTGGTAGCTGCGCTGATCTCCGCGGGCCTGCGCGTCGCGCTCTACGGCGCATACTGGGACCGGTATTCCGAAACCCGGCGATACCATCGCGGCCACGCCGATCCCCAGACTCTCCGCAAAGCCACCGGCGCCGCCAAAATCGCCCTCTGCCTCGTGCGCCGCGCCAACCGCGACGGCCACGTCATGCGTAGCTTTGAAATTCCCGCCATCGGCGCATGCATGCTCGTCGAAGACACCGCCGAGCATCGCGAGATCTTCGGACCGGACGGGGAATCCGTCACTTACTTCCGCTCCACTCCGGAGATGATCGAGCGCGCGCGCTGGCTGCTCGACCGCCCGGCCGAGCGTCAAAGGCTGGCTGCCGCGGCGCGCGCGCACATCGTCGCCGGCGGTCAGGCATACAAAGACCGGCTGGCCGTCATGCTCGGTCTCCATACAAGGGAACATGAAGATCGCTATCGCCGTCCACGGCCGCTTTCATGCGTTTGACCTGGCGCGCGATCTCTCGCGGCGCCACGAAGTGGTGGTCTTCACCAACTACCCGAAGTGGGCCGCCGCGCGTTTTGGCCTCGCGCCCACCCAGGTGCGAAGTTTCTGGGCCCATGGTATCGTCTCGCGCGTGGCCTGGTGGCTCCACGAGAAGCTGTCGATTCCGTATCCGGAGGCCGTCTTGCACCGGATCTTCGGGCGTTGGGCGGCCGCTCGTATTGCCGGCGCGGATTGGGACGTAGTGCACTCCTTTAGCGGGATTTCCGAAGAGATTCTGCACGCGACTACCGGCCATGCCGCCCTGCGCATGATGGTGCGTGGCTCGGCGCATATCCGCACCCAGGCCTTGCTGATGGAAGAGGAGAGCCTTCGCACCGGGATGGCCCTGGATTGCCCGAGCCGTTGGATCGTCGCCCGCGAAGAGCGCGAGTATGCCTTGGCCGACCGCATCCTGGTTCTCTCGCGCTTCGCCTGGAACAGCTTTGCCGCCGAGGGAATCAACCCCGCCCGGCTCACCCTCCTGCCGCTAGGCGCACGGCTGGAACAGTTTCGCCCGCCCGCCGGCGTAGTAGAGGCCCGCTGCGCGCGCATCCTGGCAGGCGAACCGCTGCGCGTTCTATTTGTGGGCTCGCTCTGTTTTCGGAAAGGAATGCTGGATATGGCGTCGATCCTGCGCAGCCCCGGACACGAGCGCTTTCATTTTCGATTTGTCGGACCTGTATCGAAGGA
>Ga0335078_10019104_pt1 | contig 10191 bp, 9 predicted proteins | sample Lox_Sample_32_FD_206711 | JGI IMG/M metagenome (GOLD analysis project Ga0335078, IMG submission 206711) | Soil microbial communities from Loxahatchee National Wildlife Refuge, Florida, United States - Lox_Sample_3.2 | ecosystem: Environmental > Terrestrial > Soil > Wetlands | place: USA: Florida...
AGTTCGAGCTTTATCCCATCGAAGTGACGGACCTTTTCGGCGACTCGCGGCTGGAGACGCTCGCCGCGGGAGCCGACAGTACCGGTCTGAATCTCGAATTGTACGCGTGGCTCCCCGGCGGAGCCATTCTGAATAATAATTTCCCAATTCTGGCCGGCGACCAGGCGAGCATCGGTCTTGCCAACACCATCCGGTTTATCGCCGCGGACATTAACGGCGACGGAAAGAAGGAGATCGTCCTTCCCAGCGATCTGACCGACGATAGCTGGACACTGTGGCTGTTTGGAGGCGACGGGTCGCTGCTGAAGTGGAACAACCCAGAATCCGGCGGCATGCCCCTGGCGATGGCCGCCGCCGACCTGGATAATAATGGCACGCTCGAGACAATTGTCGCGTCGAGCTCTTTCATTCAGGGGACATCGTTCCTGCATGTGTTCCAGCCCGACGGCACGGAGCGGCCAGGATGGCCGATTCAGTTGAGTGGCCAGTATTTTCTTTCGGGCCTGTTTCTCGCGGTGGGAGATCTCAACCGCGACGGTCAAAAGGAGATCGTTATTTCAGCGGGAGGGCAGCTATACGTCTTCACCAATGCCGGAACGCCTTACTCTGCCGTCTGGCCGCTCACCACGCCATACAGCGGGATAGGTTACGGTTCGTTGGCGCTCGCCGATATCGACGGGGACGGCTATCCGGAGATCGTCTCGGTTTTCACCCAGCCCGGGTCATCCGGGTACCTTGACGAGACCCTTCTCGCTGTTCGTCGCGATGGAACCGTCGCTCGTTCGTGGCCACTGACGGGAATGATGGGATACCTGCCGGTCGACGGAGGGCCGACCGTGGGCGATTTCGATAACGATGGTCTCACCGAGATCGCCGTGACCTACGGTGTCGATTACATCTTCAACAATGGCCACTCGGCAACCCTCGCCGGCGGAGTAGCCACGCTGTTGAAGACTGGCGCGCCCTACAACCCGGCCGTCAACGACTGGCCAATGGTGTTTCACGATGCGCGTAACAGCGCCGTACTCCCCGCGGGAGCGCCCGCCTGCACATACGGCGTAGCGCCCTGGCCGCTGAAACTGTCCGGTCCGGCAGCGTCCGGTTCATTCAATGTCCAGGCCACGTCTGCTTCCTGCCAGTGGAACGCCGCATCCGATTCTCCCTGGCTGACCCTGACCTCCGCGTTCGCCAGCGGATCCGGGGGGGCGGGTACGGTGAGCTACACGGCATCCGCAAACCACAACGCAGTTGCGCGCACCGCTCACGTCACCGTCGGGTCGCAAACTTTCCTGGTTACGCAGACCGCGGACACGCTTCCGCAGTATGCGCTGACCGTGCTGGTGGAACCCGCCGGCGCGGGCACGGCAGGTCCCGGCGGATCGTATGAATCCGGCACGAATGTGTGCCTCACTGAGACGGCCGCCGAGGGCTGGACTTTCGCGGCCTGGAGCGGGCTACCCGCGTTGACGGGCTCGTGCTTCATCATCACCGCGAACACCACGGTCACGGCGAGTTTCACCACTTCCGGCTGCACGTACACGCTCGACGCGAATGACGCGCACTTCGGCCCAGCCGGCGGGACAGGACAGATCGGCGTAACGGTCAATAACCCGGCGTGTCAGTGGGGCGTCTCCAGCGACGCGCCCTGGGTCATCGTCACCTCGGCGACCACGGCAATCGGAAACGGCAGCGTGCAATACACCATCTCGGCCAACACCACCCGATCAGAGCGAACCGCTCGCCTCAATATTGCGGGCGAGGATTTCACAATCACCCAGCGAAGCCCCATAAGGTAAGGGCGCCTTCCCGGTCTCGCTCGGTATCGCGTTAGCGCGGCACGCCCCGGCGGATGTACACTCAAACTTAACCTTCACATCCGGACACCCAGCTTACCGGCGCCGGCGTCCCACACCCAACTGAGGCCTCATGAACAGCAACATTCGCTACATTCTCGACGAAGATCATATTCCGAAGTTCTGGTACAACATTGTCGCCGACCTGCCCGCGCCCCCGCCGCCGGTGCTGCATCCGGGCACTCTCCAGCCGATTGGCCCGGACGATCTGGCGCCACTGTTCCCCATGTCACTCATTCTCCAGGAGGTCACTACAGAGCGTCACGTGGAGATCCCGCAGCCCGTGCGCGATGTGTATCGGCAGTGGCGGCCGAGCCCGCTGCATCGGGCGCGCCGTCTGGAGCAGGCGCTGGATACGCCCGCGAAAATCTACTACAAGAACGAAGGCGTGAGCCCGGCGGGCAGTCACAAGCCGAACACCGCGGTCGCGCAGGCCTTCTATAACAAAGAAGCTGGCATCTGGCGCATCGCCACGGAAACCGGAGCGGGTCAATGGGGTTCGTCGCTTGCCTTTGCCGGCGCCCTGTTCGGCATCCACGTTGATGTCTTCATGGTGCGCGTTTCATACGACCAGAAGCCGTACCGGCGCGCGATGATGGAAACCTACGGCGCGCGTTGCGTCGCCTCGCCGTCCACTGAAACCGCAGCGGGCCGGGCAATCCTGGCGAAGCATCCCGATCATCCGGGCAGCCTGGGCATCGCGATTTCGGAAGCCGTGGAAGTGGCTGCGAAGCGCGACGACACGAAATACTCTCTGGGCTCGGTGCTGAACTACGTGCTCCTGCACCAGACCGTGATCGGCCAGGAGGCGATGAGGCAGTGCGAGATGGCCGGCGACTATCCGGACATCATCATCGGATGCGCGGGCGGCGGCTCGAACTTTGCGGGCATCAGCTTTCCGTTCCTCGGCGCGCAGCTTCGCGGAGGCCAGCGGGCGCGCATCATTGCCGTGGAGCCGGCCGCCTGTCCGAGTCTGACCCGCGGCGAATACGCCTACGATTTCGGAGACACCGCGCATCTCGCGCCGGTGGCGAAGATGTACACGCTGGGGTCCTCGTTCACGCCGCCGGGATTTCACGCCGGCGGGTTGCGCTATCACGGCATGGCGCCGCTGGTGAGTCACCTGAAGCATGTGGGTCTCATCGAGGCTCGCGCGGTGACGCAGTTGCGGTGTTTCGAGGCCGGCGTCCAGTTCGCCCGCACCGAGGGCATCGTGCCCGCGCCGGAATCGACCCACGCCATCACCGTGGCTATCGAGGAAGCGGTGCGCGCGCGCGAGGAAGGGCGCAGCCGGACCATCCTGTTCAATCTCTCCGGCCACGGCCATTTCGACATGCAGGCGTACACGGACTACTTCGCCGGCAAGCTGGAAGATCAGCATTACGACGAGGCCGACCTTGCCGAGGCGCTCGCCGCGCTGCCCGGCGTTCCGGCCTAGGTCGCACGGGCTTCAGCCTGGTAATGCACAGACTTCAGTCTGTGAGCATAGAATACGTACGTGGACAAGCGTCTGCTGATTCCCGTGCTCATCGGCGTGGCCGTGGTGGCCATTGCTGTGGGCTTCATCCTCACCGGCACGCGCGGCGCGCATCTGTCGTTGGAATGGAAACTGGTGAAGCCGCGAATTGGCTCGCTCGACGAAAACAGCTCGGTCGCGGTGGTGGATTTCCGCATCGCCAATCCATCGGATGTGCGCTTCGTCGTGGGCGACGTGAGCGCAACACTGACCAAAGCCAACGGCGAAACGGTGGACGGCCAGCTCATCTCCCGTTCGGACGTGCCCCAGGTGCTGGCGTTCAACCGATTCCTGGGCAATCAGTACAACCCGGTGCTGATCATCCGCGATCAAATCAAGCCGCACGAGATGTTCGACCGCATGGTGGCCGTGCGCTTCGAGGTCCCGCTTGCGGATCTGCAGAAGGCGCGGAAAATGACGCTGACCCTGCGCGAGATAGACGGGCTGGAATCGAGCACGGACGTGGCGCTGCGGTGACCGGATGTTCCACCTGGACAGGAAGATCACATGATTGACAGAGGATCCAGGAACCGCATGATCGAGTCGATCCGATCATACATGGACGATCAGATCACCGCATTTCAATTCGACGAAGATCTCACCGAGACATGCTTGGCCACGAGCGATGAAACTGTCCGGTGGGTGGCGAACGAGGTCTGGTTTTACTACGACGATCTGAGAGAGCACTACATTGTTGCATCGAGAGCGGTTTGGAATTATCTCAATCGGCTCCTGCTCCTGCTCGCTTCCGATGCCAGTATAGAGGCCGCAACGGTCAGGCGCGAGTGGCACGGCGGTCAACTGGTTGCTGCGTTCTCTTTGGCCTGTTTTCTGTGCGCCGCAGCCCTCGTTCCAGCTGCTCGTAGGCCGGAACTGCTCGCACTCGTGATTCCGCTCGGCGCCGTTTCGATGGCCATCCGATGGTGGAATGCGCGCAGGAGAAAGAGAAAGCTCGCTACTGCCAGAGCCGAGCTTGTGCCATTTACTTCAATCAGAAGCATGTTCTTGATTCGACGCCGCACCGAAGGTTTTGTCAAGAAGCGGTATCCGGATGTGATTGCGAGTCGACGTATCCGTTGGGTCGGCGAGGAGGTCTTACTCGGAGGTTACAGGATTCTTATTTGGGTGATTCTCTCTCCGTTTGTGGTCCTCGTTCAAATGTTTCCGGATAGGGTTTCAGAAGCCCGAGTAGTGACGCCGGATCAGGAGTGCGCGCGCGACGCACTTTCATTGCACGCGTGAGGGTTTCGAGCACGATAGACTTGTCCATATGGCAATCAGCAAGGAGCTTCTGGAAATCCTGGTCTGCCCGCTGTGCAAGGCTGCGCTGGAGCTGAAGCCCACCGGCACCGGGCTTAAGTGCGTCGAGTGCAAGCGCGTCTACCCGATCCGCGACGACATTCCCGTGATGCTGATCGACGAGGCGCGCATCGAAGACTAGACCCGGATGGACTCCGTCCTCGATCGTCTCCCGGAGCGCGCGCGGGTTGCGGTGGTTCGCCTCCGCTCGCTGGGCGATTGTGTCCTCACAACTCCGGCGCTGGCCCTTCTCAAGAGCGCTCGGCCCGATCTGGAAATCGGCGTCGTGGTTGAAGATCGCTTCGCTCCCGTTTTCTCTCGAAACCCCGACGTGCGCCGCACCATTTCGCCTTCGTGGAGTGCGCTGGCCCAGTGGCGTCCGCACCTTTGCCTCAATCTGCACGGCGGACCTCGCAGCGCGCAGCTCACCCTGGCATCGCGCGCCCATCTGCGCGCGGGGTTTGAACATTTCCGGTTTCGTTCGCTTTACAATCTCCACATACCGAACCCACAGCCGATTCTCGGCATAGATCGCAAGGCGCACACCGCGGAACATATCGCCTCAGCGGTGTTCTGGCTTGGCGTGCCCTTGCAGGAGATCCCCGCAGCCCGCCTGGTGGCCGCCGAAATCAGGTGTACGTCACCGTACTGCGTCGTTCACCCCTTCGCCTCTGCGGCTGACAAAACCTGGCCCGCAGACCGATTCATCGCACTAGCCAGGCACAGCGGCCTGGAACCCGTCTTCATCGGCGCCGCCACCGATGACGGTACCGCTTTCCGCGCCTTCCGCTGCCTTTGGGGCGCCGGCCTCGAAGACGTGAAGACCCTCCTCGCAACCGCGGCGCTGTTCATCGGCAACGACAGCGGGCCGGCCCACATGGCCGCTGCCCTCGGTCTTCCTTCGCTGGTTTTCTTCGGCAACTCCGACATCGACCTCTGGCGGCCCTGGAAGACCGATGCCGTTGTGCTTTCCGATCCCGCCGGCATCCAAGCCATCCCGCTCGCGCGCGCTGTCGAGGCTCTGGAGCGCCTGGGAGTGAAGGCATGAAGGAACTCCGCCGCCTGCTGCGCTACGTCCGGCCGTACACGCTGCCGCTCGTCACCAGCGTCGTCCTGATGGCCGGCGTCGGCGCAACTTACGCCCTGGTGGTCGCGCTGATTCCGCCAATCTTCGACCGAGTGCTCAATCCCGCCTCGGTCGAAAAACCCGTTGCGCTGTTCAGGATCCCAGGCCTCAATCAGCCCATTTACCTGAACCAGATCGTCCCCGCGCATTTCCACAACGTGTTGACCATGTTCGCTTTTGGTCTCCTCGCCGCGTTTCTGACGAAGGCCCTGTGCGATTATTTCGGTAATTACCTCATTAATTACGTCGGGCTCTCTACGGTCACCGATTTGCGCCAGCGCGTGTTCGACCGCATCCTCCGCCAGGATACGCAGTTCTTCAACGCCAACTCCACCGGCCGCCTGATGTCGTCGATCATGAACGACATCGACAGAATTCAGACCGCCGTCTCGAATATGCTGGCCGATTTTCTGCGCCAGTCGTTCATCGTCGTGGGGCTGGTCTTTATGGTTGTCCAGAGCGATTGGCGCCTGGCGGTTGTCAGCCTTACCGTCCTCCCGTTTGTGCTGGTGCCCACGGCGCGACTTGGCCGGCGTATCCGGCGGACGAGTCGAAGGGCCCAGGATGATACCGGCGAAATGAACCAGATCCTGCAGGAGACCATCAGCGGGCATCAGGTGGTCAAGTCGTTCGGCACCGAAGAAATGGAATCGAACCGCTTCCGTCTGGCTGCCGGTCGTCTGAAGAAGAGCATGCTGCGCTACGTGTCGCAGCAGGCCATCGCATCGCCTCTGATTGAGATCTTCGGGGCGCTCACCATCATCGGACTGCTAACCTACGCGCGCGCGGAAATCAAAGCCCACAACATGACCGCTGGCCAGTTCACCAGCTTCGTGTTCGCGCTGCTGTTCCTCTACGAACCGGTGAAACGCCTCACCGGTATCCACAACATCTTCCAGCAGGCGCTGGGCGCGTCGCAAAAGGTCTTCGAATATCTGGACGGCGAGCAGCACGTGCAGGACAAGCCGAACGCGGTGAAGCTGGCGAAGTTCCAGTCGGCCATTTCGCTCAAAGACGTTTTCTTCCGCTATCCCGACGCTCCACCCGAAGGTTTCGTCCTTGAGGGCGTCGACTTTGAGGTTCGGATGGGCGAAGTGGTGGCGCTGGTGGGGCCGAGCGGCGCTGGCAAAACCACCCTGGCGAATCTGGTGCCGCGCTTCTACGACGTTACCGGCGGCGTGATTGGCATCGACGGCCGCGATGTGCGCGATTTTCAATTGAACTCACTGCGCGACAAGATAGGCATCGTGTCCCAGGAGACTTTCCTGTTCAACGACACGGTGGCAAACAATATTCGCTACGGTAAGAGGAACGCGAAAGCGGAGGAAATTCGCGCCGCCGCCCGCAACGCCCTGGCCGAGGAGTTCATCGAGAGAATGCCCGCCGGATATGAGACGATGATCGGCGAGCGCGGCGTGCGGCTGAGCGGCGGACAGCGCCAGCGCCTGGCCATTGCGCGGGCTCTGTTGAAAAATGCGCCGATCCTGATTCTCGACGAAGCGACTTCCCATCTGGACACCGAGTCCGAAATGCTGGTGCAGCGCGCGCTGCAGACGCTGATGGAACACCGCACCGTGATTGTGATTGCGCATCGCTTGTCTACCATCCGCCGGGCCGATAAGATTGTGGTTCTCGACAAGGGAAAGATTGTGGAGACCGGCACCCACGACGAGCTGATCGCCGGCGGCGGAATCTACCAGCGCCTGCACGGGCTGCAGTTTCTGGCGGCGGACCCGATGGTGAACCCATGAGTGGCCGCCCTGTCCGCAGCATGACTGGCTATGCCCGCGTGCAGCACTCCGGCGAATGGGGCGAGATCGCCCTTTCCATCCGCAGCCTCAACCACCGCAGCCTCGATCTGCACTTCCACCTGCCCTCAGCTTTCGACGCTTTCGAGAACGCGTTGCGCGCCGCCATCAAGGAGAATGTGGGCCGCGGACATCTGGATATTCGTGCGACGTGGTCGCCGCCGATCGCCGGCGAAGGCGGTCTGAACGCGCCGCTCTTCCATTCCTGGATGGCCGCGTTTCATCAGGCGGCGAAAGAAATTGGAGTTTCCGGGGCGCAGCCCGATCTCAATGCCGCGCTACGCGTGCCTGGCATGGTTGCCGGCGAAGCCGATGAACATTTGCCCGAAGCGGCGGAATCCGAGGTGGTGGGCCTTCTTCGCCACGCTCTGGACGATCTCAATCAGTTCCGCGCACGCGAAGGTGAGCAGCTCGCCTCCGTCATTCGCGCGCATAACCGGGCGGTCGAACAGCGAATCGTCGAACTGGAGCAGATCCGCGGCTCGGCCGTCCCGCTGCTGCAGAACCGGCTCAACGAGCGCCTTGCCGATCTGCTTCGCGGCGCCGCCATTGACCCGCTGCGTCTGGCCCAGGAAGTCGCCATTCTCGCCGACCGAAGCGATGTGGCCGAGGAAATCGCCCGGTTGAAGATCCACGCCGGGCAGGTGAGCGCGCTGATCGATGGCGGAGGCGAGGTGGGAAAGAAACTGGACTTTCTCCTCCAGGAGATGAATCGGGAGACCAACACGATCCTGTCGAAGACCAGCGGAATCGGCGAGCTGGGGCTGAAAGTCACGGACCTCGCCCTCGCCACCAAGAGCGACATCGAGAAGATCCGCGAACAGGCCCTCAATCTGGAATGACCGCTTCGCTATGACCTGTGTCTTCATCGTTTCCGCCCCGTCCGGGTCTGGCAAGTCCACGCTGGTGCGCCGCCTGCTGGATTCCGACCAGAGCATCCGCTTCTCTGTCTCTTACACCACCCGCGCGCCCCGAGGGGACGAGGTCGATGGGCATGACTATTTCTTTATCTCCCGCGAGGAGTTTGAGTTACGGCTGAAGAGCGGCGAGTTCATGGAGTGGGCCGAGGTCTTCGGCAACTACTACGGGACGCACCGCAATAACTACGACCAGGCTGTGGCCGAGGGGCGCGACCTGCTGCTCGACATCGATGTGAAAGGTGCGCGACAATTGAAACAACGCCTGCCTGGCGCAATCAGCGTCTTTATTCTGCCTCCGTCTCGGCAGATCCTGGAAGAGCGGCTGCGGAGCCGTTCTGAGAGCGAAGAGAAGCTGCGGGCCAGTCCGGAAGACGCTGAGTGCGTAATCCAAAGGCGCCTGCGCGAGGCGGCGGAGGAAATTCGGAACTACGACCAGTACGATTATGTGCTGGTGAATCAGGACGTGGAGGAGTCGGCCGCGGCGTTGCGCGCGATTGTGGTCGCCGAACGAAAACGGCGGACGCGCATGGAAGAGAAAGTCCGGCCCATTCTGAAGACGTTCGAGTAACAGGAGATCTCATCGACAATGCGAGAGAGAGTTAACGCTGCCTTCACCATTCCGGACGATCCGGAAGGCAGCACGTATCGCTTCATTATTGTGGCCGCGAAACGCGCGCGCCAGTTGCAGAACGGGGCGCGTTCTTTCCTGCCCACCACTTCCAAGAAGCCGACCATTACCGCTATGGAGGAGGTGCGGCGCGGGCTGGTGAACTACGACGACCCTCTGCGGGAGATGGCGGTCGAACAGACCACGGAGGCCGAACTCGGCTGAGGACAAATGAACGCGGTCCTGGGCGTCGGCGGCGGCATAGCCGCTTACAGATCTGCTGAGCTGGCGCGCGCGCTCATGGAGCGCGGGATCGATGTGAGCGTCGTGATGACGGCCGCCGCTCAGGCCTTCATAACGCCACTGACGTTCGCCGCACTCACCGGCCGCAAGGTCATTACCGGGTTGTTCTCGCAGGCCTCACCCGAGGCCACTCTGTCGAGCGCCGTCGAACACATAGCCGTGGCGCGCGACAATGACGTGCTGGTGATCGCACCGGCCACCGCCGATCTGCTGGCAAAGATGGCCAACGGTATCGCCGACGATTTTCTCACCACCATGTATCTGGCGTTCACCGGACCGGTTGTGCTGGCCCCGGCGATGAACACAGCCATGTGGGAACATCCGGCTACCCGCGCGAATATGGAGACTCTGCGGCGGCGCGGCCACGTCATCGTCGGGCCGGCGGAAGGGCTGCTCGCCTGCGGCGAGATCGGGCCTGGACGTATGGCCGAGCCTCCGGAGATTGCCGCGACGGTAGCGGGCGTCCTCCAGCCCAAACGGCAGGACCTGGACGGGGAGACATTCCTGATTACCGCCGGGCCCACCCAGGAACCGCTCGATCCGGTGCGCTACATTTCAAACCGCTCCAGCGGGCGCATGGGTTACGCTCTTGCGGAAGCGGCGTCGGCGCGTGGTGCAAAAGTGACGCTGATTTCCGGTCCGGTGCAACTGGCCGAGCCTCGCGGGGTGAGGGTGGAGCACGTGCACACCGCCGTTGAGATGCACGACGCCGTGATGTGCCATCTGGATTCCGCCACCGTCATCATCAAGGCGGCGGCG
>Ga0335078_10019105_pt1 | contig 10190 bp, 11 predicted proteins | sample Lox_Sample_32_FD_206711 | JGI IMG/M metagenome (GOLD analysis project Ga0335078, IMG submission 206711) | Soil microbial communities from Loxahatchee National Wildlife Refuge, Florida, United States - Lox_Sample_3.2 | ecosystem: Environmental > Terrestrial > Soil > Wetlands | place: USA...
ACGTTGAGATCACGAAGTGCCCGGTCGTGCGGTTGGGGCGCCGCCCGCGGTCCGCGTGATAGTGAACGCCTGGTGCCGCAGCCGTGCCCAGTCCAGTTGCGGCCGCGGCTCGGGAACCCCGGGCCGGTCGTGCGGGACCTGCACCCGCAGCGACAGCGGGCAGATCGTGCAGCGCACCGGGGTGGGCATCAGCACCGATTCGCCGTCGATCCCGACCGGGATCTGGGGTTGGTCGGCGTCGATGACGACCTCGTGCGCGGTGAGCGCGGTGAGTTCACGCGAGCGTTGTGCCCTGCGCAGCAGGCCGGCTGCCTGGGCGGCGTTCTCGACCTTCACGCCCAGGACGCCGAGCACGCCCTGGTCGAGCCGCGCGCGCCGGCCCAGGCCGGCGATGTCGCCGGTCTCATACGGGTTGTTGCTCACCAGTACCGCCTGCGGCCCGTCGAGTATCACCTGCCCGTCGGCCCGGACCACCAGGTGCGCTCCCTGGTGGCCGCCCAGCAGGTCGGGGAGCATCTGCAGGACGGTGCCGGCCTTGTCGTCGCGGTAGGCGGGGCTCTGCACGACCTCGGCGTAGACGCCGAACGACGCGTTGTTGACGAACGTGCGGTCGCCGATCAGGCCAAGGTCGGTGCGCAGTTCGACGCCGTCGGTGAGGGCGCCGAGGCAGCTGGCAGGATCATCGCGGTCCAGCCCGAGATCGAGGGCGAAATGGTTGCGGGTGCCGGCTGAGATGACCATCATCGGGATGTCCCGCGCGGCGGCGATGGCCGCGACGAGAGCCTGCGTCCCGTCGCCGCCTGCCACGCCGAGCAGATCGGCCCCCTGGTCTACCGCCTGCCGCGCCAGCGCGGCGACGTCAACCGTTCCAGGGCCTTCGAGCAGGGCCACCTTGGCGCCGAGCGCGGTGGCCTTGTCCTTTAGCCCGAACCTGCCGACCTTGCCGCCACCCGACCGTGGATTCATGATCACAAAAGGCTGCCGCTGCTGCGCCGCCGCATGCTCGGGCGGACTCGCCGGCGTGTGGCCGCTGCTGAGCGCCGCGCGCCCAGCGGCGACGGCGGCCGCCGCGAGCACGACGCTGAGCGCCACCTCCCAGATCAGCCCGGCAACGACGTACACGACGATCACGAACACCGGCGCGGCGACCAGGACCGCGAACGCCAGCCAGCGCACGATGCCGCGGTGAGCCAGGAACCACCATGCCGCCGCGCAGGCGATCGCCAGGCCCGCCAAGCCCAGGAGCAGCGCGGTAACGCTTTTCAGCCCTCCCAGCAGCACGAGCACCACCACTGCGGCGATCGCCGCGGCGAACGCGAGCCGGGCCAGCCAGCGCTGCCCGCGCGCGGGACGCTGCGGCTCCGCGTACGGCGCGGAGGTCACCGGGCCGTCGGGGAAGTAAGACTGCATCGTTGACGTCACCTTATCGGCGGGTGCGCGGACTCCACACCGCCTCGTCGAACCCTAAATCCACCGGGCTGCGCCGTTCCAGATCGGAGCCCAGATGCCACTTGCCCCAAATCCCGGTCGCATAACCCGCCTCGGACAGCGCCTTGGCGATCGTGACCTCCCACTGGGTCATGCCATCGGGGCCACCCATGATCGGCACGACCTGCGTGCCCGAGCGGATCGGATGCCGACCGGTCAGCAGCGCCGACCGGCTTGGCGTGCATTGCGCCTCGACATCGAAGTTCCCGCTACGTCACTGGCTCAGTGGCCATCGCCTGTATCGGCTGGCGCCAACCGGGGGGAGCAGTGGAAGGCGACGTCTCTGGCGACTTCGACGATGAGGTGTGGTGTGAGTCCGGCGGAGGGGTTGTCCAGCTGGGGCGGGAGTCTCAGCCACAGCTCCCTGGCGTGCTCGATGATGCCGGGGTCCGACGTCATTGCCCGGGGTAGCCGGTGGCCTTTGCCGATGACCTCATTTGTCCATCGTCGCGGGTACGGGCCGGGCAGATGGCATCCCGGTCCCCGAGCGCGACGCCGGTCATTGCCCGCTGCGCTGCGGTCCGGTGCCGGCGATGCCCGGGGGGACGACCTTGCCCCGGTCGATGTCCTGGGACAGTTTGGCCTTGGCGGCCAGGGCCCCTTCATCTAGCACGCCGGAGCCCGCAGCCCGGGAGATGACGTCGCCGCCGCGGCCGCGCAGCACGAATGCGAAGCCGACGGCGATCAGCATGCCGGCGACCGGCCCCACCAGGTACACCCAGTAGCTGGTCCAGTAGCCGCTGGCCAGGGCCGGGCCGAAGGACCGGGCCGGGTTCATCGACACGCCGCTGACCGGGGCGGCCCACAGCCCGGCCAGGGCGATGTAGCCGCCGACGCCGAGCGCGGCGATCGCGCCGACGTTCTGCGCGGCCGACGCGGTGCCCAAGATCACGCTGACCAGCAGCGCGGTGAGCACGATCTCCATCAGCAGAGCCTGCCAGTTCTTGTACCCCGGGCCCGGCAGCGTCGCCCCCAGATGCTCAACGTTCCCGAATATCCAGCGTAGGAACAGGCAGGCCAGCGTCGCGCCGATGAGCTGGATGAGGATGTAGCCCGGGACCCGCCGCCACGGGAAGTCCCCGCGCAGTGCGAAGGCCAGCGAAACCGCCGGGTTCAGGTGCGCGCCGGAGACCGCGCCCATGAACAAGATGATCGCCGTCACCATCAGGCCCGGCGCGACGACCGCGGCAGCGAGGCTGATCTGCCCCTTGGCGTGCAGCAGCCCGCCGCCCGCGGCAGCCAGCACCAGCGCGAACGTGCCTAGCAGCTCCGAGAACAGCCGCCGCCATTCCCGGCGCGGGTCATCGAAGTCCTCACGGCTCCCGAACTCAAGCCACAGCACGTGGCGCGTGCGCGGGAACGCCGTCCCCATCGCCGCCGGGTCGACCTGCCGGGCCGCCGCGCCGCTGACGGCATCCGCCCCCGATGCGGTCCCGCTCGCCGCCGGACCGTCCGTCCGGCTCGCCGGTACGTTGTCCGTCATGCCGCGCTCCTTCCCGTCAAGCGCACCGAAGAGGCTTAGCGATGAGGAGCGTAAGCCCGCGCGCATCGTCCTTCTGGTGCGCCTGGCAGGCCAGGGGCGAAGGTCCCCATCGCGGAGCAGGTTCGGGAAAGCGGGCCCGGGGTCTGCGAGGGAGCCGGGCGACGGAGGAGTCGGTGTTGCTCGTGCCGGTCGCAGTGATCTTGGATTTCATAGGCGTCTTCGCTTTCGCTATATTCGGTTCATACAAAAAGCTCTTGAAAAGAATTCAACATTTACGGCATAATCGTCTGCGCCGCGCTTACAGCGCTTGGTGGCGGCAACGATTCGAGAAATCATCATGCATCGTCTTCCTGTATACTTTGCCGACCACGCCGACCTGTATGTAACGCTATCTGCCCATCGTGGTTTATGACCATTTCACCAAGATAAGAAACTGCGCCCTTCTCATAGACGCACTGGGCATGACCGTTTTCAGCTTCATCGGCGCACAGAAGGCCGGGAACGCAGGGCTGGGCTGCGTCGGAATGATCTTATTTGCAAGCATAACAGCGGTGGGGGGCGGCATCTTGGCCGACATAATAACCGGAGACAAGCCAATTCCTTTTACATGTGAAATGTACGTTCCCGGATGCTGTCTCTATTGGCGCGTCCGGTCCGGGCAGGCCCGGGGCAGGCCCTGTCCTGCCCGGTGGTTTCTGCCCGGAGTGTCCGCAGATACCCCTGGATTTTGCTTGTCAAGCGGCACTTGAAACTGTCACCCAGTGTGACCAGGCGGTTGCTTCGTCGTAGCAGGTGCCGGTCTTCAGACAGCCGTGCAGGATCCCGGCCAGCCAGTCGGGCAGCGCCCGCAGCGCGTCGTCGTGGTCCAGGCCGCGGTCGCGTTGCTCGTCGTAGTGGGCGCGGGCACCGGGTGAGGTTCGCGGGCGCTTTGCGGCTGCCGGTGCAGGCATCCGCGAGCCGGTCGTTGCCGATGAACGGGGCCAGCACGATCTTCCTCTTGCCGGACTGGCCGAACCGTCATCATCGCTGGCCGCGCAGATCAAGGAACTGCTGCCCAGCCTGCGCGCCATCGCCGGACCGGATGCCAGGCCCATCCTGTGCTTTGACCGGGGCGGCTGGTCCCCGGACCTGTTCGCCGAGATCACCCGCGCCAGGTTCGACCTGCTCACCTACCGCAAGGCTAGCCCCGGGGAAGACATCCCCGACCTGCCCGCGGACGCGCTCACCACCGCCGTCCACGCCGGCGAGGACGGCCGCGAGCACCGCTACGAGGTGGCCGACGGCACCGTGAACATCACCGTCACCAGCGGCACGCAACCGCCAGGAAGGACCTCGCCGCAGCCCAGGCCGCCCGCGACGCCACGCTCACCACAATGCGCACCCCGGCCCCCGGCCAGGAAACCCTCATCACCAACCAGCAGCTCGCCAGGCTCGACGCCCCTGTCGCCGCAACCCGCCAGCGGCTCGAAGATGCCCAGGCGGCCGCCAAGGCCATCCCCGCGAAGGTCCCGCTGTCGCAGCACAACCCGGACCTGGTCCGGCTGGATACCGAGACCAAGCTGATTACCCACGCCATCCGGATGGCCGCCTATAACGCCGAGACCATCCTGGCCCGCGCGCTGAACGGCGCCTACGCCCGCGCAGACGACGAAGCGTACGCCCTGATCCGCGAAGCCCTCACCACCAGCGGCGACATCACCCCCGCGGACGGCACCCTCACCATCCGCCTGGACCCGCTCTCCGCGCCCCGCCGCACCCGCGCCCTCGCCGCCCTCTGCAAGCAGCTCACCGCCACCGCCACCAATTACCCCGGCACCAGCCTCACCCTGCGGTACGAAGTCAAAGAACACACTGCATAAACGATCTCCCTATGTCAGGAGCCCTGGGACCAGTAGGCGGGGCGGCCGGTGGTGATGTCGAACGCCTCGCCCCTGCGGGCCGCGAGCGGCGGCGAGCACCGGCACCTCAGATGCAGCGGCGCAAGAGGGCGGGATGCTCGCCGAGCCGTGTGCCCAAGCGTCTTCACAGAGCCCGGCCGCCGGATCTCCAGATCACGAGGTCGCTATTCTCTGGGGGTACAAAACGGACATAACGGCCATTTAATCGGTTTACCTAGGTCGGACAGGTGAGGTTCCGCTGTTTTCGCGCAACAGGTGTGGTGTTTGCCGTGATGCTGGTTACCTGCGGCGTGCTGTCGCGTTGATCTGGGCCATGAGCTCGCGGTTGGCGGCGCGCGCAGCGGTGAGGTCCTGGTCGCGTTCGCTGAGCTGGAGACGCAGATCGATGATCTGCTGCTTGAGAGCGAGATTGTGCTGTTTAAGCGTATCGATGCCGGCGGGGGCACCGAGTCCGGATTCTTGCCAGGCGTGCTCGCCGAGCAGGCTGGAGAGGCGGCCCTCGAGCTGGCGGACCTGGGCGGCCAGGCGGGTGGCTCGCTGCTGGGCGTTAAGTAGGTCGGCCTGCAGTGAGGCGCTGCTCGCAGCAGGTCCCGTTCCCGTGGGGGCCGTTGCGTTTGCCTGGATCACATGGACCTGTTCGAGCAGGTCGCGGTGACGGTAGAGGAACGTCCGGTCGACTTTCGCGGCGCGGGCGATGCTGCTGGGGCTGATTTCCTGTCCGGTGGCGGTGGCGGCGCTGATGGCCTGGATGACGCGGGCGCGCCGGCGGGCGGAATCGGCCTGGCGTCCGCGCAGCGCGGGCCGGGCGGGCTCGGCGCTGGGGCTGGTCATGTGGTGCGCTCGGGGCGGATGGCGGGCAGCGCCTGGCGCAGCCGCGGCATGCCGAGGGTGACGGTGCGGTGGCGGCGGACGATCGCGACTGCCTGGCTGACCTGCTCGCGTTCAGCGTCGGTCAGGTCGTCCAGCCCGTTCTCGACCCGGGTGATGAGCTGCCGGATCCGGGTGATTTCCTCCTGGGATGGTGCTGCTTCGGCGCGCGCCCACTGGTCGATCCCGGCTGCGGCGAGCACGCGTTCCCGGTTGCGGAGCAGGTCGTCGAGGTAGGCGTGCAGGTCGGGCAGGTAGGAGATGTCGGTGCGGAAGTGATCGCAGCCGGCGCAGCGGAACCGGTAGGGGCAGGCGTTCCCGCCAGCCTGCACGTTGGACGGCTCGGAGCAGGTTCCGTAGGGCACGGCGACCTCGCCGATCGCGCGGCGGGCGTGCTCGGAGTCCAGCAGCGCCTTGGCGTCGCGCCAGATGCGGTTGCCGTGCCGGTCGAACTGCATCGCGGCGACCTTGTCGACGGCCTCGCGGCGGCGGCGGTCTCCGACGGTGTAGTAGCCGCGGGTGGTGTTGAGGCTGCGATGGTCCATCAGCGCGGAGAGCACGTCGACCGGGACCCCGGCGTCGGCGTGCCTTTGGGCGTAGGTGTGCCGGTAGGCATACGGGACGACGCGCGCCTTGTCGAACTCGGTGCCGTCGGCGCGCAGCAGCGGCGCCAGGCTGGCGACCCATTCGCGGTGCCTGGCGCTGAAGACCACCACGGTGACCGGCCGCCGGCCGTGCGGGTTGGCGTATGCGGCGGGCAGCAGGTTCAGCTCGCCGAGCGGCGTGCCCGGGAACATCTCGCGCACCCAGGACTTCTGGGCGGTGATCAGCTCGGCGGTGGCCCGGGCGATCGGGAGCCGCCGCCCCTCGCGGGCGCACTTGTGGTTGAAGTAGACCAGGACCGGCTCGTGCCCGGGCTCGTCGTATTCCAGGCAATCCCACGGCAGCGCGCAGATCTCGTCAGGGCGGCGGCCGGTGTCGATCAGCAGCTCGGCCGCTACCCGGGTCGCGCGGCACGACACATCCTCCAGCGCGGGCAGGTGGCCGCATAGCTGGCACATGATCTCCGGCGGCAGGTCCCGGCCCGCCTCGGGTTCTTCCGGCTTGAGCGGGATGTCGCTGTCGCGGACGGCGAAATCTTCTGGCAGCCCGCTGGCCGGGCCGCCGCGCCGGGTAAGCCCGAGCGCCCGGAACTGGCGGAGCAGGTGCCGGATCTCCCGGGTAGTCCTGGTGCGAGCATCGGCGGAGATCCGTTCCTGCCGTGCGAGGAAGGCCAGCCGCTGCACGAACGACTCGATATCGCAGCGGCCCAGCAGCGCCGGGTCATCGCCGTGGTCGGAGCGGGAGCCATGCAGGCTCTGCGACAGCGCGGCCAGGCTCGTCAGGTAGTGGCGGACCGGATCGGCAGCGATCTTGCCCCGGCGGCGAGGCAGGTCATCGGCCGCCCACTGCCTGGCGGTCTCCCGCAGCCATGCCTGGCCGATCGCGGTGAAGGTAAGCCAGCCTGGGAGCCCGAAGGCCGCCAGGTCCCACACGTCCTTGCGCGTCTCGGTCTCCGGAGTGAGCAGCGCCCTGGCCGCGTGCTTGACGAGGCAGCGCACGAGCTTGTGCTGATTGCCGTTCCCCCCGGCTATCTCCTCAAGGCCCGCCGCGCTCGTCCGCCGAAGCTCCCAGGCGACCTGCCGCAGCACCGCCGGGACGGTGGCAGCACCGCCGCGCGTGCGCTCCTGGAGGCCATACAGCACTTCCGCGGCGGCCTGCGGGTTCACGCCGTGCAGGCTGACCTGTCCTGCTCCTTCGATCGCCGGCTCGATGGCCTGCCACTCGGCTTCGTCAAAAGACGGATCGGACCGCAGCCCCAGCAGGCGCCTGTAATGAGGGCGGCAGTACCGCCGGGTCACTTGCTCACGCCCGCACGCCGCCACCTGGCAAAAGCTGTCAGGAGCCGCCGGCACCAGCTGTATCTCTTCACGATGCCCGCGCGGCAGGTCATCGCGAGCCGGGATCGAAAGGCCCCTGGCGCCGGCACGCCGGCACTGCCCGCACTCAAGGTCACGGCCATGCAGCGCGTTCCCGCATCCCGGCGCCGGGCACGCCAGCCAGCCCAGCAGCGGATGCCCAGATGGCAGCGAGAGCACCCCGCTGCCGGGATCCCAGCCGGCTTCGGCCAGGAAAGCCGGGTCGATCGCCCTCATCAGCCGGGCAACGACGGTGCCGGCGTCCAGGCCTGGTTCGTGCGCTGCCGGCCGCCGCGTCATCGCTGAGGGCATCATGCCTCCCCGGCGGCCAGCCGGGGGCTGGGCACCCGTTCGACCGCTGCCCGCAGCCGGGCAGGATCCGGATGCAGATACACCTTCGTGGAACTGAGCGAGCCGTGCCCCATCAGCTCGGCGATCTCATCGGCGGCACCGCCAGCATCGGCGACATTGCTCCCGAAAGCGTGCCGCAGCTGGTGCGGGGTGACTACCCGGGCCAGGCCCGCCCGGCGCGCGGCGGCGGTGATCAGGTCGTTGACCGAGTCCGGGGCCATCGGCGCCCCGATCGGCTCGCGGAACAGGTTGACCAGCACGAAATCCGACGAGGCCGCCCGCGGCACCGCGAGCCGCTCGAACTCATAGGCGTCGAACGCCTGCACCGTGACGAAATCCAGCGGCACCGTCCGCTGCCGCCGCGACTTAGCCCACGCCCCGTTCGGGTTGTCCCGCCGGACCACGTGCAGGTGGGCGCCGGGCTCTTCGCACCCCAGCGCCCGCGAATCGGGCATCAGATGGATATCGCAGCGGCGCAGCCCGCACATCTCGCCGCGGCGCAGCCCAGCGCGGGCCATCAGCAGCACGACCAGCCGGTCCCGCGCCGACAGGCACGACCGCAGCAGCGCGGTGATCTCCTCATCACGCGCCCGGTTCACCGGGCGCTCGTCCTCCCGCAGCCGGTGCCGGGCCCGCAGCCGGTGCGCCATCCGGCCCTCCTCCCCGCGGGCCTCGGCGGGAAGATCACGGTCATCGGCGACCTCATACAGCAACGGCACCAGATGCGCCGGCGCCTGCCCGGCCGCCACCGCGTGCGTCACCATGCCGCGCACCGCGGTCAGCACCGCGTTCACCCGCCGCGCACCGCGAGCCGGGGGAACCCCCGGCCCGGCCAGCACCTGCCCCGTCTCCCCGCCATCCGCGTCCAGCCCGCTGGACTGCGGCCCGGCATGCCGCAGCCAGGTCATGAACAGCCCCAGATGCTCGATCCCCGCATGCCAGGGCCGGCCCGTCCGGCCGCACCATCGCAAGAACAACGCGATCCCGCCCGCATACGCCTTCGTGGTCAGCTCCGAGCCGTCCCGGCCGAACCGGACCTGACGCAAGAACGCGTCCGCCTCCGGAACCACGCACAGCTCATCGTCGAGCACCGTCCAGTACCGGTCCCCGGACGGCAACCTCACCGCGAACGCCTGCACCCCATTCCCCCGTTCTCGTGCCGGACAGCAATAACTACTACCAGCAACAAGAACAACACTGGTGGAGATGCGTTGCGGAACCCGCTACGTGTCGCCCTTACGCAACGTCCCACCACACCGGACGCACCCCCGGAGAAGCGCTAACACCGGGCCAAGCACCTCATCCACACTTGCCCGGGTAGTGCTTGCACTCCTTGGGCTCTTGATCTCACCAGTTGGTGCGATGCACGAGGCACCACGGGTCGTTGTACAGGGTCACCCCGTCGTCCGCGCAGATACAGTCCGCGATGGTGATGGGGTGCTCGGGCAACGGCGGCAGCTTATACTGCTCACGCCCGTTCACGTGACCACCCCTAAGTAGGCAAATTCTATCCCTTACTAGCAATCATATTGCGCGCCGCCGTCCTCGAGCGGGTGGAACAGCGGGTGGAAAAGGGCCGCGTCACCAGGATCCGCGACGGGCCGAACACCGCGTAACCGAGCAGGCACAGGATGGCCGTGTACAGGCCCGTGATCTGCGGCAGGCCCGCGAGCTCCGCGTAGGCCATACCCTGCGGAACCATCAGCGTCGTGAGCACGACCCCCGCGATGACGTCCCTGGCGAGCCATTGGCGGCCGTATCACCACGCGTCAGCCGTCTGGGGCATCCATGCCTAGCGGCTGCCGCACGGCGTGCCCGCACGGGCCGGTGTCAGCGCGATTCCCCGCTGACCTCGCGCGCGCTGGCGCGTGCCAGCAACCGGCGGGTCTTGCGGCGGCGGTAATACCTTGCCGCCGCCGCAGCGCACCCGGCTGCGATGGCCAGCCCAGCCACCAGTGCGCCCAGGCTGGCCCAGTCCTGCTCGCCGGCCGAGACCTTGCCCACGCCGTAGGCGGCGGGCCCGACCGACAGCACGAACACGGCGCCGCAGACAAAGTTCCAGACCACAAATTGTGAGTACTTCATTTTGACAATGCCGGAGACCAGCGTCGGCGTGAAGAAGACGGCGAGACGTCCCCATTTCGC
>Ga0335078_10019106_pt1 | contig 10190 bp, 13 predicted proteins | sample Lox_Sample_32_FD_206711 | JGI IMG/M metagenome (GOLD analysis project Ga0335078, IMG submission 206711) | Soil microbial communities from Loxahatchee National Wildlife Refuge, Florida, United States - Lox_Sample_3.2 | ecosystem: Environmental > Terrestrial > Soil > Wetlands | place: USA...
GCTGTAACGCCGCCGCTGCGGGCCCTCCACCAGCTCCGGGTCCGGCACCGCCAGCCCGGCTCCATTCGTCGAGACCTCCGTCATGTGCGCTCGAGACGTCCTTTCTCCGCCCAGTTACCGACACAGTCATCAACAATTTCCGGAAAAAATGACTACTACGGCTAACGTCTCAAACTACATTGACAGAGAGGGCGCGTTTGATCGCGTCGCGGTTGTGAGCGGGGAGGACTGGATGCGCCCGGTTCGCGCGCGTTGTCATTTCGGCTTCCCGGCAATGACAGAAGCTTCCGGGTTCTCGCATAGCGGCCTGGCAACCAGCAGGCGCCGGGCTTACCGTCTTGCCTAGTAGGCAGAGCGCAACGGGAGAGGTTGATCCGTCTGTGGGCGGGGGCGGCGGGTCATGCGCGCCGGGTTCCTGGCCAGCGGGCGGCGGCCGGGACGCGCAGCTTCGTCCCCGCGCGCTCGATGCCGGTTGCTGGCGGAAGGCGCTCCAGCCATTGGGCGTAGCGTTCGGTCAGCGGACCGGCGCTCAGCCCGTGCAGCACGATCGATGCGGTCACGGTTAGGGCGGTGGCGTCGACGATCGTCGCGGCGTGGGGGGTGTTCGCCTCGACCACGAGCACGGCGAACACGATTGAAGCCAGGCCGCGCGGGCCGAACCAGCCGAGGTACAACATCGTCGGCGGGCGCGCGCGGGTGCCGAGCAGCGCGATCGCGACGGGCAGCACGCGCACGATCGTGAGGCTCAGCAGCGCGTACACCGCGACCTGCCATGTGGTCCGCTCGATCAGCGGCTTCATGAACGCCGCGCCGAACATGATGAACGTCACCGCGTTCAACAGCGCGCCGAGATCCTGGGCGGGGAGTGGCTGCGCACCGTCGCGTCGCCGACGGCTCGCGGCGCCGAAGATGATGCCCGCGACAAACGCCGCGATGAACCCGCTGCCCCCGAGCGGTGCCGCGAGCCCGTACGCGAGCGCCGCGGCGACCGGGGACAGCAACCAACGCCACTGTGCCTCCTCGTCATCGTGACTCGGCGCCGCGCGGCGCTGCACCAGGGCGGCCGCGAGGCCTGCGACCGCGCCCATCAGCAGGCCGTAGCCGATCGCCTCTGCGATGACCCGTTCGGCCTCAGACACCGTGAGCGCGTGAGCTTCGGTATCCGCGGACGCCAGCGCGATCAGGAGGGCGGGCACGCACAGTCCGTCGTTGAGACCACTCTCGACGTTCAACCCCTGCCGAACCGACGAAGGCAGCCGCTCGTCGGTCACCACCGCCTGGCCGAGCGCAGCGTCGGTCGCGGCCAGCACGACGGCCAGCACCACGGCCTCCGCCAGCGCCAACTGCGGCAGGACGATGACCGCGGCGAGCGTGCCCGCGAGCACCGTGAGCGGCAGTCCGATCCCCAGCAGCCGAGCCGGCACCGCATACCCGTCGCGGAGCGCCCGTAGATCGATCCGCGACGCATCGGAGAACAACACCAGCGCGAGCGTTACCTCCGCGAGCCCGCGCAGCGAGGCCGCACGCGGAGACAGATCGATCCACCCCAGCCCCTCGGTCCCGACGATAAGACCGGCGAACGTGAACGCGATCGCCGGCGCAACCGCCCCCGGCCGCCACGTCCGCAACGCGATGTACGCGAGCACGATCCCCGCGACAACGGCGAGCGTCCAATCGCCCATGGGAGCATTCTCCCGGACCTGGCCCAGGCGCCGCGACGCGCTGGCGACGCCGGTCCGGTGGACCCACGTCGAGGGGGCGGCGTGGGTGTGCCGGCCCGGCATTCAAAGGTAAGGCGCGAACGAGCAGCCGCGTGGGAGCGCGCCCCGGCTCACAGGACTGCGCGCAGCGCTTCCCGCTGCAGTAGTCGAACCGGCGGCGAGCGGGCTTCGGGTTGCTCGGAATGTCACCGGTCTCGACAGTCTGCGCGCCGTGTCGCCCGCTGCTCCTATAGATGGCCGGGATGTTGAACTGACGGGCGGCAGCCGCGCCCGATACCGAGCGCACAGATCATGCAATCACGCGCGAGGCCCGTGGCGGCGAGCGCCTCATGCAAGGCATCGTGTGCCAACCTACTCGTCGCCTACCGACGGGTTTTCCGGCGATCTCCTCGGTGGAGGCTACGGATGGACCTCGCACGCTTCCGTCCTAGGGTCGTGGGCAGACCACAACGCCACACGTAGGAGGCCCAGTCATGGGCGCTAACACAGATCGGATTTTCGGTCGCGCGAAGCAGGCCCTCGGTGCGATCACCGGCGACAAGAAGCTCAAGCGCAAAGGACGGCTTCAGGAGCACAAGGGCGAGGTCAAAGGCAAGTTCGACTCAGCCGTCGACCAGACACAAGACTCGCTTGAGGAACTGAAGAAGACCGTCAACCGCACATGAACGACTGACGACGCCCGCGGTGAGACGCTACGTGCGGGGCGGAGTGCGCAAGTCGGGTGGTGGGCTGTCGCAGCTTTCCGAGCTCACACATCTCGACCGCACGGTCGGCGCTCCTGCCGTCTGTCAAACGCGGTCGCGTTCGCGCGCTGGACCGGCGCTGCCCTCTTGGCACCTTATGGTCACCGAGCAGCTCCCTGGTGGTCGCGTCGCTGCAAGTGGTGCATGAGCGACTCTTCGACCAGAAGCATCGGGGGTGGCGCGACCGTCCCCGCTACGTCGCCTCGGTCGCGATCGTCCTCGGGTTGTTGATCGCCGATGGCTTTGTCAACCGACCTGAGCGCCATGTGGCCGGGCCCGTGGTCCAAGCACTGATGACGTTTGTGGTGGCGACGGTCTTCTTCGCCTGGACGATGCACTTCCTGCTGGACGGACGGGTGCCCTGGCGCCTGTTCATCCGGCCGGCGCTCTGACGGCGATTCCTTGGGGCGGTCTTGGCTTGTTCTCCTCGCTGTGCTTCTCGTCGGTGATCATCGACGACAGCAAGACGTACGGAACCGTCGGCGCCATCTTCACCTTCCTGACCTGGTTCATCCTGATCGGCGGCGTTGTCGTGTTAGGCGCCGCATGCGGAGCGGTGTGGTAGCAGCGAACCACACGCGCGCGGCGGACTGATAGCGGACCCTCGTTGAGCTGATCAGCTGATATCGGTTGCCGGGGGCGACCGGACGGCGTCGGCATCCTGGCGCGAGTCCTCGGAGGTGGCGCCGGCGGGTTGGTCGAGTGGGATCCCGCCGCCGAAATACAGGGCCATTAGCGCGACGACAGCGATCACCGATAGTGATGAGCGCAGCGCGTCCAGGCGTGCTGTGGCGTTCTCGTCGACTATCGCGTCGGCGGTTTGCTTGGGTACGCCCGCCTTGTCGAGAGCCGCTTGGAGGTCCTTGTCCGAGAGGAACGGCACCCCGCTTGCGAGTTCGGTCTTGGCCTTTGACTTCATGTCCGCGGGCACGGCGGGGTTGTTCTGAATGCCGGCGATCAGAGACGTCGTCAGCGCGGAAATCAGGACCGCGCCGCTCAACGCGGTGCCGATCGACGCGCCGAGGTTCGTGACGGTGTTCTGCAGGCCGCCTACCTCCGCGCTTTGCTCGTCAGGTACGGCGGACACTGTGACGCTGCCGAGTTGGGAGGCGAGCGCGCCGATCCCGAGCCCGGCTAGGAGCATCGGCCAGGTCACGATGTCCGCGCCGGCGCCGGCGTCGAGCGCTCCCACCATCGTCGCGATCCCGGCGAACAGCGCGAGGAAACCGATGCGCACGACTCGGCGAGGCGACGCGTTCGGGAATACCTTCGGGATGCCGGCGGCCGCCAGCAGGAGCGTGACCGACAGGGGCAGGAGGCGAACGCCCGTCGCGACCGCGGATAGTCCGAGCGAGACCGACAGGAACAGGGGCACCGCGAAGAACAGCCCGGCCTGCAGCAGATATTGGAAGAAGAACGAGGTCAGCCCGCCACGTAGCTGCCGGTTCAGGAGGATCGAGGGGTTTACGAGCGGTTCGGCGCCGACGTTGATTTGCCGGTTCTCCCACCTGAAGAACAGCCACAGGACTACCCCGCCCCCGAATAGCAGCCAGATCGCCGGGGACAGACCGAGCCACTGGGGGGCTTCTGGTTTGGGCTGCACGAACCCCCACGAGCCCGCTTTCAGGATCGCGAACACGACCAGCGCGAGCCCGAGCGCGGACAGCGCGGTCCCGACGAGGTCCAGCCGTGGGCGCTGAGCGGGCGGCGCGTCCGCGATCCGCCGGCCGACCGCGAGGATCGCCAGCACGATCAGGACCTCGCCCACGAATACCCACCGCCACGAGGCATACGTCGTGAACAGGCCCCCGATCAGCGGGCCTGCGGCGACCGCGATCGCGCCCGCTGAGGCGACCAGCCCGTACGCGCGCGGCCGGTCTGCCGGCCCGAAGTTCGACGCCACGAGGGCGACGATCGCGGGGAGGATCAGCGCGGCGCCGATCCCCTCCAGGACCGACCAGCCGACGATGAGCACCGCGAGGCTCTTCGAGATCGCGGTGATGAACGACCCGCAGCCGTAGATCACGCAGCCGATCCCGAACGCGCGCTTGCGGCCGAGGATCTGACCAAGCTTCCCGCCGGTGATCATCAGCGAGGCCATCACCAGCGTGTAGAACGTAATCGCGGTCTGAATCCCCGTCACCGTCGTGCCGACATCCTTCGCGACGGTCGCGATCGACACGTTCATCACTGAACTGTCGAGCGTCATCAAGAACTGCCCGGACGCCAACGTCAACAGCACAACCCCTGAAGCGCCCTCCGCGCGCGCGGTCGTCTCCGTCACGTCAAGGACCTACAGGCCAGCACGCGGCCGTCAGACCACCCGGACCAGATCACGGATCCCGGTCGCTCGCCTCGAACGACAGTCGGCCATCCCTCGGCAACCACCGCGACATTCAAGACCGGTTCGCACCGTCCCTCACCCGAGTGCCTTGGCCTTGATCGCATCGAACTCGTGTTGAGTAATCGCGCCGCTCTCGAGCAGCGCCTTCGCCTTTTCGATCTCGCCCGCCGCGCCGCCGCCCCCCGCGGTACCGCGCACATACTGGTCGAACTGCGCCTGACTCGCCGCGACTTCCTTCATCCGCCGCTCAGCCATCCCGCCGTGGTTGACGATCAGATACACCAGCACACCAACCCACGGGAGGATCACGACGAAGATCGTCCACCCCGCCTTGCCCCATCCGGACAGGTCGCGGCGGCGGAACACGTCGATCAGCACTGTGATCGCGATCCAGATAAAGATCACCCACGCGAAGAAGATCAGCGTCGTCCACAGGATGCCCAGGAACGGATAAGACGTCGCGGTCAACATGCCGCCCGGCTCCGATCTATTTGATTACCCAACCGGCACGTCCTGCTGGATCCCAACGAGCGATGCTCAACCGGGAGCCCATGGGCCACGCCGACACGCCAAAGATTCGCCCCAGCCTATACACGCGATCGGCGGGAACCCTGGCACCCAACCAGCGCGCCACGAGCCACGCTCCTCCGACTCGACCGTGACAGCCCTGCCTTCTCTCGAGTCGGCGGGAAGCGCGGTGAACAATGAACGCACGGCGGCTCACCCGTCTTGTCGGGGATCATCATCGCATTACGCCGCCTCGGATTCCTGCCGGTCCGTGATCGGGCTCTGACGCACGCGGGGCCGGTCAGAGACGCCGCGAGAGCGCTGCTCCCAACGACCAACCAGACTGGGCTAGGCGAGGGCTCCGACTGGCTGGAGATCCAGAGGGAAAGCCCGAACAGGCCAGAACCGGCCGCGGCGGAGCGGCTCACCGTTCGTGGAACCAGAGGCGAGCGGGACCCCAGTTCTGGCAAGTACCAGCGGGGTGCTGGCGCTGGCTGCTCCTCTGCTGTTGGCGGCGGCCGAGCGTGTCCAGGGGAGCGGTAGGCTGCTTTCGATTGCGGCGCTGAAGGAGATGGCAATCGATGCTGCGGCGGATTGGTGTGGCTGTCTCGGTGGGCCTGGCGGACTCGCTCAACCCCAGCACGGCCGGGCCGGCGCTGTACATCGCGACCGGGCGACATCGGGTCTGGCGCGTGACGCAGTTCACGATCGGCGTGTTCAGCGTAACGTTCCTCGGCGGGATTGTGCTGACGATCGGTCCGGGGAGGCTGCTGCTGGGTCTGGTCCCGCACCCGCAGGGAACGGTCAGGCACGTGATCGAGCTCGTCGCGGGCGTTGCCCTGCTGGTCATCGCGGCGGCGATCTTTGTCGGGCGGCGGTCTCTGGCGCGACGCGAGCTACCTGGCCGCAGCGGCGGTGGACGCTCAGCATTTGTCACCGGGGCGTCGATCGCCGCGATCGAGCTGCCAACCGCTGCGCCGTACTTCGCGGTGATCGCCGGGATCGTGGCATCAAGCGCGAGCGTTCCCCAGGAGATCGGCCTGCTCCTCCTCTACAACGTCGCCTTTGTGGTCCCGCTGCTGGCGATCATCGCGGTGATGTTGCTCGCCGGGAGGCGCGCCGACCCATGGCTTCAGAAGGGCGGCGCCTGGCTGCAACGTCGCTGGCCCGTGGTGCTCGCGAGCCTCCTTATGTTTGTCGGCAGCGTCCTAGCCATCCTCGGTGGCAGCGGCCTTATCAAGCAATAGCCAAGAGCGCGGCGTGGTCCGGCCGGATCGAACCGCGATCCGACATCAAACGGGAAACGCACCATCTACCACCAGCGATCGGACGGCCCGCGCGCGACCGGGGCCGAGATCAGACAACTGTTCGGGAGGTAGGAACGATGCCACGCTTCGTCAAAACGCCAGTCCCACTCCATGGCACCCAAGCCATCCGCCTAGATGAGTAGTTCCACGTCGGGGTGCGGCGGGTTGGCTGGGAAGGGGACATAAACAGACAGGTCGAAGTCGGCGGTGCTTACCCGCACCGACGACCCCAAGGAGGAGCCTCGATGCTCGCCGACCTCGACCTGCGGTTGATAGCGGTGTTCTGCACCGCTGACGATCTCCTGCCCAAAGCAAGAAATAACGCCAAGCGGATCGTGACCGATGCGGAGGTCATCACGCTGTGCGTCGCTCAAGCGATCATGGGGATTACCTCCGATCCGCGGTTCCTGGCGGTCGCTCGCAAGCGCCTGATCCACCTGTTTCCCGTGCTCCCGGATCGTGCCGGCTTCTACAAGCGTCGCGAGGCGCTGTCGGACACCATTGAGGCGTTGATCGCCGAGTTCGCCGCGCTCAGCCCCGGCGCCGAGGATGACGTGCTGCTCGTCGACAGCACCCCGGTGGAGTGCGCGCGTTCGCGCGAAACGGTCAAACGCGGCAGAGCCAGCAGCCTGGCGGACGCGCTCAGCGCCGCCGCCGATTACGGCTACTGCGCCAGCCACAGCCGCTTCTTCTACGTTCTACGGATTCAGGCTCCACACGCTGTTCGCGATCGACGGGACCCCCCGCGCGATCGCGCTGACCTCGGCGAAGGTCGACGAGAAAGACGTCTGTCTGCAACTGGTCGCACGCTGCCGCCGAGCCCCCGGCCAGTTCCTGACCCTGATCGGCGATAAGAACTTCCGCGGCAAGGAGTTCGAGGCCGACCTCGCAACGCTCGACGCCAGGATCATCCGCCCCCAGCGCAAAGACGAGCTGACCACCCCAAGAATGTCCTCGCGCCTGAGCGCGATCGCTTCCCCGACCCGCATGCCGGAGACGGCAAGCAGCCCGAGCAGCGCTTCATAGCTCGCCGCGCGCAACGGCCGGGACAGCCGCCGCGTCTCTGCGAGCAGGCGGCATATGTCCTGCTCGGAGAACAGGTAGGGGGTCGCGCGCCGCTTTCGGGTCGGGAATACGTCCGGTGCCGGTATCTCCGTCGCTGGATCGATCGTCTGCAGGTAGCCGGCGAACCCACGGGCGATGCGCAGCCGCTTGGCCCACTGGTTCGGATGAACCCTCTCAGGCAGGCGCGCCCACTCGATCTGCAACTCGCTGGTCAGGGTGCTGGCGCCAGCAGTCTCGAGTGAGCAATCAGCTGGTGAAGCAGGTGCCCATCCTCTCGTAGCTTGAACCCCAGGTCGCGCCGCAGTCGCAGATACTCATTGACATGTCGTTCAAGCACGCTGCTCATCGCCCCGCGCCTCCCGGCCATGGTGCCGCCAGCAGCCGCAGCCGCTCGACGTCGACGCGCGCGTAGATCACAGTGCTCTGCAAGCTCTGATGGCGCAGCACCTGGCCGATCCGGTGAAGCGGAACGTTGGCCTGAACCATCTCGCACGCCGCCGTGTGCCGCAGTCGGTGCGAGCCGAACTCTGCGATCCCGGCGCGTCTGCACGCGCGCCGCACGGTCGAGGCGACGGTTCCGGAAGCGATCGGCTCATACGGGGCTCTGGCCCGCAGGAACACCTCCCGCCGAGTGCTCTGCGGCCGCCCGCGGCGCAGGTAGCCGGCGATCGCCTCGCCCACGTCGGCCGGTAATGGCAGGCGCTCCTCCCGTGCGCCCTTGAAGCGAGGTTCACACTGCACCATGTCAGGCGCAGGCTGCCGGCGCAGGTGCGGTGGCCCCTGGCCACGCGTTGACAGGTCAGGAGCTGCGCGCGCGACACGTCTACCGCCGCTTTGGGCGGCGGTGGCTGGTGCTCGAGCTATCTGATGGTGGGGTGGTGTCGGTCGACGTCGAGGACACCGACGTACTCGACGCCGCGCCGGCGGTGACGGTCTCGAGCGGCACGACGACGTTGTCGAGCGCAGGCGCCCGGCGGCTGGTGGGTCTGCTGGAGCTCTACACGGAGCGGATAGCGCTGGACGGCGGCGCCGGCCAGTGTGCAGGAGGTGAGCAGTCATGATGCGTGAGCTGCCCGCCGGCGTGGTCGAGCTCGCCGCCGAGCTCGCCCGTCTGTTTGAGTCAGACGTCCAGCTCGCCGAGCGGCTGAACGACGCGCAGCGGCGTCTGCGGGAGGCCAACGATTGGCTCTGGTCGGGCTTGCATCCCGACGCGCTCGGCCTGGTGTTCGATGACGTGCGCGGGCTCGCTCGGGATGCTGGCGCGAGCACGCTCGCCGCGCCAATCATCGCCGCGCTCGACGGCGGTGGCGGGGAGCGCAAGGCGGGGACGGCGCTGCTGGCGGCGTTGCAGCAGGCGCATTGGGCGATCCATCGGGCGTTTGTTGATTATCAGTTCGCGTGCGAGGAGCGCCGCCAGCTCGCGGTCGACGTGGGCGAGCTGTCAGGGCAGATGATCGAGGCGCTGCGCGAGGCTGGCTGGCCGGAGGAGGCTGCGCGCACCGCCAACGTGCACGAGCTCGCGAAGGCGGGGGCACGATGAGCGCCGCTGGGCCTGTGTCGTCCTGCGGCGTTTCTAGGATCCGTCCGACCCGCCGTTTGTGTGGAATGAGGATCGCCTCACCCCAGCCCGACTCGGCAGCGCGCGAGCACGCGAGTGATAGCGCGCCCGTTGGCGCGGAGCTACGGGCGAGGCGGCTGCGGCTCGCGCCGGCGGTGCACTGGCGCTCGTCTGCGAGCCGGAGGGGTCGCGGCGAGTGGACGTGTGGGCGACTTTGCCCGAGCAGACCAGGGAGGCGATGCTGGTGCTGCTGGCCAGGCTGATCGATGCCGGGGCGGTCGCGGAGGGGGCGCGCTGATGGGCGGGGGTCGAGAAGATCTCAAGTGAGCATCGCGCGCGGCCTGCGTACATCTATGTGCGCCAGTCGACGCCCGCTCAGACGCGCAACAACACCGAGAGCCTGGAGCAGCAGTACGAGCTGTCTGAGCGGGCGGCGGCGCTCGGCTGGCCGGCGGAGCGGATCCGTGTGATCGACGCGGGCCTGGGAATCTCGGGCGACAGCATCTCCGCCGCCGATCGCGAGGGCTTCAAAGAGCTGGTGGCCGAGGTCGCGCTGAGCCGGGTCGGGTTGCTCCTTGGGACGTGGGTCTCGCGGCTGGCGCGCGATAACAGCGCTTGGTATCAGCTGCTTGATTTGTGCTCGCTGACAGGCACGTTGATCGCCGATTCGGACGGGCTCTACGACCCGGCCGATTACTCCGATCGGCTGCTGTTGGGTCTCAAGGGCACGATCAGCGAGGCCGAGCTGCATCTGATCAAGGAGCGGCTGCTCGCAGGGATGCGCCATAAGGCGGCCAAGGGCGAGCTGCGGGTCAGCCTCCCGGCCGGCTTTGACTACTCGCCCGACGGCGCGATCGTGATGAGCGCCGATGAGGCGGTCAGGGAGGCGGTGGCCACGGTGTTCGCCCGCTTCTTTGAGCTGTGCTCGGCGCGCCAGGTGACGCT